>Ga0208871_1000026_pt1 | contig 54106 bp, 74 predicted proteins | sample CryBogCBE19Jun07_FD_184592 | JGI IMG/M metagenome (GOLD analysis project Ga0208871, IMG submission 184592) | Freshwater microbial communities from Crystal Bog, Wisconsin, USA - CBE19Jun07 (SPAdes) | ecosystem: Environmental > Aquatic > Freshwater > Bog lake | place: Crystal Bog, Wisconsin, USA...
AATGGCCATGTATAGCCAACTAAAGTCCCTCGTCGTGACGGGATTGCCTAGATTGGCTAGTTCTGAGATTGACGCTTGTGTAGCTACGCCACCCATTTATTTTTACTCAGCAGCAGCTAAAGAAGCAGCAGCTTCAGGGCTAACTGGGGCGTCTGTAGGAACTGCTGTCGCTTCAGTAGCTGGAGCAGCGTCTACTGGAGCTGTGTCTACTGGAGCTGTGTCTACTGGAGCTGTGTCTACTGGAGCTGTGTCTACTGGACCATCAGTGAATTCAGCCGCAGTTGCAGTATCATCAACAATTAAGTTTTCAGTTTCGTCAACAGGAGCTTCTGGCAATACAGCCACGTCAGGAACTGGACCAGAAATAGGCACGCTAATGGCTGGTGCTTGTGATACTTGAGATGGCGCTTCTAACACTGGCGCTGGACTTTCAGCACCAACAGCGTTTGCTTGCCCTTCTGCTAAGCCTAGATTGTAAATTTCTTGCAATGCTTTATCCAACGACTCATTCAAATAGAATTTATAGACTGAATTGAGTTGTTCTGAACTTAATTGTGCCATGATTATTTTCCTTTAGATTTCTTTGTTGAGGATTTAGATTTGCGTTTTGCGACTGCTGCATTGGCGATTTTAATTGCCTTAGCGTCGTCACCACTTTCAGCGAGAACTTTATTAGCAACGGTCGCCCACTGCTTTGCTGCTGGTTTTGATTTTGCTTTATGAGTTTTTTGAGGGGCATCAGCCATCGTCCAAGGCATCTCTAACTCCTTATTTCCATGGGTCTGATTTAAAGATCCAGACCGCGAATAATCCAATTACAACCACCAAGAAGATAAATAGATCCATGACGCTTTTCCCCTGTATTGAGACTATCGTGTAAAGATAGCTTACGCTCAATGTTTTAAAAAGTAAAGTGATTATACTACATTCGGCTCCAAATAACTCGGCTCCATACTGGACGGGGCTTTTGGTTCCATGTCGTAGATCCGCGAAGCAGCATCAACCAAGTCCTTACGATTACCAAACGGGAAAAAGTGCATCTGCATTTTAAGCGTCGCAGCTAAGTCATAGATATTTCCCTGCTCGTCTTTCCGTTTAATTGGACGCGCAATCCGATAGTCATACCCCGAACTCTTCATCATGCGTTGGTTACTCGTCAATCTATTTTCGTCGGTCGGGTAAGGTAGAAAGATCTTCCCCTCTCGGACGTCAGGAACTAAACGCTGTACCCGATCCTCTTTACTGCCACCGCCCTCACGTGGCCAAGTCAACTCTTCAATCTCAAAATGGATTTTAGTTAAGCGTTGCTGTTCCATGAAGTAATCCATGTCTGCCTGTGCACCGAATGACTCATATCCAACACGCACATGCCGAGCGCCAGTCGCACCGCGCCAATTTAGATACAGCCGAGCTAAATTCTGCCAGCGTTCCATTAAGTCCATCTTCTCGTCGAACCCGTCCAGCAGATACTTGTTACCTGCATAGTCCAACCCCCAAACAATCATCGCAGTGTTGGCTGAGTCTTTCTTCTTGCTCCGTGCTGGATCCACTAAGATATAAACGTTGAGCGTCGAGGGGCGAACTTCGTACTGATTTATCTCATCAACGTTGAACATACGCTGTTGCCCAGCCAGAGGGTTAGCGAGCATCTGGCAAGATATCGTCGCTTCGCCCTGCGCGATTACTTTTTTCTTCCAAGCCTCACGCGTGAATAGTACAGGGTTGCCCTCTATTGTACCATCGTCGGTCGCTGGGTATATACGGGGGATCGCTGCCCCACGAGTCATAATCTCCTGATAGGTATCCGCGAATGAGTAGCGCGTACCTGCCATGATCTTTTTACCGCCCATCTGTCCTAAGTTATCGGACAACTCCCATGCTTCGGTCGTCTTTTTAATCTGGTCTGGTGTACTAACGGACTCTTTAGTGACAACGTCATCATACAACAATATCTCATAGTGCTTACCAGTGGGCATGCCTTCAACTAATCCATTGGCTTCGATCGTTGCTTCCTTTGGATTTCCTTTTCTCCGCACGATAATGCCCGAGTCCAGCGACCAAGTCGGTGCTTCCTTCTCTGGATCCTGCCATAAAACGTCAGGGAAGCATAGCTTCAACTTAACATTGTCTTGAAACTCCCGCTTAATTTGATTTAAGAAGTCCTTGGCGATCGCTTTTGTATGGCTGAAGATGCCGATGGTTATCTCTGGATTATTTAAAATCTCTTGGATGCATCCCCCAAAGGTTATGATCGTTGACTTGTAGTGTTCCCGTCCCCAGATATCAAGGTATCCATATGGAGCTTTCTCCACCTCACGGCATCGCTCGTAAATCCACGGGTGTAGCATGTCCACCCGACCGCACATTTTAACCATTAGATAAAAACGATCGATCTGCGTTAGTGCGCGGACTGCTGCGATGTCTCTTCCACCGTCATCGTACTGCTCCCACACATCAAGGATCTGCGAGAATGGAACGTCCAACGGATTTGGAAGCCCCTCGTGATTAGTCTGGATGTCCTGCTGTACGTTAGGGTCGATCATTTTTCTTCTTTCGGCGAAGTTAGAACTTCTTTGGGTTGCTCAATGACGCGGATCTTGGACTTCAATGACTCTGCTGTAATAATCAATGAGTCGAGCTGCATTCGTAACGGATTGTCCTGATCCCCTGATACTGTCACTGCTGCGAGTCTTGCGTGTAGGTATGGTGCTGCTTCCTTCGCTATTGCTGCTGCTTCGAGCTTCGTCGCCTTAGTTAACATCCTGAACTTCTTTAGCTCTTCGGGGTCGGACTGCACGACGGGATCGCTCAGCTTACTCTCGTGTTGCACGCTCTCGTCCCAAACATAATGCATCGCTGCGACCATAATCTCGAGTGGCATTAACTTGCCCGACTGTATAATCTCTCGTGCTGAGCGCGTTCGTAAGTCGGTGTTGATCCCGTTCTTAGCGTTCTGCTGTAGTGCTAGTCGATGTTCGCGTTTCTCTTTCGCTGACATTGATGCTTCTACTTTGTGTATCTTTTTTCCTGGCTCTAATCTCTCGCTCATGTTTCGCCTTTCGTTTTTAAAAAATTGCAAAATTTTTGCAAAGCCATCTCAGTGTTGCGTTCGTGTTTCTAATGCAAAATTTCGAACACCCACTATCGAACTATTTCGAGAGCGCAGACCCATACACCCCCACAACTGTGGCGTCAGGTTTTGGTCGGGCAACGTAACACGCTAGGCGATAGTACCCCAGCTGGCTTGGCTGGTAGCGATAGTGCATACTAACTAAGCTACACGAACACCGACCCACGACCGACGACCGACCCACCACGCGAGGTGCGCCACCACAGCAGATCAGCGCAGCAGCGAAACACCAGCGACCTACACCGCAGTTCACCACACGATCACCGACCGACGACACCCGAGCGTCACAGCGACACCCGACGACCCAACACCGTCAACGCTACATCGACGCCCCGTCACCCGACCAGCGGTGCCAGACGAGAGTTGATGAAGCATTAGCGATACAGCAACACCGACCAACGACCGACGCAACACTTAAAACTTAAGCAGACCGACCAACGACGACATGCGATCGCTGATGAAGCACGACGAGCTTGGTCCAGCGACCGACCACCGATGATGTTGCTTAGTGTTTAGGCGAAGCGATGAACGACTTTCGACCTAAGACTTGGGCTGACGGACGATCGTCGGCTTTTTAATTTTTAAGTCTTTGTTTTGAATTATTCTGCCTGTTTCGTGAACGCAAGTAAAGCACCACGATAATTATTTTAGCGAAGCGTAAGCGAAAAGATTCACCGACATGTTTCGTTTGGGCTATGCGCTTTAAAATTGCGACCCGCAAAAACCACTTTTAACCAATTATTTTGGGCTGTCGCATACCTTTACCCAAGCACGATTTTATTTTTGGTGCTATGAATTCAATAAAAACAACGACTTAGCAACTGACCGCGTTGACCGCGTTGACCGCGATAATTCAAGAGTTGCCATTTCAAATGAGCGTAAAATCCGATTTTAGCCACGCTAACGAGCATTAACAAAAAATTAAAGTTGTTTGTTTACATTGATCTTTTTCTTTCGTTTAGCACAAACAGCCACCGAAAAAAGCGCATTTTCAGAAATTTTCGAGGGGGAAACGAAAAAACGTAAACGCATCGGTCGGCTCAAATCCCAAGCTAGGCACAGAGATCTCCCTCTGACCGTGTGGCTGACCGCGTGCACCGCCACCGTATATAACTATTTATTTATATAATATATTCCCCTATGCCTATTTATTTTATTTCTCTTCTAAGTCTTATATAACAAGGTTAACGAGGTCAGTATGACTTAACTCCATAATTCTAAACAGAAAACTCAGGTGGCCGTGTGGAAATCCCTGCCCGTGCCTATTTTTAACGCAAGCCCTTGTTTTTACTGAGTAAACCAGCTGACCGCGTTGACCGTGCTAAAGCCGAAAATCGGTCGTCGATCGTCCTAAACCGCCCCCCGATCATCACCCCACTTTCATCATAATAAGAAAAACAAATCGTCAAAAATAAATCAATAAGAAAATAAATACAAAATACTTTCATTTCTGTTCGGATTTTTGTAGCTTTCAAAAACCCTGTGGCGTAAAATAGATCTTACGTTGGAACTGAACGAAAACTTAAAACTTAGAAAGGTAAGAAAATCATGGCACGTATCAGACTAGAAAGTAAGCAAAAAACACAAGTATTCAACTCATTAGTAGACGCAAGTCTAAGTATTGAGGAAACTAATGATTGCTCAGTTAAGGCTGTGGCTGTGGCTTTAGACGTCGCTTATGACGTAGCGCACGCGCTGTGCGAAAAAGCTGGTCGCGTAAAGGGCAAGGGATTAGCAATTTACCAAATCTTGAAAGCTCTTGAGCTAGGCGGTAAAAAGGCTGAGCAAGTAATGAGTTCAGACTATATCGCTCAATATCCAGGTGTACACGTTAAATGTAAAAACGTGACCACGCATCACCCAGAACGTTTCAGTTCAGTTTGGGCAGACGGACGCACTTACCTATTCTTTACCCGTTCTCATGTGGCAGCGGTCAAAAACGGAGTTAATCATGACTGGACTAAGGGCTCAGCGAAGCGCGTAGAGCAGATTTACGAAGTATTAGCATAAAACCAGAAAATCGGTCGTCGAAAGGCGACCGCCTTAACCCAAACTAAGAAAGGCAATAAAATGAACCAATACATCGTAAACTACAGCGTTCGCTTTTTAGATGGCGACCTAGCAGGCAAATTATATCATAAGCACAGAATTTTCGGCGACTGGCAGAGCGCAGATCATTTTAAGCAAACGTTAGAAACTGGCTTTGTTTTAAACGACGACCCAACAGGCAAATACAAAGCAGACGACGTTATTTTAAGCGCATTGGAGAACCAAAATGAAAACCTATAAAATAAACCTAAGTAGTGAAGAGATCGTTGACCTAGTAGCGTTGGTTAACGAAGCTCTTGAGCGTTATGACTTTAGTAAAGAAGTCGCCAGCCAGTACGAAGCGTTGATCCCTGCGCTTAATAAAAAGGCAATGACGGAAGCCGAGCGCAGTTTAATGGTAGAAGTCCTTGAGCACAATATTGACGAATATGGGTCTGACTACGCTTACGACCTTCACGACTACTTTATTAAACTATAGAAAGGCTTAACCAAAAATGAAAACATTAAACCGCGAAGCATTGATTAAAGAAATTATTGATATTTACCTTGAAGGCTGTGAAGATTTCGTAAGCGAGTTAAAATACGTCTGGAAGTTTGGGCAAAAAGGTTTAAACGAGGAGAGTGATGAAACGCTTAAAGAGTATTATTACAACCTTGTGCAGAACGAGGAAGTTTATAATGAGCGCATCGCTGAATTAACGCAGGAGAAATAAAATGTTTATCGTAACTTTAAATTTGAACGGGCTGCGGATGCACGCGGGTAAAAAATTCCTTGACGGGATGAGCTGGTCTTACTACCCCGATCGTGCTCAGAAATTCTTTACCGAAGCGATGGCACGCGACGCAGTTATAAAAGCGCAAACCTTTACTAAGCCAGCGCACTTAAAAAGAATAGAAATCGTCAAAATTGATGTAAATAATTGTAGCGTTCAAAAAGCAGGTGGCGTAAAATAGTTCTTGTAGTACGAAATTACACAACTCACAACTTAGAAAGGTATTAAAATGAAATTCACTAAATCAGAAAATATGAGCGAAACTTCTCTACAAGGTTATTTGTACGCAGATTATGATGACCTAGTAAAATTGCTAGGCGAGCCCCACAGCGAAGGCGACGGGTATAAGACGGACGCTGAATGGTGCATTGAGTTTAGCGACGGAACTGTAGCGACGATCTATAACTGGAAAAATGGTCGCAATTACACAGGTGCAGACGTTAGCTTAAATTCTATTAAGACTTGGAACGTCGGTGGGCGAAATGACCGTGCACATCGCCTAGTGTCTAACCTTTTCAGACTTCGTCAAATTGCTTAAAATAAATGCCTACAGTAGAAATAAATAGAGTAGAATTATTTCTACTGTAGTACGAAACTCACAACTTAGAAAGGAACTAAAATGTTAAACCCAAGCGAAATTAAAGACCTAAGCACAGCTGACCTAGTGGCTGAGTATAACATGTTAACAGGCAAGAATATTAAGCGTTTCGCGAGCCGTAAAGCAGGCGAAGCGCAAGTCTTAAAAGCGATGCAAGAGGGCGGTGGCAGTGCCGAAGTAGAAAAAGAGCTAACAAAAGTTCTACCTGCCCTCGCCCCAGAAGCGCAAGACAAGCACAAAGCGACAGCTAAAAAGATCAGCGAAAGCTGGTCTATCCCTGCCGTGCGTGAAGCACGTTTAACCAAAAACGCAGTAAAGGTAGACGGCAACCTATTCGGTAGCGTCGCAGAAGCGTTCCGTGCGCTTAACTTACCGATGGGCGCGCATATTCGCTTTCGCGGTAAACTCAAAGCCCAACGCAATATGAATTACTCAGGTAAAAACTGGGAGTTGCTATAATGATGTACTATGCTTGTTTTCAAATGATTAGAATGGAAATGCTTAATAATTTATACGCTAAAACTAAGAAAGGTTAATTATGAAAAACAGCGAGATCATTTTAATAGGAATAATTTACTCGGTAACTTTAATCCTAGCCTACTATATTATTTTTCAGGAGATCGGGCAATGAACATATTCGCGTTAGATACTAACCCAGCGACCTGTGCTAAAATGCATATGGATAAGCACGTAGTTAAAATGCCCCTCGAGACTGCGCAGATGCTCTGTACTGTTAATCGTCTAATGGGGAACGAGGAAGTTCCTTATAAAGCCACGCACCCTAACCACCCTTGCACAGTTTGGGCGAGGGAAAGTAGTAGTAATTATGAATGGTTAGTCGCTTTAGGGCTTTCCCTGTGCGCGGAATATACCCACCGCTACAATAAAAAGCATGCCTGCGAAGAGATAATTATCGGTCTAAGTAAAGCCCCAAGTTCGATTAAGAAATCTCGTCTTACGTCGTTCGCGCAAGCGTTACCCGATGATTGCCGAGATGCTAACCCAATAACAGCTTATCGCTCCTATTATAACAAGCACAAACGTCATATCGCCAGCTGGCGTAACCGCGAAGTGCCTAGCTTCTACATGGCGGAGGTTTAAATGACTAAAAACGAAGCATATTTCACTTATGCCCACTTTAAAAAAAGTGATGGGAATATATTTTATATTGGCAAAGGACAGCGCAACCGTCATTTTAGTTATGCAAGTAGAAATCAACATTGGCATAGAACAGTTGAAAAGCATGGTTTAGTAGTTCAAAAATTAGATAGTTGGGAAAATGAAATTGATGTACTAAACCAAGAAAAATATTTAATTAAATTTTTTAAAGATTTAGGTTATTCCCTTGTAAATATGACTGATGGCGGAGAAGGGCTATCTAATCCTTCACAAGAAGTAAGAAATAAAATGAGTGTCAATAATGCAATGAAACGACCAGAAGTTGCACAGAAAATTTCTACTGCTCGCAAAGGAAAGTTGTTATCTGAAGAACATAAAGAAAAATTGTCACAAGTTCAAACAGGAAGAAAATTGTCAGATTTAACTAAAGCCAAAATGTCGGCTAGATGGAAAAAAGGAATTCCTGATGAGATGCGTTTAAAAATGTCTGAATCAGCAAAAAAAGCATGGGCTAAAAGAAAAGGAATTGATAATGAACAAACAAACTAAAGCAATACACAAAGCATTAAAAGTTTTAAATTGTTTAAACAACGACAGAGTATATGAAACTGCATGGGTGAAAGGCGCAATCAATGCGTGCGAAAAAGCACTAGAACAACCAGCAGAACCAAGATTAGTGTCATACGCACTTGATGGTTCTGCTTGCACATTAAACATTGATGGCGAAGAAGTTTATTTTAATCGTGAACAACCAGCGCAAGAAGTTGAATGTAGCAACCATCCCGATGCACCACATGGATTTTGTAGGGATGCAAGTCATAGTGCTGGAAGATATGTATGTGAATGTGAAGGATGGCAAGTAGAACAACCAGCGCAAGAACCTGTGGGTTGGCTTGACCCTAAACAAGATATAAATGAATGTTTTATTACGCATGAATTAAAAAAAGCACATGAGTTTCAAAATTCGTATGCTGGAAATTGGAACATTCCACTCTACACCCACCCTCATCAATGGCAAGGATTAACGGATGATGAGATAGAAGTAGGAATTGATAAAATTGAAGATAATAAAAATGTAATTGTAGATAGAGAAATATTTATTGCTGGAGCTTATTGGGCTGAGAAAGCATTAAGGAGTAAAAATGAACAGCGATAATCTAAAGTTGTGTAAAAGCTGTAACATGGTTTTAAGAAAAGATCATTTTTACCTAGCCAGTAAAAAGCTAGGCTATTTAAGATCGGATTGCATGGCATGTAAGCGTGCGAAGTCAAATCAGAATAGGAGAAAATAATGAGATGGCAACAATCAGGTTATTTTAAGCATTACTTAGTAAACGAGAGCGATGAAGTGATCGCTGAAGTGTGGCAGGGCTTCGACATGCTTTGGAATTTATCAGGAACATTTCGCTAATTCATTTCTTTAGAAGCTGCAAAAAAGGCAGCAGAGAAAAACGTAACATTAAAATTAAAGGACATTTAAAATGAACAAAGACATGTTTACAGAGAAGCGAAAAGCGTGGTTAGGCGAACTATCTAAAAAATTCAGCCCTAGCCTTAAGCGTAAAAACGTTCTTTCGTTAGAGGAAGAGCGTGCTAGGATACGCGAAGCAATTAACCAAGACTACCATGCAAGAGTCTGGGCAAGAATTTTAAAATAGGGGTTTACGCTCGCCCAATAAAGAGTAGAATTAAGTCTTAAGAACTAACCGAATAAATTATTCGGTTCGGTATAGAAAACTAAGAAAGGTTAAAGTATGCCATATCAGAAATACAAAGACAGCAATTATTTTACTGTTGATGATTTTGAGCTGTTTGTCACTTACGTTGTTGAGATGGAGACTGATCCACTAGGCACGGGTGATAGTCCTACTTCATGGACAGTAGAAATAACCCGAATAGAAACCACATGTAATAACGTAGATATTATGGAGCACTTAAATCGTGCAACGATAGAAGATCTAACTGAGCAGATCTTGGAGCAAGAACGTGATTAGCATAATCATTATGATTTGGCTTTGCATGTTGATTGAATATATTATTGAGACGTTTTTTTAGTTATGGGGCTTCTGTGTTCTTTTAAACAATGTATTGTGCTCAACTTTACATTAACCAATACAGAAGCTCCACCATTCAATGGGACGAAAGCATTATCTTTCGACGGATAACAAAAATCTTATGTTAGTAGTCCCACCATTTTTAAGGAGAGATATGTTGAATACTAGGTTAGCAAAAGTTTTAAAGTGGACATTCCCGATTTGGATTTTACCTGCTTTCACGATTGTGGCAGTATCAGTTCCATTGTTCATTGCTGCGAACATATTGGTTGATTTTGTAGACGATATTCGCCACTGGAGTGAGTAATGCCCGACATTAGTTTGTGTGCGAACTTTCGTTGTAAGGCGAGGGGCGATTGTTTTAGGTATTTAGCAGAGCCAAGTCCGTATCGTCAGACGTATACTGAATACGAGCCTGAAGAGGGGCACGACTCATGTAACGCTTTATTAGAAGTTAAGTTGTGGGACGGCTACCGAATTCGTTCGTTGGTCAATGTTGATCGTAAATATAAAGGAGAAAGAAATGACTGATAAAAAATTAGTAAACTCAGACGGCAAGCCTTATGAATTCTTTGAAGAGCCGAAAGCAGAACAGCAAGAAGCGCAAACTGTTATTCCTCTTGGAACAGCGTTCGTCGGTACAGAAAATACAGGCAACGAACTATTAGAGGCGATTAAGACAGATTATTCTGCCCTATTAAATAACCTGTATCAATTGCGCGATGCAAACTTACAGAACCAGAACTTGGTTATTTTCGCGAACATGAGTATCACAGACCTTCAAAAGTCATTCATGTGGGCTGAGAAACTTGCTACTTGGAAATACTAAATCATGAAAACTAAAATTATTGGCGCAGGGCTGAGCGGACTTATTGCTGGTGCGATATTTCCGAATGCTGAGATTGTTGAAGCAGGAAGTAAAGACCAACTTAATCATAGAGCACTATTGCGTTTTAGGACAGACGCAGTAAGTAATGCGACGGGGATCGAGTTTAAAAAGGTTAGCGTGCGGAAAGGAATTTACCATTTAGGTCAGTTCGTACAGCCTAACATTCAGCTCGCCAATAATTATAGTTTTAAAGTAGTCGGACACTTCGCGGATAGAAGCATATGGAATATTGAAACTTCTAACCGCTATATCGCCCCAGAGAATTTAATTGAGCAGTTAATTGATAGGTGCGGAAATCGCATAAGCTGGGAAACTAAATACGAATTCGGCGAGCCCGACTGCGCTGTTATTAGCACAATACCGATGAATATCCTTGCTAGAGTTCTAAAGGTAGAAGCCCCAGAGTTTAAATATAGCGAGATTAAGGTTAAGCGTTATCGGATAAAAGATTCTAAAGTCTACCAGACGATTTATTATCCCTCTCCAGAATTAAACGTTTATCGCGCTAGCATTACTGGCGATTTATTGATCGTTGAGTATTTAGAGGAACTTGGCGGTGCTGATATTGAAACTGTTTTCGACTCGTTCGGTATCTGGGAGCATCAGATAGATGAGTTGGACAGCGTTAGTCAGAAGTTCGGTAAAATAGCATCGATCGAGGAAGGTTGGAGAAGGAACTTCATTTATGATACATCTATCAAACATAGAATTTATAGTCTTGGTCGCTTTGGTACTTGGCGCAATATCCTTCTAGACGACATCGTGCACGACTGCGCGGTTATTAAAAAGTTGATCGATAGCGACAATTACAGCGGCAAGCTAATAAGATAAGATTAACCGAAATATAATAAAAACGTTATAATTCGGAAAAGAAATTAACTAAGAAAGGTTAGCGATTAATGTCTAAAACAATTGTGTATGTCACGCAGATCCCACTGCGGAGAGATAAAGCCACTGGGGTTATGGTACCAAGCGTGAATGTTGCACCAGCGAGTGAGCATGGAGAGATTAAAATCTTAATGCCAGCGCAGACTTCATTCTTTGCTACTGGAGATCTTGTTGCTCAGCTTAAAGAGGGCTTAAAAGAATACAATTATGAGAGAGGGGATAGCGTTGTTTGTTTAGGCGATCCTGCTATCATAGCTGTTGTTGGTGCGTTACTTAATGAGATGACGAAAGAGTTCTATGTGTTACGCTGGGACAAGAACTTAGGAAGATACATCAAGTTAAAAATTAAAATTCGTTAAACTGAAAGGAAAACTAAGAAATGACAACTCTATCAGAAGTAAGCGCATTGTGCTCTTATTTAGCTGAGGCTGACCGTAATGTTGATGAGGCTGAACGGGTATTAAGCGAGCTGAAAGAGCGCGCAAGGGAACTCCGTGAGGAAAGTATCCCGATGGCGATGACCGAGCTGGGGCTTGAGGAACTCAAGTTAGATACTGGCGAAAAGATAACAATCAAGCAGGATGTTTACGCAAGCATTCCTGTAGCACAACGGGCGACTGCTTATGCATGGTTAGAAGACCATGGCCATGGCGGTTTAATTAAAACTAAGGTGGAAATTTTATTCGGGAAAGGGGAAATGGAAGAAGCAAAGGCTCTTCTAGAAACTCTACAAGGCGATGGTCTAGAGCCAACGCTGAATAGGGAAGTAAACAGCCAGACATTGAAAGCGTGGCTGAGAGAAATGCTATCCAATGGGGAGAGCGTACCGTTAGAAACGTTCGGTGCTCGTCCAGTGAGCGTGGCAAAAGTAACTAAATCCTAATTTTTAAAAAGAGAATATTATGAGCAAAGACCTAGCAGTAAAAGAAAATACAGCGTTAAGCACAGAAGTTTTAGACTTTAGCGCAGACGCATCGCAAGGCTTAGAGAATGTAGATAAAGACTCCCTTGCTATTCCGTTCCTACAAGTATTGCAACCATTAAGCCCGCAGATTGAAACAGTAGAGGGTGCAAAGGCTGGTAAGCTAATTAACACCATCACGAATGAGTTGATGGATGAAGCATTCGTCGTGCCAGTAGCGTTCCAACGTCGATTTATCCGTTGGGCATTGCGCGAGAATGGCGGTGGTTATCGTGGTGAGATGACTGCTGCTGAGGTTGAGGCACTTAACCTTAAACGCGACGATCAAGGTCGATTGATGTATGAGGGTGACGAACTTAAAGATACCCGCAATCACTTCGTTTTAATCGTAAGCAAAGACCAAACCAAATTCCAACCAGCCCTATTCAGTTTAGGTAGCACGCAGATTAAGAAATCTAAGCGTTGGTTAAGCCGTATTCAAGGCATTCAGCTTCAAGATGCTAATGGTAAGATTTTTACCCCACCTAGCTTCAGCCATGTTTACTCAGTTAAGACTTTGAAGGAAAGTAATGACAAAGGTTTCTGGTATGGCATTGATGTGGATATTCTTGGTCCAGTAACTTCACGCGCTATCTATGAAGCTGCAAAAGCGTTCCATGGTCAGATCGTAAGCGGTCAAGTCAACGTTCAACCCCCAGTTGATGACGCTGACAGTAGCGATAGTGACAAGTTCTAAGTAGTAATCGCCGATTGATTTAAACGTCGATCGGCGAAATTTTTTCTCTGGGGGATTTTATATGGTAACAGTTCTAGATTGGGCAATCGCCTATTCTAAGAAAGGATTTAAGGTATTTCCAGTCCATGGAATAAGAAAGGACGGGGAGTGCACTTGCGGGAAGCCTTCTTGCGGAGATGCTGGTAAGCACCCGAAGATATCTAAATGGCAGCATGATGCGACCGACGATAAAGCTAAAATTCTAGAATGGTTTGATACTGAAGATCCGATAAACATCGGGATTGCCACAGGACAAAATAGCGGTATAACGATTATCGACGTCGATATCGCAATGGGAAAGAAAGGCGCAGAGACTTGGGCTGAGCTTATTAAAGAAACTGGCGAGCCAAAAACATTAACAGCAATAACAGGCTCTGGCGGTTTTCATTTTGTATTCAGATACAATTCAGTTCTAAAAACTTCAAGCAATACGCTTGGAGAAGGTGTTGATTGTCGTAATGATGGCGGTTATGTAGTCGCTTGCCCTAGTAAGCACCGCTCTGGTGGCGTTTATAGTTGGGTAGATTTTGACGAGCAATTAGCAGATTTGCCTGCGCATTTAACTAAAGAAAAAGAGCGCAGAGGTCGTCCTAAGAAAAAAGACCTGAGTCGTAAAAAATACAGTCTTGATGAAGTTGCGTCAATGTTACTTAAAATTCCTGCTGACGATAGAGATATCTGGCGCATGGTCGGTATTGTGCTCGGACGTGAGTTTAAGATCTCTGATGACGCTTGGGAAGTTTACAATACTTGGTCTGACAGTTGGGGTGGCACGAAAGGTCGTAATCATAATGAGATTATGCGTGAAGCCTTTTATGAGATTAGTCAAAAATCTACTGATAAAGAGCTGTCCTTAGGCACGATTGTTAAGTTGGCGATCGAGGGTGGTTGGCAACCTAGTGCTGGTAATCTACCGATTAACGCTTTCGTTTATTTCGCGCCAGCTAACCAATATATCTACCGCCCGACTAGCACGCAATGGATTGCTGCTGCTGTGGACGCTACTTGCGCCCCTGTCAACGATGGTGGAAAGTTGATACAGGCTTCTGAATGGTTGAAGAAAAAAGCATTGACCACGAGTATGACTAACGATCCGATTATTGAGGGCGACGTGTTGCCTGGATTTGATTGTCGTGAGGGGATGCTAGTTTTATCTGAGGGTGCTGCAGTTTATAATGGTTATCGTCCTCCAAGCATTCAGAAAGGCGAGGCGAAGTTGGCGCAACCATGGATTGAGCATTGCCAAAAAGTATTTAATAAGAATGGCGACGCAGACCAGTTCTTTAATTATATGGCGCATCGCGTACAAAAGCCTTGGGAAAAGCCACGCTTCGCTTTGCTTATCGCAGGCGATCAAGGGGTTGGTAAGGATACCGCAATCGAAATGTGTATTCCTGCTATCGGTCATTGGAACGTAGCGAATATCGATCCTAGTGCTGTTGATGCTGCTTTTAATGAATTCTGCGCTGCTGTGCTTATCCGTGTTAGCGAGACTGCCAACTTACACGATATGAATAAATGGGCTTTTAATGAGCGCATGAAAGTATTGATCGCTGGAACGCCAGATTATTCAATCGTCAACCCGAAGTATGGACACAAGTATTCTGTGCGGTTACATTGCGGGATAATCTTAACCACAAACCACATGAGCACGGGTATTTTTATCCCACAAGGCGATAGACGATATGACGTGATCGACTCAAGTCCTAAGATGGAGATGGGTTTTAGTCAAGACTCAGACCGTCAAAAGTATTTCGATAAACTTTGGCAATGGTACGAAAAGAATAATGGTGCTGAGCATATTTTCGCTTGGCTTTCTGAACGTAATATTAGTAAGTTTAGCGCAAGCAACGGTCAGCGAAAGACGGACGCTCATCATAGCATCGTTCTAGCAGGCATGACTTCTGACCATTGGGCTTTAGACGCACTAGACTTATTGAATGAGCCTAGAGTTTTCAGGTCAGATACGTTTATTCAAGCAGCAATGTCGCTGAATGCTGAAATGAAAGAAGCTGTTATCATTAAGAGCATGAACGCAGTCTTGGGAAGGTATAATTATTCAACAGTTAAAAATCCTGCTGTTACAGACGGAAGATGGAAGATCAACGGCAAGCGATTGACGATTTATAAAAAGGACGATGTTAGTACGTCGGAGTTCGATCAGCTATTCGTTAAATTAAAAGAAATCGAAAGTTTTTAGGCAAATTTATTGAAAAAGTATTTTGCAGTTTACAAAAACTAGAGGATAATATCTCTTAATCGGGAAGCCGATTATTAACTAAGAAAGCGATAGAATGAAGATATTATTAGACCATCAGCGTAGAAGTTACTTGTGGGTAAAAAGCGATAAAAATAACGAGATTATTATTCCACTAGACTCAGCTGGGTTAGCGGTAGTTAAGCTAAACAGCAATGTTTTCGACAGAGAATATGGGATGAAGGAATATAAAGGCAATATTCTTAACGCACTAAAAATATTCGAGCGTTCTATCACCAACTTCGGTGCAACGAGTGAGGCAAGTAAACTGATTAAGGAGGCATTAAATGAGTATCATCAAGCGCAGCAGAAGTCTTAAAGAGAGAAGAAGTTTTCCTAACGCTAGTCATTACAGCACGGAGCAATATGCTAGAATGTATTTTGGCTTAAATTGTAAGTTTAAACCTAGCAATTTTAAAATCGGCAATAAAGAATTTTTAATCTAAAACTAAGAGAGGCAATAAAATGGCACACGAAATTGATGAAAGTACTGGTAAGGCAGCATTCGCACACGTTGGTGCAAAAGGATGGCACGGTTTAGGTCAGCAGTTGACGGAAGACGCAACGCTTGACACTTGGCGAGTTGAGGCTGGTATGGATTGGAGCGTTAAGGAAACTGACGTTCTTTATAAGGTAATCGATGGCGAAGGCAATGTTAACGAAAAGGCGATGGCGGATCGTCGCTTGTTATTCCGCTCTGATACTCACAGCGCATTGAGCATTGTTAGCGACGATTATAAAATCGTTCAGCCACGCGAAGTCCTAGAATTCTTCAGAGATTTAACTGAAAGTCGCGGTTTTACGATGGAGACTGCTGGCGTTTTATTCGGTGGACGTAAGTTTTGGGCACTAGCTAAAGCTGGGGACTCTGTTAAGTTGCTAGGCGAGGACGAAGTAAAGCCTTATTTATTGATCGCGACGAGCGTTGATGGTTCTATGTCGACAGTTGCTCACTTCACTTCTGTGCGCGTAGTTTGTAACAATACGCTAAGAATGAGCGTTGGCGGTAATAATGACTCAATGATTAAAGTTCCGCACAATGCGATTGTTAATCCTGACTTGGTTAAGGCGCAGTTGGGTCTTGCTGCACAGAGTTGGGATGAGTTCGTTGGGAATATTTCTCTTCTGGCTAACCGCAAGATTGACTACGACTTCGCTATTCAAACAGTCGCAGACGAACTAAAAGCTGCCAATAAGATTAAGATGGTAAATGCTGATGGGACTCCATATACTCATTCCGAGTTGGTTGAGTCTTCTACAGTTTTGCGTCGCATTATGCGCTTGTATAATGGCGAGGGATTGGGAGCGCAGTATAAGTCTTCCAACGGAACTGCTTGGGGCTTGGTGAATGCTGTTACTCAGTTCGCTGACCACGAGGCAGGCGCAAAGAAAGAAGACAAGAGCCGTGCTTTCGAGCGTGCGCACTTAACTGACTGGGCGAAGTTTAAAGTAAACGTCGCTGATCGTTTATTAGAAGCTGCATAAGCGTTGCAAGAGCGAGCTGGCTCCGCTCTCCTCCAAAAACCAGCCCCTATTTAGAAAGGAATTAAAATGAAAGTAACAATGCTAAATTATACGCAGGATGCTGTAGATCTTCTGATTTTTACTAAGTCCACTCGCTTAAACCTTAATCCTGGATTGATGAATGAGATTAAGACATTGCCTTATGAAGAAAAGATGGAACAGCTAGAGTATATGGCTGGTACAATTCCTAGTAGCTGGGAGTTCGTTGATTATACATTCCTAGTAGAAGGAGTCAGCCGTGCATATACGCACCAACAAGTTCGTACTCGTGCAGCGTCATACGCTCAGCAGTCAATGCGCGTTACCGATATGTGCGACTTTGAATACATTTTCACAGATGCTAACCTAGAAAATGATAATGCTAAATGGGAAATTGAAAGGCTTATGAAGCAGACTTCGTTAGTTTATCAAAAACTGCTAAGAATTGGACAGCCAGCAGAGGACGCCCGTGGGATTTTACCAACGAATATCGCGACTAACATAGTTTGTAAGTTTAATCTTAGAACGTTCGTAGAACTCGCTAAAAGTCGCACAGGTGGACGTACGCAGGGCGAATATCAAAAAGTTATTAACGCAATGGTGGACGAAGTATTAAAAATCCATCCTTGGGTTGAGAAATTCTTGTTTAAAAAAGGTCGCGACTACTTTAACGAGATTGAAGAGTTCGCAAAACGTAAGTTCCCAGACCTTAAAGAGCGAGGTGAATTATTGAAAATTGTTGACGCTATGCGCAAGGGATAAAAATGTACGCTATTTTTGATATTGATAACTGTTTGTCTGATGACGAATGGAGAATTGATAAAATTAAGAAAGAAGAAGGACTAACCCCAGACGAAATTTATAAGGAATATCATGCTCTCGCACCTCAAGACACTGCTAAAAACTTGGACTTTGTCAATGAAGATCACGCTGACGATACTATTATTATCATTACTTCTCGTCCTGAAGAATATCGCAAGCAAACTGAAGAATGGCTTAAAAAGAACAAAATAGGCTATTGGAAGCTATTGATGCGCCCGAAAGGCAATCATAAACCTAGCGCAGAGTTAAAAATTGATTTATTTGACTCGCTAGGAATAGAGCCAGAGGAAGTTACCTGCGCTTATGATGATCGTTCGGACATTATTCGTGCTTATCGTAAACGTGGGATTTGGGCAGTTAAGCTGGCTATTCATAAATTTGAGAATTTGATTGGAGAAGGTTATGCAAAGTAGAAAAGAACTTTTTGGAGATGACCAACCGCAAACGTCATCTAAGCACGTACCAGATTTGCTAAGGCAAGCAGCAGCGACATACGAGCAACGCAATAAGGTCTATGGAGATAGTTGGTTAGTGCACGGTCAGATTATGGCTGCATTATTCTCGAATGGCGTTACTTTAAATAATGCGGACGACTTTAACCGCTACGCTAAAATCGACAACGTCGTTATGAAGCTGTCTCGCTACTGCCAAGCGTTCAATAAAGGTGGTCATCAAGACTCAGCGCACGATGCGATTGTTTATGCTGCGATGCTTGAAAGTTTAACCGATGACTAATACACAGAATGCATTAGTAACAGGTTCAAGTAATCCTGATGGATTGGGGTTTGCTGTAGCGACTAAATTGCGCTCTTTAGGATATGATGTTTATGATATCCCATTCGAGAGTTTAGCTCATAAAGAAGGAATTGAAGCGCATCTCTTTACGCTTCCTAAGATTGACGTCGTAATAAATAATTTCGGCATCAATCATCTTTCGTGGATCGGCGAAACTCCAGATGAAGACCAAGACATTCTTTATTATAACATTTTAGTTCCTTATTGGATTATCAATGCATTGGTAGCGAGAGGAGATATTTGCAGAGTCATCAACGTGGCGAGCATAACGCATCGCGTCGCACAACGTTGCACCAGTCTATATTGCGCAAGCAAGGCAGCCCTAGTGCATATGACCAGAGTTATGGCTAGAGAACTTGCTCCAAAAGGTTGGGTAATAAACTCAATTTCTCCAGGAAAAATTGAAGAAACAACCATGACTGAAATGACAGATAAGCAAATTAACGAACTTCGCGGATGGACGCAAGAAGAAGCAGACAGTTACGCAACTTCTCTCATTCCGATGGGGAGATTTACTAACAAGAGCGAAGTTTCAGCAGCGATAATTCAGCTGTTATATATGCCTAATTACATCAATGGCACGAACTTAGATATAACAGGAGCAATTTAATGATTAGTCTTATTTTTGATACAGAAACAACAGGTCTGCCATTACCGCAGTCTGCTCCATTAGAAAAACAGCCAAAGATTATTGAGTTGGCATTGCTTAAAGTTGAAGACGGGAAGGAGATAAGTCGTCATGAATGGCTTATTAATCCGAGCGAGACGATCACAGCGGAAATAACTAAAATAACAGGCATCACGAATGAAGACGTTGCGGATAAATTGACATTCCCCCATTACCTGCCAGAGATTGAGGAAGTTTTTAAAGGGGCTGATGCTATTTTTGCTCATAACTTGCCTTTTGATAAATCTTTAATGATGTTTGAGTTGCGTCGTTGCGGTAAGGAAAAAGAGTTCGTTTGGCCATTCGATCAAGTCTGCACAGTTGCTGAATTTAAGCACATAAAAGGCAGACGCATGAGATTGATTGAGCTTTATGAGATAACAATCGGAAAACCCCTAGAACAGAAACATCGTGCCATGTCTGACGTTGAAGCATTGTTTGAAGTTTTACTTGCTAGGAAAATGGTATGATGAATTATAAAATGCTCCCTAAATATTGTTGGCACAAAACGCTTGAGTGTACTGTAGAAGTGATTAAAACAGGATGTTTTCCGACGAGCGTTATTGTAAAACTGCCAGACGAGAGAGAAATAGACACAGACATTCAAGATTTGCAACTTCCCCAGAATGGACATTAAATGATACAGCTAAAAATTCGCACAGAGTATTCTTTCGGGAAAACCTTTGCTAAGATAGACAAGATCGTCGAACGTCTAAAGGAGATCAATTGTACTGCTGCAGCGATCGTTGATGAGAATAGCTGGGGCCACGTGGCTTTTTACAACGCTTGTAAAGAGGCTGGTATTCAACCGATGCTAGGCATTGAGCTAATGGTTAGCGATAGCGATGAGAATAATACGATGTTTTTCATTGCTAAGAATATGGAAGGTCTGTCGGAATTGTATCGCTTTTCTTCTAAAGCGCACAGGCAACAGTATCAAGATAAATTCGGTGGCATCCCTAGACTTTACAGAGATGACGTTAGAGAAATTTCTGATAATGTATTTAAGTTCGCTGGCACGGTATTAGATAAAGACTTCCTAGTAGAAGTAGGGGCGATCGTCGATATTGGTCCAGAGAGCAGAGTTCTAGCAGCTGCGAAGCGCAATCTGGGATTGCCGATTGTAACTGTTAGCGATAATGGCTATTGCAGAGAAGAGGACATTGATGCTTTTGAGTTCGTTTCTAACGATAAAAAGATGTCACCCCAGCATATTCTAGACAACGTTGGCTCAGAGCCTTTAGCGCAGGAGATTGCTGACGCTTGTAAGGATTTAGTTTTACCTAAAGCCCCGATGATTAGAGCAGAGGGCGACTTAGAGGCTATGTGTCGTCAGGGGATTAAAGAAAGAAATATCACTTGGAACGACGAATATGAAACTCGCTTAATGTATGAGTTAGAGTTGATTAAAAGTAAAGACTTCACCAGCTACTTCATTGTGGTAGCGGATATGGTGCACTTCGCTAAACAGCACATGCTCGTTGGTCCAAGTCGGGGTTCTGCAGCTGGCTCATTAGTTTGCTACTTATCTAAAATTACAGAGATTGATCCAATGCAGCACGGACTATTCTTTGAACGTTTCATTGACGTTTCCCGCTCTGACTTGCCTGATATTGACTTGGACTTTCCTGATACTAAACGTGAGATGGTTTTCCAATATATGGCTGAAAAGTATGGCGAGAACAAGACTGCACATATCGGAACTGTTAGTCGTTATAAGCCTAAAAGTTCGTTGGTTCAGGTGTGTAAAAAGCTGGGCATTCCACCAGCTGCGACCTTTAACGTTAAGTCAGTAATTATCGAACGAAGCGTAGTAGATGCTCGTGCGTCTAACTGCCTTGAGGATACGTTGACGACGACAGACGTAGGTAGAAAATTCATTCAAGATTATCCGCAGACTGCTGCTGCGATGGTTATTGAGGGACATGCTTCTCATACTGGCGTTCATGCTGCTGGCTTATTAGTTTGTAACGATAGAATTGATAATTATGCGACAGTTGATAGTAACGGGATCGCGCACATCGAAAAAGGAGCAGCGGAGCAACTAGGTCTATTGAAGATCGACGTTTTGGGTTTACGCACGCTTGGCATTCTTGAAGACAGCGGAGTTAAAATTGATTGGTATAATCTACCGCTAGACGACGAGAAAACTTACGAGATTTTTAACCAAGATAAAACTTGCGGAATTTTCCAGTTTGAAGGGAATGCGCTTCGCTCTATTACAAAACAGATTAACTTCAAGAGCATCGTTGAGATTGACGCTGTTACAGCTCTAGCCCGTCCTGGTCCATTCGCTGGTGGCGTTACTCAGCAATACATTGAGCGTATGAAAGGCAAAAGCTATGACGCGCTGCATCCGTTAGTTAAAGAGCATATGGATGAAACTTTCGGGCTTCCAGTTTATCAAGAGCAGACCATGGCGATCGTTAAAGAGATCGGTAAGTTCGACTGGGAGCAAACCAGCATTATTCGTAAGTCTATTTCAAAACGTCTCGGTGCAGAGTTCTTTGAACGCTATTGGGAGATTTTCAAAGTAGGTGCACAAGAGAATGGAATGAAGCTGGAAGAGGCTAGGAAGATCTGGGACTTAATCAACATGATGGGTTCTTGGCAGATGAATAAGGCGCACACTCGCAGTTACGCTGTCATCAGTTATTGGTGCGCATATTTAAAAGCGCATTTTCCGTTGGAGTTTGCAGCTGCGAACTTACGAAGTGCGAAGGACGAAGATAGCGCGACGGATCTTTTAAGGGAGATGGTTAACGAGGGAATAGAATTTTCTCCGTTCGACGTAAATCTGTCTGAAGAAAATTGGAGCGTTAAGGAAGGAAAGTTGGTTGGCGGGTTTAGTAACCTAAAAGGAATTGGCGAAAATAAAGCTAAAGAGTTGGTGATCGCTAGAAACGAAGGAAAGCTAACAGAAAAGCAACACCAAATGCTAAATGAGAGTGAGAATGCCTTCACCAATATTTTCCCGTTCGGCACAACATACGCAGAAATGTACGAAAATCCAGCGAAGTTCGGTATCGTTGGCGATATTGACCTAATTAAAAACTTTGACGGCTCTCAAGAAGGCACTCACGTATTCTTAGGCGAACTTATTTATAAGAACTTGCGCGACTCTAACGAGGAAGTGAACGTCAAAAAGCGTAATGGTAAGATTGAAACTGGTCCAGTGATTTATTTAGATATTCGCGTTAAGGACGATACAGGATTTATTGGTGCTCGGATTGGACGTTTCGACTATAAGCGCATGGGGGTAGAAATGTTTGAGAATATCAAAGAGGGTGCGCACGTTTTAGTTCGCGCTAGATTTATCAAAGGGATTAAATTCGGTTTCATAACCAAATACAAGGTATTGAAGAATGTCTGAGAGAACAGCATATAATTCACTAAGAAAAGGACTGATTAACGCTAGTCCAAAAGCTAGGATTGACAGGGTTGAAAATACAATGGTTGACGGGATGCCTGACGTTAATCTCTGTCTTAACGGAGTTGAATCTTGGATTGAGATTAAAACTCCGACAGAGCCTAAACGTAAAACCACGCCATTATTCGGAAGCAATCACAAGCTAAGTATTCAGCAGCAAGGTTGGCTTAAGAGACAGTATTTAGCAGAGGGTAACGGTTACATTTTCATAAGGACAGAAACGATTGCTCTTTTAATTAAGGGAATTGAGGCGCAGTTCGTAAACGAAATGACTTTAGCAGGACTTTGCGCATTATCAGTTTGGAACAGTCCAGTGCCGATTAAAGCTGTTTATTGGCAAGAGCTGGCTAGTATTCTTGGAGCAAGTGATGGAAAATAAATTTAAAATAACACCGTATAAACATCAGATTGAATGTCTGAATAAGTTTGGTCGAAGAGAGTTTTTCTGCCTAGCAGCAGAGCAAGGGACAGGCAAAACGTTCATTATCATTAACGACATCGCTGATTTAGCGAGCACGCATGACGTTGATACTGTTATCGTATTCGCACCTAATGGCGTGCATACGAATTGGATTATTAACGAAATTCCTAAATTCATGCCAGATTATATTCGTTACAAATCTGCAGCTTATTATTCTGCACCGAATAAAAAGGATAAGGCTAGACTCGAAGAGTTGATGAATAGCACGGACACGACGGAACTTAAAATTTTAGCAATGAATTGGGAGTCCTTGCAGAATAAGAAGGGAGTTGAGTTCGCGTTCAAGTTCGCGCTCGGTGCTAGAAAATTGATGATCGTCGCTGATGAGTCGCAGAAGATTAAAAACCCGCAAGCTATTCGCACCAAGAATTTAATGAAGCTGAAAAAGCATAGCCAATATCGTCGAACGATGAGCGGAACTTCAATTCTAAACAGTCCTTTTGATGCGTTCCCACAGTATATGTTTTTGGATCCTGAGATCCTTCAAACCACTAGCTATTTCAGCTTTAAGGCTGAGTATGCTGAGATGATGGACGCTAATAGCGGATTAATGCGTGGCATCATGAAGAAGCGAGGGATGCGCTTCGCTCCGCAGATCGTAGAGCGTGACGAGGTTAGCGGTAAGCCAAAATACAGGAACTTAGATAAATTGCGCAACTTAATTGCTCCGCATACGTTCCGTGTATTGAAAAAAGACTGTTTGGATCTCCCAGAAAAGATCTACAAAAACGTCTGGTTCGACCTTACCCCTGCACAACGTAGAATTTATAACGAGGTGAAAGAAGAAAGCAAGCTAGTGCTTAATGGCGAGGCTTCTATCGTCAATCGCCTTGCTGCACTTGGTAAGCTGTCCCAAATAACTTCTGGCTATTTCCTGCACCCAGAAGCGTCAGAGCCTGTTAGAATTGAGGGAGAAAGCCCTAAACTAGCATTGCTAAAAGAGCGAGTAGAGGCGATCGTCGAGGAAGGAGAGAGCGTCATCATTTGGGCTAGGTATCATGTTGAGCTTGAAGATATCGAGAGAGCCTGTAAGGAAATCGGAGTTCCTTCCGTTCAGTATCATGGTGGGGTGAAGAAGGACGAACGAGTTGCGGCAATTCAGAAGTTTGAGTCTGGCGAGGTTAAAGTCTTTATCGGTCAACAGCAGGCTGGCGGCACAGGAATTACACTGATTAAGGCGAGCAACGTAATTTATTACAGCAATACATTCTCACTAGAAGATCGCTTGCAGAGCGAGGATAGAGCACATCGTATTGGGCAGACTAAAAACGTTGTGTATTATAACATCCTAGCGAAAGACACGATTGACTTCGCTATTATGAAAGCCTTAGAAAGTAAGCAGGATATCGCCCAAATAATTATGGGCGATAGAGCCTTTATTGATTAAACGTTTGGGTGATGATTTTCTAGATATTTTAAAAGAAAATATCCACCAGCTAAACCAAGAACGACGCCTGCGATAAGACCTATTAAGAATGCTGACATTTTATTGCTCCTTATTAAAAATTTCAGTTTGGGTTTTGCCCCATTCTGCTGCATTTAGAAGCATCTCTGTCGTTACTGCGCAGTCTGCTTCTAATTTGTTGTATTCTTCTTCTGTATGAGATACTGAGTTGGCGGTGCTGTTGTCAGGCTGTTTGGTAGAGTCGGGAACGCTGGGCATTGCACTACCAATGGCGGTTCTTTTACCGCTTGTGCTGAGCACGATGGAAGGAGAATGATTAAAATGCTTAGCATAAAAATCTTGAATTGTAGCGATATCGACTTTAAGTTGTGAATTTTCATCTTGAGTTTCCTTTTCAGAGTCATTAGTTTTTGTTTCATTGACAGCAGCAGCATTGGCAGCAGCAACCGCTAAATTAGCGCGAGCAGCATCCCAATTCTTTTGGACTTCTGCTTTCCCTTCCACATACCCATTGTGGTGTACATAAAAAGTGAAAGAAGCGACAGCGATAACAGCGACGATTATTTTCCAGTAGCCTTTTAATAAATCAAGAATTATTGGCATAACATTCTCCTATTGAGGTGTGTCTTTCTTGAGATAAAGCCCAGCACCGCCAGCGCCAGAAACTGCCGCAAAAGCAGCACCGAAAGAAGCATAATCTAATGCGTGCGTATGCAATACTTGAACGATTGCGCTGTAGCCAATAGTTAAAAACCCACTCGCCATTAGTGCCTTAATCAAGCAATAGGTTTCATTATTCGGCTCTGTAAACCAGTCTTTTAAAATTTTCTTAATACTGTTCATCTTGTATCTCCAATTGGAAATCTTGCTGCCCCATAAAATCGTTAAAAGCATCAACTGTAATTCTGCTGTTGATTATTCCTTTTTGAGTTCCTATGAAAGTAACTTCTTTCCCAAGACCGATACAGCCTTCAAAATCGCTCTTAAGACCTTTGCTTTTATCTCCTGCCCAATTTCCAGAGTGAATTAAAATAGCTTCTCTGTCAGGAACATTCATGACTTCATAGCACATACCATGTTTAGGGTGAATAGTCCACTTAACATCATAAGTGCCTACAGGGATACAAGAAACTCCTTGCTGATTATCTTTCCAAGGAAGTTCAATCGTGAAACAATTAAAATCTTCAACAGAAAGACGACCTGTCGTGCCATAATCTTGGGATTCACTTCTTACTATTTTAACTGTTCTCATTTTATTGGGTGCATTAAAAGGTTATCAATTCGTTTATGAGCTTCATCAACGCTCTTTTCAGTCCTAGCTATTTTCTCATGAATGCCTTTAATGTCTGCTCGGATCGCTCCGTAAACAGCACCGCCAGTTACCAGCATAACGATAATATCATAAAGACTAATACTATGAAAATCCATTTTTAACCTCTAATTTAATTAAGCATCACCAAGAGCACGACCTTGCTCGTACAAGTTAGTTCCATCGGAACGGAACACGAAAAAGTCAACTGCGCCAGCAGAAGTAGATAACGTTGGTGCTTGACCGTTTTGCCATTTAAATACACTTGGCCATGTTATCGTGTTATTGCCAGCATTTTGCACAATTTCTATCGCATAGAAACCGCCATTTTTAAGATTGGTTGGAGTTCCCATCGTTCTATTGCTAGAAACAAAAGTAAAGCTAGCAACCTGAGCAGCAGTAAGATCCCAAGCGATCGTCGCAGCATCGGTCAGCGCGATATTAGCGAAATATTGCTGCGCTGTAAAGATATTTGTAACTCCTGGTTTCATTAACACAGAAGGAACTGTAACCAAGAAAAATTTATTTGCGTTTTTATCGTATCTAAATGTATATTGACCGCCAGCAGAAAGATCGCCAATGCCTAAACTATTACCATTAATATCGGAAACTGCTGTGGCTGGCGTACTATCTAGCTGCAACGTAACTGTTGTGCTTGTATTTGCATTTCCGATTTTAATTTTAAATTCGTCGCCATCGTTTAGCGTAGAAACGCCAACTGTCGCTGTATAGGTGTTTGTTCCAGAGGAATTGTTATAGCGAATTGGCAATGCTTGAATAAGACTAGTAAACAGCGCATAATTGACTACACTTAAACCGCTATCCAATGCACCAGCTCCGTCCATATTCATCGTGACGGTAGTTGAACCACTGCTATAAACAGAAGCAGAGATCGTTCCGTAAACAGTTCCTGCTGTTACTGTAAACTGGCATCGGCGACCGACGGTCAACGTTTGCGTAAGATTGCCTGTTACTGAGAATGAATTAGAACTAACATAAGTTGGTCCAGGACCAGAAACCCATTGTCCGCTTGTGCTTAATGTTGAATATGCAGGATCATTAATCCCTGCGATATTATCATAATTATTCGGAGTTATCGGATTGCCATTGCTGTCTGTTACGATGAACTTAGTAAGTTGACCTGCTGGAAGCCAAATTTCTTGCGGAGGTCTTCCTGCAGAATTAAGCACGATAGGATTGCTGTTCTGCACAGTACCGCTATTCGTCGTGTAAGTCGGGGCTGGAGTTGTCGTCCCAGCATAATAAGTATAAATAAAGCCACCAGCTAGAACGACACCTTGATCGTTGAACAGCTGTTGGCCATTAAATACAGGCGATAAATACACTTGGGTCGTCATTTAGCTAACTCCATTAATGGTCTGTTCATGCTTGTCCCAGTCCAAACCTAATTCTTCAATAATTAACCTTTCGATCTTCGTTGCAAATTGATGCTCTTTGTAGTATGGCGCTCCAATATCGTCTCCTGGCTCGCCTTCCCCTTTAAAATTAAAGTCAAAATTATCAACTTCTTTTACTGTTATTCCACGTTTCAAGCAAAGAAACGCTTCAATCATTTCATGAATAGCGACAGCGAACTCGCTCTCCTCGCTTTCCATGTTTGAAACTCTAATTCCCAACCTTTTATCCCCGTCCATAACTTGAACGATTTCGAACCAATCGCCGATCGTATCATAACGTTGCTTGTGGTGCGGAATTATTTTAACTTCAATGTCCATATTTTACTCGTAATTGAAGTGAGTGGCGTATCCCATTTTGTGTAATTTTGGAAGGCTTTCTTTTAATTTCTCGCCAACGTCATCACGCAAAATTTGATTGCTGATTGTTAATTGCTTCGCTGTTTTATAAGCACGGTCTGCTGCTTGCTTTACGTTATCGCCGAAGCCCGTTACCACTAAAGCGTAATTGGTAGTTGTATTCCACATTGGTTTCTTAACGACTTTTTCGCCAGCCATATCGTGCATAATGTCGATCTTCACCCCTTGAGGATGGATGTAATGCTTATTGCCATTGGTTATCCCAAAAATAGGAACGTTAGAAACTTCTTCTGGCTTAGCATGACCGTGAGGAAAATCTTTATGTGCCATAACTAAGCACACACCGATGTCTTCAGAGAAGCTCGTGCTGTCCTTGCCTTTCAGCGCATCAACCATCCATTGAACTGGATCGTCTTTCGTCGCAGCAAGCATCATGTTCGTAATTGGCCAGCCAAAACGGCAAGTCCATTCAGTCGGCCATGGCTTTCCGTCTTTATCAATAATAAAGCCCAATGCTGCGTCGCCTGTATGGCCACGTTTGACTAACTCATCTTCTAGCTTGCCTAGCGTTTCTCTGCCTAACTTGCTGTCTGTTGTAAAGCTAGCAACAGTTCCCATCTCGCCAGTATTTGGACCATAGTTTCCGCTCATAAGTTTTTTATGCTCGAAACTCTCGTTCCATTGGCCAACCCAGCCATTTTTACCGACAAAACGACTAACACCCATCTCAATTCCTTCGATGAACGTTTGTAGCATAACGTCGCCTTTCGGCTCGTTTTTCTGCTCAATCATTCTGTTCATCCAACCGATAAGGTCAGCTGCATGCTTGCTAACGTAAGTTAAAGACTTGTCTTCGTTATCGCCTAGCGTTTTAAATACGAAACGTTCTTCTGTTTTCTCAACATGTTTTAACGCTTCTCTCATATTTTTAAACGTCATGTATGGTGCTGCTTCAATGCCAGCTTTCTCTAAAATCTTCATGCCGTCGCCACGAGAGATTTCTAATTTAGCACTCTCAGTGGTTGGTCCAAAGACGGGGAAGCCCTGCGCTTTTAACTTAGTAAGACGTTCAACATAATCATCGTTGCTCGTCGGTAAAATTAAGTCAGCCCACTTAACAAAAGGAAGCCAATTCTTTACTTTCTCGACTCCCCTAAAGCCTTTGCCAGTTTCTTCTGGATTATTCTCTGGCTTGGGCTTAATAAACCACTTAACTTCGTGCCCAGCAGCAACAGAGCGCATCGCTATTGATAAGCCAACACCATCAGTATCAATAATCAATAGTTTCATTTTATTCCTCTCCGTGTTCTTTTTCGTATGCTTTAACTTGATTAATGTAATCTTGAACTTCAGCTCTATCGTCTGGAGAAAGTTTTTGGGACTGCTGTGATAAAGCACCTAGAGCAGCACCGAGTTGATTTGTTGGCTTGTTAACTGTTTTTGCTAGCCATGAGAGGATAGTCGGGTTCGTTATCGCTCTTCCTAAATCAACACCTGGATTTAAATAAATAATCGGGCTTAAATTCTCACCGCCATGGTGTGTAATTCTTTCAAGTATTTTACCGCCTTTTGCGCCATGTCCAGCAGACATTTGCTCATAAACTGTCATTAGTTTATCGATCGCTTTACGCTGTGAAGAATTAGCACCGAACAGAGCATCTTTAGCGTCTTTGTGCATATTATTCCAGCCAGAGTAAAACGCTTCAGGATCGAATTTCTGATTGCTCTTACTCATTTCACGCAACGCAACAGCTGCCAGATCTTTTTTCTGGCTAGGATTCATCGTGCTCATCACTTCTTTAAGCTGAGTCGCACCCTTTTTGGTTTCTGCCATTGTAAAGTCGAACCCCTGCTCTGGTGTACGTTTTTTAGTCAATGGCTCAATAAAGTTATCCAATTTCTCATGCTTAGCTTTAGAAAATTCTAGAGCATCAGCCATTAGTTTTTGAGCCACTGGTCCTTTAGATTTAACTGTATTGCGAAGATCTTGACTGAACGCTGCATAGATTTTATTTGCAGCTTCTTCCATCGGGGTTTCGCCGTTCAACTTAGCGTCTTTCACTGCTTTGCCGATCGCTGAACGTAATTCACGCACGCTCTCGAAAGACAATGAACGACCATTTTTAGAAGCATCAGCAGCATCAGCCCTGATTTTTACCAACAGCTCTTTAACGTCGTTCGGAATTGACATTGCAGTAGAGCGTCGTGCTCCTGGATTTGGAGTTGTAATTTCGTCCAATGTTCGGAAAGTATTTTCAAGATCGACTTTCGTTTTTGGACCAATGCGCTTATAGGCTTTATCGTACAACTCGCCCTCTTTTTTCTCAGTATCAGAAAGCCAACCGCCAACAGTTTTACCAGTAGGCACATCGACTTTTTTGCCACGGATTTTAACTGTCTCTGTCTCTGGAGTTCCTAAAATATTCTCTTTAATGTTGGTGCCAGCTTCTGCTTTAGTTTGGGCTGGTGAGAATTTATCTGCAGCCTGACCTGATTTTTTCTCCAAAGCATTTAATTGGTTCTGTAACCTTGCTTTTGTGGAGCCTGTCTCGTGCGTTATCCCGCCTTCTGAAACTTGACCTAAAGATGGACCAGCACCAGCTTCTTTGCTAATGCCTGTCTCTTTCCATAAGTTTAAGTTTTTAGCCATCTTTTGTGCAGCTTCTTTACCGCCACGCAATAAGTATTTGCCTGTATTTGCTAATGCTGTTGGGATTAAAGAAGTTCCTGCGCCCTCTAGTGCTTGAATTCCTTTTTGCTTAGCAAAATCTCCCTTGCTAGTATCAGCAACAGGCGAAGTCATCCCCAAAGCACCGCCAAGAAGCATCGTTCCTCCAATACTTTCAGGAGCTGCAAGTGCAGCAGGAGCCATCGCAGCTGTCTCTCCAACAAACTCACCAGCACCAGCAGCTGTCGGGTGCTTAACAACGTCAGGATTTTCTTCGTAAGATTTTTGCCTTTCAGTAACCAAAGCATCCGTCTTAGGTGCAGCGCCAGTGGAACTAGGCAAAACATGGCCAACAGTTTGTGCAGTTCCAAGGATAGGTTTCTCTACTCCACGCTGAGCGCCAACAGCAGCAGCTTTTGTCATCGACTCTGTATCTTTTGCTGCCTCTGGATTAACAAGTCCCATGCCATATTTAAAAGCTGACTGTCCCATTGAAACTAAATCCAAAGCAGGAGCAGTATTGCTTAAAGAGCTAACAACAGCGTCTGCTAAATTATACTTGCGTGCAGCCATCGGTTTTGCACGAGCAGGGGCGATTTCTTTTTTAGGAGAAGGCTTCGCGACTTCTTGTTTAGTTTGTTCGGCTTGCTGTGGTTCTGCGGTTAATTCTGGTGCGACTTCAGAAGGCATTTCTTTTGGAGCTGCAGCTTCTGGTTTTTTTGGGGCTTCAAACCCAGCACCAGAAAGAAACTCTTGCATATTCATATCAGCCATTATTTTCTTGCCTCCTTGCGTTCGTCGAATACTACATTCCCAGCATCATCAACTAATTGGTCTTTCATATTCCATTTTGGAGCGTTCGGTTTTGCCCATTTCGACTCACGACTAAAACTTTTATGATAAGGAGTTTTATAATAGTCTGTAAAATGCGGTTTATTGTCGTTTTTATTGGTTCCAGTTTGATGATGTTTACCGCCAGTTGTCATGTCTAGCCAAAACCCACGCATGTCATAATCAGAATTTGGCGAGTCCTCATAATGAACATTATTTTTTTGCGCCCAAGCCTGAAAACGTTTTTCTTGCGCTGGATTAAGTTTAGTTAAATAGCCTTCTTTTGGCGCTTCACGACCATATTGAGATATTATTGGCTTTTCTGGCTGTTCTTTTTCTTCTGCTTGCGCTTTTGGCATCATCTTGCTAAAATCTGGAAGTTCGCTTTTAGCTAAATTTTCCAACATTTCTAAAGTTCCTGGTTGCTTTTGTTCTGGAACTTCTTTTGTTGGAACGATTTCTGGTTTAGAAATATCTGCGTGATGCTCTTGGCTCTTACCAGAGTAAGCACGATTGATGATGTTTTTGGCGTAAGTTTTTGAGCTTTCTGGTGCATGTTCTAATCCGTGTTTATCTACATTTCCTGGACCCCAATTATAAGCGATTAACGCTTTTTCTAGGTCATTATACTTATGCACGAGTTTACTTAAATATAAACGTCCAGCATTTTTATTCTGTTCAGGATCGAAACGATTAGTAACTCCTAACTCTTTCGCTGTTTGTGGCATGAGTTGCATTAAACCAACAGCGCCAACTTTAGACACAGCATTAGGATCTCCGCCAGACTCATGATGAATTACTGAGTCGACAAGAGCATCAGAAACTAATGGGACATTTTGATCCATTATTTAACACCATATGCTTTTGCTAAAGTCATTGCTTGCTCTGGAGTTATTTTACCAAAATCACCAGCTTTAATTGCAGCTTGTAGGTCTTGAGGAGTTTTAATTCCCATGTTAACTAATACTTGATGCTGCTCTGCTGGAGCTGTAAATTTAACGATAGCGTCTGCAGGTTTTGTTACGCCAGCATATGGCTTGTATTTAATTTTCGGTTGATTGTCTGCAGCAGGAGCATTGTCTTTAGGATTTTTCGTTTCGCCAAAACCTCCTCTTCCGTAAAGCCCCTCGCCAGCTTTTTCAGTTGATGAGATTGCAGCCTCTGCTTCTTTGTGCATTGCTGAAGCCATTGACTCAAACTGACCTTTTGAATAGTATTTATTTACTACGTCTTCAGCAGCTTTCATTGACTCATTCGTAACAGGCGCACCGCGACGTGAAACTACAGCATAAGCGTTGGCTAGTGCTTGTAAGTTTGTGTATAGTTCTACTTCTTCTGGAGAGCCAGTTCCTTTTTCTATTCTAGCACGAAGCTCATTCAGAGGAACGATGCTACCACGATCGACTTTGTCATATGATGCTTTTGAAAGATCAATAAACTGATCCATTTCAATCGCAGCAGAGTCAATAACAGCCCCACGATTATTAAGCGTGTCTTGAGCTTTTTGCATTGCGTGGAATGCGACTTTTTTCCTAGATAATTGCTCTGGGGTTAATCCTTCTTCTTCAGCGATCTTAGTCATCTCATTTTCAATCGCAGCTCTGTTAGCAGCACTACCGCCATGCGAACCGCCAGAAAGACCTTTAAGCGCATTTGGGTCTCCGCTTAGTGCTTGTTTTGCTATGCGAGTTACAGTCTCAGGGGACATAGTCATTCCGCTCGTCGCACCTTTACCCGCAGCTTTAGATTTTGCAGCGTCAAGCGTTTGTTGATAAAGCTGTTCATTAAGCGTGCCATCTTCATTATTAAACAGACCTGCTTCTTTTTCTTTAATGACTTTTGCGACAGGATCAACGTCCTTACCGCCAGTCTCTTTAAGAAGCCCAGTTTCAGTTTCAATTTTTGTAGTTTTAGCAGCTGACTCTCCAGCTTGAGCTTGCTCTTTCTGAATTTTAGCAGCATTTGCTAAAAGACCTTGATATAAAGATCCTTGCGTATATTTTGCTTTTAATTGGTCAGGATCCATCTGAGCGAATTGCTGAATAATTTTTGGGTCAATTATCGGGTTGCCTTGAGCGTCTTTAAGCTGAGACATTTCTTGGGCTTTTGCTTGCTTTGCTGCAGTAAAAACCTGCATAGGATCTGGAGCATTTGGATCTGCTTGCTTAGCAACGACTGCCTTTTTATACCCTTCTAAAATATCACCTTGCGAGTTAGCAACATAATCGGTCAACTGACTCATCTGATTTAATTTATCGACAGGCAACTCTGACAACGCTTTTTGCGTCTTAACATAGTCCGTGCTTACTTTATTAGCATTCTGCTGAAGTTTTGCATAGGTATTTGGGGAGACCTTGCCTTGAAGATCTTTAACTGCTTTATTTACACCGTCAGGAGTATTCCAGTCATAATTAGGATCTTGCATCATCGCTTTAATAACAGCTTCATCTTGGTTCGCTGAAGTTCTGTCTTTTTGAGCTTGGTTATAGTCAGAAATATCCCCTGCCATGGTATATGCTTTTTGCATATCCTTCATCGGATCTACAGCGACTGGCTGTGGGGAATTATTTACAATTGCTGCGCCTACATCCATTTTATTCTCCTATGTCGCGCTATTGAGTAAACCACTCAATGTATATTGTGCAATACCGCTGTTTGCGATGTTTCCGATCGTATTGGCTGTAACGTTTCCTTGCCCTAAAGCTGCACCAGCATTCGTGCTGCCAACAGCCATTGTATTTGCGCTAGTATTATTAACTGTATTTTGACCAGCTGTCTGCGTATTTGTTACTGCAGTTTGACCTAAACCTGCTAGACTTTGCAATTGATTTGCAGCAGCATTATTCTGTGTCATATACTGGTTAAATGCTTGGTTTTCGTATTGCGCTGCATTTCCAGCATTAAACTGAGCAAGATTTTCTAAATTAGCACTAGACAATCTTGTGCCGCCACGAGCTGCATTAGCATCAATCGCACCTTGTCCTTGCTGTTCTGCAAATTGATAGGCTGGCATATTTTGAGCCATCGCCATCGTGAATGGAGTATTAAATTGGCCTCCTTGCTGCGTTCCTGCAGAAAGTTGTCCAAGAGCTGTCGTGCCAGCAGCACGCCATGGCGCTTGCAACGCGACATTTTCATTATACATTGCTAATTGTTGCTGATTAGCGTTCGCAGCTGCCTGCGCTTCTGCAGCAGCAGCATTGCTGATTGCGTTAGATTGAAGGACTCCTTGCCCTAGATTAGCTAATGCGCCAGTTGCGCTTTGAACAAATCCTGGAGTTGAAGTTCCGCTCTTTAATGCTGAAGATAATGTATTTCCTAGACCAGAACTGGCGATACTGCCTAGTTGCGATGCTTGGCTCGCCATATTTAACGTGCCACCGCCATTAACGATCCCGTTAAGAGTAGAAGCAGTCATTCCTTGAACACCTGCTGCTTGACCGATAAAGCCTGCAGCTTGATCCGCTGTATAACCTGCAGAAGTATAAGCATCCATTGCAGCTTGAATTTGGTCAGCAGTCATCGTGCCGCCAGCTGCCAATCCAGATCCTGCACCAGCGCCAGCGCCAGCAGCTCCGCTAACAGCACCGCTCACAGCTGATCCGATTCCAGCAGTTGCGCCACCAAGTAATGCTCCTTGTAAAATATTTCCGCCAGTAACGCCAGAAACAGCCCCACCGACCAATGCTCCAGTAATAATTGTACCAGCAATATCAGATCCAACAGCACCACCAATGGCGGCAGCAACAGCTCCAAAAGGCATTTTATTTTCCTCCGTGTGACTTAATAGCCACAATTAAAGTAATTCTATCTTCATCACTATCATTGTTTATCCAATGCAGAAAAGAATTATCAAACCAAAAAACATCACCGTCTTTAGGACTTAATGAGCCAGCTTCAAAATTAAAACTTTGCTTTTCATTGCCTTTAATTTGAATTGCGTATTTGTCATAGTAGGCTTGATGCCATCCATAATCAATATGTGGTTTAATTTTACATCCAGGACGAACACGGGTAATTAAAACACCGCCAAGCTCTTCGCCTTTAACAAAAGCCATTAAATCAAAAATTAAATCTGTCAAAGCTGGAAGTTGATAAAAAGCAGGATACCAAACAGGTCTGTGCTCATCAACAAAATGCGTAGGGTCTTCAGGGTTATAATTTTTTAGATCGTTACATCTAACCCAAATGTCAGAAGTTCCTTCAAAAGTGTTTACATATCGATTTTTAGTTCTTAGTGGTATCGCGTCCCAAAGCTGTTCGTTATCAGCAAGCTGTTTTTGCAGATCGCCAACGTCAACGCCAGACTTTAATAATTTAATCGGACTTGCGCTCAACTAGAACCTCATCAATATGCTCTTGGTCTTCTTTGCATTCTTCAGGAATAGCATGAATACAATACCAAGTAACCCCATCTGTAAGAGTATAAATCTCGTGTTCTTTTCCAGCTTTAATATCAATTCCGCATGGAGCTGTATATTCTTTTTCTGCACCATCGACGACGACTTTTACTTTACCGCTCGCCAAAATACTTAAATGATCGAACTTATGTTTATGGCTGCGAATGTAAGTGTTTTTATTTTTAAGATAAACTTGTTTTGCATAAACGCCACCAGCAAAATAATGAATTTGCTCTGGCATTTCTATCTCTTCATAACCTTGTGGAATTCTATTCATTTAATGTTCTTTATCAAAATTATACTACAAAAATCTGTACCAAATATTTTTGGATTTATTATACCTTAATGCGATACCTGTATTCGCTGATAATGTCACGACGGTTGTTGAAACTGTTGATGGAGAAACTGGCGATAGCGTTAGTGCGCTAATGGCTTGCGTGCTGCTGATATAAATTGGCTGACCGTCTATCGCTTTTGAAGGCAGAACGATGGTGAATGTTGAAAGCGAACTTGCTGGTGTTAAAAAGATCGTTTCCATATTTAATGGAAAAGAAAAACTTCCCCCGTTCGCAGCAACAACAATAGTGCTAGTTCCAGAATTTCCTAAGCAATTAAACACATTAAAAAGCGAAACAAAGAAATTAATCCATCCAGAAACGAATGAACCATCTTTCTCAACAGCAAGACGTGTAATTGGAGGAGGAGATATTAAACTCAAGATGCATACCTTTGCGGTGTTAAACCACAGGCTTCGGTTATAACGAAAGGAACAGGATCTGTCATCGTAACCCTAAGCACGAAATCTTTTGACGAGCCTAAACGCCTAAAAATTGCTCGCTTTTGATATGAACCGACAGTTCCGATAGAAACTGTTCGCTCGTTCCCGTAAGTTTGACCACCGTCTTTGGAAACTTGTAGCATTATCTTTGGGTCGCTTCCTTGTCCTGACTGAACCCCCATCCCGACGTCCATATCTAAAAATACTTCAGCAATAGCAAATTCATTCCCCTGCATTCGAAGATGCTTACTTTGGATTTGGCGTTTAATAGGAATTCCAGCGTCTGTATATGCATTGTCTGTAATTAAATAAATGTTTCCGCTCTGATAATCAGAAATATAATTTAATCCGTTGTAGGTTATTCCCAAATTCCCGAAGTGCCTTGCTTGAATAGCAACACCAGTCTGCGCTTCAGACCATAATCCTGTTATCCCGTCATAAATGAATGTTGCGTTAGCTGATGGAAATGTCAACTGATAAATCATATGACCGTCAAACATATAAGAATATGCAATGGCGTCAGCGACAACAGGAAAACCGTTAATAATATTTTCAATATCGTGATTGCTGATGCGTTGCGTTGCGTAGCCGTTAAACATAACGACTTGGACTTGTCCTTGAGTATTGCGCGCTAAAAATGCGATCGAATTAGCGAATTTTGCTCTTGAGTTTATCGCTGCAATACCCCAATTTTGCACGGTGCCATTTACCCTGCCGAATTGCAATGGATATCCACCAGTATTCTGCCAGAACTCTGTCGTGTCAGTGCCAAAAATAACAAGCGTATCCATCATTGAGTCAACAGCAACAATATTGTCAGGATTAGTTTCTTTACTAGCGAAAACTACAGGAGTCCAAGTTAATCCGTCATAGGCTTTACTTAAATAGAACTGAAGTGTTCCTGGAAGCTCAACAATAAATAAGCCTCCAGCGAACGTAATCGTTTTACATCCATTAGGAAAGTTAGCGTCTGTAATTTTAGTCAATGTCGTGCTTGCGATTGTATAGATATATCCTGCTGCGCCATCGACGATCGCCAATTGCACGCCATTATCAGAAAGTGAGCAATACCCAGAGATAGTTCCGATCGTTCCTAGAACTGTAGTAACTCCTGTTGTTGATATTGAGTAAAGAATATTATATGAAACAGCATATAAAACACCTTTAACAACTCGCCATCCTCTAACAGGACCAGAAGGCAAATTAACAAAGTTTTTCGTTCCAGGAGTTCCGCGCAAAATCATTTTGCTTTTGTCGTTGTCGTCTCTAACTTCATAGATACAATTAAGCCTTCTCTGCGAAGTAACAGCTGCAGAGTAAGATTGTATACCAACACCGAATAAAGGCAATGATTGCATTTAAACTTCCTCGCCACATTGGAAATAAAGAACTGTTCTTTCTGGATCGCGTTTTTGAGCAATCGCTAAAGACATTGTGTAATTCCCTTCCATCTCAGGAGTCCAAGGGGAACTAAACATTGGTGCGATTTGTTTAGCTAGTCCCCAAGTTAAAGGTAAAAACCAGTCCTGCGGATATTCTGGAGTGTCTTTAGGATTGTTAAAATCTTGAATGGTCTCAAGGTAAGTAATAACCAAATATTTCGTAACGTCAGTCGCAGCTGCAACATCTGTAAACAGATTGCTGTTTCCTAGTTGGAACTCATAATAAATAGCACTAGGATCTGAATTGTATTGAATGTTTGTTTTTGAAGGTAAAAAATCATATTCTTGAACAGTCATCAATTTAATCGGAACGTCATTATTCTGGTTATCGCGCAATAGCGCAGTCTCAATAACTTGAGGCTGCTGTGCTGCAGTTGAATAATCAAAAATTGTATTGTTAGCACTAGATTGACTTGGCAGTCCTGCTAATAACGTAATCGTTTTTGTTCCAGAATTGACGTTGGCGACTTTCGTCCAGAATATCGTTCCGCTATCTAACTGCACGCCGATATTGTCTGTAGAAGAAATGCCCGTCGTTCTATTTACCACGATAGATGTTGCTCCAGAGGAAGCAATTGCAGTCGTCATCGTACTGACAAAAGAATTTGTCCAGCCAACAGCAGTTGGGCCAACAGAGTATTGGCCAGTCGTACCGCTTAAAAATAAGTAGCCACGTCTGCGAGTCCATGTTTTAAGTCCTGGAGCGAAATCGGTTTTCGCTTGCCATTGCTTAACTAACATATTTAATTTTCTTGCACAATCTTGAGTCTCTTGAGGAGTTATAGCATCTGACTCTCCAAGTTTTCCAATATTAACCATTGCCTCTCTGATAATATCATCGCGAGAAACTGAAAATACATATGTTCCGCTAGTAGTCATCTAAGCCTTCTTTTTTGCCTTTGCAAAACGTTGTTCAACAATTTTCTGAATTTCAGCCCAGACGACTTCGCCTTTAATATCAGCTTGGCATTGAGCTGTACCTGTATATTCATCTTTCGTGCAATGGTCCCAGCCAAAATGCAAGATATGGCATGCAGGAACTTCGTCGTTTCCGCGACCAGCACATTTAGTTCCTTCACTTTGCAGAGGGATTGTATTTACCCAGTCCCTAGTCAAATTATGATGAGTTGAATGGGATAAAAATACGATTTTTGGGACTTCTAAATTAGCAGCAGCATTAAGCGTGCCTGTCTCTGGACCAATAATTAAGTCAGCTTCTGCTAAAAAACTCATTGTTTCACGAATAGTCCATTTACCGCTAGTCTTATAAATTCTTGGCTCGTTTTCCCAGCCAGCTTCAAGCATAACAGCTTCTGGACCACCGACAAGAACGACGTCTGCTTTTGGGTTTCCGTTTTTACCGTCAAAGCCAACCATAACTGAAGCTAGGATCTGGTCTAAATATGGCCATGTTTTATGCACGGAACTGCCAGCTAAAGAGAAAACGATAACGAACTCATTCATTCTCGCTCTTAATTTCCTAGCCCAAGCCTTTTCCTCAAGCGTTGCATAAAACTTAACAACAGGTTCGTGCGGAACTTCAGCAAGCATATGCTGGAACTGTAGATAATTTTCGTTCATGTATTTATGACGAATAACGGGAGACCAGCCATGCTGTGTTCTTCCTGGCATCGCTAACCATGTTCCTTCAACAGACTCAGATAGGTTTACGAATTTATCGAAGTATTTTTTCTGAACGTTCCAAAAGTCAACCAAGTTCGCGTTCGGAATTTGGTCTTTATCAAATAGCACGATTTTATCGATGTTAGGGTCGTGCGTGATAACGTCACTTCCAGGAGGAGAAGTAAACAATGTTACATGATAACCTTGCTTTTTAAGTCCTGCGAATACGCTTGAAGCCTGTAATAAATCGCCGAATGCACCATAACGAACGACGCAAACTGTTTTCTCTGGCTTAGGATCTAGATAAGACGTTTTGTTTTTAGAGCCTTTAATTTTTTTGAAAACCATAAACATTGAATATTCTTCGTCTTCGTTTCGCTCTTGGCATTCAACAATGTCAAATTTACCGCCAGTTACGCTTTCCATTGCAGAAATTATGTCTGCTGGTAAAAAGTCGTGTTTATGGTCTGGATTACAACCTTCCGTGCCGATATTTGGGTAAAACTCTTTGTGTGGTAAGTAAAGAATTAAATATCCATCGAATTTAACTAATCTCCACCACTCGTTCAATGTTGATTTATAATCTTCAATATGCTCTAGCGTGTGTGAAGAATAAACGAAATCCATTGACTGCGAAGTAAACAAAGACATATTAGTGCAGTCGCACAGAATGTCTGGTTTAATCTGAAAACCGAACTGTTCATGGTTCATGTTATCAACGCTGATAACGTGAGGCAATACTTTAAAATCGCCAGCCCCGATGTCTAAGCCTTTTCCGCGCAAATAAGGCGCAGCAGTATAACAAATCTTTTTGCTCTCGTTACACTGCGGATTATCAATGCTCCAAACCATTTTGAACCTTTCTATGCATTATTTGGCATTAAATTTTCAGGAAGTTTCCAGTAAACCAGTTTTTTAAACGTGTATTCTTGGATGTTTAAATCAATAAATGCTTCTTTAATCTCAGACCAGTTGATATTTTCTTTCTCAGACATGCCGAAAATAACTGCTTTACCAAGCGCATTTTCTTTCAAAGAACGAAGTAAAAACTCTCGTGCAGATGGGTTTGGGTCTGTTTTAGTAGTAATTTCGTCGCTACTTGCGTCTTTTTCTGTCGTATTAGTTGTTATTTCTTTTTCTTCATCAGGCTCTTTTTCATCTTGTACTAGAGCATGACCTTGCCAATCGAAAAGAAGCCCGTCTTGTTCATAACGAGCTTCATCATGTCCTGTTATTAAACCATAAGGACGTTTCATATCGACTTTTTTCATTTTACAACCTTTCTATAATTTATTCCTCTGTCCATTCAATGGTCATGTGGACATTGGTGCCAGCAGGGACTGAATTCCCACCGAAGTTAAGACACAAACTTTCATTTGGACCATTTAAAATTAATGCTTTTGCAGCGCGATCGCCAAAAATCCATTCTGTAACTAAGTTACCAGCTGCAGCTGCAGAAGCTGAAACGTGCTCAGAACGAACTAAAACGCCAGCGCCAAGTGCTGATGGATTTGCACTGTATTGGTTTACGACAGCTGAAGGAGCAGGATCACGACTATCATGTTTAGCAACAGCAGGGTTACTTATTGTTCCGCCAGTATTCGGAGCTGTTCGTTTATAAGCGTAAAAATTTTCAAAAGTTGCTGTTGTTGCTGCAGAATTAATTCTTATCATCGTTACAGTGATAAGTTTGCCGACTGCACCAATTAACTGAAGAAGATCTGTCGCATTAGCAACAGGCACATAATCAGGAATTACTACGCTATAAGTTGATTTTGAACTGCTTAGATTAACTATCTGTTCGGTTGCGCTTTGGGGTAACATGATTACATCCTGTCTAAATAATTGTTACGTTCGGCAAAACCGCCAGCGTCGCCATAAAAATGGTCAACGTGCTCGCCTGTATATTGATCGTCAGTGCCTTTCATCTCTAACAGAGTGAAACCGCCTTTATCACGATCCAAACTAAATGCTTTATCATTTACGACTTTGCCAGAAACGTCTGTCGCACCAGCCATTGATAAAGGCATGTTCTCGATTTTCTTACATTCTTGATTGCAGATATCCATTCCAGGAGGAAGGAAATTCATTTTTTGATCGCATTCGTCAATAGCAGAAGCATTGTTTTTATGCGACTGGTCGTTTGCGTCTCTTAGGTTTTTATTAGCGTCAACAGGAAATGCCCAACCCTCGTCGGTCGCTGTTTCCTCTTTCTGCGGCACTGTTATTTGGAATTTTTCTTGCCATGACATAATAGGTCTCCTTAGTCAATGCGCTTGGTATAAGAATTATACCCGTTTTGAATGACATAAGCGTCGTTTCCCATTAAATGATCGGGAAGTCTATCAGCCATGTCCTTATTTGGATTTCGCATAATTACAGCGTCTAATTCATAAGAGCCAGTCATGTCTGGAGTGTTTCTCCACTCTTTCGGTGCACAATTATGGCATTGGATTTTTGGTCGTCTCATTTCCAACTCCTTAAAGAGAGAGGAGACCTAAGTCCCCTCTTTCTTAACTTCTTACTTGCCTGATGAACTTGCTTTTAAACCGCCATTCATAGCGTTTTTAGACTCAGGCATGACTTCCCAAGCGTTACCGCCAGGAGTGCCACGACCGAATTCTGGAACGTCACGAGGTTTTGGTTCCCAACCGTCGCCAGAGTAAGACTCTTCAACCAATTTCTTCAACGGCATCATACGGATGTCGCAATTTTCTTGGTTGCCGATGTCCATTCCTGGAGGCAAGAAGTTGAGTTTAGCACCTTCACCGTATGCCTGACCTTTTTTATCAAGGTAGCCATCGATTTGGAAGCCAGATTTTTCACCAATATCATCATACAAACCGCCAACGCCTTCTGGGGAATGTGAAAAGTTAACCATAGGTTGAGCAAAGTCTTGACCTGAGTTTTGACCTTTCAATTCACCATCATACTTTGGAGATTGTGATGCTGGAATTTTTGGTTGAATAGCCATGTTATTTCTCCTTATGCTGTAACGTTAGCAAGAGGCAAAACTGCCAATTCATAAGCAACAGCAGCTTTACCAACAACATCAGCACCAGTTACAACGTCTAAAATATCGCCTTGGTTCAATGAAACACCGCCAGCAACGTTAGTCAATAATACGTTGGTTGTGTAACCAGCAGTATTCGTGCCCAAAGTAGTCGTTGCTAATGTAGATGTCGCTGTGCCAGAGATTTTAAGAACGCTCAACAAGTGACCTGCTGCAGTACCAGCTGTAGTTACTGTGACTTGAGCAGAGAAAGCCAACATCGCTGTAAACGCAGCAAATTTACCATACTGTGTTGTAGCAGCACCGCCAGCTTCGCCCATTGGTTGACCAACACGAGCCAAATAGGCTGGATGATCGTACCCCATATTTTTAGTACCCATTATTTACTCCTTATTTCTTTAATTGAGAATGTGCTTTTGCCACGGCAATTACAGTATCGGAAGGCTTGACAGTAGCTACAGAAGCGTCTGGTGAAGTAATAGTTAATACTGTGCCAGCGCCAGCTGCATAGCCAAGATTATAAACTGCCCGCAGAGCTGCAATTTCAGATCCATCCAACAATGTTTTATGGAGCTGTTCTAATTCTAAGTCAGTCATAGCCTTCCCCTACCTTAATTAAGCCTGTGAGTCCCATTTAACGATACGAGCGTTCAATGCTAATGTATGTACGATACCGAAACCGCCAAGATAGTACCATGCCACGCCTTTTGAACGACCATAATCAGTCGGGATTTTACCACGCATTTCTTCAGGAACTGCAATCGCTTCCGCAACTGTATCGTTACCGAATACATACAACCAGTCAGATTGACCGTTGACCCATGGCACCATATCGCCGCCAGCAGTGTTAGCAATACCTGTTGTGCCGACACCTTTCGCAACGTTAGTTTGTTCAACATAACGCACGTTTTCATAACGACCGATTTCACCGTTCATGATTAACTTGAAGCCAGTATCAGAATATTGATGGATGGTTTCCAAGTTATTTTTGAATGAACGAAGAGTTGTTGGCCATGCTAATGCATAGTAGTCGTCTCCGAGGTAAGCAGGGATATTACGCTCTTTCATAGTATCAACGATCGCTTTAGCGTGAGCGTTGTTATATGCAATAGAGTTTGTGCCTGTTACAGTGCCGTTAGTGTAAAGAGTAATAGCTGATGTGCTAGTACCGCCAGTTGGGATTGCACGAAGCAATGTTTGGTTAAATTGTGACCATGCTAAACGGTCAAAAGTTTTAACTGCGTCGTTTTTAAGAACTTTTTGAATTAACTCCATCACTGGGAATTTAGACAAATTGTCTAGTTTGCCAGAGTAAGGAACACTGTTACCAGCTTCAGTAATTGTCAATGTGCCTTGTGTAATACTAAAGTTCGTTTCTGGCATTGTATTAGTTTCAACCAATACGCCACCAGCTGTTGCTACGTCTGAGAATACGTCCCAAGTGAAAGAGTCACCTTTCTTCTTACCTTGTTGTGACGCATCACGAACGTCTGAGAATTGACGGAATTTTACTAATGGCTGTACGTTCATGCGCAACACGTTAGAGAGTTGGCGAGAATACATATAGCCACCAAGAGAGTTTACTGCCCACACTTGACCTGCCATGTCATATACTCCTAAAAATAAATTAAATTAACCTTGGAAACCGTGCATCCATTGTGGACCACCACGAGATTTAGCCATGTTAGAAATAACATCGCTAACTGTTTCCTCTTTTTCATCTGCTTGAGTGTTCGATGTCTTCGCACCTGCAGAGGTTGGCGCTGATCTTGCACCTTCTTTTCGCTCTTGTCGATTTTGCATATTCTTTTGACTCTCCTGCTTAGCTTTATCTTCTTCAGTAGGCTTTGCATAGCCAGAAGTTTCTGCAATGTTCTTAACGACTCCACGGATTTCTTCACCAATCGATTGGTAACGCTCCCAATAAGAGCGAGTGTCACCTGCACGAACTAATTCAACATCTCTATCAATAGCGAGTTTATTTAGATGCGGATTGCTTACGATGTCCTTGTATTCGTCTTGGAAACGACTAAAAGCATCTCGGAATGTTAGGCGCTCATCTACTGTTTTCGCTAGGTCGTCCGCGGATGGACCTGTTGAACGTAGTTTTCTGATCGCTGCTACTGCTTCCTCTTCATCGCCCATTTGTATAGCTCGGGCTAGTGCTAGGTCGTCTTCATCGACCCCCTGATTAAAGTCGTCCTGTTTGGATAGACTTTGTTCTTGTTGCTGGTTTCCGTTTAATGCGTCACTACGGATGCGTGCTGCTTCTGCTAAATAACGATCTGCAGCTTCAACTTTTTGAGCACGCTGAACCAGCTCTTCAAAGGTCAATTCAACTTCTTGACCGTTGACTTTTAATTTGTATTTCTCATTTTTCTGATCTTCTTTATTCTCTGTTGAGAAACCGTTCGCAAGATCTTCTTCATTTTCTGTATTGGCTTGTTGATTATCTAAATCTTCTTCAGAGCCATCAGCATTTTGAACTTTAAAATCTTCGAGGTTATCGTTTTCGCCAATGTCTTGAAGTTCGTCTGCACGCTGACCGTCATTATTGTCGTTGATTTTATTTAGCAGAGCTAAACGTGCGTCTCCGCCATTGCCAACGATGTTGCCATTATCATCATATTGGTATTGACCAGCTTGTTCACCAGCATTACCATCTCCGCCATCGTCGTCTCCGACAGCTTTAAGTAAGTAAAAGTCCAATAAAAATTTAAGATATTTAGACATCATTCTGACCTTTCATCAATAATGTTAAGTGCCTGTACTCCGTTAAGAATAGCGTTTTCTAACCAACCACGAATTTTATCAACCACAATAACTTTGTTTTGTAGCTCTCGAATTTTTTTACTGTCTTCAGGATCGCACGAAGCTAATGCCTCCATTGCGTCTGTACGGTCTGTTTCGCTTAGTGCAAGTATATACCTTCCTATGTCAGAACTAAAGAAAGATTCAACTTGCTTTCCAAAAACAGCTTGATGAATTAGCTGTTCATTATCATCTGCTTCAGACATCTATTTTCCAATCTCCACAACAGAATTGGGTTGTGGTCCATTTTGGTTTTGTTGAGATTTAATCATGTTACCGTGCAACTTAGCTATTAAATCATTTTTGTTTTTCTCCATTCCACGTTCGTGGTTTAGGTTTAACTCAATGAGTTTTAGCTTGTCTTCATTGCCAGTCTTTTGCTCTCCACCTTTATTCTGCACTTCATGAAGCGCACGAATATGGGCAGCCAACGCACGTTTATTCTCGTTCTGCTCATGGATTTGAGTTTTCTGTAGAGCAGTTTGCTCGTGAATTTGCGTACGTGCGAGGTTAGTTTGGTTAGTGCTTTGCTTCTCTTTAACTGCGCCTTGAAGCTGTTGTATCATCTGAGTCGCTTGCTGTAGCTGAGCTGAAAGTTTAGCAACTTGAGGATCTTGATTTCCGAAGAAACGAGAACCATCGCTGTAACCCATATGACCGAAGATTTCTTTGCCAACTTCTTGCAGGTCAAGTCCAGGAACAGGAGAATTAACGATCTGGCTGAATGCTGATATGCCTGTAATAAACTTATTAAGTTTCTGCATTGGGTCTGTCGCGCCCATACCAACATTAACGTTTAAGTTAAGTTCTTGCTCGAGAATGTTATCTGTTATCTCATTAACGCCAAAACGCTGTAAAATTTGTGCCTTTTTAGCAGCAATAGCGATAATAGTTGAGTCGTTCTCGTATTTCTGTTCCAACAGCATTATCTGACGTAAAACTGGCACTACGAACGTTTCTGAGAATGTTTTTAATAGATACTCAGTCATCGTGCCAGAGGCAGAGTTAAGAAGTGCCATATTTCTAGCTGGCGCATTTAACTGCCTATCTGCCATTAATTGTCCAGGACTAAATGCACCAAGCAACTCGTCAAGGTCACGGTCAACACGGTTTTGCTCTTCGTATGAAGATTGAGTTACGTCTGGCCATGTAATTTCGCGAACATCGTTTACAGGATCTTCAAGCATAACGATCCCACCAGGAACATTACGCACTAAACCACTCAAATCCGCGTCACGACCACGCTTAACGAACCATTTTTTATTCAATACCAACTTAACGTTATCTAGACGTTGGTTAGCAATCTCATTCGCTTCGTCCTGCAGACCTTTACCTAGCTGAGCAACGCTGGTTGGGAACACTTTATGAGTTTCAAGAATGCAACTTCCCATGACATAAGGACGTTGTCCGTGGAAAACGACTTCTTTTAATGGCAAAGGCTCGCAAAGCAAAGCCAATGTGCCCATCGTGTAGAATTCATAATCAGTTCCGTTTTTACGGTGAATATGACGCTGCACCCACACTAATTCATAATCATCAACATCAGTATTGCCACCGTTCATTGGGTCGTCACGACCTTTTTGACGGGCTGAACGAGTGCTGTCGTTGTCGCCTGTCGCTTGGCGGATCGTGCTATCTGCTAAATGGAACCATTCTCCACTTTCCATCTTAGCTTTTACGTCCATGACGTACATTGGAATTAGGTGGATGATGTATGGCGACGTGTTAATCGGGTCGACCCAGTTTGCGTCTGGCGAGATCCTGATGTTTTCCACTGGAATAAGCTCGACCACTGGTTTATCAACGAGGGGTTTCCGCTGTAGTATTTTTTGCGGACTTTCTTTAAGACCAGCATTTTTCTCCTCTCCACCTTGACCTATCGTGAATGCTCCTTCTGGAAGAGAATTCTGTTGCGGATATTCATCGTCATCGTGTTTTGGCAGTTCTTGCTCTTTTTGCTCGTCCTCTTCTTCAAGAGGCATTGAGCCTTGTTTTAAGTCTGGTTTATAGTTCCAATAAATATGAGCAACTGCAACCCCAACTGTTTGAGCGTCTTGTAAGCCCCCCATAATAGTTTGGAACCATGGGATCGTTTTAGTTAAACGATACTGCATTAATTCTTTAAGCACGGAAGCTGATGCGCTTTCCTCTTTAGAATTAGCATCAATAGGAGAGATATCAACGACGTCCATATTACTGAAGAATGCTGCTGCAGCTGCAGCTTCATTTTTACGAATTACTTGACGCGTTTTAGGACGGTACATCTTAGAACGCTTTTCGAATGAAGCAGAGTTATATTTACTATCCCCTGCGTGCTCATTATTAAATGCTCTGATTGAGTCGTCCCAAGATTTACGATAGTTGCTGTCAACATAGTTTGTTGAGTTTAAATAAGCACTACGCGCTAGTCTTAGCCAATTTGCTGATAAATTTGGGTCGCTAGAGTCCGACTCACCGCTGTTCGCGCTGAATGGCTGTAACTTTGGATCTCTTACCTGCATTCCCATGGTTTACGTCCTGTTCTTTTAGTAGCTATCTGACCACTTAACTTCTTTACCTTTTATTGGATCGTAACCGCCAACAGCTTCTGAATGCATCATATCAGCACCAGCTTCTCCGCTAGCAGAGCCGTGCTCGCCTGATAGTCCACTCGCGCTCCAATAATTCCCGCTAGTGTCTTTTAAAGGCTTAACAGGAGAATGATGGCTACTATGCTTTGCCATTTTATTTGTTGAGCCCATATTTGGACCAATTTTAGAACCATCGCTGTTATCTGTTCTTGATGCGCGATGCGCTACGCTAAAGTCTGGACCAACACTTGAAGTATCGCTTACATATTTACTTCTGTCTTTGCCAAGCGTGTCTGCAGCTTTTGCTTTTGCAAGATCTAACTTTTCTTGCATTCCTGTTTCATTTTTACGAGAGATTTCTGTAGCCATTTTATTTCTCCTTAATAGCTATCTGACCAAGATTTATGAATGCCTTCTTGACGACGACGTTTTTCATAGTCTTGATAGGCTTTTTCATTCCTGTCTGTAGTCAACTGATCCTGAATTTCAGGAGGAATGGTTTCTTTTTCTTTTGGAGCTGGAGCAGGCGCTGGTTTTACTGCTTTCTTTTTCACATTTTCCATTTTAACAACTCTCCTTTTTAAGGTTTCCACGCATTGGAGCGAATGTATCGTCCCAACTAGATCCGATTTCACCAGCATCAAGTCCGTGACGAGGCTTTTCGTCTTTAGTTAGCTCTTGAGGTGAAAAATCACGCTGTTGACGTTTAGTTTCGACAGAGCCTTTATGCATAAAAGGACTTTTTCTTCCTGTTTTGGAGATATCCATCGTTTTATCCTATGTTACCTGCACCAAGCATTGGATTAAAGAAACGTTTTTCCGAGCCCTCAAGCGTTTCAGCCCATTGTCCGTCCCATTTACCACGCTTCATATTGGCTCTTTCGAGCAATTCACCGCCAGCTTTAATTGCCTGTTTAGACAATTCGCCAGCGGAATGGAAGTCTGCGTATTTTAAAACGAAGCCGTACATAGAACTAATCGCTAAATTCTTAACGACGAGCACGCCACCTTGCCAATTTACAGCCCACATGTGTCCTGGATAAACTCTTGCTAATACGTCACCGACTTGCTTTGCTTTTTCGTAAGCTAAAACTTCATTCTCCATTCCTGATGGAGTGTTTTCGGCAGTGATAAAATGAGTCATGGTTTAGTCCAATATCGCACTATTAACTGCTTCGGATGGATCTGGATTTAATGCTTCAATTTTATTTGGAGCTTCTGCTGGAGCCTGCGCTAATGGCTGAGGCTGTAACTGAATGTCTAGTGTATTTTTTATTGCTGCGATTAGCTGAAAAGTCTCTTTATAAGGCTTTTCCCCTAAATAACCAATAATGGCATTTACTAAATCTAAATTAAAAGAAACTTGTTTATCTGACATTTTATTGCCTTTCTTTCTTTAAGTGGTTTAAATTTTATAATGATTATACTCTTTTAAGCTGTTTTCGGTGAATTTGGATCTGCTGGCCATGAGATTGCACTAACGGCTGCAATTACTTCCTCGACGGTTGTTGCTGCGTTAATTGATGCTGTTACGCTTTTTGCTTCTTCGCGTACACTTTGACGCCAAGCTGCCCAGTCAGAAGGGATCTCTGTTTTCGTTTCGTATGCTTTAGAAGCCATATAATCGCTAGGGAGTAAGATTGCATATGAGGCTCTATCAACGTTCGCTATCGATTGCTTCTGAACTTCCGCTAAGTCTTTTGGAATTCCTGTGTAGGTTAATTCCGCACCAACCAACGTTTCGCCTGTCCAATAGTAAACAGGATTAAATGGAGAGTTAGTCGCAATAACTTCCTGCAATCCAAGTTCCGTTTTTTCCTCTGGCGAACTTAAATTTAACCAGTTAGCAGGATATTGAACTTCGTTAATGGTGAAGGCTTGGCCTTGGTTAATGTATTGACCATCTGTTGTTGAGTAAAACATAATTTTTCCTTATCGTGCGTTAGCTTGTGCAAAAGGGTTTTCGGCGAAAGCCATGTAGATGTATGTTTGTCCATTAATATTATCTGTACCAGTTGCATTTCTTAATTTAAATCCATTAGACAATAAATCAAAAGGGTATGAAGTAGATGTATCTTCTGATGTTGAAGAATCTGCCCAAACAATTCCTTGTGCTTGATTGTATGGTGTGCGAGAAGAATCAAATATGTTCCAACTACATCCAGCCCCGCCTGTTGTAGCACATTTGCTTAATATATATTTAGGTCTAAATCCTAAATATACAAACGGACCATCCGCACTACCATTGCCTGTGTAACTTCCGAATTTAGAGAAGCCAGCAATTTCAGCAAAGCAGTAGGCAACATAGGTAATTGTTGATTGATTGCTAACTACGTTTGTCCCAAGCGAAAATACAGATGATGTTGGTGCTGTGCTATTCCATACTGTAGGGTTATTTCCTTGTGCTGCTGTTAAATCGAGTGCAAGGTTATATGCCCATGATGTCAAAGATGAGTGACCAACTGGCCAATCTTGTGCAGAACTTCTAGATTTTACAATAATCATCTTTGGTGCAACACCCAAACCATGACCAACAGTAGCATTAGCACCTGTACCTGTATAAGTCACCACACTAAACCCTGCCGTAGCATTTACAGATGTAGTAGAAGTAATAGAGCCGTTAGTGTTAGATGATGTTGAGCCTTGACCTGCTTGCCATTGCCAGCCAACATAAGTTGCCGCATTGGTATTTAATTTAGCCTCTGCACCAATAGTCCAGCCATTAGCATTAAAAGCTGTAAGACCTGTAGCCTGTGTTGTTTCAGCCGCAGTAGAATCAGAAATAAGTTCTAATGTCGTGCCACGAACAGAATCAAATAAAGCATGGTCGGTTGCCGCAGAACGTGATTTCATCCAAACAAAATCAGGCTTGAAACTTCCTGCATTAGTTACAGACAATGTTGCACCTGTACCTGTATACAGCGTTGCATCCATATACTTATTACCCTGCAAAATAGTACTTGCAGGTAAGTTAGCTGTACATAGTGCTTTGAAGCCTGATGGTGGAGTGTAAGCGAATGAGCGAATACCAGAGTTAAAGTAAGCAGCAGAATTGCTTGACCCAGAATTGTGATAAAAATATGGAACTAAAGTTACTGACGTTGAAGGCAATGAAATAGCACCTTGACTAGTATTATTTTTATAAAATGTAATAGTGCCACCAGCCATGTCTACAGCACAACCAATTACATCGCCTGTTGTATAAGTTGCACCATAAGCAGAAGCCGTACCATTTACGTTTTTATTGCCGCCAGCTTGATATGAAACTTGGCTTTCAGCAGTAGTATCTGGTCTTAAAGCAATGCTTACAGATGCGTCAGCAACACCAAACTCTACTGCGGCAGGTAAAGCACCACCATTATTTGTAAATTCAAAATAATATTTATTGCCAGCAGTCATGCCAATTGTTGCACGAACTTGGTTGTTGTAACTCGTATTACCTGTAATAGATGCGTTTAAGTTAGCATTAGATAGGGTAACCGTACTAATACCGCCTAATGGATTAAGGGTTGCATAATTGCTATTTGGCTGTGTACCACTTGCGCCACCATTACCACTAGGTACATCTGTCATCCAACAATCACTTACACCAGCACTACGAGTAAAGTTAGTCAATGTCCAGTTGTTACCATTACCGCTTGAGTCTGCACCTAGTGTTGTTGTGCTTGTGCCGTTGGAGAATGGCAAGTAGAAGCCATTAGTGCCGTATGTACCTGTGTATTTAGCAGCTACCCATTGACCTGATGTAGGGTCTGTAGTGCCGAATGATGATGGAGTGAGAGCTTGACCGTCAATGTTGTAAAACTCTGACATATACCCATCAAAATACTCTGCAGATGTGTACAAATACCTACCAATTGCTTGAGCCGTTGCATTTCCATTCCACGTTGTAGTTGCATTTAACGCTGGATAAGTAGCTGTGCTAAAAGAAGTTATTTGTACCCCATTAATGTAAATTTTAATGCGATTTGATGCTGTTGCTTGAGTTGAATCATATACAAAAACCAAATGATACCAAGCCGCAGGGTCTCGAAAAACTTGAGTTGGATGTAAGCTAAATGTAGCTGTATTCGGATAATAAAACCACAACGTATCATCGGTTTGAAATTCAGAAAAAAAGTTATTTGTAGAACCACCGCCAGCAGAAAATATTTGTTGACTTACTCCTAATGTCCCACGTTTAAACCAACAAGAAACAGTCCAAGTTGTTTGACTTGTAGATGTCCCAGTTGTTCTACTCAAATATTGACTACTTGCACTTTGAAAGCGCAAAGAGTTAGCAATCTGATAGTTTATTCTTTTACCGCCAGCCGATAATAATGGGAACATTACGCATCTCCTAGCGCACGACCTTGCTCGTACAGGTTAGTTCCGTCTGAGCGGAAAACAAAATAATCACGTGCTGCTGCGCCTGTTGAAAGCGTTGGAGCAACACCGCCAGCCCATTTAAACACGCTGTTCCATGTCAGCGTATTGCTGCCAGCGTTTTGAATAACTGCTAAGCTATAGAATGCACCATTCTGCAAGTTTGTCGGTGCGCCTACTGTTCTATTCGTACTAACAAACGTAAACGTCGCAACCTGTCCTGTGCTCGTATCCCATGCAATAGTTGCAGCATCGGTCAGCGTTAAGTTAGGCGACCATCCATAAGTGAATTTACCGCTGTTAGGGGCTGTATTCCCGATTGCAGGAGGAGAAGCAAGGTATGCGCTAAATCCAGCTCCACTAACTGTGCTAGATGCACTTAATGTCGTAAATGCGCCTGTGTTTGGCGTTGTTGAACCGATTGTTCCAGGAGCAGCCCAAGTAGCCCCTAGCAATTGACTCACGTTTAAATTAGGCACGACTGTTGTGCTGGAAATCGTAAACGGAGATGTGCCTGTCGCTAATGTAGAAGTTATTACGCCAGTCGCACTTAATGTCGTGAACGCTCCTGTGTTGGCTGCTGTATTCCCAATTGCAGGAGGGGAAGCAAGGTAATTAGTAAAGCCTGCACCTGAGATAGACAAAGCTGACAATGAAGTAAATGCACCGCTACTTGATGTTCCGCTACCGATTGGTCCAGGAGAAGCGAATGTGGCACCGCCTAAATAGTTAGCGTTTAAATTATTTACTAATGTGGTAGATGAAATTGTGAATGGCGCTGTACCAGCCGATACCGTGCTTGTAATTACACCACTTGCTGATAATGTTGTGAATGCACCGCTGTTCGCTGTTGTGCTACCAATAGTTCCAGGAGCAGCCCAAGTAGCACCCAATAGTTGTGATACGTTCAAATTTGGAACAACTGTCGTGCTAGTAATACTTAAAGGGGCTGTCCCTGTCGCGAGGGTGCTAGTTATAACCCCTGTCGCTGAAAGCGTAGTAAATGCGCCTGTGCTGGGAGTTATGCTCCCGATAGGCGTGTTATTTAAACTGTCTAATGTTAAAGAAACACCAGAAATATTACCGCCAGTTATGTTAATGTTGGGGATATTAAAGACCCCCGCAGCAGAAATCGATGCAGCGTCTAACGCACCGCCATTGACTACGAAGTGAATAGCATTGTTAGTAGTCGTTCCTAATACTAAATCACCGCTAGTAGAGCTGACATAAACAGCATTCGGCAATCCAAAACTACCAATGCCAGAAAAACCGCTACTATTCATTCCGAAGTCGCCATAATAGGCAGACGCGGAACTTAAATCATTACTTACAACATAATCAGCAGAAGCAGCAGGACCAGAACTACTATTCTGTAGAATAATCTGCACATAATTATTCTGTTGTGCTTGCGCTGAGAATAGAATGCCGATGTCTGAATAGGTTAGCTGACCGATATTGAAGGAGGGGAGGGTTATGTGCGTGTCAATATAACCCATCAACTGCGCGAGGGTTAAGTTTTTCGTCGATCCTTGCTGGTCTAGAACAAATAATTCCTGTCCAGTCAAAGAAAGCGTTGGGGCATTCGGCAGTGCTGATATGGTTGAGTCAGCCATCTAAACGTTTCCTAAAATAATCCTTCCATAATTGTCTTGAAGCATATGGTCGTTGCTTGCCATGTCTGGATAATGCGTATCTAACATTAAATAATTCAGATAGCCATCCCCATAGATGCCTGTAAAGCCTTGGTCTGTGCTATCGAACTTGCGTCCGTTAGAGAATTGATATGAGCCATGGTCTGGCGCAGCCCATTCACTTCCCCATGCACGAATGGCCATGTCTAGCCAACTAAAGTCCCTCGTCGTGACGGGATTGCCTAGATTGGCTAGTTCTGAGATTGACGCTTGTGTAGCTACGCCACCCATTTATTTTTACTCAGCAGCAGCTAAAGAAGCAGCAGCTTCAGG
>Ga0208871_1000041_pt1 | contig 43167 bp, 68 predicted proteins | sample CryBogCBE19Jun07_FD_184592 | JGI IMG/M metagenome (GOLD analysis project Ga0208871, IMG submission 184592) | Freshwater microbial communities from Crystal Bog, Wisconsin, USA - CBE19Jun07 (SPAdes) | ecosystem: Environmental > Aquatic > Freshwater > Bog lake | place: Crystal Bog, Wisconsin, USA...
GGTTCTTCGTGAGTGTATTGAACTTCAGCTTAAGAAGTCTCAAGATTATCAAAATCCCAATTCAAATGTAGTTCAAGCAATGCATTATCGTCGTGGTGTTGATACCATTCATGATATTATGCATGGTAAGATGCTTCGTGCTCAATCGCTAATTGAAGCTAATGGCATTACTAACTTTGAATCTCTTGAAGATACCTATAAGGATCTTATCAATTATGCCAGCTTTGCTGTATCATATCTCCGTGGTAAGATGGAAGGTCAAGATCCAAATCGGGATATGTATAATCGTAAAATAATGAAGTTTACTCAAGATCCTTTTACTGTGAATGAACATGCAAATGGTCAACTATCAACTGGTGGTGCTACTATTAAAGGAATGGGTTTTTATGTAGAAAATGGTGGAACGATCCGCGGATGATGCATTCAACAGTTGAAGATATTCGTAATTATTTCAAGGATGCTCTTGCTCTAGAAGAATTTGTGATTGATAAGACTGGTGTAAAAACCATTGAGCTTATCAATGCAAGCTTTATTGCAGATGAAGAATCTATCTTCGGTGAACCTAATCATGACTATATTCGTCGTGAAATTGATTGGTATCTCAGCAAGTCCCTGAATGTAAATGATATTCCCGGTAAGGTTCCAGAAATCTGGAAGCAAGTTGCGGATAATAAGGGTAATATCAATTCCAATTATGGCTGGTGTATCTTCTCACCTGAAAATGGTTTTATGAGCTATCATAATATCTTTGCTCTTGAAGCATTTAAAGATATTAATAGTGATTGTCAATATAATCGTGTTCGTGATGAACTTATTGCAAATCCTAATTCTCGTCGTGCTGTAATGATTTATACTCGACCAGAAATGTGGTTGGATTATAATCGCAATGGTCGTTCAGATTTTATGTGCACTAATACTGTTCAATATCTGATCCGTGATAATCAACTTCATTCTATTGTTCAAATGCGAAGCAATGATGTTGTCTTCGGTTATCGCAATGATTATGCATGGCAAAAGTTTGTTCTTGATAGTCTTGCTGCTGAATTACATATGCATCCCGGAAATATCTATTGGAATGTTGGATCTCTTCATGTATATGAAAGACACTTTGGAATGGTAGTATGACTGATTGGAATAAACGATTTCTAGAACTTGCAAAGCATATTTCAACTTGGAGCAAAGACCCAAGTCGACAGATTGGTGCTGTAATTGTCGGTGGTGATCGTCAGATTCTTTCAGTAGGATATAATGGATTTCCTCGAGGAATTAAAGATGATTCTAGACTTCTTGATAGAGAAACCAAGTATACTCTGATTGTTCATGCTGAGATGAATGCTATATACAATGCAACATATAATGGAATCAAGCTTGAAGGCTCGACATTGTATGTAACTGGATTGCCTGTATGCTCTGATTGTGCTAAGGGTGTAATCCAAGTAGGTATTAAAAAGGTAGTTCTTCCAAAGGATATTGATCTTTCTAAGAATTCTCTTTGGACAGAATCTTGGTATAAATCTTGTAAAATGTTTACTGATGCTGGTGTTGAGTGGGAATTTGCATGAAGATTGCGGTTATCTTAGGACGTGGTATTGAGGGTTGCGGTGTAACTCGTAATGCTATTGAGTTTGTTAGACATTATCCAAATTCAAAGGTTTTTGCTATCAATGATAAGAAGTGGCCTCGCCACAATTCTTTGAAGCTTGATGCTAAGCTTTTTAATTGTGCAACTCATGCTGAGATGCTGGCTATTGCTAATGAAATTAATAAGGACTTTGAAGCTGTAGTTGTATACTCTGTTCCTTCTCTTAAGCACAGTGATGAATGTGTTAATAATTTTGTTGAGCTTCTAACTCTTATTAAGCATCCTAAGTCAATGATCCAAGTCGATCATAACAATGCATCTATTATTCGTAATGCACGTCTTGCAGATGTTTGTAATGCAATGGATCTTATTATGACTCATTCACTTCATGGTGCATTTGCTGGTTGGTGTGAAAAGAATAATGTATCAACTCCTTTGACTACCATGGGTGTTGGTTTTGATTATGAAGCACATAAGACAAAGTGGTGGAAGCCTATTGAACAGCAACAATCCAATATGGTTAAGTGGATTGGTCGTTGTGCTATGTGGAAAGGTCCCGTTGAAATTGTTAAGTTGCATAATGATTACCTAAGGCAGCATAACTTTATTACGACTCTGGAAGGTCTCGAAGCTTCTGTGCAAAGTCTTCTTGTGACCCATGAAGACGGTTTTAAGAAATCTATCAAGCGGGATGTACAAGAATATATTCGTGGTAGAAATCGTGCACTTGCTAGAAATCATTATAATAAAGAAGTTCCAGGTTCTGCTCCATATCTTTATCCTGACTTCAAGAATGAAGATTGTATGGATAGACTTTCTCGTTCCGCATTTGGTTCAGATCTTTATAACCTGAAGCCTCAGTATTATGGTAATAATATCGAGTATTGTCATGCTGAAGTTATTGCATGTGGTACTGTTCCTATTTTTCATAAGCATTTTGGTGATCACATTATTCATCCTAAGACTGGTAATCCAGCAACTCAAGATGATACCGGTGTAATTTGGTATAATGCTCAAAATCCAGAAGAAACTGCTAACCAAATTCTTAACGTATATAATAATATGACTCTTCGAGATGAGATGCGAAATAAGGCTTTTGAATACTGGAAAGGTCATTCAGATTCAAGCATAGTCTTTACGGATATAATCAAGAAAGTTACAACTGCTAAGAAGCATGAAAAAATTAGTCTTAATCTAGAAAGGTTCTTTTCTTGAATTATACACACGCATCAATTATTCCACTTATCGGTGGTGTTGCCCTAGCCCAGCATGAAGATAGCGGCCAAGCTCCTGAGTATATGATGACATATGAAGGCTTTCAAGCTAATGAAAGTCATATTCTTAATCATTATAGAAATGCTTATAATGTTGAGATGCCTTATTATTATCTCGATGCATTAGAACAGCCTAAGCTTAAAAGCGTAGATGTAGTTAATAGTGTGTGTCCTTGTGCTGGACTTTCACAGTTATCCGCAGGATTTGGTGATCACAACCAAAACAATCAATGGATGATTAAGACTGCAACTTATGTTTTAGGTACTCTTAAGCCTCGTGTATTCTGGGGAGAAAATGCTCCAGGATTTGCTGGAAAGATTGGTCAAAATGTAAGAAATACCCTATATAAGATTGGTAGGGATAATGGTTATACTATGTCGGTTTATAGAACTCGGTCTCTATTACATGGTACACCTCAAGTTCGCGAAAGATCTTTCTATTTCTTTTGGAAAGAAACTGATAAGACACCTTTACTTGGTTATTTTAATAGACCATGGACTAAGATTGAAGATCTTATTCGCAATGTAAAAGCAAATTCTCAAATGGAACCTATTAATCATAGAATTCCATCAGAATCAGATCCATATTATCGCTTTATCTTAGAAGAAGTTTTTGGCGGAATCTCACATAGAGAATTCTCAAACGAAAAGTTAGGATTTCTTCGAGTTAGAAGTAATGATGTATTCTCGTTTATTGAATCTCAAGGTTATAGTTATAATCGGGTTGCTGATTGGCTAAAGTCTAAAGGTTATGAGCGTGAATATGAAAAGTGCATGTATAAGTATGATAAGCTTCAGTCTGGTAAAAATATCATGCGCCGCGGAACAATTATTCCTAAGGATTACATTGGTGCTTTCGTAGGACATTATCCTACATGTTTAACCCATCCAGATGAAGATAGATATATCACATATCGTGAAGCCATGTCAATTATGGGTATGCCAGAAAACTTTGAATTACTAAATCCAAAGAAAAGCTATAATCATATTTGTCAAAGCGTTCCAGTAAAGACTGCTTTAGATATGTGCTCAGAAATCTCAAAATATCTCAATGGAGAACTTGAGATGATTAACTCTACATACACTTATCAGTACAATCATAGTCAAACACACGAGATTGAATCTGATGAACCCACACTCACATTAGAAAACTTTTTTAATTAAGGAACGTGATGGATCCGAACATTCAGTATAAATATAATGAGCCTAAGACTCTTAAAGACATTCAAGATTATATTGAATCTACTTATGCTCAGCATTATTCTCAAAATAAATTTCAAGCAACAGAGTTTATTATTGACAGTGGATATGGTGATGGGTTTTGCTTAGGGAATATGCAAAAATACACTCAGCGCTATGGAAAAAAAGGCAATCCAGAGGATTGGCGTAAAGACATTATGAAAGTCATGCACTATGCAATAATGATGTTGTATGTGCATGATCTAAATTATAACAAGGAAAATATTAATGGAAATTGATGATCCAATTGCATTAGTTCTGAATGTAACACCTATAAATTTTGTTATGTCAGATGATGTAATAGATCCAAATGAAAATAATTTTAATATTCCATGGAATAAAAATACTGTTGGTTTACAAGAAGCCTGGAATAAAGGATTAACTACAACTCAACAAGTAAGAAAAAATATTTCCATTGGAACAAAAATAGCTATGAATAAAATTGATCCTTCTGTTAAAGCTGAATATTATAAAAATAGAGATTCATGCCAAAAACGTAGATGGATGAATAAAAATGGAAAGCATGTAAGAATTCCATTTCATCAAATAAATGAATATATTAAAAATGGTTGGAGTGAAGGCAGATTAATGTCTAAAGATTCCAATGGTAAATTTAGCGGAGTTATAAATTATGGAAATTAAAGTTGAAATGGACGAGCTTAGAAAGAAAAAGCTCTTTGTTTCCGTACCTATGTATGGTGGCCAATGTGCCGGTATGTTCTGTAGATCGACAAACGATCTTTCTGCAGCAGCAGTACATTATGGAATTGAAGTAAAGTTTTATTATCTGTTTAATGAATCTCTAATCACAAGAGCAAGAAATTATTGTACAGATGAATTCCTTCGTTCAGACTGTACACACATGATGTTCATTGACTCCGATATTGGATTCAATGCTCAAGACGTTATTGCAATGTTGGCTCTAATGTCGACAGAAGATAATGAATATGATATTCTGTGCGCACCTTATCCTAAGAAGTGTATTGCTTGGGAAAAGATCAAGATGGCAGTGGATCGTGGTATTGCTGATACTGATGCTAATGCTCTTGAAAATTATGTTGGTGACTATGTATTCAACCCAGTCGGCAACAAGAGCGAGATTCCTATTGGTGAACCAGTAGAAGTTCTTGAATCTGGTACTGGATTCATGATGATCAAGCGTGAAACTCTTGAAGCATATGCAGCAGCATATCCTGAGTATTCATACAAGCCAGATCACGTTCGTACTGCACACTTTGATGGCAGCCGCGAAATTACTGCATTCTTTGATTGTATCATTGATCCAGAAACTAAGAGATATCTGTCAGAAGATTATATGTTCTGTCAACAAGCACGTAAGGCCAACCTTAAGGTTTGGCTCTGCCCATGGATTCGACTGCAACACGTAGGATCCTATATTTTTGGTGGCTCTCTTGCTGATCTTGCAGCTATTGGAGCTTCTGCAACCGTCGATCCAACAAAGCTTGGTAAAAAGAAGTAATTAGGAGAAATAAATGCCTACACTATTAGACCTCATTAATGCAGACCTGCAAAAGGCTTGGAATGCAGTAACCCATGAAACTCAAAAGGATGTAGTTCTTGTTGAAGCTGTTGCTTCAATTCTTTGGGATGACTTCAAGATCATTCTGACTGGAATGCTTCCTTCTCAGTATGCTATTCTTAAGAATCTTGTTATTCGGATTCTTCCAAGTGTAGCTACTGGGGATATTGCAGCTATTGAAGTTCTCGTTCTTCAAGCTGCTGAAGTTGAAGAACTTGGTTGGATCAAGAATCTGGCTTCACATGTTCTTACAGCCGCAATTGCTCTGATTCTTGCTGCTCTGAATAATCAGCCTCTGGTTCCTATTCAGCCTCCAGTTCAGACTAATCCAAATACTGCCCCAGTAGTTCCAGTTACAGGTGGTAGCACAAATCCAGGTACATTTCTTAGCTAAGACTATATCTTGGATTATAAGGTTAAAGAAAAGAGGAGTGTAAACTCCTCTTTTCCCTTTACATTTATTCGTGAATATTGTATAATATATTATAGTTCCACTTTTGGAGAATATTATGAAGCTTAGTGAACGTACTCTACAAGTTCTGAAGAACTTTTCTACTATCAATCCAACAATTTTCATTAGAGCTGGTAATGAAATTAGAACTATTGCTCCAACAAAGTCTATGTTTGCTCAAGCAACTGTTCCTGAATCCTTTCCTAAGGATTTTGCAATTTATGAACTCTCAAGGTTTCTAGGAGTTATTTCTCTTTTCACAGATCCAGATTTCGATTTTCAAGACAAGTATGTGACCGTTAGTTCTGGTAAGCAACGTGTTAATTACACTTATGCAAATCCAGAAATGGTTGACTCGCCTTCAAAGAAGACCAATAACTTCCCAGATCCAGTTGCAACATTTACTCTGACATCTGAAAGTCTCTCAGCTATATCTAAGGCTGGTGCAATTCTTCAAATGCCTGATGTTGCAATCACTGGTGCTGATGGAGTTATTACTATCTCAGCTATCAACTCGAAGGAATCTACTTCAGATACTTTCAAGCTTGAAGTTGGTGAAACTAATGAAGATTTTCAAGTTATTCTTAAGCCTGAAAACTTGAAGCTGATCCCAGCAGAATATCAAGTATCTATTACAACTGCTGGTATTTGTTGGTTTGAAACTAGCGATCTGACTTATTGGATTGCTTGCCTTAGTAAGTAAAAGGAAATTATATTATGATGGATCAATTCCTCTGGACCGAGAAGTATCGGCCTAGAAAGATTAGTGATACAATTCTACCTGAAACCCTTAAAACTACTTTTCAACAATTCGTCGATCAAAAGAATATTCCAAATCTAATTCTTACCGGTACTGCTGGTATTGGTAAGACTACTGTTGCTCGAGCTATGCTTGATGAACTGGAGGCGGATTATATTGTCATCAACGGATCTATGAATGGCAATATCGACACCCTGAGAAATGAAATTCAGAACTTTGCTTCTACAGTTTCATTCTCAGGTGGTCGTAAATATGTTATTCTTGATGAGGCTGACTATCTGAATGCAAATTCAACTCAGCCGGCTCTCCGCAATTTCATGGAAGAATTTTCCAAGAATTGTGGATTTATCATGACTTGTAATTTCAAGAATAAGATTATTGAACCTCTGCACTCGCGGTGTTCTGTAATTGAGTTCAAGATCAATAAATCTGATATGCCTACTATGGCTGCTCAATTTATGAAGCGAGCTAAGCAAATTCTTAGTACTGAAAACGTAGAATTTGATCCAGCTGCACTTGCTGCTGTTATCAGTAAGCATCTTCCAGATTGGCGCCGTATTCTAAATGAACTTCAGAGGTATTCTGCTATTGGTAGAATTGATTCTGGAATTCTTTCTAATTTTAATGATGCTGTATTTGAACTTTTGGTAAAGCACTTGTCTGACAAGAACTTTCCAATGGTTCGTAAGTGGGTAGCAGAACATATTGATATTGATACAACTGAGTTGTTCAAAAAGCTTTATGATACTGCTTATGATTATTTGCAACCAACTTCTGTCCCTCAACTTGTTATTCATCTTGCTGAGTATCAGTATAAGGCAGCATTTGTTGCAGATCAAGAAATAAACCTTGTATCTTGTTTAACTGAAATCCTTGCGGATTGTGAATTCAAATGAGTGGTAATCCTTTTGATTATATTAACGCTATTTCACAATCCAAGGTGGATTTGATAAGAACTGCAGAAGATCAAAAGGAAGCAGAACGTAAGTATAATTCATATTTAGTAAACAAAGGTCTATCATACTTTATTGATACGGTCCTGTATGCTAATGAAATGAATATGTACCACGAAATTGATTCCAAACTTAAGAATGATTATCTGATAAATACTATTAGATCTAAGAAGCGTTTTGCTAAATGGGTCAAACCGGTGTCTGTAGATGATCTAGGCTTGGTTCAGTCTTATTATAACTATAGTTATGAAAAGGCCCGCCAAGCTCTTTCTATTTTGTCTGAAGATCAACTGTCAGTACTTAGAGGTAAAAAAGAACAAGGCGGAATTAAATGAGCAATTTAATAGATTCCATGATTGAAGTCTATCTACCTAATAGAGATGACTTTTTGAAAGTTAAAGAAACTTTAACTAGAATTGGTGTTGCATCCAAAAAGGATAATACGCTGTATCAGTCATGCCATATATTGCACAAGCAAGGACGTTATTATATCGTTCACTTCAAAGAACTGTTTTCTCTGGATGGCAAGAACGCAGACTTTTCCGATAATGATATTGCAAGAAGAAATACAATTGCAAATCTTTTAGCTGAATGGGGTTTAGTAAATTTAGCTGATCCTCAGAAATCACAAGATAATGTGGCTCAGATTGGTCAGATTAAAATTATTCCATTTAAAGATAAAAGTAAATGGGAACTAAAGAGTAAGTACAATATTGGGAATAGATAATGTGGATTGTGAATGATAATCCTGACTTCATAAAAGTTGTTAGTAAACATCAATTTGTATGTTCTTGGGATGTATTTGGTAATGAAGAAGTAATATATAGATTAGTTAAAAAGCCAAAGTGGCTAGTTCGTGTAATGACACGTATCATTTTTGGATCAAAGTGGAAGTACTTTTGATCTTTTCATAATAGGAGAAATAAATGAAGACTTTTATTATCGCTGCAGCTATTGCAGTTCTTAGTGCTGTATCTGCTCAAGCAGAAGGTACTGTAACCGGATCAGCTCTGTTTTCCGGTGGAAATACTCGGCATGGTTTTGATCAGTATGGTCTGCGTTATAACAATGCAAATCAAGTTCTTGACTACGGTGTTGCTCTTGAAAGCCGTCAGAGCGAAAAGAATGGCCCAGATGCAACTTTTTTCTCGGGTCGTGTTGGTACCTCTCTTCCTGCATGGCGCGGATTTACCACTAAGGTAAACGTCGAAGCTGGTGAACAAGTTGCTTCAGGTTATCATGCCGGATTCTATGGCTATGGTGTTAAGACCTCGCATCAACTTGCACCTGCAGTATTCAATGTTTATGGTGTAAACGTTGGTCCTTTTGACTTCCGTGCTGGTCTTCAGCATCGTGAAGGTTGGAATGCTGCTTCTCTGAATGAAACTCAAGTTTCAGGTGGCGTTGCTGCTGCTCTGCCAGGTTCTACTGAAGCTGCTCTGAGCCTCGTTAATACCCGTCTGCGTGGTTATCAATTTTTTGATCGTGACCACAAGACAAATTCTACCGGTCTTATGGTAACTGTTGCTCATAAGTTCTAAGATTTGTTAATAAATAGTTCTGCCGATGCTTTCGAGGTCGGCAGGACTTATTCTTGCTTTCAAAGGAGAAACAAATGAAGACTTTTTACGACACTGCCTATACACCACATTTTTCGCGTTATACTATTGGATTTGATCCACTTCTTGATAAGTTGGCAGCATTTACTGCTAACACTGTGGTAAAGACATCCAACTTTCCCCCATATAACGTAAAGAAATTAGAAGAAAATAAGTATCTTATTGAACTTGCTGTAGCAGGTTATACAAAGACAGATATCATCATTGAATATAACAATGGTGAACTTATTGTAAAATCTAACACTACTCAAGAAGCAGATTCTTCTGAGTATATTTGGCAAGGAATTGCTAAAAGAGCATTCTCCCATAAGTTTACACTTGCTGATACGATTTTAGTAAAATCAGCAACTATGACTAATGGTCTATTAAAGATCTTCTTGGAAAATATTATTCCAGATGAAAAGAAGCCAAGACAAATTGAAATTGATGATGAAGAAAAAGCACATCAAGAATTCTTGGCAGAGACAATGCGATAATGAGAATAGGGGAGAGAAATCTCCCCTATTTTTTTATGTTGATAATAAAACTTTTTGTGCAATATTAAAGAAGTTAATTCTGTTTTGCAGATTTCTCATACTAGGATTAATGACCTTTGTAATAGAAGCATTATCTAGTTTATCGGCAAAATCGTTTAACCCATGATAATTCCAAAACCATCCGGCAGATACTGCTGCGCCTTCAATAGTTTCTAGATATGTGGTTGTTTCATCAAGAGTCTTTTGTAATGAGTGAGCAAGAAGAATATAATTACCTTTGAATGTAATTTGGATCAACCCTCTACCACGATATCTCCAACCATCGCCTGATGCTTCATTGCCATTACCATACTTACTTGCATAAACTTTATTTGCAATCATTTCAGGATTATGTGCATATTGTTGAGCAGTTGTAGCATTAAATGTATGTGGGAATGTACTCAGTAAACCCGACATAGAATAATTAAGATTTTCTACAACAGCATTAAAGTATTGTGATTCTGTTATAATCTGACCAAGAAACGATGCTTGTCTTAATGGAGTATTGATTTGATACATATCAAAGGTTTTATTTAATGCATCAACATAGTTTGCACAATGCGCAATATTAGGTGCGCAAATAGTTTCTAATTGTTGTGGAGTAAGCATTTTTTGTTTCCAATTAATTATGATCTGTGGTATAATATAGAATATATATTTAGGAGGATCTATGGCTGCATATTACACTGATGTTAGTATTCGTGGCAATTACATCTACTATCGTGGTAGGGATAATGGTCGGCGAGTTCAAAAGCGCGTTGAATATAAACCTTATATGTTTATTCCTTCACGAAATAAAGATTCACAATATAGATCTCTCTTTGGTCAAAGCCTTGATAAGCTTGAACTTGATAGCATTCGTGGTGCCAGAGATTTTGTAAAGAAATATGAAGATGTTGATGGCTTTGAAGTCTTTGGTCTTGACCGTTACATCTATACCTATCTCAATGATAGATTTCCCAATGAAATTAATTATGATCCTAATGAAATTAATACTGTAGCAATCGACATCGAAGTTGATTCTTCAGATGGATTTCCAAATATTGAACGTGCAGATAGAGAAATTACAGCAATTTCTATGAAGCGCCGTAATACGGTTATGGCATTTGGTTGTGGTGATTATGAACCTGCTGAAGGCGTGCTGTATGTAAAATGTAAAGATGAAAAGTCTCTTCTTTATAAGTTTCTTGATCTTTGGAATCAGTGGGATGTTGATATTGTAACTGGTTGGCACATTGAACTCTTTGATATTCCATATATTGTTAACCGTGTCAAAGTAGTACTCGGTGAAGAAGCTATCAAGAAGCTATCACCATGGGAAATCATTGAAGAAGACACTATTTTCCAAAACAACAAAGAACAAAAGACTTATAAGATCAAAGGTGTATGTATCCTTGACTATGAACAGTTGTATCGTAAGTTTACTTACACAAACCAAGAATCTTATAAACTTGACCATATTGCTTTTGTTGAACTTGGTGAAAGAAAGCTGGATTATAGCGAATATGAAGGTCTACATGATCTTTATCAACGTAACTTCCAAAAGTTCATGGAGTATAACGTACACGATGTGCTGCTGATTGACCGTCTTGAAAAAAAGATGGGTCTGATCAGTCTTGCCTTGACTGTTGCTTATGATGCTAAGATCAATTACTCTGATGTGTTTACTTCTGTGCGTCTGTGGGATGTTATTATTCATAATCATCTGTTCAAGAAAAATATTATTATTTCTAAGAATAAGGTTACAAAGAAGTATGATCAGTTTGCTGGTGCATATGTAAAAGATCCTATTGTTGGAATGCATAAGCATACTGCATCATTTGACGTGGAAAGTCTGTATCCTTCTCTTATTGTTCAGTATAATATTTCTCCCGAAACATTCAGAGGCCGTATTCATAATATGCCTTCTGTTGATAGTCTTGTGCGTGGAGACTTTGATAATACGACTATTCAGCAAAAGTGTATTGAAGAAAACGTAGCGATTACTGCAAATGGATGTCTTTGGGATAAGGACATCAAAGGTATTTTTCCAGAGCTTGTCGAAAAGATGATGAGTGAAAGAAAGATGTATAAACGTATGATGCTTGATGCTCAAAAAGAATATCAAGAAAATCCATCAGTTGATCTTGAGAATAAAATCTCTAAGTATAATAATCTTCAAATGGCTCGAAAGATTCAGCTCAACTCTCTTTATGGTGCACTTGGAAATCAATACTTCAGGTGGTTCCAAATTGAATTTGCGGAAGCAATTACTCTTACAGGTCAGCTTGCAATCCGTTGGACTGAACGACATATCAATACATTCTTGAATAAGACTCTCAATACTACAAATATTGATCGTGTTATTGCAATTGATACTGACTCGGTTTATCTTAATCTAAATGATCTTGTCAAATCAATGGTCAAGAATTATACGACAGAAAAAGCTATTGATTTTATGGATAAAGCTTGCGGAACAGTTATTCAAGAAGTAATTAACAAAAGCTTTAATGATCTTGTACAATATACTAATGCTTATACTCCATTCCTGAAAATGAAGCGAGAAGCTTTGGCAGATAAGGGAATATGGACTGCAAAGAAGAGGTATATACTTAATGTATACGACAATGAAGGCGTAAGATATAAAGAACCTAAGCTTAAGATGATGGGTATCGAAGCCGTCAAATCATCAACACCTTCATCTTGTCGAGAAAAAATTAAAGACACACTTAAAATTATTATGAAAGGTACAGAAGAAGATGTCATCAAAACAATCGAAGAATTCAGAAGTGAGTTCAAAAAGCTCCCGTTCGAAGAAATCGCATTCCCCAGAGGATGTAACAATCTCACGGAATACAAGGACAAAGATCTCATATACAAAAAAGGAACTCCTATCCATGTCCGCGGTGCATTGGTGTTTAACAATCTACTTCAATCAAAGCAACTCGAAAACAGAATCGAGCTTGTAAAAGAAGGCGAGAAGATTAAGTTCTGTTATCTTAAACTTCCAAACCCTCTTCGTGAGAATGTAATCTCGGTAGTAAATACTTTGCCGAGACAATTAGACCTTGACAAATATATTGACTATGAGTTACAATTTACTAAAGCATATCTCGAACCAATTAAAAGTATACTTGATGTAATTGGATATTCTACCGAGAAGCGTGCTACACTTTCAGATTTTTTTGGATAAGGAATTAAAATGAGTCTTCTACTTAAGCTTAAGAAAAATTCTACTATTAAAGAAACAGATATTCTTACTGAGTCAAATCTGTTTAATGATAAGGATATGGTTACAACACGAGTTCCTATGATTAATGTTGCCTTGTCGGGTGATCTTAATGGTGGACTTACTCCCGGTCTTACAATGTGGGCTGGACCATCCAAACACTTCAAGACAGCCTTCTCACTTCTTATGGCAAAGTCATATATGGATAAGTATCCTGAGTCTGTGCTGTTGTTCTATGACTCAGAATTTGGTACTCCTAAGGCATACTTTGAGTCTTTTGAGATTGATATGAACCGTGTACTGCATACTCCTATTGTTGATATTGAACGACTGAAGTTTGATGTCGTACAACAGCTTGAAGAAATTAACCGCGGTGATAAGGTAATTATCATTATCGACTCGATTGGTAACCTTGCTTCAAAGAAGGAAGTTGAGGATGCAAAGGAACAAAAGTCGGTGGCTGACATGTCTCGAGCAAAGCAAATCAAGTCTTTGTTCAGAATGGTTACACCTTATTTGACTCTTAAGGACATTCCAATGATTGTCGTAAATCATACTTATATGACCATGGAAATGTTTGCAAAGCCAGTTGTTTCAGGTGGTACCGGTTCTTATTACTCAGCAGATAATATCTTTATTATCGGCCGTCAACAAGATAAGGATGGTAAGGAACTTATGGGTTACCATTTTATTATCAATGTTGAAAAGTCTCGATATGTAAAGGAAAAGTCAAAGATTCCAATTACAGTATCGCATAATGGTGGTATCTCGAAGTGGTCTGGTTTGCTTGACGTGGCCGTTGAAGGCGGGTTTGTTGTAAAGCCTTCAAATGGTTGGTATTCAAGAGTAGATTCAGAAACTGGTGAAATTGAAGCTAAGAAGTTCCGTGAAAAGGATACTAATACTAAGGATTTCTGGGATCAAGTACTCAAGGATGTCAAGTTTAATCAATATATAAAGAATACTTATGCTGTATCCCATGGTAATATTCTTCAAGAAGAAGAAGGAGAAATTGGTTGATTGAGAACACAATTCTTGCACATCTGATTAACAACGAAGCTTATACAAGAAAGGTTATTCCATATATCAAGAATGAATATTTTTCTAATGAAAGCAATAAGATTATCTATGGTGCAGTAAAGAATTATCTCGACAAGTATAATTCCGTGCCTTCTATTGAAGCACTGAGAATTGATATTGATAAGATTAATGGTATTCCTGCCCAAGTTTATAATAATATTGAAGAAACTCTTGGTGGAATTAACTATGATGCAACCACAGACTTTAATTGGCTTGTAGATGAAACTGAAAAGTATTGTCAAGAACGTGCAGTATATAATGCTATTGCTGAGTCTATTACAATCATTGATGGCAAGTCTAAAGATAAGGGTAAGGGATCAATCCCACAAATTCTTTCTGAAGCACTTGCCATTTCTTTTGATGAAAGCGTTGGCCACGACTTCTTGTCTGACTCAGCTTCTCGTTATGAGTTTTATCATCAAAAGGAACAAAGAATTCCATTTGATCTAAATTATTTTAATGTTATTACTCGTGGTGGTTTGCCAAGAAAGACTCTCAATGTTATTCTTGCAGGCACCGGTGTGGGTAAGACTATGTTCATGTGTCATATGGCTGCATCTAATCTTATGGCTGGTGCTAATGTATTGTATATTACAATGGAAATGGCTGAAGAAAAGATTGCAGAACGTATTGACTCAAATCTACTTAATGTGACTGTAGATGAACTTAAGGTTCTGCCAAAAGATGCTTATGAAAAGAAAATGGATCGTCTGAGATCTAAGTGTAAGGGTCGACTGATTATTAAGGAATATCCAACATCTGTTGCTGGCAGTGCTAACTTCAGACATCTTATTCAGGAACTCAAACTGAAAAAGAAGTTTACTCCTGATATTATCTACATCGATTATTTGAATATTTGTGCTTCATCTCGTATGAAGATGGGCAATGCAGTCAATAGTTACATTTATATTAAGGCAATTGCTGAAGAAATTCGTGGTCTTGCTGTTGAGTTTGAAGTACCAATTGTTACTGCAACTCAAACTAATCGTGATGGCTTCAATAGTTCTGATGTGGATCTTACAAATACATCTGAAAGTTTTGGCCTTCCGGCAACTGCTGACTTGATGTTTGCTTTGATTTCTACTGATGAACTAGAAGAAATTCATCAGCTTCTGGTCAAACAACTTAAGAATCGTTATAATGATCTTAATACTCATAAATCATTTGTTATCGGCGTTGACCGTTCCAGAATGAAACTCTATGATGTCGAATCATCAGCTCAAAATACATTTGATGATACTGGACCTGTCATGGATAATACTGGATACGGTCAACGCCTTGATGAAGATCAAAACATGAAGTTTGTAACTAAGAAAGCTGGTCGTAAAGACTTTTCAACTATTAAGACTTAAAGTTTGTTGAAAGATCTTGTACCAGTTCATTCCAAGTCAGATGATTTGGGGCTATATTTTGTTTATTGACCCAGTCAGTGCTTAGAACAGCCCAGGCTTCTTCAACATACTTGCTCCAGAATCCCCAGGTCATCTGCTTGACTTCACCCCAGGTAATAACTACTGGACCAATTGCATTATAACCTACGACTGGTACAGCATGACCACCCCATGAACCTGGTGCAGCATTAGGACCAACTGATTCAGCCCAAATATCTTGATTTTGTGCTGTAATAGGAAGAGCTACACCAATATAGCATACATCAAATAGATATACACATAGCTTAAGCTGATTGATTTGACTAACTTCTACGGCAAGATAATTATTAATCTTATGACCGCCAATACCATGCCACTTCCAATAGCTAAGAACATTTCTTTCTACTGCGCCACGATCTGTATTAGGATCGCGTGGATTATATCCCGTAATAGCAGAATACATTTGTAAAATTACTGCGTCTGATAAATCAACTTCTTTTGATTGAGCTAAATGAGTCCATTTCTGAATACAGTGACCTGCAGAAGCAATTGTGCAATCGCCAACACGATCATTAGCCATCATAGGCCAATGAGAAATATCAGTATAATCTGTAACAGTAGCTGGAACATTTATAGACTCTGCAGTCATGTATGCTGCAAGATATTTTGTTTCTGGAGAATGCTCTGCAGGCAATTTTCCTAATTTCATTTGACTATGATCTACCATGATTAATTCCTTTTTAATGGCCACAGAGATATTTATATTTACATTAATTCATAACCAATATATAATCAATAAGACAATGACTACGTAGCTCAGTTGGATAGAGCAACAGCCTTCTAAGCTGTGGGTCGCTGGTTCGAATCCAGCCGTGGTCGCCATTATGGAAGCGTGACCGAGTGGTTTAAGGTACTGGTCTTGAAAACCAGCGAGGGTGAAAATCCTCCGTGAGTTCGAATCTCACCGCTTCCGCCAAACTTTTGTGGAGTTATATTATGCCTTATTCGATGTATAGAACAAAAGATGGTATGGGTGATTCTGGTCCTCTATCTTTGGCTCTCATTCCTGTTCGTGATGAAGAAGGACTGTTTTTCAAGTATGAAGAAGAATATAATGCTCGTCCTCGTGTAGGTGTTGTAATGCGAGTTGGATCAATGATGGCTCGTTCATTTCAGCAGCAAGATTGGTGGCAAACTACTCTCATTACTGAAATTACAGACGAATGGGAAGAAACAGACGAGGATGGTAATGTGACTGAGTGTGTTCGGTTTAAGACTGGCAACTCAACTTATTATTGGAAAAAGTTCTAATGAAAACATATTTGTATCTTGAACAAGGTGAACATTGGACTAAGGATGTAATACACACTGTTACTGAGAAAGATATTCTTGATGCATACTGGCCAGTTTGGTATCCATTGATGGTAAAAAAGTATGGCGAAGGTCATGAATTTATCACTGAAGAAAATTGTATTGCGGATTTTGTAACTGTTAATTGGGCATGGGAAAAACCAGATGACTGAAACAGAAAAAGAACTAGAAAGATATAGAAATGGTTACCAAGGCTCTTGCTATGCATGTGAACCTGTGGGTATGCTAAATCAACGACTACGTGAACTCATTGGAGAGTTTTTCAAGCTGCTTGATACGGTAGAAGAATCAAACAGTGGTCATGAGTTTCATCCTGTGCAGATTACTTGTTCTAGAGTCATGATGATGGAACCTCTTAATAAAGTTTTGAAAGAAATGAAAGAACAAGTCAATGAGTGAATATACAAAAAAACTTACTGCTGAACAACTTATTCGGTTTATTGCCACAGACTATGTTGAGTTGAGTCACGATAAAATCGTTTGGCAACGTGATGATCATATAATGATTTGCCGTGAATGGATGTTGAATAATCTACTGGAGAAAAAAGATGAGAACATTTGAATTTAGAATGACAGAATATAAAGAAAACAGTAGTCTTGATGATGCTGTTAGTGTTGGAGAAATTAATTCAGAATCAATCAGCCACCATTTTTCAGGTACAGATTTAAGTGTAGATGATCTTCTTTATCACTTTATGAAGTATTTGAAAGCTTGTGATTATTGTTTTAGAATAGATGACACTTTGGAGGTAGTTAATAACTACAATGAATAAGTATTTGGTTGAAACCATTTCTGTTTTTAGAATTAGATATGTTGTAGAAGCACAAGAAGAATCTCATGCTCTTGATGAAGTAGTTATGAATAATACTGGTGAATATAACGACGATTGGCACGAGTTTTCACAAAAGCATATCAGTGAAGATATTGTTTCATCTCGTCCATTGACAGATAATGAATTCTTTGATATATTTGATAAGGATAATGATTATCTCAAAACCTGGACTAAAGAACAGAAGCTAAAATTTATCAACGTAATTAATTATAAGGATTAATATGTATAAGTTTAAGAGTACTGAAGTAGAACTTGATTATGATGATGTTTTGATTTGTCCTAATTATAGGTCGCATATTAATTCTAGATCAGAAGTTAGTCTTGTAAAGAAGTTTACATTTAAGCATTCTGGTTTTTGTTATGAAACTGTTCCAATTATTGCTGCTAATATGAATGGTATTGGAACAAAGCATATGGCTGAAGCAATGGCTTATCATACTTGTATGGTAGCTTATACTAAGACAGTTTCTCCAAATGCGTACTCTTACAATAATACTTTTTATACTATTGGTGTCAATGAAGCTTTAACTGATATTCTTAATAAGACACCAAATTTTATCAATGTTGATATTGCAAATGGACATATGATTGCTCTTCTTAATAGAGTAAGAGAACTCCGTCAGCTATTTCCCATGTCAGTTATTATGGCTGGAAATGTTGTCAGCGGATATATGACCACTCAGCTTATTGATGCTGGAGCAGATATTGTAAAGGTTGGTATTGGCCCTGGTTCAGTATGTACGACTCGTCTCAAGACTGGAGTCGGTCGACCACAACTTAGTGCTATTGCTGAATGTGCTGAAGCTGCTCAAAAGATGGGCGCTCATATTTGTGCTGATGGTGGATGCAAGAATCCCGGTGATGTCTCAAAGGCCCTTGCTGCTGGTGCTGACTTTGTAATGCTCGGTGGTATGCTTGCTGGTCATGAAGAAGGACTTGATGATCTTACTTCTGAAATGGTTTGGAATGCTAAAATCAAAGAATATGAAATTCATTTTTATGGATCTTCTTCTAAACAAGCAATGGGCACTGTTGCAGAATATAGAACTGATGAAGGCAAGACAGTAAAGATTAAATATAGAGGTTCTGTAAAGAATACTATGCAAGATATTCTTGGCGGTGTTCGTTCAGCATGCTCTTATGTTGGTGCAAGTAATCTTGAAGAATTTAGGTATGCAACTGTTTTTGTAAGAGTAAATAATACACATAATAGGGTTTTTGGTTAAAATAACTATTGACATTTAATTACAAATATATTATATTAAGGATATACAATGCAAACACTTTCAAAGGTTGTACAAATCTGGAATCTGAAAGCTAAGCTTCAAGAAATGGTAGATATGGGTGCACCACCAAAAGAAATTGAAAAGCTAGAAGAAGATATTATATCTCTTCAAACTGATAATCTAAGTATTTTTGACGAAGACTAAATAGAATTGCTGGGTCCGAGGCGAAGATCGCAAGACCCTAACTACCGAGGGATAGCAGCACCCTAGCAATAGTGCACCGCACTGATAAGGCGGGAGTGGCGCAACCACGAAGGCACAGTCTAGGGGGACAGGTTCCGACTAGTCCTTAAACGTGATGGTAGTACCCAGCAACATAGCGAGATGGCAGAGTGGCTGAATGCGGCGGTCTTGAAAACCGTTCTGGGTGATGAGCCCAGCGGGGGTTCAAATCCCTCTCTCGCTGCCAATTATCGGAGGCAGGCTGCGTGGAGCAGGAGGTAGGAGTCCATACCTACATATCTCAAGTCTGGTTCAAATCCAGGACCTCCGCCAATATTATGTCAGTGGAGCCCATGTAGTCATGGGATTGGATTTAAGGTTGCGTCAAAGTGTGTGAGTCGGGAACCCTAGCATGTCACACCCCAAACTATCCGGGTCTACGTCCGGACCACTGGCGCCATATATAAATAAGTTTGTCTGTTGATCCAGACCAACATCTATTCGGACCGGGGTGCGAATCCCCGCGCCTCCACCATAAACACATTGGTTGCTTGCTACTACTTGGAAGAGAGCGAGCTTAGTAAGGTAGAAGCCAAGAATCTACACCAATGTGTTTATGATGGGGGCGACCTAGATTTCGACGGATAGGAAGAGGCGAGAGTAGGACACGGTAAGGAACGACCGCAAATTAGTCCAAAAAACGTAAATGCCAACGATAACGGTGTAATGGAGTATGCTCTAGCAGCATAATTTCCGGGGTGGGCAACCGACCTAGCAACAGAACTGGTTGCACTTTAATATATAGATGGTAGCATTTTGCTACACTCACACACAAACACTCACAAAGGAACTACCTATGGCACTAACACCCTATGAAATCCGTCTTGAACTTCTTAAGATGGCAAAGGATCTTCTCGTAGAAGAATATCATTCTCAAAAGTCTGCATTAGAACAAGAATGGTACAGCAAGACTGAAGTTGAAAAGCATTCTATGCATGAAGGCAAGCCTTATATCTTGCCAGAATATCCAAAGATGCCCGATTATCCTACAGAAAAGGATATTATGAAGAAGGCTAAGCATCTTAATGGATTTATTTCAAACCAAAAAGATTAATTTTATATAAATAGTAGATGTCATGGTTAATAGCCATGACATCTTTACAATGGAGTTATTATGAAGAAAACTAGTTTAAATAATTTTGATGGCAAGCTAATTTCAAAAAATGAAGCATTTGCTATTCAAAGTGAAGACTATCTGTCGAAGCTAGTCGCGAATAAAGTTTATGTATCGCCTCTACAGAATGTCAGAGGCAACATTGAAAGTAGTACCAGTCAGGAAAATATTATTATCATTCTTGAAGGTATGGGATCAATGGAGGTTAATGGTTCTAGAGTTCCAGTGAATGCTGGAGATGTTCTTCTTCTCAAGAAGAACGATGTCTATACTTTGAGTAATGATACTCTAGATACCGTGTTACAATTTGTTTCAGTATTTCCCAAGAAATGAATTGACTTCCTCCTAAAAAGGAGAAGCCAATATGGTTTTAAAGAAAGACTACACGATAGAGGCGTTTACGCTTTTATTCGTTATATTCTGTACTTTGATGACTTTTTATCGTCCAATACAACACCCTGTGCTGGTAGAAAAACCAGTTTACATACAAACCCCGCCTAAAGTGGTTTATATATCTCTTAAAGAAAGAGACTGCTTAGCAAACGCAGTATATTATGAGGCGGGCAATCAATCTGAGCTCGGAATGAAAGCAGTGGCTCACGTGATTGTTAATAGAACTAAAAGTAATCTTTTCCCAAATACAGCATGTGCTGTAGTAAAGCAAAGATACAACCATCACTGTCAGTTCTCGTATGTGTGCTTTGGAAAATTAAGAAAACCTGATCCAACGATTTACACTAAAAGTAAATCGGCGGCTGAGGAAGTATTAAAAGGAGAAAAAGACTTTACGAAGAACTCATTGTATTATCATGCGTCATATGTAAATCCACAATGGCATAGATACCATTATGCCATGACGATTGGACAACATATGTTTTATAATTTAACAGGAACAAAGTATGGCTACAACTAACAAGAATAAGTCAAAAGAGTTTTTTGAACATATAGAAGCATTAGTTTGGAAACACGATATTGAATATATCGATGCTATTGTTATGTACTGTGAAAAGAATAATATTGAACTTGAAAGTATCGGTCCACTGATTAAAAATAATGAAGTCATGAAGGGTAAGGTCCAGATTGAATTTGAGAATCTTAACTTCTTGCCAAAGACTGCGCGATTAGATATGTAATGGAAGCATTTGAAGCTTATACACTATATCTAGCTCTAAAGCGACATTTCACACCCAATAGTGGGTATGACTATTTCAAATATAATGGTAAAACTAATGCTTCTAAAAAAGCTTTAGAGACTAGAAAAGATAGATACTTCTTTCACAAACTATCAAAGAAAGCCGATCCATTATATTTTTTGGTTGCAAACTTTATTGAATATGGACACAATATATGGATCGGCGATCTTGTCAATGATAGTAAATATGATGACGCATATAATGATTGGTTGAAGAAAAAGGAATCAATATCCTATATTTTTTCACAAGAGTTATCTCAACTTGATGATGATTTAGATAAAAATCTAAAAATTGAAGATGGACAATATCCACATCTCTTGACTTTATATTTGAGAAAAAAGATCTGTATAGAAACACTGATACTACTTAATTGCGTATTAACCTTTTTACCGAAATGGCAGAAAGAAATTACTGATACCTCACTTTGGCCAGATATATATAATACAGTATTAAAATACTCAAGATTTGTAGATTATGACTTTTTCAAAATTAAAAACATTATAAAGGATAGATTTTTATGAGTTGGATAGATTATGCAAATGAACACGGATTACTCTTTGAGAGTCTAATTTCTTTAAACAAGTATAAGACAGTAGTTGAAGTTGGTACAGCATATGCCGCAACTACAAAGTTTTTATGTGCTGGTGCTCAAAAGACTGGTGGTCACGTACACTGTTTTGATCTTTGGGCTACTCACGGTCTTAATGACCAATTCCATGCATTTTCTTCAAAGGAAGAATGTCAAAGATATTTGACTTCTGAAGAGTTTGATAATTTTACTCTGACTCAGATGGATTCTACTTCTCAAGAATTTAGAAATGCGATAGAAGCACTTCCTACAATTGATTTTGCTTTTATTGATGGTTGCCATTCTTATGATGGCGTTCTTAATGACTTTAGTGTAATTTATCCAAAGCTATCTGAAGTAGGTACAATTGTATTCCATGATACACTTAGAATTGATGGTTGTCGGGAATTTATGATTGATCTTAGAACTAAGTTCTTTGATGGTACCTTTGATGTGATAGATATTCCGCATGGTAATGGTGATCGTAGATGTGGCATTTCAATTCTTGCTAAGCGTACATTCCCAATTGTAGATATGCCATGTGATGAAATCTGTAATCTTGAAAATAGATTAGAAGAAATTTATCAAAAGGAACAAGATTGGTTTAGTAAAGAAGTTGAAACCTATCATACAAATATTGTTCCAGTTATTGCACCTAAGCCACCACGGCCAAAGAAATATCTCACATTTAATACTTTATAATTGACATTAATTAGTGAATATTTTAATATATAACTATGTTGCGGTATTTCTCCTGGGAGAGGACTCAGCCTTCCAAGCTGACGGAACCGGTTCGAATCCGATATACCGCTCCAAATCATACACTGCTCATACAACAAACATATAAGGAAATACATACAATGCCTCAAGATTTTGCATCACTAAAGCGTTCGAGCGACTCTTCTCTTTCTAAGCTCACTAAGGAGCTTGAAAAGATCGGCGCTCCTAATACTAAGGCTTCTGATGAAGACCGTTTCTGGAAGCCAGAAGTAGATAAGGCCGGTAACGGTTCAGCTACAATCCGCTTCCTTCCGGCTCCTTCTGGAGAAGATCTGCCCTTCATTAGAATCTGGGATCATGGATTCCAGGGTCCTACTGGTAAGTGGTATATTGAAAACTCCCTGACTACAATTAATCAGCCTGACCCTGTTGCAGAATATAATTCTCAACTGTGGAATATCTCGGATGATGATAATTCTCCGACACGTAAGCAAGCTCGCGATCAAAAGCGGCGCCTGCATTTTATTTCTAATATTCTGGTTGTCAAGGATCCTGCTCATCCTGAAAATGAAGGAAAGGTATTCCTTTATAAGTATGGTAAGAAGATCTTTGATAAGATCAAGGATCTGATGCATCCTCAATTTGAAGATGAAGAAGCCATTGATCCTTTCAATATGTGGACTGGCGCAAACTTCAAGCTTAAGATTCGTAAGTTTGAAGGCTATCGCAACTATGATAAGTCTGAATTTTCTCCTGCAAGTGCAATTTCAGATGATGATTCTGAACTTGAAAAGATCTGGAATAAGTGTTATTCTCTGAACACTTTCCTTGATCCTAGTAACTTCAAGTCTTATGATGATCTCAAGACTAAGCTTAATCTTGTTCTTGATTTGAATAAGGATCAACCTAGGCAAGCTCTGCCTACTGCATCTGCTCCTAAGATTAGAGAAAAGGCAGTCGAAAGTCTTCCTGAATCCTCAACACCACCTTGGTCTGTAGAGGAAGATGAAGATATGTCTTACTTTGCAAAACTTAAGGCGATTGCTGAAGAAGACTAAGAGAAAAGGGGAGCGAAAGCTCCCCTTTTTTTATGGCGATAGTCTTTTAAGATCCAATGATCCTCGAGGTGGAATTGTTGGCATATTAATACTTTGTTGTGTCATATTGTTGACAGTTGTCGGAGCATTAACAATGTTTGTACCAGAACTTGGAGCATAAGAAGTAAGTTTTGATTGAAGATTTTGTTTATTAGCTCTTTCAAGGTTTTGTGTTTGAGAACTAAGAGCTGCAGGTTTCATTCTTTGTGTATCAGATTGTTTTCCTGATCCAAATACAGACTTTATAAAAGATTCTCCAGTATCATATATACCACGACCTGCGGCGGCTCCACCTGCATTGCCAACAATTCCTCCACCAACTTCTCCTACTAAAGTTCCACCAGGGCCTACAGCAGATCCTACAGCACCACCTAGAAGTTGGCCACCAAGGCCACCGAGCGTCGATGTACCTCCAACAAATAAAGATTTTCCAAGATTTCCAGATTTTTTATATTCATCGTATGCATCTAATGCTCCACCAATACCAGCGCCTAATATTGGAATACCTCTTGAACCAAGTTTTGCTACACCGCTTAAACCAATTTTTGATGCACCTTTTAAGCCAAATCTTTCAGCATATTGAGGTATTTTACCTGCAATTGTACGTAGACGTGCACCAAATATAGGTTCTTTTGCACCGCCCTTTACGGCAGCTCCAAATATAGATTCGCCTCCGCCTTTTACTGCAGCTCCAAGGATAGGTTCTGCTGCGGTTGCTCCAGCAATACCACTAGCAGCAGCTCCAGCGGCTTTAGCACCACCACTAAAAATATTTTTTAATCCTGATCCAAATATAGATTCTGCACCACCTTTTACTGCAGATTCAGCTGCAACTTTTTCAGCACCTTCTACTGCACCTTTTGCAGCGCCGCCTTTTAATACTCGACCAATTAAACTACGGCCGCGGCCAAGAATTTTGGATACACCTCCACCAAGTCTTTTAAGAGCTGCTTCTCCAATAACATTTTCTATTATACTTTTTAGTATATTTCCACCGGGCTTATTTCCAGATTTACTAGATTCATTTTTTTGAGCATTTTCTTGTTCATTTGATGCAATCTTAATAGGATCTGCTTTTCTAAGTTCAGCCGATTCTTTATTGCGCTGTTCATTTTTTGATTTAGAAATTTCATCCTTAGCAATATTTTCCGCATCTTTTTCATTAGTATCATCACGCATAGCTTTAACTATAGCTTCTGATAAGTCATTAAGAACTGATTTATCAATAGACTTGATATTAATATCTGTAATTTTTGTTACTCTAGGATTTCTAGTTTGGCCAGTTTGATTAGATGCAGTTTTAGCAAATGATGTACTACCTGCTGAAGCAGCTTGTGGTGTTACTGCTGAAGCCGCAGCTTCTTGTTCAGCTTTTGCTTTTTGCTCTTCTTCATGTCTTTTATCTTTTAAAGAATAAAATGTATCAGATAAAAAGTTAACAGCTTTTGCTGTTACAGGTGCTTGCTGTTCAAGTATATTTCTAAATCTACCATATCTAAGATTTCTTTCAACAACACCATGTACACGATCACCAGTTTCAGGGTCAACACCACCCTTAAAATAAGTACTGGCACGTTCTTTTGCCATTTGAGTAAATGATGATCTAAATGATTGTTTATTATTGGTAGTAGAATTAGTATTATTATTTGTAGTTGTAGTATTGGTAATATTTTGAGCTGCTTCTTGAGCTTTCTTTTTCTCAGCTTCTCTTCTTTCAAGTTCAGCTTTAGCTGCAGCTGTTCTTAAAAATTTATTAGTATCAGCATCACGATAGCGCTTTGTTGCTTCAACATACTCAATATTCTTTATATTTGTATAGTCTGGTCCAGTAGGTGCTAATGGTGTCTTTACAATATCTGGATTTGTTTTTCTACGTAAAGCACGGCCTTCTGCATCATCAATTCTATCAAATATAGTTTTTTTAGAAGAATTGACACGAGTTGCAGCTCGGTCTTTTCTCTCTGCAGAGATTTGATCAGCTAACTTAGCAATAGATTCTGCAAGCTTTGATAAATTTGATTCTAACTTATCAACTTTATCTTCAAGTTTATCTACAGAACGATTTAATCTTCTATCCATTTATCCGCCTGATTCTCTCATTTGTGCCATACGTGCATTTTCTTCTTCAATATAATTTTGAAGTAAACCTACATAGATATCACGTTCAAATGGTATAAGGTCTTCAAGTTCACTAATAGAATATTTATGTATTTGGATTAAAGAAAAGTTCAAAACATAATAGTTAGCCAAAGATGTATGACTAACTCCTACGAAAAAAAATCATCAATACCTAGCAGAGTAATAGTCTTCTCTGTCCCATTAGAATCTTTATAATGAAGCTCATGCTTGAGTACAGGCATTGTTTCAAAGAAGTTTGCAACATTTTCAAATTGATCTGCTGGAATAGATTCAATGAAGTCAACAATTTCTTGATCTGGAACAGTATCAAGTGTATATACTTCTTCAGGACCAAATATACTCTTAATACAAGACTTAACTAAAGCAATAAGATCTTCTGTTTTATCACTCTTATCTTTTCTTTCAATAATAGTTTCAACTGTAGGATATTGCATAACCAATCCTAAAGAAGATGATAGATTGATTGTTGTGCTATGATTAGGATCACGAGTTATTTCGACTGTGTCAAGATCTACTTCAAAAGTATAGATTTTCTTATCATCATTATCTTGATACTTCAATTCAACAATATTTCCAACAGATTTTGCTCTGATCTTTAAGAAACAATATTCGAGATCAAAGATTGGTAGCATACCAATATCCATTGGCAAGTTAATAGCACAATTATTGACAACCTGACGCATAGCAGTCAACTTATCATTAATGTTTTCGCTTTCTTGAGCAATAAGAAGAATCTTTTCTTCTTTTACTGTGAATGGTCTAAACTTGAGAGGCTTTTGAGTAGAAGGTAAAGTCAATTCAAATATAGGATAATTAATTTTAGGTAAAGACATTATTAAAACTCCAAATATATTATATAATTAATGGGTTACTAGCACTTCTAACAAAAGCATTAAGCCCATTTACAGGATCTACTTGAGGAGATATAGCAGTCAAATTATTTAAGGCCTGGCCTTGTAATTGACTACCAATACGTTGAGGTGCTGATGCAGTTTGAGCTATAATCGCTCTTTGTTGAATATATCTAGTAAAATTAAATGTTACACTAAGGCTTACTATTGTATCAAATGCTGCCCAACTTAAATTTACATCGCTAATGCTAGATGGATATGCTTCAAAAAATTGATAGTTGATAAGCTTATTTTTTGCAGGATCATAATGAACAGCTTGAAGTGTAGTAGTATACTTATTTTTATATTTTACTAAGTATTGATTAGCTGGAGATTTTTCTACATTGTTGTTATAAATGTAATCTATCCAATCTCTGAATACTTGAAGTGATTCTCCCTTAGCATCACTTAAGAATACTACATTAAGCTTTCCAAAATTAATTGAAACCGGAAAGCTTTCTTCATATCCAATTGTATTTCTTCTAATATTGACGGTCTCAAGATTTACACCAGGAACAGTGACAGCTGATGCAGTCATACTGAGATTTTGAATACCAGTTGGTCCATATGCACTAGAAACTGCAGTAGGTAAAGTAAATAAAACTTGAAAATGTGTAGCTTGGCTATAACCACCTTGGCCTCTAGCATACGATGAAATATCTGCTATACTAAATGTCATGATCTTAACTTTCTTACGCTATCTGCCCAAACTTTTTGGCTAGTTGCACCAATAAAGTTTTCTGTTGGTAGAAATAAAGCAATATCCCATGTATCTGGCGATACATATATGAATTTTGATCTAAACTGAGAATATAAATATCTTTTTAAGCATGGTTCATAATATTTCAATTGTGAAACAGAACGAAGTAATCCATAGCTTAATCTTACTTTTGCTTTTTCAGATAGTTTAGGATCTGAGTTAAATGTATATAATGCATCCATTAGTCTTGCACGTAAAGGTAATGGAAGATAGTGAAAATTGATTCCAAGAAATCCATCAGAATACAAATTGACTGGAAAAATTATTGGGTATTGGTCATAATATGGAAGAGTTTCTGCATGCTTAGCTTTATATGCAAACATGTACATATTTCCTGGAAGTATTTTTGTTTGTGCTTGTGATCTTTGATTTAGTAATTGAGTACGATTAACTGAGCTATATGTTTTGGCAATATTTCTATACCAATCAATAGCTTTCTTTTGAGTTCCAGGAATAAGACCTTTAGCCTTACCTTGGTTAAGAATAGTTGTAAAGATATACTTATCAATCTGCGTATTAGCCATTAAAACTTCAATCCTAGATCTTTTTCTGTAACAATACTGAATGCCCAGCCTTTAGATCTACAAAATGCTTCGGCAGCTTCCCACTTTCTTTTATTTATAACATAAGTTTTAACTTCGTTTAGATATACTCTTTCATTCTTACCTCTTTTAGGATGCTGAGTTTGTTTATATGGCTTAATTTCATATACTGCTTCAGCAATGTTTCCAGTAGGCGTTTTAGTTTTAACATAAAAATCAGGAAAGTATCTATGAATTTTATCATCTAATGGAGATCTATAAGGAACACAAAACTCTTCAGATGCCCATTGTAATACACTAGGATGATTGTCAAGATATGACATAAACTTAAGTTCCCAACGAGATCTATAAACTATATTGGTAGGATCTCCAATATACTTTGAGGGATTCTTAGGTTTGAATTTTCCTTTGTATGCCATTTTTTTCTTATAAATATATTGACTATTTTATATTTAGTGGAAAAATATATGGCATCTCCAGAAAAAAAAGTCTCAGATTATCAAAATGGAAAAGCTCCGGTCACGTATTCATTTCCAAGTAATTCTGCAGAACTTAATCATGGATCAACTTTGATTCTTTTTAGAAAATATCAAAGAAGATCAGCTTTAACAAAACCTGAAATAACTGCTAAAGCATCTATTCAGTTGCCTATACCTATTCGTGGCTTTACTGATAACACTGCTTTAAAATTTGATGCTGTAGAATTAGGACCAGTTATTGGTGGATTATTAAACTCGGGAAGTGTTACTGCTGCTAGAGATGGTGCAATATCATTTGCAGGCCGCAGTGTTATATCAAGTCTTGCGGGTATAGGTTCAGAATTTCTTCATGCAGGTACTGCAGAAGCTGGAAGAAGTGCAGTTTCAGACTTATTAGGTGTAGCTGATAACCCAAACTTATCTTTAATATTTAAAGGCGTAGAACTTAGAAAACACAGTTTTACATGGAGACTGATTGCAAAATCACCAGAAGAAAATCAGCAATTATCTCAAATCATTTTTACAATGAAGCAATTAGCGCTTCCTAGTAAAGGCGCGTCTGGTTCAGCCTTTTCGTTAGGATATCCACATTTAGTTGATGTATCGTTTAAGCCAAAAAATTTAATTCCTATGTCACAATTTGGTTCTTTTGTAACCAGCATCAATGTTGATTATTCTGGTGATGGTCATCCTTCATTCTTTGAAGACGGTGCACCTACAATTATAGATCTAACTATGAATATAGAAGAAAGATTCATAATGACTACAGAAGATGTTACAAGTTATGGAAAGCCATTTTAATGCCAGGATATTTTAATAATTTCCCTATTATAACTTACAATAATAATAAAGCCGTGAATATTACAAAGCGTGCTAAAATTATAGAACTATTCAAGACTAATGCTGTTGACTTTTATAATTATACAATTAGAAATAATCAGAAGCCAGATTATATTTCTCGTGCTTATTATAATTCACCTGAATATGATTGGATCATATTCTTATGTAATAATATATTGGATCCATATTATGATTGGACTCTCAATACTACTGAATTTGAAAGTTATCTTGCAAAAAAATATGAATCTGCTCCAGGTCTTAATGATGGAATAACTGTTGCACAATCTACAATAGCATATTATAAGCAAACACCTAAAGACTATTATATAAACAATGCAAATAATGATTATGCTGATGCAAATGCATATGCGCTTAATCCAGCAAAGTATTCAGGATATTCTAAAATTACATTAGATAATGATGTGCTTTTAACTCCTATAGTTGTACCAGTTGGAAATATATCATTGACTACAGGATCGACCGTAGTCAATGCAAATAGTTGTTCATTTGCAAATGTTCCAGTTGGTCAAGGGTTATATATATTTTCTAGCAATACATCTAATTTTATAGCAAATTATAGTAATGAAATTGGTGTAGTTGCAACTAAGACTAGTAATACACAATTAACATTAAACTATCCATCGACAATTACAAATAATAGTTTAACTGTTGCATATGTAACTTGTGGAAATTCTGATTATTATCCTGTAAGTGCATATGAAGATGAAGTTATTAAAAATGAAAATAAGAAGTTTATAAAGCTTCTTGATGATTCATTAGTTTCACAAATTGAAAATCAACTGAGTGTGATATTGAATGTCTAATATTAGTGCATCTTCTGATTCCAATGATTCTACTGGTTATGGTAATTTTGGATCAATTAAAAGCTTAAAAGTTATGCTTAAAAATGTTGATGGCAGTGCAGCCATTGATATATCTTTGCAAACTACTGAAATTGCAATCTACGAAGATATTTTTAGCAAAACTATTTTTGGAACTATGGGAATTAAAGATCCAGTCAATATAATGAATGGATTGGAAAATAAAAGATTTTTTCCTTTGATTGTTGGTGAAGAATTTATTGAAATTGAATGTGAAGTTTATGGATTTCCACTATTCAAAAGACGCTTTGCTGTAAATGCAATTAAAGATATTGCTATTGATGCAAAAATGACTACACGTACGTATATGATTGAATTTTGTTCAGAAGAACATTTATTAGATTCTGTTCAACTTGTACAAAAAAGTTATCAAGACCAAATTAGTAATATGGTTGAAGATGTATTAAAAACTTATCTATATGTTGATAAAGAATTACCAAACGGTAAGAAAAAGAAAAGTTATGATATTCAACCAACAAAGGATAAGCAAAATATTGTTATTCCAAGATTATCTCCTCTTGAAACAATGGACTTTTTTGCAAGAAGATCTATTGCAAAAGATACTTTTCAGTCATCTTCATATCTATTCTTTGAAAATAAAGATGGATTTAATTTTTGTGATATAGAATATCTTATTAAGCGTGGAAAAGACAAATATTATTCTAATACACCAACATATCAATATTTTTATGGTGATCAAAAGATTGTTGAATCTGCAGGATCAGCTGAACCAGCTATTCCAGATGATCAAAGAGCTTTCAAAACTGTTATCAGTATGACTCAAAAGCATAAATTTGATACTATTGAGAAAATCACAGGTGGATATTTTGAAAGTGATGTTATCTTATATGATTTCTTAAATAAAGATTTCTCAAATACAACTTTTCAGTTTATTAATGAATACAAAAAGATCAGCACTCTTGGTGCAGGTGGAAATAGTGCAGTAAAAGACGTTGCAGAATCAGCATACCCTGAAAATAGTATAGATTTTATAAATCAGGTTACATCACAAAATACTAATGGTGGTGGAGTATTAAGTGCTATTGCTGGTATTCTCGGATTACTTGGAAATAAACCAGCACCAAAGCATACTAAAACATTTTTTATGGTTTCTGATTCATCTCAACCAAATACATATTTGGATACGATATATACTAATAGAGCATCTTATATGACAAGATTCTCTCAAAATATGTTTACGGCTGAAACATATGGAGATCCTAATATTACTGCTGGTGATGTTATTACACTAGATCTTGTCGATCCTATAGGCTTAGGTGGATCTGGAGAAAATTATAAAAGAAATCCTGATAGATTTTTATCTGGTTATTTTATGATAACATCAATTCAGCATAAAATAACACCAGATTCATATCTTATGAAATTTGATATGTTTAAGAATGGATTTTCAAATCCAGTTGTTACGACTAAAAATGGAACTAGACCAGAAGGGGCTGCTGGAGCATATATTAATGCTGCTGCTCCAGCAGTAGGACAAAATAAGAAGGTTCAGTAATGATTAGTAATTTTGCCGGAATTGATGGGCATTTTCTTTGGTTTTTTGGAAGAGTTGTAGATAGAAATGATCCTCTTGCTCTTGGTAGAGTAAGAGTTCGTGTATTTGGAATTCATCCAGATGATACTTCTTTAGTACCAAATGAGCATTTACCATGGGCAATGCCTATTCAACCTATTACATCTGCAGGTCAGGCAGGTGTTGGTAGGTCTCCTACAGGTATGATGGAAGGAACTCATGTATTTGGTTTCTTTGCTGATGGTCGTGATTGTCAGATTCCATTTATCTTAGGAACTATTGCTGGCGGCCAAGGGCATTTTCAGTCTGGACAAAATAGTACATCAAATCCAAACAATAATGTTTCTGGAAACGATCAAAATGTTGCAAATCAAAATGATCCTATTGCTAAACTAGAATCAAGCAATTCATCTGCACCGTTTGCTGGTAAGGCAGGTCCTATCGGTCGTCAGCTTATGCGAGATTTTGGTTTAACTGATTATCAAGCAGCAGGTATACTTGGAAACTTTGGTAGAGAGTCAAGACTGATTCCAAATATCAAACAAGCAACACATCAACATCCTCAAATTACATGTGGACCTTGTTTTCCAAAAGGAGCTCTTGCTGGATATGGCTGGGCTCAATGGACAAATCCTGGAAGAATGGATCTGTTTATTGATTTTGTTCAGAAAAATTTCAATGTTGATATTACTAAAGATTCTGCAACAGATGAGCATAACTATGCATATTTTGTACACGAGTTAAATACAATATCTGCATATAAGACAATTATTCCTGCTTTAAAGAAAGCTCAAAATATAGATCAGGCTTCTGAAATATTCATGGACAAATATGAAAGACCTAGCCCATCTTCAAGAGCATCAAATCTACAAAAAAGTAAAAACTTTGCACTTCAAGCATTGCAATCTATTAATGGATCTTCTGTTCCAATGAGATCTACTGCAAAAAACCAAAATAAGGGCGGATCAGGACTTGGCTAATACTATATCATATCCAAATATTCAAAATTATATTAGTAATGCGTTTTATTCATATGCAAACGGTGCTGCATATGTTAGTGGAATAACTGCAAATGATATTCTTAACACTGCTTTAGTAACTCTTATCAATAATACAAATACAGATATAACATCTGCATTTAGTTTAGAGCAATTAAGCCCTGCTATAAGTTATTTAACGACTACTATTTTAGATTCAGATCCATTATTAAGTACAGCTGCAGATATAGTTGCAAATATAGTTGATGGAAACATTGTTTCTACACCAATTTTAGATTTTAGTCAATTAGTAAATATTAATAATAATCAAAATATTACATCATTAGTATATACTCCACTTCCAGATGTAATTACATCAAATTCTTCATCTGATACATATGCAAAATCTACACATGGTTCAACAGTAGATGTATCTCCTTCATTAACTCAGCCTTCAGATATTACATTTAATTATAAAGGCTTTGAACCAACACATAGATTTGCTGGACAATATCCATTTGTTCATACTCATAAAACTGAGTCTGGTCATGTTATGGAGCATGATGATACTCCAGGTGGTGAACGTATATTGCAATACCATATGTCTGGAACATATGATGAAATGCGTCATGATGGAAGTCGAATTGCAAAAACATCAAATGATAACCTTGTTGTTGTTGATGGTGACAACAAACTTTGGGTTGAAGGTTCTGGAGATGTTTATGTAAGAGGAAACATTAAAGTTATATGTCTAAATGATGTTCATATGGAAGTTGCCGGAAGATTTGAGCTTAATGCTACAGAAGAAGTTAGAATTAAAGGCAAATCTATTCAATTAGAAGCATATAATGGTAATACAAACATTTATACTTCAGGAAGTCTTAACTCTTTTACTGGGGTCGATACAAATATATTAACAAAGGGTGGAACTTATATTACTGCGCAAAAAGAATTTGATGTATTGACACAAGGTAAGGCAAATATTCAGGCTTTGCAAGATATTAATATTAAAACTGACGCACTTGCGTATATGACTGCATTAAGTGGAATGAATTTATTAACTAATGGTGTTGCAAACTTTACATCACAAGATGATATGAATATATTAACCAATGGAACTGGATATTTTAGCGGTTCAGGTGATATTAACCTCAATGCAGGCGGTGATTTGAATGAACAAGCAGCAGGAGCAGTAAATATTGATGGATCGTCTGTAAATCTAGATGGTGGTGGAAGTGCTGGTTCTGCATCATCTGCAAGTCCAGCAGGAACAGCAGTAAAGGCACAAATGGCAATAAAATCTGGATTAGATACTGGTTATAGTAGAGATCAAAGTGCTTCTGTAGAGTCTGTAGTAGAAGAATTACTACAGGGATCTTGTGATGATCCAGAACAATTTAGAAAAAATGTTTCTGCTGCTGTTGCAAATGGTAAAATTACACAAGATCAAGCTAATAAGATCTTAGATCCTTCAAATACACCTCAAGCAGCAAGCGCAGCTGATACTACCGCAGCAAATGCAAAAATTAATCCAAGATCTACTTCAGCAGATGATATTGCTGCCTTACCAGATTCTTCTATTGGCCCAGGTTTAAGACTAAGTGAACACTTTACATTAGCTGATTTGACTGTAAAGGCTACTTTCTCGCATGAACTTGTACCAAATCAAGGATTATCAAAGGCAAAACTTGCTTCTAACTTAGCATTGGTTGCAAGAAACTGTTTAGAACCTATTAATGCAAGATGGGGTCCTATTGGAGTCAATTCTGCATTTAGACCAGAGTCAGGAAAGAGTCAACATAATACCGGACATGCTATCGATGTAACTTATGGTCTCAGAAGTCAAGATCCACAAACAGTATATCAGATTGCACAATGGATTAGAGATAATGTTCTATTTGACCAATTAATCTTAGAATATGGTAGAACACAAATCTGGACACACATTTCATATGATGCATCAAAAAGACAACAAAGACGAGATATCAGAACTTGCCCACATCCAAGCGCAAGTGAGTATCCATCAGGTTTAATCGTGTATAACTGGAAACCAGGAGCTGCAGGAAATGGCTAATATTGCAAGATTAGGAGACACATCGAGTCATGGTGGGCATATTATTAGTGCATCTGATAATGCAACTGCTGATAATATTGGAATTGCTCGTACTGGAGACCAACACTCGTGTCCTATAGATGGTCATGGAACCACATCTTTGATTGGAACTGGACGAGCTACTGCAGATGGAAGACAAGTTGTTCGTGTAGGTGATAGAGCCGGATGCGGAGCAGTTATCACATCCGGCTCACCTAATGTAACTAGTGGTTAAAATACTTTTCTAAGCTGTAAATTCACATAAAAATTAGTTGCTGTCGATGTTACAGAAAGATTTCCTGTATTAAGAGCAGTTAAAGGCAAACCGTGTGCGCTATAATCTGCTTGACCGCTATTATTGAATATAGCAAGAGTGTTTGCATCGCCAGAAAGCTTAATATATCCGCTATCTGCACCCCAAAATACACGTGTAATGGTGAATCCTGTAAGAACTTCTGCAGGAGATGATAGTGCTACATTACTTACAGAGTTATTTCCGGCAACTACAAGCGTAGTATTCGATGTAAATGTGATTCCAGCTGTCTGAAATGGAATATTTGATGTAAATTTGTAAGCCATAGATCATCCTCTAGTTAATTTATTATATTTATAAAAGAAAAGCCCCTTACAATTAAGTAAGGGGCCCTCTTAAACGATCATTCTTATCTCTGGTATATTCTATTTATACACTTTGTAAATATTTCATGACATTTTCAGGAGAAGATTCACCATAAGGATCTTCTTCATAATTATGTTGCTTATTTGGTTCAATGAACCACTTCTCAATCTTGCCATTGTTGATCACAGCAGCATAGCGCCAAGACCTCATACCAAAGCCAAGGTTGTCCTTATCAACTAGCATATTCATGCCTTCCGTAAAGTGACCACTGCCATCTGGGATCATCTTTACACGTTCAATATTTTGTGACTTAGCCCATGCATTCATAACAAAAGCATCATTTACTGACACACAATAGATTTCATCAATGCCAAACTTGCCAAAATCAAAATGCATACGCTCATAACCAGGTAGTTGATAAGCAGAGCAAGTGGGTGTGAAAGCTCCAGGCAATGCGAATAGGATAACTCGCTTGCCACCGAAGTAATCAAAGCTGGTCTTGTCTTCCCAACGGTATGGGTTCGGACCATCAATGCTTTCATCACGTACTCGAGTCTTAAATGTAACTGAAGGAACTACTGATGGGGGATTTTGATAAAGCATGTTAACTCCATAAATAAAAATAAAAGGTTAAATTATGTATTCATTTACAAATTTCATTATAGAAAATACAGAAGGTCGTAAAGATCCAAAATCTAAAACGCTTCATGCATTTGATATAGATGAAACTTTATTTGCACACGATCCTTCAAAAGTAAGAATACATGTAAGAGATAAAAAGACTGGACAAAGAGTAAAATCTTTGACAAATCAAGAATATAATGTTCATAAGTTACATCCAGACCATGAATATGATTATAGTGAGTTTAAATCATCTGATGTTTTCAGAAAAAGTGCTCATCCTATTCGTAGTATGATTGCAAAACTTAAGGGTATACATAGACACAATAAGAATGTTGAATTAGTTACTGCAAGATCAGATATGGATGATCCTAAAGCTTTTGGTCAACACTTAAAAAAGTATGGTATTGATATTGGTAATGTACATGTTCGTAGATCAGGTAATCTTAAGATTGGATCAGCAGCTGAGAATAAAGCAGCTATGATATCTAGTCTTATTAAGAAGCATGGTTATAATCGAGTTCATCTTTATGATGATTCAATGGATAACCTTGAACACTTTCAAAAGCTTAAGCAGCAGCATCCAGATGTTAAGTTTCATGCTCACCATGTTCATCATGATCCAGAAACTGGACAAACTAAACTTACAACTTTTGAACCAGTATAGACTATTATACACCAGTTAGGAAGCAATGTCAACAAAAAAAGAGCATGAAGTTAAAGAAAATCTTGAAGTAGATGTATGGTATCCAGATCATCCACCTAGAACTATTTCAGAAACTTTTTCTTTATCACGAAAAAATATGATTGAAGATAATGCTAATGCATGTTGTTATATATGCGGAAGTAAAACTGATTTAGAACTGCACCATTTTATTATTGAATGGGCTTTTGCAGATGCTATTGACTGGGATAAAGTAAAAAAAATCTGCCCCGATTTTAACTGGGCAGATTTTAAGCAAGCATCAGATTTTGTAGATTCAGAATATAATATGCTAGTACTATGTCAAAAACATCATAGACTTAAAAATCATGGAATACACAATTTGCCGTATCCAATTTGGAAGATCCAGCAGCTTGTGCAGTCTGATTTTGTTCTGACTGAAGATTCATCTTCTTCAAAGCAATAATATCTGCTTTCATATCAGCAATAAAGTCTTGCATTACCTCAAGAATTTCATAAGCTTTATCATATTCATTATTCATTGCAAGATCAGCAAGTTGATAAACAACTTCTGTAAAATGTGACTCGATCTTTTCAATTTGTTGCATTACATATGTCCAGATTTAATAATATTATATGTAAGAAAAGACATTCCAACAATAAACCCCCAAAGCATTAAAGAAGCAAATATAGTTACAAAAAAAATCTTTATTCCAGTCCAATTAATTTTAATTTGATACTTAGATTTTTTCATATGTGTAACACTTTCTTTAATAAGCTTAACCATATAGGAAATGTCATGACTATACCCCTAATTTCATTTAGAATGAAAAAAAGTAATACGGTCTTCTTATTTATCTTGAAAAAGGGTATGTGACACCATCTACTGTAATGACCATAGAATCCCAATTACCAAGATTCAAGGCTTGAACTGCAAGACCGCCAGTTCTAAAATAGTGTTGAATCTTTAGCATTTCTTCTTCGAGATGGGTTTCATCCAGTTCACCTGTAGTAGAACCAACATCAAAACCATTAAGCTTAAACGTTACTGTAAAATTAACCATAATACTTCCTTAAATTAAAAAGATTCTTCAGGAGTCATTGTAACCCTATGCAACTTATAAGCTACTGGAGTATAACATTCCCAAGAATTATTTATAAACAGATAGTTATATGTAGATGTACAACCATACTTATTATATTCTTCCATATTCACATAAAGAGTCTGATTTTGATATCCCGGTTTACAATCTCGAGAATAAGCAACAATTACATTAGGCTCTGGATTAGAAATAGAATGACCATAACCAGAAGAAGGCTTCATAATAGGCTTAACTGCTCGAATATCTCCAAGAGACACAAGCTTCAATGCCATATCACGCGTCTTATAAATGATATTCAGAAGAGGAAGCATATCATCGGGGCTTCCATTTTCAGTACAGTTAATGGTTACAACAGTACCATCATCATGTTGAAACCCAATAGTGCAATTACCTTGATACCGCATTAGCAAAAATCTCCATCAAAAAAATAATAACCTTCATCATCTAGATATGTGCGCTTGTCAGGCGGGAATATTCCCCACTGTTTACTACTGGCTGTAGTATGATCAAGACCATCTTGTTTACGATCAACCATATCAAAGAAAGCTTGATGAGAAATAAATCTATTCTCTTCATCAATAATAGCACAATTCAGCAGCCGAGCTTCCCAATCGGCTTTAGTCTTACAGACTGAGCCATTGAATTGGAACTTCCAGCCATGACTGGACTTACCAATGTGCTCTAGTGTAGGATAGTGACCACAATGCGGACACCGCTCTTCGTGAATGAAATAATTGTTACCCATAATCAATCCTCTGTTGTTAATACTATATTAATCTTTTACGGTATTAATGTCAACAGTCTTTTCATAAGAAAAACACAAAGCGGTTGCAATAAAAGATATCATCATACCTAGACTACCAATAAGAGCTATGATAAGATCAAACATCATTGCACCATAGATAGCAAATCCAGCAAACATTCCGCTGATCCAACAAAATGCAAGAATCTTCTCGACTTGCTTATATGGAATCATAGATGATAAAACTACATCATTCTTCATCTTAGTATTTTCCAGATACCAATACAATTTGACAGATGTGTTCAAGACGCTCGATATGTTCAAAGGCCCGCCAAGGACTAGTGTCGATAGATACCACACCATGACCCTTGATACCTACGATATCATATGCTATATTGCCGTGTTCATCTAGTTCTAGATTCTCATGACAATAGTCTGCGAGTTCTTGACTAATAGGTGGAACATCAGGTACATTAGGAGCAACGTGTGTATATCGACTAAGTTCTGGAAAATCCTTGGCCAGATCGCCTAGTTCAATACCTCTATGCATAGCAGCTACGCAATAAGTAGGATGAAAATGCACAACCACTCGAACATCATCTGCATGCTGTCCCATATTCTTCTGTAAACCAAAGTGAAGAGGAATCTCACCACTCGGTGTCAGATTAGAACTAATATCAGTATACTTTTCTTCTTCCCATGAAGATCCACGAATACCAATCTTCTTGAATTGGTCAGGTTGCAATGTTTGCTTACGGACACCGCTTGGAGTAATATAGAAATGATCTCGATCATGATGACGGATACTTACATTACCATCTCGGCTAGTAATCCAGTTCCGACGGTAAGCCTCGATCATAGTATCGCAAATTGTTTCTAGCACTATTCAATCCTACCTAGACGATGCATGATATTAGAAATCTTTCTAATCTCGGCTTCATTATTGATGATACTATTCATGTAGAAACCAAGAGCTCTCTTAATCAGAGTAATATCGGCAGTAGCCAAAGCTGCCCTAGGCCTTTCAGTCTGTGTCATTTAATATCCTCAATCTTATAAGTTGTAGTCGGAACTCGACCATCCATAGTATATGTACTAGAGTCAGAAAGATCAAGCTCTGGAAATTCTGACTTTACACCGCTATAGTTAGCTTGAAATGATGCAGCATTATAATCTTTAGCACTTATAATAAAAGATTCTCCATATTGTGTAAGCTTATACACTTTCATAGGAGTAACTTTATATCTCTTAAACTTGATCTTTTCTTTGAGTTGCTTTTTAGTGTCATTAAAAGAAAGAATCCTATTAAATTCTTCTTCAGGAAGAGTTGCAAGATTTCCCCAAGAAGCCGGATTAGTACGATTGAATTCTTTAAACATTTTCATTCTCTTCAAGTTGAAGGTCTAGATCAAAAAGATTACCAATTTCCATAATGATACGCTTATAGACTTCATCTCTATCATAATTAGTACCATCAAAGCAATGCGCAAATGGAGTCAGCTCAAGCTTGAGTTCATCATCAAAATATACATTTGCTCCTTGTGCATAAGATGGACCACACAATTCACAATCCATCGAGTCATATTGCCATTCAATCCGGATATGCATCTTTACTTTCTCTTGAAAAACAAACAGATCACTAAAATAATTATAATAAATTCAAGAAATATTGTCAATGGATTAAACACGACTGTGCTATAATAATTATTCACCACGGGTTCCACGCAGCAGCATTTACCAGTTTCACTGGTTGTCGGCGCACTAGGAGCCGCTGTTTTATGAACAGAGGAACGATGCTTATTAATCTGCAGAAACTGGTAAACCGTATTCTGTATAGACACAAATTGGTTCTGTTGTACTTCGGTGGTATTAACAGTTACATGCGGAGATGCCTCCACGGGCTTTGAAGCCAAAGGTGGAGGTGATTCCGTATTATACTGTACGATTGTGTCTTCATCCATAACAGTACTTGCAACGTAACTGCTAGTCCCAAGACTAGGTGGATGAGGTACATGAATATAATGTTGTTCCATTGTCTAATCCCAAAGAGCCATGAAGTATTTACCGAATAACTTAGTTCCATTATTGATACGAGCTAGATGCTTATCATATCCCTTGCGGTCAAATACGTGAGTATCATTAGGACCCTTTTGCATTTCTTCATGATTACCATCTTCAGTAGGTACCCACTTGATATCATGCTCACCGCTATGGAATTGATCCTCCCAAGTGCCTGAAGCAATTTCGCCAAAGGCAAAGATCATTTCACCTAGGATCCAATCCCAGCGAGCTTCATGATTTGCATCTGTGTCATATTCGTTTTCCTTTGGTGGAGCAGATGTTGACCGTAGATGTTTAGGCACATCCTTATCATCAGTGAATGGAGACCCATGCTTTGTCTTTTGTAGTTGTTGCAACATAGGAAGAATGATAACAGACAGTGTGTGATCAGTCGACCAAGTATCATAGTTATGAATCTTGACTTTAATCTTTCTTTGTCTCTTATTGTAGATATATTGACAGAAACCGGTCAAAGGCGTTTTTGATAGCCAAGACCCAATATTATGCCTCTTATCATCATTAAGAAAAGGAAGAAGCATATCCACAATCTGATATGGACCAATCCACTTCTTATATCGGCCAATATAAACTTTCATTCATCACCTCTATTCATCATCTTCTCATAAAGCTCTCTAGAGATCACAGGACCACGAGCCTTCTTATACTGCTCTAGTTGGGTTTCTAGTTCAGCGATCTTGTAGCTTTCTACAGCATCACGTAGTTCAAAGTTCTCCTGAAAAAGAGACTCAAGGTCTTGACTGGCTTGCCGTTCAATTTCATAATACCAGCGACCTGAAGGACTAGTTGCTCTCCATAGCTCTCGTGTTCTATTCAGTTTCATTGATACCTCCAAGGGCGGCGAGAATGGCGGCGCTGACATGCGACCCATAACCGTTATTGTTCCAAGCAACTGTTGCCCGTTCTACTGCCTCATCGCTCGTCAAGTGCTCCTTGACAGCAGCGAGGATGGCGTCGGCGGTCCATCCGGCGGGATAGCCCAGTTCGATAACGTCCTTGATCTTCTCTCTAAGCGTCATGTTACCTCCAAAGGCGCGGCGGGCTGTCATGCAATCTTGCAGTGTCAGCAACCTACGACCTCCCCTACCGGTATACAACTCAATTTGGTCAAAAGGACGGGTGTTGGCACCATGTGCCCATTCTTTTCGCGCTTCATCGTCAAGATGATTGTCATCATAGGCGTCAGCGATCTTTACTAAGGGCTCAATCGCCTCCCGCAGCCTCGCATTCTCTGCCTTGAGCGCCTCGACCTCTTGCCCTGCGCGGATCAACGCCTCCGTCAAATCCGTCTCGGTGACGATTGGTGTGTTAAATTTCATTCTCATAGTATTCCTCTTCGTTTCCATAATTCATAATAACATATCATGGAATTAATGTCAACTGCTAATGCACTCTAGTGATTTTCTCACAGCGATATCCAGCGACTTCACTGTGGCTCTTTTGAATATCAGAACCTACAGCAGCACACTCTTGGTATAGAGCAAATGAATGGTGCATCTCAATCACCCATGGACGATCTTTCATCAGTAGTATCAAAATAAACTCTATCATTAGATGCCCTTCATCTTTCCATATGCTAAACAGACACGTTTACCCGTTACAGGATCTGGTCCATCTAGTTGCCGATATTTGATAGGCAAGCGTCTATACTGAGCTAGAGCGTGACGCAGATCAGTAGTGTACACAAAGGTCTTGAATCCACGAGCATCACCGAAGCCATATGGACCAAACCACGGATGGAATCCACAACACATACTTCTGCCACCTACTGAATAGTTTTTCTTCACTAGATCCTCTTTAGGTTTTTGAAATGAGAACTACCAATACTCTTATCCCTAAACTTTAGCATTGCATGATCTTCAGCAATGGCAAGGATAGTGGCTTGGTGACCGTTAATTGTATGCACTTGGTCACCCACCTGAAGGGGCTGCTCTATCACTTCAATGGAGGTGATGGTGGTGTAACGGTCGTTAGTGTCGATACTCCAATCTGATGCGAACCACATGATGGTGTCTTCTGCATCTTTGATCGTCTCCTCAAAAGTCACCCTCACCCGATCACCAGGCTTGAGGCTCTTGATAGTATCTTCAATAGTCATATTCATAATCCCTAAACACATAACTCCAAATAGCAAAGATCATAATAAAACTCCAACATGTAGAAACAAACAATCCAACAACAGAACCAAACCGAATAAAATTAAAGAAGAT
>Ga0208871_1000050_pt1 | contig 39746 bp, 60 predicted proteins | sample CryBogCBE19Jun07_FD_184592 | JGI IMG/M metagenome (GOLD analysis project Ga0208871, IMG submission 184592) | Freshwater microbial communities from Crystal Bog, Wisconsin, USA - CBE19Jun07 (SPAdes) | ecosystem: Environmental > Aquatic > Freshwater > Bog lake | place: Crystal Bog, Wisconsin, USA...
AGTACCACTTGTTGAACCATTTACTGTTGTTTGAGTAGCAGTATTCTTATCTCCTTGATGTGTTATTGTACCCGTTACCTGTAGCTTATCTGTACCATTGTCTGTTGTAGAACCTAAGAGTAAATTACCTACTATTGCAGTTGTTGTATTTCCTACTCCACCAAGTATTGTTGTATTAGAACCTAAGCCTGTTTGGTTATATCCTATTACTGTTTGGTTGGTTTGGTTATCTGCTAAGGCTTTAGTATTATATCCTAAAAACAATGAATTTGCAGCTAGTGTCAAACTTGTTGTACCATCTGCAATAAATTGTCCTGAACTATAACCTAAAAATGTAGAATTTCCTGTTGATATTATATTTGTACCTGCTAAACCTCCTATAAATGTATTTTGTGTACCTGTTGAAGTACTACCGCTACCATAACCTACAAATGTAGAATTTCCTCCTGTTGAATTACTACCTGCGGAATAACCTATTGCAACTGAATTGCTAGAAGTTGTATTTATAGCACCTGTATTGTATCCTAAAAAAGTATTGTAACCTCCTGTTGTATTTGCTTTGCCACTATAATAACCTACAAATGTATTATTAGTACCTGATGTATTTGCTAATCCTGAATTATATCCAAAAAATGAATTATTGTTTCCAGTATTTGCTAATCCTGAATTATATCCAAAAAATGAATTATTATTTCCTGATATATTATTATAACCAGCATTTGCACCATAAAAAGAGTTATAAATTCCTGATGTATTTTTAAATCCTGTTTGATTACCTACAAATGTATTTTGATTACCTGTTATTCCTGCATTTCCACTTTGATAACCTATTGCAACATTATAGCCAATTCCTGTATTTGTTCCTATACCTGCCTGATAACCAAAAAATGTATTAGTAGCTATTGCCCCACCACCTAAACCAACTGTAAGCGTATTAATTAGTGCATCTTTACCAACTACCCTTAAACCCAAATTCGTTACCCCAGTAAACGCACCATTTGTAAAACTTGGATTTATATCAAGTGCAACTAATACATCATTATTAGCTGCTGCTACTAATGTAGTGTTATTATATTCACCTCTTGCTATAGCTCCTGATGCTGTCATAGTTCCTGTAACTGTTAAAGCAGGGTTACCTGTTGAAGTGGCATTGAACTTTCCACTCCCTGTTACCTGTAACTTATCTATACCATTGTCTGTTGGTAAACTGGTACCAGCTCCTATATAAACATTTCCTGTGCTAAATGATACAAATCTCTGATTGCCTAATCCATCGGCTAATATAACTAAACTTGAACTACTAGCAGATAATCCGCTTGAATTACTTGTAAAACCAATAATAGTGTTGTAATTACCAGTTGATATTGGATTTATACTAGCCCCAGTGTAACTTGAACCTACAAAAGTATTAAATTGTCCAGTTGTAATATTACCGCCAACATAAGCACCTATAAGTGTATTTTGACTTCCAGTTGTAACATTATTACCAGCTGTACTACCTACTGCAACATTAAAATTACCTGTTGTTGCCGTCTTTAATGTATTAACCCCTATTGCAACACATTCTTGTGCTGTTGAACCACTTGTACCATATAATGATGCATAGCCTAATGCTGTGTTTGTTTTACCAGTTACATAATACATTGATGCTGAGCCAACAGCAGTATTTTGTGTGGCAGTAGTAGCAGATTTTAAAGCATCTCCACCAATTGCAACATTATATGCTGCATTTACTAAAAGTCCAGCTCTTATTCCTACTGCAACATTATCTGAATATTGAGTATTTAAAGCATTTAATGCTTGATAACCTATTGCCGTTGCCCAAATATTACTTTGTGCAGTTGCAGCTAATGCACCATTACCTACTGCTATGCTATAAATATCTCCCCCTGCCCCTAGCCCAACCCTAACTGTATTAATATTTGCATCAGAACCAACAATTCTTAATCCATAATTTGTTACGCCCGTAAAAGCTCCATTAGTAAACGTAGGATTTATATCCAATCCTACCAATACATCATTATTTGCAGCAGCAGTTAATGTAGGAGTATAATAAGAACCTCTTGCTATTGCACTTGCAGCCGTTACACTTGGATTCCATGTATAAGACTTAGACGTATCTAATGAGAAAGAACTTCCCGTTAAGTTTAATCCCCTTCCTGCTGAATAAGTTCCACTATGAGTCAATACATAATACTGACTTGCCATACCATAATTCTTTAAAGTATCTGTATAAGGTATCAGCTTAGTGGTGTCTGAACTTACAAACTGACTTGTTGAACTTAAACCATATCCCACACCTCTTAAATAAGGAGATAGCATAGTAGCCGTATCGCTTTTTGCTAAACCACCCAAGTTACTTAAAGCCGTAGCCGCAGTCGAAGCCCCTGTACCACCTCTTAAAATCGCCACCGCAGTACCATTCCAAGTTGCTGATGTTATTGAACCTGCATAATCTAAAGTGTTAGTTGACCAACTTACGTTTGATGGTGCCTCAAAATGGGCATCCCAACTTCCTGCTGCTGTTGAATTATCTATCAAAGTTAAAGCCAAATAAGCCCCTGAAGGAACTGACTTAACTAAAGTTGTACTATTGTTATTTACGCTTATTGCCCCAGTTGTTTGGTTATTGTTGAAATAATAAATCGCACCATTGGGGAGTGTGGTTGCGTTAGGAAGTTGTATTGTCTGACCGCCTGAACCCGTAATTAAATATGAAGGAGTTGAAGAAGTTGTTAATGTTATAAGGGTACCCGAAGCAGCAACACTTGTAAACCCACTAAAATAGTTATTACCGTAATAGTTGTAAGTTCCTAAGTTCAAATTGCTTGTCGCACCCGTGTAGGGAACGTAAGCACCTAAAGATAAACTTCTTGCGTAAGGAGAAAGCATGGAAGCCGTGTCTGTATATTTAACGTCTAATGCTCGTAAGCTATTTACCGCAGTCTTATTGTAATAAGCCGATAACATTGTAGCGGTATCAGAATATTTCATTGCTGAAAAACTTCTTTGATAAGGACTTAGCATTGTAGCCGTGTCGGTGTACTTTGTATTTAAGGCATTTAAACTATTAGAAGCCGTTTTGTTGTAATAGTTTGATAGCATCGTTGAAGTATCAGAGTATTTAACTCCAAGAAAACTTTTTAAATACGGGCTTAGCATTGTAGCGGTATCAGAATATTTAACCGCACTAAAATAACGCTGATAAGGACTTAGCATTGTAGAAGTATCTGTATAATTTACTTTTAAAGCTAATTTTGAATCCGTAGAAGTTTTGTTGTAATAATTAGAAAGCATTGACGCAGTGTCCGCGTACTTAACCCTTAAAGCAATTTGTGCTGCTTGATAGCTTGAATCGCTAATTAACGCATTAATATTAGTACGGTAGTTAGAAAGCATCGTAGCAGTATCAGAATATTTAACCCCTAAGAAAGAACGTAAATAAGGAGATAACATTGCCGCAGTATCGTTGTACTTCATTGCAGTTAAAGCCCTTTGATATGGCAGCAACATTGCCGCAGTATCCGTATAGTTTACCTTCCTATTTAAAGTCGTAGTGTCAAACGTAGGCAATTTAATAACTACATTTTTCTGTGCTTGAACTAAGCAAGGGAATAATATTAAAAAAAGTATTTTTCTCATTAGTTATATATTAAAATCTTTGTGATTCTTCCAACCAAATATAATTTTTTTTTGCCCCTGCATTTGTATTTGAAATAATTATTTGAGTGTTTGGTGTTCCGTAAATAGGTACAACACTAAAATTACTTAAATTAAAAGAAGAATTATTAAATACAGAAGACTGAAACCCATTTAAATCAGTCCAATAAACATTGTAAACATCCCCTACGTTAGTCCAATATTTAATATTATAGATATGTACTAACCCGTCATTGGGTACTGTATAATTTATTGCCGTAGTCGTATCAGAACCTATACCCGTAATAGTTGTTGTATCGTAATACTTCGCTACCGTTCTTGGAAAACTATTATTACTTATAATCCCACTTCCCCCCTGAAAATGTATTGTGTCCACTTGTAAACCATCAATACTTTTTATTGTTACATAAGTGCTATCCGAAGATTGTTGAATAGTATAGTAAGCCTTGTCGTTGCCGCCTACCTTTTTCCAATAAGTTTTATTTAATTTGCCATTATAAGAATAATATAAAGAAGAATCAGCAGGTCTGATCACAACCATCCCAGAATCAGCCGAACTCATTAAAAATGTATCTTTAAGAGGAACTCCTAACCTTCCTGTAAAACGATAATATCCATTTATAGGAGTGTAAGATTGACTAAAACCAGAAAAAGAAATTAAAACAAATAATATAAATATCAGTTTTTTCATGGTGTTACGGTTATCATTTCTTGGTAAAATATAAATAAAGTTTGCCCTGCTGCCAATGCACTGTTTAAAGTCAATATTGCCGTTCCTGCATTCCAAGAATATTCCGCAGGAAACAAATATTTAATTTCTTTATCAACCGAAAGAATAGACTTCCCAACTAAAGCCGGTAAACTAATAGACGTTTCTCCATCTACGGAAGCCGTATATTGAGTAAACGAAGTCCTTTGGTATGAATATTGGCTAAGCATGGTGGGTGGTGTATAAGGAGTATTTTGAATAAAATTATTGTTGCCGCCTTGAATAATATACATTGCCGCCCCATTATTTTGCGGAACTGTGGCAAAAATAACCCCAGATAAAGTTGTGATTTGATTAATTTGTTGATCTGCTACTAAAGCAGGATCATAAGTAAATGAAAGCCCAGTATTAACGTGTTGATCTACGTTTGAAATACTAGAATCTTGAATTAATTTGTACAATTCATCCAAAGTTCCGTAAGCATTTAAGCATACATCGAACAAACTTTGCCCATTGATTGCGGTGTACGTCATTTCTTAACTGCATTAGGATTGATAACTAAATTTCCCGAAGCGTCCAAAGTTATAACCATGTCATTAACTCTGTAACCGTCACTTTCTAAATTAATTTTAATGCTTCTGTTTAACCCGGTCATTGCTCCCGAAGATTTTTGGTAAGCCATTAAGCCCACCCCGTCCGCAGGATATTCTTTCCACCATCCTTGAAAAGCATTAATTGTGTCTATGATATGTTGTTCATCACTTTCCGCAATACCAAAATCGCCATTCAAAAATTGAATGTCGTTGTTATTTAACGCTATGTCATAATTAATTGCCATGTGTTACATTTTGGTTTTCTATGTCCGATCTTTGCGTTACTGTTATATTGGAACCTGCCCAAGTTGAACTCGCAGCCTTCAAAGCAGCCCCGCCATCATTCGGAACTGGAGTCCAAGAATTAAACGCTTGTTTAATATTGTTTAAATCGTTTTCTAAATTGTTTAATTTAGTCGTTAAATCAATAACCTTTACAAGTCCACCTAATTCGTTACCTTTTAGCGAAATTACGTCTAAATCGGAAGCCATCAAAACATAAGCATCATTGTAAGTTGAGTAAGTTACCAATACAGTAGAATCTACGGAAGGAACAAATAAAACTCCATCCCCAATTGCAGCCATTAATTTACAATTAATAATTACATCGTGATCAATAAGAACATCGCACGATCTTGAATTTAAATCAACTGTTTGAATTAAGCCCGTAGTAAACACAATGGCCTGTTGGTTGAAAGTGCCAGCCAATTTTTTTATTGATAAATTTATAGACCTTGAGAATTGTTCGTTCATAGCTTATAGTCTAAAATTAATGTCTGTCTTTGTCCATTTATGCCCCCTGAATATTCAACTCCTCTCACTACATAATTCCCGTTTCTTTCTGGAAGTATAGAATCGTTTATAGAAACATAATCCCCTTGTCTTACGTATGGAATCCCAAAAGTGGTAAACTTTCCCCTAAACCCTTCGTAGTAAAAATTATTTAATTTATCCTTCCCAGCTTGAAACATATTTTCTAATTTAGTTTCATTTAACATTATTACCGTGTATCTTTCTCCCTCTAAGTTTGGGGGAAGTTCTTCGCCTTTTTTCTTTTGAATGTATTTCCATTTGCCGTAAGTTCCGTCAGCGTTCTTAACTAACTTATCCCAATACACTAATATTTCTAATTTTACGTGCTTTGATTTCTCTTGCCCGTCTTTTGTTAATTCCCCGGTTAATTCTTGAAATTGAGAAGTAACAATACAACTTAAGTTTAAATCTTCTTTTCTTTTATAGATTAAATCGTCAGATATTACATTTTGCTGAAAAATAAATTTTTTATAATTAAATTTCCCATTAACTACATTATCGGAAGGAAAATAAACAATAGAACCAATTCTTAATTCATTGCCTCTAAAATAAGCGTGAATGTTAGCCTCTTTATTTAATCTTTCCAAAAGTTGAGCCACCGATTCATTAGATATTCTTATTTCCCCAATGTTTGAACTTCTGGGTTTGTGATCATTAAAAGTTGTTTGCGTTGTGTTGTTTACAGTAAATTGAGGATATGGGGCAAGTAAATGGGTAATTAAATCTTCTACACTTCCCGACCAAACCGAAGGGGTGCATGGTATTTGTTTAAGCAGCCACATATTATTCTCGCATTTTAACTCTATTGGCTTTTTTGAACCTACTTCCGTAATATATCCCTTGAAACAATTAGAAGTTTGTTTTACCTCATTCCCTTTTGAATCAAAATAAATATACCCAAAATCAATACTAATAGAATCACCTCGCATGAACAAAGGAATTTGAGCATCAAACCCCCCTATATTTTTATTTGTTCCGTATAAAGGAATTTTTTTGCCCGTAGAATCTAAAGCATATAAATTTTTAGGAAGTTTTACTGTTGCTTTATTGGTTAAATCCACCCACGAATCATTTGAAGAAAATTCATTCACATAATTGAAAAACAAAGTCAATCCCCTTGCAGAACCATTAAAAGGAGTTTTTTGAACGATTGTTATTTCAGTTACAGACCTAAACATTACGTGTAAATTAATTGAACTGGAATATCTGAAATGCAATCAATCGTAAAAGTCTGGTAAGAATATCCCCCAGCTATTTGCGGAAAAGACCAATCCGTTACCACTATGTTAGTGATACCTAATACAATATTCAACCATTGACTTTTTACTTCCTTTGTTACCGGGGCAGCACACCAATCATTTAAAGCCGCAACTTGATCACGAGGATAAACCCCGTTAGTTCCTGCTATAACCCCTTGAAAGGTAATTTTTGCGTCATCTAACCCTATGTATTCTTTGACCGTTCCGTTACGACCTTGTATTTCTGTTTTGATAATTTTACTTGCTTGGTCCACCGTAGCAATAACGGCTTCAAAAGTAAAATCATTTATAGTTTTTTGAACTCCGCCCGTTGAAACGACATTCCCGTTTGCGTCTAATTTTACAGAGTTTTGAGTGTCGTCAGTGTATTTTTGTCCTACTAAAGTTAAATCAATCAAATAAGGTATTCCCCCCATTCCCTTCATCAATGCTTCACGTGTTGGGTCTGCAGGAATGTAACCGTCTTGAATTACCCCTGCGTCATAGGGGTTGTCTTTAGTTTTTTGAACATGAATATTTTTTAAATTAAATTCCCTAATAAGCGTGCCTATTAGATTTATTCCTTGTCCGATTATTAAATTGCTCATGTTCCTGCTATTATTTGAGAGTCGTTAACTGCTGAAATAAGCGTATTGGCAACCATTTCTTTAATCTTAGAAGAAGCCTCTGTAATATTTGTTGTCGATATTTTAAAACTTTCTATTAGTTTACCTATGCTTATATTAATTGTTGTAACCTTTGTGCCGGAAGATTTTTCTGGAGCAAGTTTTTGCTCAAGTTTATCTCCGCTTATCTTTCCTAATTTAGCCGGTTGTTTAGTTAGTTTACTCCAAAGTGCGTTGTATTGTGAAGCGTCCGCCATTGAAACCAACCCTTTTGGTGCAAATTCTTGATTTAAGTTTTGTTTTAATTTTAAAACCGATTTGTTATAGTCTTCCGCTTTTACAGTTCCGTCTTGAAATGCTTTTTGTAAATCATTAATATCTTTAAATAACTCATCCCTTTTTTCATGCTTTTCATAAACTCCTAAAGCCTTTTCTTCAAAAGCTTTTCCAGTATCTCCACGAAGTTCTGAACCTAAATTCTTCCAAGCCCTTCTCATTTCTTCAAAAGACTTTTGACCGCCCTTGCCAAATGTAGCCACATATTCCGTTGCGCCTTTAATGGCATAAACCACCGTAGCAATCGCATCTGAAACCGAAAGTATCGTATCTACCAAATCAGTAAATATGGTTATTAATTGAACCGCACCTGTATAAATAGCTTTCATTATTGAAAAACTATTTCCACTATTATTAAATTCTTCAAAAAATCTTTTTACGCTTTCCCCTGCCGCTACAAACCCATCTCCAATAGATTCTAAAGCAGGTTTCATTGTTTCTAAAATAGAATTTGCAGCTTCGCCTATGTTCATAGAAAAAGCACCCATTGACTTATTGAAAGAAAACAAAGGATCGACTTCTGCCATTGCTCTGGCTGAACCGCCAAACTCCGTAGTCAATTCTTTCATAATGGCTTGTTGTGCTTGAGCCGTATGCCCAGACAACACCATTTTCTTAATCATTTCCGTTTGTACTTCGTTGAAATTTACCCCTACCCTTCTTAAAGCCGTTACCCCTTTGATTGGGTCTTGCAATGCTTTACCAACTTGAATAGCTGAACTTTTTAAATCCTGACCTAAACGAGTGGACATATCGGCAATAATCTCCGAAGCTGGAGTAAAAGACTCTTTGGTAATTGAAGGAAAAGTTAAAAGAATGGATTGCATATTCAGCAATTCCGTTCTTGAATAAGGCAAGGCTTTTGCTAAACTTTTAGCCGATTCTTCAACGTCTTGAAAAGTTAAACCTGCAGCCCCTTTTGTGGACTCTAAACCTGCACGAACTTGAGCAGTTGCTTTTTCTAAAGCATGAAATTTTTCTAAACTTTCTTTTACAAATTCTCCACCCTTAAAAATGGCAAAACCCACCCCTAAAAATCCAATAGATTTTTGAAGCAAACCCATTGTACCTTCCAAAGTCTTAGCAGCCCCATCTGCTTGATGAAGTTTGGTTGTCAACAAATCTTTTAAAGAAAGTACATATTCAACTTGTTCTGCCATTTTAATTCCATTGTAAAGTTTTCTTTAAAGCATATTGAAGCCTTCCGATATACAAAGCCATTTTATCATCGTCTAAAGTATCGGGGTCAATTTTAAAATGATATTGAATCAAACACTCCCATTGCGTTACATCATCGCAATTTTCGTCAATGTAAGATTCAGTTATTTTTTTTTAAACTGATTGGTAACTAAAGTTATGTAATTGTAAGCCTCAAGCGTAGCCCCTAAATAATATTTGTCATTTTCTGGCAACTCACTGTATATTCTTTGATCGCTTTCTTCTTTAATAAGATAAGCGTCCACAATTTCAGCAGCAGCACTAATAGGGCTTGTAAGCCCTTTATCCATTACCCTAAGTTTTACGAATCTTGGTGGCTCTTTTAAAAATCCAATAGCCACATCATTGTCATTTTCGTCAGTCTTAAACACCAACGGGTGGACTTTACAACCATACTTAACAGATAAACCTTCTGCTTTCGCAATGATTTCTTCTTCGGTCATATATTTTTTTCGTAAAGTTAAATAAAAAAGGTGAACCGAAGCCCACCCTTTTTTTTAAGCCTTATTAAAATCAATTAGCCCGATAATCAAAGGAACGGTTACCATTATCTTGGTATCGCCTTGATTTACTGTAAGTGGGTTTTCCAAAAATTCAACGGCTCTTAAAACGTCTTTGTTAAAAAGAACAGAATTGCCCGAGAATACAACTTGAATATCGAAAGGTGGAATAGACATAGGGTCATTCAAAGGGGAAGAAGATATTATTCTTTTCCACTCGTCAGCATATAGTTCAATGCTTCCCTCATATTCGTAATTACCATATCCACGGCTTACGGGTTGAGCACCTGCCCCGTAGTTATTTTCTTTCTTTTGTTTGGCACTGTAACTTATTTTAGTAATTCCCACAACAGGAACTCCGAAAAGAACTAAGCTAACATTGCCCCAGCTATAATTTATTCCATTAATTAAAGGTATCATATCTTATAATTTGGTTGTGAATCCAATATTAACTGTGATTTGTCTTGCAACTCCGACAGGTAATAATTTCACTGTGATTGTTAAATTAGAGGTAGCCAATACATTTTGAGTCGGGTCAATGCTTACTGAATAATTACTTAAATCAGCATCCCTTACCATTTGATCAAGATTTACCCCTGCTTGACTTGTAAAGAAAGCAACTGTTGTGTCTTTTAATGTTCCATCGGAATTTAAAACCAACGGGGCATTTAAGTAAGAAATCAATGAACTGTAAACTCCACGAATCGCCTTATCAATGGTTCTGTTATTTTCAATATAAGCATAATCGCTTGTTACTGCTATTGAAGTGTGAGAATCATTGAAATATGAACCTGCTAAACCTACGTACTTAATTAAGAAAATGTATCTTCTATTGTCTAAAGTGTTTAAAGTTCCTTGAGAATAAGTAGATAACAAACTTCCGTTAGCAAATGCAATAGTATCGCACTCAATTCCGTTAGAAATATTAAATTTATTTGCCCAAGCAATGTCTTCGCTTACTTTAGCTAAAGAAACCGCACCCAAACAAGCACCCAAAGTGGTAATTGATTTACCGTAAGTTTTATAAAGAAAATTCCCTTGTGCTGCCCCGTCTTGAGAAATAACTACGCTAACATTGTTAGCCGTTAAAGTGTTCAAATCGGTTAAAGTTGTTAAATCGCTAACTCCGCTAAGATCGCCAGCATAAATAACATTCAAAGGCATATGAAGACCTTGTAAAATAGAAACTATGCTTTCAATAGCAGTAACGTCACCGATTGCGAAGGCTGCTGAATCTTTATAAACTCCTAATTGTCTAACTACTCCATTAGAAAACTGTTGAATAGTTTGAATTTCAGAAAAAGTGTAAGTAGCAGGAATTGCGTAAATACCAACATACAAAGAACCTTTAGGTTGAAGTCTAAAGTATTCGCTAATATGATAATGCCAAACCGCTAATTTAGAAGCTGCACCGCCAGAAGGTTGTGTCAAAGTTCCAACAAAAGCCCCAACGATAACAACTGAAACAGGTGTTCCGCTATTAGGGAAAGTTCCTTGAGATTTTGGAAGGGTTACTGTTAAAGTTGCAGTAGTAAATGAAGCCGTACAACCATGAACTAAAGTTCCTGCATTGATTACCGCAGCCCAAGCCGCACCTTGTAAAGCTATTGTTGTGTCAGAACTTCCTACCGTATAAGCACCCAAATCTAAAGTAGAATTAGGAGAAGCATATTTTAAATCTATTGAATCGCCAGTATTTCCCTTTGTGCTGATTAGATAAGTGAAAGTTGCTGCCGTAGCATCACTGTAATCATTTAAAATTCCAGCCGTTTCCGCATCCTGAATAGAACCAAATAATTTAACTCTATTAGACGTACTAAAACCGGAAGGCAAACTGCTTGAGTAAAAAAGCAAACCAGAAATATAGTCCTGACCAGTTAAAGGTCGTCCTAATCCTGCTTGACTTTTTACAAAAATTATATCATTGAGTGCCATTATTTACTTTTTTTAGGTTTTTCGGGAATAATTTTTTCCTCGTCATCCAAATTGAAATGTTCCGCACCTTTAACATAATGAATAAATATTTCATTATTTTTTACCCATACTTGTTTAACATGAGTAAGGTGTGCAACAATTTCTTTAATTTCTTTTTTTGTCATAACTTATTTTTTATAAAAAAGGCGGCAGTATATTTCAGCCGCCTTTTAAAAATAGTTTTATAAAATCTACTGAACCAATCTTCCAGACTCAACGAACTTTACACCGTCAAACACAAAGCTAATAACTGCTCTTTGATTTGAGTTTAATGTAGCAGTACCGTTAGAAATAAAGTTAGTAGTTGCAAATTTAATTTTAGTTCCACTTGCTCCACTTACTACAAATTTTAAAACGTCACCAGCATAGCTTTTTGTGATTTTTGGGTCTTTAACATATAAAGAATCCGTTAAAGCTACTCTTACAATAGTTTCGTAATAAGCAGGAAATAAATAAGAACTGTCAGCACCGGTTGCGTCTGCTACATTCTGATAAAAATATGTCAAAACACGTCCTGTGTTGTCGTTGTTTGCTCCAGTACCCCAACGAGGCAAAGTGCTTTGTGCGTTTACAGAATAACCTGCGACGATTAACATTAAAATAAATATTACTTTTTTCATTTTATATATTTTTTAAAAAGCCCCGAAGGGCTTTAATTAAGCAATTAATGTTGTATAAAGTACAACTTGATCAGGGAATCCAATTTGAGTATCCATCTTGAAAAGACCTTTCACGAAGAATAACTCTGAATTGTTTTGTAATCTCATCAACTGTAATTGATTGTCTTCTGTTGAGTTGATACCTAACCATAAGTTAGAATCAATATCAGGTTTAGCAATACAAACTACAATCGTGTTATCTGGAACACCAGCCAAAGGTTGAACATCATATCCTTTGTAACGGTTGATACCTTTTTCAGTATAATCGTTGTTTTTGTAAGTCGCAGTAGTAGTCAACCACGCTTCGTAAACTTGTTGAGTTCCTTTAGAGATAATGAATTTTAATCCACCGGCACCATAACGATAAAGCAATGCTTTAGGAACGGCAGAATAACAACGCATAAAAGCATCACCAATATTCTCTTGACCTGTTGTTGCAGTACCAGCGACTAAAATCGCAGGAGAACTAATAGTGATAGTTGGGTAAGTTGGGTTAGACGCTTGATCTAACAATTTCTTAATTAAACCATCAAAATAATACAAAGCAGGATCGCCATCAGTATCGTAAACTGGAACACCGCTTGCAACATCTCCTTTTGCAGAAGGCAATACTGGGTTTTGACCAGTTGGGTCGTATTGTACACGACTTCTCCAAATAGCGTATTCGAAAAACTCATTCAAACGCTTCATTGTTTGTAAAAGCATGAAATTTTCAGCAGTTACAGGCAATTCACGACCTAATAATTTAGGTTGTAATTGTTCAGCGTAGAAGTGTTGTTCGTAATCTCTTGGGTTAAATTCATAATACAACATCAAATCTTGAGGTTGTAGAACTTGACCGTCCACGTTTACTGCTCCCTTAGAGGTTGGAGTAGCTTGTCTTTTTTGCATGAAATTTGAAACTTCAATACGTGGAATAGTCTTCTTTTTACGAATTCCATCTTCAACGTAAATAGCCCCATTTTCAATAGTTTCTGCACCTACAACCGCACGAGTTATCATGTAACTTGCCGCTGGTCCAGACCACGAGGTGTCTTGTATATTTAATGCTTCTGACATTTTACTTTATTTTAAATTATAATTTATATTTATTTCTTACATCGTTCATTGTACGAGCAATAACCATAGTCAATTCAGCTTCGTTTGAAGTTGAACCTTCTGGAGTTTGAATTTTGTTCGCTACTTTAGAAACAGGAAGTTCTTCCAAAAGTGATTTTGTGCCTTCAAAATCTTTAGCAGCCATATCCATCCATTTGTTTACTGCTTCAATTTTGATTTTACCTGCTTTAGCAAAACCTTCAACCATGTTTTTGGCTTCTGATTTCTTTTTGTCTTCGTCAGCTTCTTCTGCTTTTTTCTTTTCTTCAGAATATTTAGCTTTATACTCATCTAAATCATCTTCCATTTTTTTCATTCTGTCTTCCATTTTCTTCAACTTGTCATCTGCCTCTGCTTTTTTATTCATAATAGCGGAAACCTCTGCAATAATTGATTCTTCGGAAGCGTCAGGATTCAATCCTAATTTATTTGCAACCTTTGTCATTTTTATATTTTTTGGTTTTAAAATACTGTTTAAAATTAAAGAAGACTCTTTCCACATTGCCTTTGGTTCGGTAGCCGTTCTCTTTTTGTTGAATTCTTCGCTTTTTTCTACTTCATCACAAAATCCCGTTTGTATTGCCTCGTCCGCAGTAATCCATGTTGTTCTATCCATCATTTTCAAAATCTCGTCTTGAGATTTTCCCGTTCTGGAAGCAATCATTATTGCAATAGAAACTTTCATTTTTTTCAACTCATCGCTATTTCCCCCATAAGGATTGTGATACATTAAAAGACCATATTCGCTCATTATCCTTTTCCTTCCTGCTTGAAAAATTACGGCTGCTATGCTTGCCGCAATTCCAACAACAAATGTGTCTACTTTGGTTTTAGTCTTTAGGATAGCGTTATAAATATTATAACCATCCATCACTATTCCACCCGGAGAATTAATCCAAACCTGAATTCTTTTCTTATTCATTTCGTCCAACATCATCAACTCTCTCACAAAACAACCGCCATCAACCCCCTGACCTTCGTCTTCATCAAAACCAATGTGCGTATCTAAAAGCATTATTGGTTCTTCGGAATCTGGATTAACAACGTAACTAAATGGATTCATAGTGTAAATTTATAATTGATTATAAAATTAAAGGCTTTAGTAAGTTACAAAATAAAAGGCAGGTGTAGAAACACCCGCCCAAAACAAACTATGCCTATGTGATTTTTGTTCTTGCTCTTGAAAGAAAATCAATTCTTTGATCTTCGGGAAGTCTTGAAAAAAAATCTTTTACAATCATATTTAAAGCTGCCGATTGAGATAAACTATTAGAATCAGTAAAACCTTTTAATAAACTTATCTGTTTAGGTTTTAAATATCCTTGAACTCTGTTATCGTGTTTTCTTTTTTCCATTTTAGAATACTTTACTTATTCCCATTATGTTAGGTGTTCCAATATATCCTATTGTTACCCCTTGAATAGTGTATATGCAATAAATAACCGTTCCGGTATCGGTTGGATCTCCTTGTATATTGGATAAAAAACTTCCTGCACCCGTTCCGTCAAGGGTTATTGTAAATATATCGTTTAAATATTTTCTAACCCCGTTCACAAACATTTTTCCGCTTGTGTTTGTAATAGTTAAAGTAGTAACTTGAATTGTTACCACAGCCGAAGCTGCCCCAACTATGTTTTTTGTTTCTTGTTGAAACGAAGCAGAACCAGAAATATTTGTATTTGCCCCAAAATAACAAGCAACCCCAGTGACACCGCTTGCGTCTATAGCCATGAAATACCTTTCTATCATTAGAATTGTTTTAAGATATATGAAACTTCATTCAATCCTGAACTGTTAAGACCACAATACATTAAATACAAAAGATTATTAGCACTCGCAACGGCTGAAAGATTTCCGCTATCCCTAATAATTGTGCTGCCTGTTGGTTGGTTAATTGTCAAAGTTGCCCCTGAACCAAATGTCCATTTCAGCCTAACTACTGTTCCAGGTACGGCGTTGGTAAAATCAAAAGTAATTGTTACAGAACTATTAGGTGCCGAAGCAAAAAAAGTAGCTTTGTCTTGTTTAAAATTTACAGTATAAGACGAGGGCAAACTTGCTTGTTGATCATTTACTAATACTTGAGGCACTTGTAACATAGCAGAAAAATCCACTATTCCGCTTCCAGTTACACCGCTTGAAAAAATCATTTTTCTTATTTGATGTACGTTGTGCGTTGAGCCGTCAGTAAAAGTAACGGGGTCAGCATAAGTTGAATAATAACTTGTTGAAGCCGAACTAACCGCCACCTGACCCGAAGCCGCAGTAAAAGTTGTGGCATCTACAAGGAAAACTTCGCCATTATAATAAACCGCACCTGCACTGATAACATAATTTAAACCACTCCCCGAATTAACACAACCGTACAAAACGTACATATTACTTGTATCGGGCATTCTTCCTATAATACTGTTTGCCAAAGCCGTCAATGCTTCTTGATAAGCTAATTGAAGGTGTACCAATGTGCCGCTTTTAACTGGCATTGCTACCGAAGAAGTTATTAACGAAGTATCTAATTTTCTCATTTTAGTATGTTTGTATTAAGTAAGTAAGTCCAACAGGAATGTATTGATTGACAAAAGACCTTATTATGTTTTCATTGTTTACCATTAATGGGTCTAAAGCGTTATAAACCGCAACCGGCACGTAAATTATAAAATTATGATAAGTTGTGATATCGTCCGTATTTTTAATGTATTCGCTAGACGTAAAATTTGAAACATTTGAACTAAAGTTCTCTAAATGAGAACTTCTGAAATTAGCAACCCCCACAAATTGAGTAGAAATATAAATATCACTCACGCTCGGTGGTTGTCTAAAAGTTGTTCCAAATCTTAAATTAAGGGCATAGGTCAAAACTAAATCTTGAGCATTGAATTTTACCCTTGTTTCCACCCCTATGAAAGTGTTTTCGTATAATCTCCAATAAGCCGAATTAGTAGGAATTGCCGTGTTGCCATTGATTAAACTTTCATAAACACTTTGCCCATAAACCACTTTAGCCAAATGTGCGTAAGTTCCGGCAGTCCAATTTGGGTAAACGCTTCCTGTACGATAATCCTTTAAAACGTCAGTATGCAAATATTGAAACTGTTGAACTAAGGCTTGCATCCATCTTACCATATTGATAAAGCGTTTGTCAGGCGGCAATAATTCAACTATCCTGTCTTTATATGTTATATCGTATATGCTCATTATTCAGCTATAAAAGTTAAACTATCAGCTAATGTTTGCCCGGTGGTTGTTTCTGGAATAATGTAACCGCTTACTGTATTCCAAAGCCTTGAAGCGTTCGTGTAATTTTGAACTAAATAAATAGCCCCTGAAAAAGGTGTTCCGTCATTTCTCGCAGCAACATTCACAAATTGTACGTCATTTACCCCAGACACCGATTTAATGGTTAATTCTATATCGCTGACTTTTACCGAACCATCAAAAGGCAGATTTGCTAAAAAAGTATTGATTGCAGAAATTACGTTCGCTTGAATGATAGCTGAATAAGCACCTTGATAATATATTTGTGCTTGAATATATAATTGATCTGCGTTACCCGAAATAGCGTTATAAGTAACCCCGACCACGCCAATTTGATTCACATAAGATTGTAATGCACTTAATTGGCCAGAAGTCAAAGCCGCAGGGGTGGTTCCCGTAGCAACTTTTATATTTACTTGATTTGCTATTGTAGTCTTTACGGAACACCTTGAAATAATCCTAAGGGTAGAATCCACTACGGGATAAGACGGAACTAAATTTATAAGTTGAATTATTTGAGGGTTACTGGCTGAATATTGAAATAAAAATATTTGATTTTGTAACCACAAAGCAGTGTTAGGGGCGGAAAGAGCCACCGTTGCTTCTGTGTTTGTTTTGAACACGTCCATAAGTTGTTCTAAAATATTAATTGAAACGGCAAGAACATAAGTCCACAAATTCCATATTGCTCTTTTAGACGTTGAAGTTAAATTAACAGACAAAACCGAATCGGCTTGAATGTTGGATATTAATTCATTTTGTATCGTAGCTATTGATCGTGCCATTATAAACCTATTTGTATTGTGTCAATTAATGTTGTTGGCGGAACGCTTAAAGTTGTTGCAGGAACTCCGTCAGTATCAATTAAGCCCGTAAGATATTCTAATTGATAATGATAAAGATTTGTATGATTATAGTCTTGTATTTCCGCAATTTTTAACAAAGGTGTACATTGAGTTGGTTTAAAAAGAGTCAAATAAACATTTAAAGAACTTTTTAAAGTGTAAACGTCTAAATTCTGGTCCATTGTTCCATCCCCTGCGTCATATTGTTCATGTATTAAATGAAAAACAAAAGTAATATCCGATTGACTGAATCCACCGCCCAAAGGAAGAAACTGATTAGGAGTCCTCGCTTCGATAAAAATTGCCGGTTTAGGAAAGTCATAAGTTTGTCCATCTTCTTCAAGTTTAAATTGATTGTTCCACACCCTTACATAAGCTATATTTGGGATAGCTTGGCAACGTGTAATTAAACTTTGTATTGCTTCTTTTATGCCCATAGCTTATTTATGTATTCTTTAATGTTTGTAATTTGCAAATTGCGAAGTGTTTGAGTGTCCTTCATAAATGTTCTTTGCGGCATTCTTTTCCCGTTCTTCATTTCTAAACCATAATTGTGAATAACTGCATAAGGCAAATTAACTTCAAAACTAATTCTTTCGAAAGTTACTTGTCTTTTTGAAGTCGCCACCGTTCTTCTTAATTTTCCCGATCTTACTAAAGTGGCTGAAGTCCTTCTGCCTAATCCTTTATTTTTTGGGTATTTGTATTCCGGTGTTCCTTCTATTCTTCTTTGTGGAACTTTCCAAGGTTGGCCTTCGTAGCCTTGTTCCCTAAATGAATTGTTAAAATGCAATAAAGTCACGTTAGCAAGTTTGACAGGAAGTTCTTGCTTCATTTTGTTTACGTTTAAAATAACTTTATTGAAATTAAACTTATCCATTAATTTAAACTTTGATAATGTTCTATGATAATAGGCTTGGTTTGAAATCTGCTTCCTTTTGAAATATCCACACCGTCAAATAACATTGATTCTTCATTGTCTACTTCTGCTATTTCGCTTTCAGGAACACCTTGATTTGCCATAATTTGTTTCACTCCAGACTTAAACCACTCATAAAAATTAGTTTGTAAGTGTAAAGCCTTTATCGGCATATTGTTCGCCCTTGCACAACCAATTATATTCGCACAATGATCAATAGCTTTATTAAATGTGGGTTGGTAATTATTGAAATTATACATTATTTTAAAGTTAAAAGGTAAGAAGTATGGTGGCAAAGTTCTATCATTTCAGCTATAATATTAATTAAATCAATTTCGCTTTGAGGTATTACGTCCTGTAATTGCAACATCATTCTGGTTTGAATGATATATTGAGCAGGATCAATTTGAGAACCTACACTGAACAACATTTGCCCTTCAACCCTTTCGTAACATCCTTGATAGGTTTCTATTAGTTTATCTGAAAGGTCATCCCACTTTTCGTAAAACTTACCCAAAGCCTTATGTTCTGAATAAGACGTAGTAATGTGGTGCAAATGATGAATCTGCGTTTTAACCTCAAATAAATTCGTTACAAACTCTAATATTGTCATCTTTAATCATTTTCAGGTATTGGTAAGTCGAAATTACGTTCAGCATATCCCCTATCCCCCCTTGCAACTTCAAAATATGGGTGATCTTCGTTAAAAATATACCCATCTTTGCCGGGGTTCATTCTAAATACATCGTCCATGTCTTTGTCTATTTCTTCCGTTGCTTCCTTGACATCCCCTTTGCTTGTTACTTGTCCTTCCTCTAATTGTTCTAAAACGCATCTGCAGTTAAAATGATTTAAAGGAGAATAAGTATCCCAAAAAGGATCATCAACCGGGAGAATAATACCGTCCAATGGTGCACAAATTTCCGAAGTGTTAGCGTCCATAACCGCACTGTATCTTAAAAGAGGTAACGCATCCTTTTCGGCTTCTATTGTATTCCATTGTCTTGCCTGTTGTGCTTGACCTATACAAGTGTTATATTCTGCCTCTGCCCATGTTTCGTTGTATAAATCGTAAGTTTCTTTTGCTTTATCGTAAAAATCTTTAAACCCTTCCGAATCAGCAACCATGTCGGACATTTCCCAAACTTGTTGATAAGTCTTGGCTGCTGAAAACATATAAATATTAGTTCTCAATTCATTCAATAATTCATAATCCGTTCCCCCAAATTCAAAATCTTCCAACGAACCGCCAAAACCCTTGTAAAGGCTTCCTTTTAAAAATTCCGCAATTTCAAAATATAAATTTTCCGGCAAGTTTTCTTTATCAACATCGCCAGAAAAAATATCTTTTAAAAGTTTTTTAATTTCCTTTGCGTTCAACTCGGTAGATTTTATTTAATTTATTTTGAATCTTTGGGTTAAAAGCCGGTGTTTCAACTTCCTTAGTTGGTATGCCCGTTCTTTCTTCAAAGTATTTAGAATCCATTTGTAAGCCCGATTGCTTCATTGTGTAGGCTATTTGTGCCGTCATTTGGTTTGAAGCATCTTCCCTTTTTCTTAATTCTTCTCTCTCTGCATCGTTAGTGAACTCAAAATGTACGTCTTCAGGAACTAAGAACCCAAACATTCTCATTCTTGGGATTAATTCGTTGTTTACTATTTCTTCAACAAATCGTATATCTACCTTTTGAATATCCATTAAGGCTTGTCTTACTGGGCTTTCTTCCCCTTGATCAGCCCCTAACTTGCCGGGAGTGGAATCAATTGCGTCCGAATGCCCTAGTATTAATTTACTTACTTTCTTTTCGCATCTTGCTTCCAAATCGCCGTAAATTTTCCATCCAGCACCCGTTTTGGTTTCCACGAATTCAATTTCATCCGTCATATCCATCAAGATAGAACCAGCCGAACCCATTTGAAGTAAAGCGTTAAAAAAGGCAGCCCTTTCGTCCTCATTTGTTTTCGTGGTCTTTCCAACTCTTAATGGCATTCCATAAAGTTCGGCAGCATCCCCGTTGAATCCTAGTAAATTCCTAAGCATGATTTCGTATTGGGCTACCTCATATAATAAACCATAACCCACTTTTGAGATTCCGATATTTGAGTTTGTAGTAACCCAAATATGCCAATCTTTGTAGGGTTCATCTAAGAATTGTGCACCACTTAAAGAATAAACGTATGAAGTGACGTTCAACCTGTCCGGAGATATATTGTGCCTTCTGATTATACTTATGTCTTTAAACTCATCGTTTTCAATGTCGCCTAAAGAAATTAAACTATAACCATAAAATTTCGCATCTAAAGTATAATCTATAAAATCGTTAAACCATTTCGCTTTGAATATTTTTGTTGCCTCTGGAATATCTAACCCGTCATCTTTGCAAAGTTTAAAGTCTTTTAAAAGCACCAAGTTTTTTCTTCGCATCATACACGAGTGAACGTGTGCGTTTAATCGAGTGTCTAAAAACATTCTTTGCATTCTTACCCTGTGTGGGTACCATGCTTGTTCCGCCTCTACAATAGCCTCTCTCCACATTTGTATGTCATGCCTCATTCTTTGAAGCTGAACGGGAGTAATATAGCCTGAAAGATTTTTCTTAGTATCTTTTATTGATCGCCAGTCATTAGAACCTTGTGCAACTGGTCCATCAGTAGCCGTTGGAAACCAATAGTTCTTGATTTGAGATAAACCTTTTTCAAAAATATTCATTAGAAACTGTTTATAATTTTAATATTGCCACCGTAGCGTATTCTTTGCCCTTGCTTTGGTTGAATTATCGGTAAAGCCGGTGTAACTTCCCCTTTAGCACACATTTTTAACCAACAAATGGCATCGTCATATCTTTTTACCCTTAATTCAGGTATATTTCTTGGGGCTATTCGAGTGTGAACGTGGTAAAGAGTTAAGTCAATTAAATACATGACCATTTGCTGATCTCTATTATCCGTCATTAACCAAACTGGATTTGTCGGTAAAGTTCCTGCAGCTATTGTATAAGCCGTTTTTGTTCCCCAATATTGTGCCGCACCGTCTTTTGTGTCATCGGGTGCTATATTATTTAAAGGAATGGCTTCAATTCTGTCGTATTGTAATAAAGTGTCGTGATCTAAAAGAGGCGTTTGAACTAAAGCCTTATAAGTGTACCCTTTCCAATAAACCATATCCCCTACGTTATAATAAGCCGTGTAATCAAACAGTGGGTAAGGATAAACTACCGAAAAGATTGAATATTGACTTCCTAAAGCAGTCCATTTGGTCAAGTCAAACGAACCCGTAGTTGCAGCCGTACAAATAAAAACAACCCCGTTGTATAAACAAAGATTGTTAATTGTATAACTCGTTGTTGAGGAATAAGTAACGGCATCAAGATAAACCCTATCTCTTACGTTGTAAACTTTTAAGGATGACCATGCGTTTAAATCTGAAAATTCAACCGAAGTGTCATACTTCTGTCTTAGATAAGAAACTGCTTCCGCTTGTGCTGCTAATTGTGCTGCGGATAAAATAGTCAAATCGCTGGTAATTACTTGTTGTAAATTTACGTCTTGGATTTGCTTTTTATAATCATTCGGAATTAGGTAACTCATCTAAATGTATTTTTGGGAATATTTTTGCTAAAATTAATACTTTTTTGAACATCACCTGTTTGGTATCTTACAAACTCATCAGCAAATGCCATACACAACAAATAATCAAAAAGATCGGTAAAGTGTCCTACTTTCTGATACCTTACCTTTGTTTTTGAATCTGTTTCCATTTCCTTTGCCTTCGTTCCGTCTGCTGATTCTTTCAAAAGTACGAAATCATTGATAGTATTTTTACATTTGTCGTCTATCAGTATTTTTATTCCCCCTAATTCTTTTTCTAAAACCGTATTAATCCAGTTGCCTCTCATGGCAACCGAAGGATTTGCTTTGCTTATTCTCATGTTTGGGCGGTAATCTTTTAACTCATCTTGAATAAGTCTATAAAAATTATATCCTTTCTCCATTTTGGTGTCTTCCTTTTGTGCCGTAGCATCTCCGTAAACAAATAAACCCGTTTTGTGGGCTGGGTATCTTCTTTTAAATTCAGCACAAACTGATTTAATGGTGTTTAATGGTGTTTTTCCGGCTATTTCATCAATCATCATAACCTTTTTGCCAACAATTTGAAAGATTCCACAAGGAAGATAAGGATTGACGTTGTCATCCCAACTAATATGTAAAGGAATGTCGGGGTTGTATGTTTCCTTTGAAACGTGTTTGTCCAATTCAAAGCACTTGTAAAATTCGCCCCCTGTTTTAAGTTGTATGTCCCAATTACCCTCTACGAAAACCTCGTATTGGTATCTTGGAAGCATTTTAAGACTTTCCAAATACTCGGGGGGAATGTAAGGATTATCAAAAATTTTAGCAGGTATGTAAGCTATTCCATTTGGAAGGGTGTCGTTTGCCCATTTGTCGTATATTCTGTCTTTCAACCATCCGTTTGTCGGGTTGGCGGTCATTATTATTTTGGAAGGGCAACCTTCGGAATGAAACCACGATCCTGCTCTTTCTATTATCTTGTCGAAAGTTACTTCTTGTATTTCGTTTGCTTCATCTATAAAAGCCCCGTTTATTTCTAATCCTCTGAACCTGTTTAATTCTTTGTCGGTGTCAAAACCTTCTGCCATGAATATAAACTGACTCCCATTTGTTAAAGTAAGGGTAAGGGTAGATTGATTAAAGTCTTTAACGTATTGACCGAATCCGTTTTGTATGAATTCGTTTAAAGTAACTAATAAAGTTCTTTTTAATGTAGGTAAAGTTTCCCGAAGAAACACCCACCGGCTTCTTTCATACTTAAAAGCTAAAGTAAAAGCATATAAAATTAAAAAATAAGATTTGCCACCACGAATTGCCCCACCGTAAAGTGTTATTCTGTTATTGTTGGCAGCTATGTACGCTTCCCTTTGTTTTGCGGTTGGGGTTATTTTTTGAGTTTCCATTATTCGCCTGACCAATCAATGATAATAGGCTTTTGTACCGTTATGTTTTGATCTATCGTTTCCTTCGGTTTGCCGTATGCTCGGTCTAAGATTAGTGAAGCTGCTTTAGTATCTCCTTTTATTGCTTTTTGTCTTAATGCCATTAATATAGCTTTAGCGGCACTTATGTCGTTTTGTTCATCTCCTAATACGTCTGCAAGTAATTCGTCCAGTTTAGGCAGCTTTTTAGGTCTGCCGTTGGGATTACCTGATTTACCTTTTGGGAATGGTTTTAAATTATCCTCTTTTGCCACTGTTTTTTCGTTGTTTCTGTAAAATTAAGTTAATTCCCAACTTGTAGTTAATCTATGTTTTGAATTTGTGTTTTTATCATTTGAACCGTGTATTATACCGCTTGTTGCGGTCATTCTTCCAAAATGTTTACAAATCCAATTTTTTTGTTTTTTTAAACCAAACATTAAACTTGGTGCTGATGTAACAATAGTGAATCTCCAACCATTTTTTATATAATATTTGCCAATTTCATTCAATAATTTAATACCTATGCCAAGACCTTGATAATCTGGCAAAATGACCAATCTATGCACTTTTTTAATGGTTTTAGCAATAGGATGTGGCAAATGTAATACACTGCACATCCCACATAATTCATCATTTAAAAACGCACAATAAACAATAGCTGCATTATTATGTGAATGACTTAGATAATGGTGTTTAGCAAACATTTTCCAAATTGACTTATCGTTTGTTTGGAATATCTCAAATTTAATGTCGGGTCTATTTTTTTTTTGCCCTTCGCATTTACGAAAAGTCATTGTATCTGTATCAAAAACCCAATCAGGTAATAACCAATCTTTTACATCAAAATGACAAGTTATTGCTATAAATTGTTTGTTTGTTTTTCTTATTGCTTTTTGCATAGCAAATGAACCAATTTTAGCAACATTACGATCAACTACGCTTGTAAATTCATCAAAAACAAATAAATGTTTATCAGATAAAATTGCTCTTGCAAGATCAACTCTCATTTTTTCCCCATTAGATAAAACTGAATAAGGTTTTAACCATGAAGGCGGAGAACTAAAACCAACTGAATTAAACGCTTTTGTAATTTCCTCAATAGAACAATTTTCTGGCATATCATCCAAAATTGTTTCTTGATTATATTCAAAATTTGTAATATAAGAATTTGGAAATAATTGTTTTGCAATAGTTGTTTTACCGCTTCCGCTTTTACCTACAATTAATCCAATTTGCCAATGATCATCAATATCAATATCCCCAATAAAATGTTCTTTTATTTGATTAGATTCTAAATCAAATTTTCCCATTATTGATGCAACTCTAAAAGTTTTTTTAGGTTGTGCGGTTTTTATAATGTCAAAAGTCGGCATTCGTATCCTTGTTCTATTAATTTATTATATGTCATTTCTTGTGATTGTTCATCTTTGCAAACAATTTCTATTTTGTATTCTGATTTTAATTTTTCGCTTAAATCAGTCATTTCTTGTTCTTCTTCAATTTCAAAACCTTTTATATCCAACCCCCATTCTATTAATTCTTGTGCATCCCAGTTATTTGCTAAATCATCCCAATCCCATTCCCCGAATCCTACATTGTTTTTAATTAAAAACTCTGCTTTTTGTTCTTCCGTCCAATCATCGGCTAATATTACTGGCAAGTCTTTCATACCTAATTCTTGAGCAGCTTTTAATCTCATATTTCCGCCAAGTACAACAACTTTTCCGTCTGTGTCGGTAAAACACACCAAAGGTCTTTTTTCCAACATTTGAGGAAAATCGCTTAAAGATTTCACAAGTTTTTTGAACTTATCATCTTTTATAACCCTTGGATTTTTGGGGTTGGGTTTTATTTGTTTTATGTCCATAATGTAAAATTAAGGTAAGTTACAATATCTTTTGATTTTAAACCATAATGATTTCTTTTCTATCAATTTTAAATAAGCGTCTTTGTATTTTTCAAGCAATTGTATTTTTAAATTTTCGTTGAGCAAGGCTACAATACGAACATTTGCTTTGTCCAAATCATTTTTTAAAGCTAATATTTCTTTGTTTTTTTTGTTTAAGGTTAAATTTTTAAGCCTTAAAGTTTCTTTTAATGAATCTTTTTCAATTAATTCTGCGTTTGTTTGTTTTTTCATTTTATTTTAATTTATCTATAAAAAATACTGGATGGATTTCTTCTATTCCTGCTCTCCAGTTTGCTGATTTGTGTTCTTGATCAAAAAAAATATAACCATATATTCTTACTTTTTGACCTATTAAGGATTTAATATACTTAAATGTTAAGTTTTTATTGAATTGCCGGGAATACCTCGTTACTTCAATTATTTGATTTTGTTTTTTGTCTTTTGTGTTTGTGGCTGCTATGTAAATGTGATAATCTTCATAATCTGGGTTATCTATGTGGCATTCGCAACTTTCTGGACCACTTATTTTAACTAAAGTTATGTAAGCGTCAACGTATATTAGTGAAGTATCTTGGATTGAATCGTGGAGTAAATCAGAAAAGTTACAAGCGTTTGCTTTGTTTTTAGCAACAAAACAAGATCTGTTCTTCAATAAATCAAACTTTATTATATTAGGATTCTTATTATCCCCTTGTGGTGGGCATTGACATATTCCATATATTGATATAAAAAACAAGATTATAATACTGTATTTCATTGTTTATTTTTTATTTAATGAACGAATTTTAAAAGCTGCCCATATAGCAAAGATTATTCCTAACATCATTACAAATTCTTCCCATCTATGGTTACTCATTGTTTAAGGGTTTAGTATTTTGATTGTACCATTTAATAAATTCAACTACTGATTCATAAACTTTATCAATACCTTCTGCATCACCAAGCCTATCATACATGATATTAAAAATTATAATACTTTTTTCGTAATCTCCCCAAAGTTTTTCTTCTTTGGCTATCTTAATATAAACAGGCATCAACCAATCCCATGAAGAATGATATTTAATTGAAGCACTTGATAAATTCATAAACATATCAGGGCTACTATCTTTAGGATAATAAAACATTACCCCGTCTTGCTCTTTTGTTTTAGAATATGCTTGAGATACTTCTGCTCCCATAAACTTAGCAATCAGCTTATTACCTTCTAGTATTTCTTCTTTACTCATTGTTTTGTTTTTAGTTCTTGAAATGTCACTTATTTACGTAAAAAGGTGACAAATGCACACTACTGATTATTTTGTAGCATTTTTTCTATTATAAAGTAATTTTTGATATATTTTTTCTATTATAAGCACACTACCCATTATAGATAGTGTGCTTTGATTGGTTAATCTTCTACTGTCAACTCTGCAATCCATTTGTCAATTAAATGTTGTTGTGCAGCTTTTCTACCCCATTTAAGTTCACGAAGTAAAACATCAAGGTCATGTGCTGATGGTGCATGAAGTGGATTGGCATCCTTTTGTTCAGGCTCAGAACCGTCAAATGCTGCGCCTGTTGATAACGTTCCTTCAACAAGTTCTGCTCCTGTTTGGTCTACAATAATCTTCGCATGAGGGTGTTTGTGCTTTCTTAGAAAGTTCACTAAAGGTTCTGCTGCTGCGATAAATTCTTGATTAATTTCCATGTGTTTTGTTATTCAGATAACCCTGTCTACGGTTTTGTTTTTAGTTGGTAAAGTTTATTTATCAATTCTTGTGAATTAATATCAGTACCATAATGATAACGTTCTTCTCTCACCCACTTCTCTAATTCTTCCAAGTGGTTGTTAGCTTTGTAGCCTTCTTCAAAAACCTGCTCTATAAACTCCCACAATCTTTCCTTGCTAGAGTAATAATGTCTTTCATATAGGAACTCTTTTTTAAGTTCTGCCATCTTCTCTATGGATGGGGAAGTAGGTTGTTCTTGAATACCACCACATATAGTACATTGTCTTTTATCTTCTCCTAATTTAACCCAATCATGCTCTTTACAGATTCTCCTATAAGTATCTTCTTCTGTCTTTGGTTGTTGTAGTTTAGGGAAATCACCATTACAAATTCCACATTGACTTGTAAGTACATCAGGGTGATTAGGACATGGTTTTAATCCTTCTTTGAGTTCTTCTGTCTTTGGTTGAAGGGATTGTTTGATAGCTTTTAACGTCTTTTGCCACGCTAAATAATCTTTAATGCTAAATTTCATTTCTTCTGTAGTATAATGTCCTTCGCTTAAATTATCTAATACCCAAAACATTCCTTTTTCTACTTCATCCTCTGAATACATCATTGATTCTGATTGAAGGGCTTCGGTGGCTATCTTATTAGCTGTTGATTGGTCTAATGTTACTTCTATTATCTTCTGTAATGCTTCTTTATGCTTATTCATAACTTATCTTTTAAAATGCTTTTGTTTAAAAGGCTTTATTCCTTGCTCTCAGTAAAAAAAATACCTGTCATTAGGTGGGCATGGGTAATAAGCTGGATTGCAACTCGGCAAAAAGATTACAACAATAGCAATAATTGAAGCAAATAAAACTAACCAAAGAATTGTTTTTTTCATTTTGTTTGATTTAAGATTTCCCTTAATTTTTTCAACCTCAATACATAGGGAATGTATGTTCTTTTGCCGATATTGGCTTTCGAAATTTCAAGGTGTGTTTTTACAAATTTAGGGCAATCCGTAATCAAAGAGCATTCGTCCAATCTAATTAAAGCAGGAAGGCTTACATAATTAAAATAATCTTCTAACTCTATAAGCCCATTTTGCCATTTTTCTAAATTTGTCATTTGTAAAGTTCATCTCTTTTTTTTATTAAAGCATCTATCAATCTTTCTTGTTGATATACGTTTTGAAATTGTTTAACTTGTCTCCATGCCGGTTTTAACGCTTCCAATGATTTAATATTTTGGATATGTTCTAAAATTCTGTAATAACGATCTGTAAGTTTTTCGTACATTATAATTGATAGAATTGGTAATTTAATTCATCCAGTTGTTTTTGAAGAGTTTCCCTTTCGTCATCTGAAAGGCTTTCTTGATTAAAATTAAGGTCGTATTCAATGGACTGTATTTGTTCTAGTAATTCTTGAGCAATTTGTAAAGTATATAAAGTCATAAATTTGATTTTAATGGTAAAAAAAGGCAGTTTATCCGATACTGCCAAACGTGGGGGGTTAATTAGCCATTTGAAATATTTCTGCAAAAATTTCGTTATCTAATTTTTTTTGATTTTCGAAACCTTTTTTAAATCTAATCCTTTTCTAGAATTCATCCCGGCAAGTTGGGAAAGTGATTTTCTTTCTACGTTTACAAAAACATTGTCTTGTTGTAGTTTGCTTTTTAAATTGATGTTCATTTTTTTAAATTTTTAATGGTTTTACCGCAAAACCCCTTTCCAATCGGATAAGGGGCAGCGACCTGAACTATCAGGAAACAGGAAGATTAATCAAATGAATATCCATTGTGATTCCAATGAAACAAACCAGTTTTTGAAACTCTACGGGTTGCTTTATTAGGACAAATAATAATACAATCAATAAGGCTATTTTTTTCCATGTATTTAACAATCTTATCATGTGCTTCAGTAAGTGTTTCTGTTGTTACTTGAAATTTCTTTCCGTTGTTAAATGTTAATTTGTAAGTGTGCATTTTGATAGTTTTTATTTGTTTATTAATTTTAATAATTAAAAATAAATAACTTTTATCAAATAAAAAAAATTATTTGTATTTTTTTTTTATTTCTTCCAATTCTTGCCTTGTCCACTTTTTTAGATCGTGCCTATGTTCTTCGAGCCATTCAACCATTTCTAAGCCTATTTTGTCTATTAAGTTCCTTTTATATCCTATTAAATGAAATTGATCAAAACCGTTGCAATATTTGCACTCTTTATTAACATTATACTCGTTAAATCTTAAAAAACTGCCCCCTTTTACAGGTACATAATGCCCAGCATCGTAGTTTTCTCTATGTTTTCCGCAAGATATACAAGGCAAACCGTCATCCCGTTTCCTTATGTAAGAATTAAAGATTTTTTGAGTTTCCTCTAAAAGTTTAGGTAAGGTCTTAGTCATTGATTAATTTATTAATATATTGAGCAACTGCGGTCTTTTTGCAAAGTAAATCAATATACACGTCATCTTTAATATAATCTGAATTTTCGTCTTTTAGGTTTTTTTTAACCTGTTTTCTGATTTTTTCCTTTTCGTCTTCGCTTAAATTAATTTTTCCTTCTTTTCTTAAAATAGAATAGGCTTTAGGATTAATAAACTCAATTCGTCTGACTTGAGAATTTTCCCAATAATCTAAAACGGTTTCGATTATTTCTTCATCTGTAACTTTCAAATATGGTGTTTCTTTAGTTTCCTCTGGTTCTATTTTTCTTCTAATTTCTGCAGCCTTCACTCGGTAAGCATTCATTACTGAACTGAAATAAGCTGGGGAAAAGTTTTGAAAATGTTTTTCACAATCTATCTTCCCGGAAGCAGCCATTTCGAAGGCTAAACCAATTTCGTTTAAATTAAACACCCCGTAATTGTTCTGAATGTACTTTATTAAGAATTTAAGTTCGGTTTGCGTGGGTATATTCACTAAACCCATGTATTGCATCCCAATTATAATTTGATCGCCAATTTGAGCCTCATTTGCGTTTTTTATCTCAATCGAGTTAAATGCCTGAATAAAGCCCCGTTCTAAGTTGCTGAATTTTGTCAATTCTTGATTCAGCTTTTGAAGTTGGTTCATTTGTATATTTTTTTCTGTTAGAAATCCAATTTTTAACCGCAGCTTTCCAATTTTTCATTTTTGATCTTCCTACCATCCATCCGTTTGACTCGTAATAATTGAAAAATTTATCCGCTTCTGCAAATGCAGTAAAATCATCCAGAACTAAACAAAATTCATTTTTAATATCTTCTATGTGCGGACTAATAAACTTTATATTTATTTTATTTTCTTTTATTTTATTTTCTTTTATTTTGTTATGTTCTGTTATAACACTGTTATGTTCTGTAATAACAATGTTATCACTCCATCTGTTTTCCATGCCTTTTTTACCTGCCAATGATTTTTTTAATCTCTTTTCGTTCATAATTTGTTTGTTTTTTAGAACACGTTCTGACCAGTATTTTTCGCCATCGCTAACGAACAACCCAATAGTTATAGCATCGTTATAAAACTTTTTTAACAGTGTTATATCAACGTTAAGTTGCCATGCTAAACCTTCTAATAAATTACAGGTTAATGTACTGTCCGGACTGTCGTGAAGTTTTTCGATAAAATACCAATAAAGACCGTAACCCTCTGCCCCGTATTTAGACCTTATGAATAAGATTTTCTCGTCATTGTGAGCATTGTGATCGTGCGAAAAGTAACTCATATAAATAAAAAAGGCGGTCACTGTAAGGAAAGTGCCGCCAATTTATTACCATCAAAAATCCACTTTCTTGCTCCTTACTTCAAGTAAGTGGACTGAATACAAAATTAAACCTTTTTTGCTATTCTAACCGCATAAAGTTTACCATCTGGACCAACTATTCTTTTCCCTGCGTAACGATTAAAGACTAATTTTTTAGCACTAATTCCCAAAAATGCAGCCGTATCATTAGCCGAAGGGAAAATCATTGCTTTTTTTATCCTTTTTTCCACTGGTTCAATAGAAAGATCGTAAACTACATGAGGCACTCCGCCATCTCCGGTAGCAATTACTAATTTTTTCAAAACGGTTCTTTTTTGTAAGTGTCAATTACTGGATAAGGCTTTCCTTCTTTACTTTTTAGGATTTGTAGCCTTAATTGTTTCTTTCCTTGATAGACTGTAAAAAATTCTTCATGATCATCATAGAATTTGTTAAGGTCATCCATTGTAATAACCATTGTGGCAATTACAAAATCTGGTGCTTTTTCGTGTTTAGGGAAAATCATAATTCCCTTAGGCAGATGTTGTTCCATTTGTTTATTTTAAAATTTGAGAAATAATACGTTCTTTAGTTTTTTGAGCCTTCATGATTTTTTCTTCCATCGCATCCCAAACCGATTGGTCTTTTTTTACTGTCGTATAAAATAACCTTGAATTGATAGTAAGATCAAATTCAAATTTATTACCGAAATCATCCGTAACAGAAGAAGTAAGATACCGGCAAAGATAACTTGTATCGCAACCCGTTACCATCATTTGCATTTGTAATTGATAGAAATATTCACGTGGCACGTTGTCGCCTTCCAAATGATCAATCTTCTGGTTAAAGAAAGATACAGGGCTATAAGGGCATTTAACGTCCATTACCGCTATAATATCCAATCCGTCATAAAGTATTCCGTCAGGACTTGCCCCGGCATATTGACCATATTCTAAAAAAGTGGAAGAATTCATTACAAAATTCAATCCTGTCAAAGTTTTAAAGGCATCAAAAGCCTCTTGTTCGTTATACAGTCCATGATCGGTTGCTTTGCTTGAAAATTCTTTTCTCCATCCCGTAACTTCCTCAACGGCTTTTTCCATTATATAAGTTAAAGAAGTTTCCGACCAAACACCAGCCTCTTTATCAGCTTTGGTTTTTGGTTCTACAAATAACTTCCAGATTTCGGAAGCCGTGAATTTACCCGTTCTTGTTTTTGATAGCATTTTGAAAATTTTTAAATTTGTTTTGAATTTTTTTTCTTTCTTCTCTTTCTTCCTTCCAGTCTATGTAAAAAGTAAAAGAAAACATTATAATACAAGTGGAAAGGCAAATTAAAACTAATGAGCCGCAAAATTCAGTCATTAAGCCGATTGTCATAATGAAGATTTTCTTTTAGTAAATAATGTTTTAATGTTAGCGTTTTTTTCTACTGCTTCTTTGTTTTGTTTATAGACTGCGTTAAGTTCATCAACTGTATTGCAACCGTTAACCAGATCGTGCCATTGGCTTAAATCTTCTTTAATTTGAACCCCGGCAGCATCAATGTCTTTGTCCGTTACCAATCCAAGCATAGAACTTAGGGCGTACCTGCGTAAATAAGTAATGGCAGAGCCTAACACCTGAAATTCATTCATCTTCGAAAGTTGAACCCCTTGCGGTATTGGGGTAATAGATTTTAGATAAGAATCATCCGTAGTGGAGAAAACAATAGTTTCTAAACCTTCTGGTTGAATAAGTTGCGTAAAGCCTAACCCATGTTTTTTTAAAATTGGGTTAATTACTTGAAATATTTTGGGAAGGTCGGCATAAGAATATCCATATCCTTGAGTGTCTTTGTGAATAATGGGGCATTCTTGTTGAAAAGCGGCAATTTGTTTGTATATCATAATTTTGTTTTTAATCTTCCTTTATTACTTTGTGTAAAACAACAATCAAAAGGCAATAAATTAATAAAAGGGTTAATGGGTTAATCATAAATTTCTATTAATTCGTCTAATAATGGTTTATTGAGAACAGAAATCATAATACGCCGAACACAATCAGCATAAAAAGTCAAGCATCTGGATTCAACCCTTATCCACCTTATAATGTCTTCTTGAAGTCTTTCGTGATTATTGAAAAGAACAATAGGTGCATAAAAATCCCTTTTTTCAATGCAATCAAAATAAATTTTTAATCTGTCTTCGGCATTTTTTTTCCTTGACCTTGCCGTTTTTACGAGGTCTAAAAAGGCATCTGCCCTTCTGTGGAGTTTTTGATGGTTTTCGATTTTCATGGTTTTATTTTGTGAAATGATCTTGGAGCAACCCAAGTAAAAAGCAAATTGAAATTATGGCTATAACAAGTTCTATTATAGCCTTGCGTTGATTAATTTTTTCCGTTCCGATTTCATTTAATTTCATAATAATTAATTTTAGGAATTAAAAATAAATACATTTTACCAAATAAAAAAATTATTTTTTGTGATAATTAATTTTAATGGGGAAATCCGCCTTAACCAAAGTTTTCCCGTATATTTTTTTAACGGGTATTTTGTTCGTATTAATATAATACGTAAGGTGTTGTAACATCATTTTGTGTTCTTTACAGTATTCTGACTGTGTAATCCATTTTTCCATGTCTTTTTTTTACAAAATTAAAATAATTTTATAAATTAAAAAAATATATTTTTATTTTCTAAAAAGTTTATATTTGCTTAAAATTAAACTATGATAACAAATTTCGAAGAAGTTACTTGCGATTTAACGAAGGAAGAATACAAACTTGTTCCCGTATTGATTGCCGGTTTAAACGCCAGAACAAAACTAAACCCTATTTTATCGGAAGATATTGTTATGGCAATTAATGCCCGAAGGCATGAATACGGATTAAAAAATAAATTTAATGGGGCAAGATTGAGGAAGTTATGCAATTTTATTCGCAGCACTGGGATGATTCCATTGATAGCCTCAAAAAACGGGTATTACGTTTCCAAAAATCAAGACGAAATAAATGATCAAATTAAGTCTTTAGAGGAAAGGGCTGCTTCTATTATGGCAAGTGCCAACGGGTTAAGAAAATTTATTTAAAAACGTTCGCTAGGTAGGGTTCGACACCTACAATCTCTCTGATACAATCAAAGGCTTTAACTTGAAGCTACTAGCGAATTTTTTTATTTCAAAGTACAAATCTGTCAGCTTATAACCTTACTTTTTTGTAACATTAGTCAGATTATACCCTTACGTTTTATAACAAAAATTTGCACCGTAACATAATAAATGTTAGCGTTCATTATTTCTGTTAGTTCACGTTCCATGAACAGTCAAGTAAATTGAACAAAATACTTGACATTATATGTTTTTAGATATAACACAACTAATTTAAAGTCAATTATATGTAATAACGTATAAAAAAAAATGTTAGTGAACAGTTCGGTAAAAGTGAACAGTTAGAACTATTCTTTTGGGGGGAATAATTCTTCGTATAATTCGGAAATACAATAATATATTATTGCTATTGATTTACTTCTAATTAATCTAATTTTAGTTTTTTCTTTATTTTCTAACAAATTATCGTCTAAACAATCAACTGCCGAAAGAGCATTGAAAGCACTGGCAATATATTCTGCCCAAGTTGTTGCTTCTACATATTCAAATTCTTCCGGCAGTTCCTCTTCCATGATTAAGATTTTAAATCAATTAAGTCTGGTCTGTCTATTTCTTTATCTTGTATTTGATTTCTTCTTGCTTCTTGGGCTAATTTCTTCCATTCTTCGGCAGCTTGATAACATTGATTCATTCTTCTGACTGCTTCCGTTTCTTGTTCTTCTTTGGTTAATTTGTAAAACGTCTTAGGCGGTATGTTTGCCATTATCCAATTCTTTTAATAATTGTAAAGAATCTATTGCTTTTTGTAAATCTTCTAATTTTTTATTCACTTTGTACAAAGCAATACACTTGATACATTCTCCTTCTAAAAAATTAAAATTGTTGTAATGGATAAACTCAATAGGCTGAATCTTCATCACTACGTAATGATGCTCTCCTATTTCGGTTTCAAGTTGTTCTTTAGATTTAGAGAAATTTTCTAAACCTTGTTTTAATTTTTCAATCATATATTTGGTTTTAAAGTACTTTCCCTTTATAAATCCTTTTATTTCTAAACTCGTAATCTTTGCCGTTAGAATCTAAATCAACCACCCCAAAACCATGATTCCACTTATTTAAAGGCATATACATAGGGTGCAATTCCGAAAGACAACCCAAACTCCACGTTGTTGTTATCTTTCCGTTCATGTCCGATTCCGTATGTTCACTCGTAGCGTGATTATGACCTTGAAAGGCACTAACTTTCCCTTTTAGATACAATCCCCTTGCTATGTTTACCGGGGCTGAAATGCCGCCAATATACTCATGCCCGTGAATTCCATTCAGATCGTTTAATTTCATAATCCTTTTATCCGCTATGACTTCAATTCCTTTCGCCCTTGCTTTTAATATATTTTGAAATTCAAATTCTTCTATTCCAACTAATTCGCCAGCTTTTTCGTATAAAAAATGCTCATATCTTTCTTCGTGATTGCCGAGTTTAAAATAAATTTTACAACCAAATTCTTTCTCAAAAATAGAAAACATTTCTTTGAAAGTGTCCAACTCTAATTTAAAATTTCTTTTTTTTGGGTCTTTAATAAATCTGGAAAGCCGGTGGCAGTCTATTGTATCTCCGTTTAAAAGTAACCCGTCTATTTTTTCGTTTTTTAAAAATTTAATAGCTGCCGTCAAAGATTCAATAGAATGATAAGGTACGTGAATATCCGAAAGTATTCCAATTCTTTTATGGCCTTTTATTACATAAGGTGCGTAATCTGTTTCGTCAGAAAGAGGTATATTGTATGGGTTTTTAACTCTTTCCTCATTTATTATAAATTTTGAATTTTTTATTTTGCTCGTCAATTTTTTTTTCCCTTTTTTCCCTTCTATATATCTAAGAGAATCTCTAGCAGACTCAATATTTTTATAAATCAAATTATTTTCTTTATATAAAATCCTTGCTAATTTAAGACTGGGCATATCCATCCCGTATTTTTCTCTGTATTCTCTGGCGGTGTCTGTATTTATGCCCATTTTATAGCGTTTAAACGATTTATCCAGCCTTTATGAAATTTTTCTTGCGAAGGGTTATGCTTAACAATATCTTCATATCTTGTCAATCTTTTTTGATATAAAAGATCAAAAAGTTTTTTTGAATCATAATTTAAAACTGCTTTAAGAGTGCCCAAACCCCAAACCCCGTCAACTTCTACCCCTACAATTTGTTGTATGTATTTTACTATTATCTTCCCTTGATTTAAAATTGAATCGCAAATGAATTCCGCCAATGATTGGTTCGGTATTTCCGAACAGTTGTAAGCATCCCAGTATAGACCTTTAAGAACTTTATAAGCCTCATCACTTGTCATCGCTTTAACGTGAGAACAATTTAAAGATTTATCTTTATAGAAATTTACAAGATCAATTAACGTAATGCCGTATTTAGTGCATCCGCCAACATCATCAGCATCATTCTCATATACAGTTCCTTCAAGCTGATTTTCAATAGGGAAATATTCATCAAAATTTGCCATTTTTTTTCTTTACAATAATAAAAAATGAAATCAAAAGCAAAACAATAAAAACAATTGTTTTAATCGGAATAACTATCGGTATCTGTAATTTCTTTGAATTGTTATCCGTAGATTTTAAAGTTGTTTCAATCTTTTTATTTTCGGTTGTTGTGTTTTTATTTGTTTCGTTTTTAGACTTATTTATTGATACATTTAACTTTTTGACCTCTCCGCTGTTTGCAATAGTCAATAATTGTTCAATAATATCTGTACTGTTTGAAACAATTTTTTTGCTTGAGTCCTTAAATTCTACTTCAAAGTTTAGATTCTCGGCAGTAAATATTTTTGAAAACAAATCCTGATCTGTTTGAGAAACAACTGTACTATCAATTTTTTTAACCAATTGATGAGTAACAGAACAACTGCAAAGAAAAATTAAAAGTAAACTACTTAAGTTCCGCATACAATTCTTGTGTCAAAAGAACGCTTTCCGCAATAGTTAATTTTCCGTCAGCCAAAGCAGAAGCTAACTGACCGCTAAATTCAATTAAAAAAGAAGCTTTTGCGTTCCCAGTCAATCCTTTTACTATTTTAACCACTTTAGCAATTAATTCGTCTGGAGTGTGATTTTCGCCTAAAAATTGTTGTGATAATTGTAAGTCAAGTATTATAACTGGCAAAACTGCTTTTATTTTTTCTTCAATAGCAGCACCGCCTGCACCGGCTAAAGTGCCAATAATATCTGCTTTATCAAAATCCGTAACTGTTTTAATTATATTGGTAACTTTAATTGCTGCAGGAAGAATTACATTCTTAACCTCATTTTCTGTGCTTGTGAAAAGGGTTGCAATTTTAGCCTCAACAGAGGCAATCCACGATCTTAAACTCATAATTTTATTTTTAAATAGTTGAAGGCGGCATAGGCGTTTTACCATCTGCTGCCAATATTAAACCAATCCCGGAAAGAATAGCCGTCAAAGCTATATCTATTTTAGTTTTGTCGTGAATTAAAACAAGGATTCCGCCAACTAAGGTTGAAATCCCCAAACTTGTAGTTTTCCAATTTTGTAACAAATTCATTTTCTTGTTTTTTTACTTTTTTTAAAATCTAAATACCATTTCCAAGCGGTATATCCTGCCACAATACTTGAAGCCATTAAAGAAGCAAACATTGACGCAGAAGAAAGGCTAACACTTCCCATAATTGAAAATAATCGTGATGAAACATATAATCCAGTGCTTAATAAAACACCTTTCCAGCTATGTCTGGAACTTTCTATTGCGTTGAATAAATGTTGCATTTTATTTAATTTTTTCCTTTGGTTTATCGGCTGGTTGAAGGAAACTGAACTTTTGTAAAGGAGTTATAATATTCCCTAAAATTGTTTTTCCTGTCATTGTTCTTGCGTCAATATTCTCTTGAATTAAAGACAAAACATACTTGTAAGTAGTGGTGTCCATTTTAATTAACAAGGTATCAGAAACCTTTTGAGCCGAAGAAATTAATGTGAATCCTAGTGCAATGATTGTTAATGTTTTTTTCATTTTAGTTTACTTTTATAAATCTTGGATATTTTGAAAGAATAAAATCGTCTATTGGGGAAGGGTCTACTGCCCACAAGTTAGCAATTTCTTTTGGAACATAACAGTTGAACTGCGAAACTGAAACCCCTGTTGAGGTGTAGGCTTGGCAATAGGTATTAAATCCCGTAGTGGTATCTCTTGTTACGGAAATAGCTACCCAAGAAAATGAACGTGCTGAATCCCCTAAAGCGTCTACGATAATAGGCTGAACTTCAAAAGCCCCTGTAGGAACAATAATTGAATCCCCTAAAGCCTTTGATAATACCTTTTGAGCCTGTGATTGTAGGCTAAATAATACTGCAAAAATGATGATGATTTTTTTCATTTGTTTATGTTTTAAAAGTTAATCCAAACTGTACCGTTATAGTAACTCATTTGATGAAGTGTTAAGTCGTAAACGTGCAATCCTTCAGCAGGAGAAGAAATAGCTAATTTTTGTGTTGTTGTCATTCTTGGAAGAAGAACTCCTTTTGTAGTAGATTGAATTTCTACTTGTGCAGAAGCATTAACTATTAAAGTTCCATTTGCTAATCCAAAACCTGTCGCACCTACATAATCAACTAATAGATGATTTACTGATGCTCCAATATTTTGGTCTGTAACTCTAAGTGCTGTTGAACCAGAATTGTTTCCTTTTGTAAATATTGCAGTATGACCGCTATTGGATACGGTTCCAATTATCATTGCATAGTTCCCTGTTGTGGGAGCATTAGAGTAAACACCAACCGAAGCATTATTAGTTATATAACCTAAATTAGAAGTATTTGCACCTGATTGAGTAATATTACCTGTTACTTTTGCACTCCCTGTTACCTGTAGCTTATCTGTACCATTGTCTGTTGTAGAGCCTAAGAGTAAATTACCTACTATTGCAGTTGTTGTATTTCCTACTCCACCAAGTATTGTTGTATTAGAACCTAAGCCTGTTTGGTTATATCCTATTACAATTTGGTTAGTTTGAGAATTGGCTAAAACTTTAGTGCTAGCACCTATTAAAATACTATTATCTATAACAGTAGCCGTAGTAGTTCCATCTGCTATAAATTGACCTGCGATATAACCAAGTAAAGTATTATTAGCACCAGTAGTATTATTTAATCCAGAAAAGTAACCAGCATAAAGATTATTTCCACCTGTAGTTATATAAGTTCCTGATTGTGTACCAATAAGAGTATTATTATTTGCATTATACGATGCACCACCACCAGCAGACCGCCCAATTGCTACATTATTACTATTATTCCCATATTGTAATGCACTTGAACCAACTGCAATATTAGAATTTCCTGTTGTTAAATTATTTAATACACTTGAACCTATTGCAGTATTGAAATAACCTGTTGTTTGTTTTAGCAATGCTTGATAACCAACTGCTACATTAGCCCCTAAAGTTCCTGTATTTGCATATAATGCTTGATAACCTAATGCAACTGAATAATTGTCTGTTATGCTTCCAACTGTTGCACCGTTTATTCTTGCAGGTATATTCTTAACCCCTGTAAACGCACCATTTGTAAACGTAGTATTAATTTCTAATCCTACTAATACATCATTATTAGCAGCAGCAGTTAATGATGGTGTATAATAAGAACCTCTTGCTATTGCACTTGCAGCCGTTACACTTGGATTCCATGTATAAGACTTAGAAGTATCTAATGAGAAAGAACTTCCTGTTAAGTTTAATCCCCTTCCTGCTGAATAAGTTCCACTATGAGTCAATACATAATACTGACTTGCCATACCATAATTCTTTAAAGTATCTGTATAAGGTATCAGCTTAGTGGTGTCTGAACTTACA
>Ga0208871_1000058_pt1 | contig 37216 bp, 53 predicted proteins | sample CryBogCBE19Jun07_FD_184592 | JGI IMG/M metagenome (GOLD analysis project Ga0208871, IMG submission 184592) | Freshwater microbial communities from Crystal Bog, Wisconsin, USA - CBE19Jun07 (SPAdes) | ecosystem: Environmental > Aquatic > Freshwater > Bog lake | place: Crystal Bog, Wisconsin, USA...
GTTGAACTGACACGGGGCGCAGATGGTAAGGCGCGATGATTGCACTTCCGCCGACGCAATCATTTTTGCCCGGTCAAACAGCGGGGCGGGCGACGTTTCAAATCTCAACGCAGCGGGTTTCATGGGCAATAATTCCACGCGGCGTAGTCCGCCACAAAGCGCGATACGTTGTTGCAAATGCGTTCAGTGGTCTTCCAATCGCTCGTGACAGTCGCGCCGTAAAGGATGCCATTCGGGTAACACGGCGGCGGAAATTTATTGGCGGGGTCGAAAAATAGCGTGACGCCAATGGGCAGCGATTTGCCGGACGGCACGGCGTCAGCGGCTTCCACAAGCGGGCGCATCGCGTAATAATAAACGGGCGGTGTAGCCCCGCCATCATCTGATTTCCCGCTGCCGTCATCTTCTTTCCATGAAAAGCTCAATGGCGTGGTGTAATCCATCGGGTTAAAATCCGGCTTGAACGGCGTGCCGCAAGCGATTTCAAACGGGTCTTCCATCGTCAGGCCGATAAAACTTTGCGAGTGTGCGCCGTAGCCGTTATCAATCGGCACGGTCGGAAAATCAAACAGCACTTGCGTCCCGAAATTCTCCGGTGAACCACTCGGCACGATGCCGACGATGGCCGGACATGAACCATTTAGATAATTGAATTGCTCAATGGAATAGCCGGAATCCAAGCAGCCGACCACGCCATCACCAACACCTGCGCCCGTTCCATTAAGCCATGCCGGTTGCGCTGCCGTCGCCAAGTTCGCTTTGCGTTGGTCAAACTGCCATTTGATGTGAACGCCGGTATTCTGACTCGCGTTGGTAAAGCCTGATTGCGCCCACGTCAACGCCGCGTCCACCATCCAAACCGCCGTCGGATAATTTGAAGTTGTCGCCGTGAAATGATTGTCGTCCGAAGTAGAGACACGCGCCAGCACGAGCGGCGAACCGTTCAACAAAGTTCCGCCCGCGTCGTAAAGGTTCACCGCTCGCAAAGCTGTGTCAGAACCTTTGCGGAAGTAAGGTTGCGCGGCGGTCGTGTTCACCGTCAAGACGCCAGCGGCGTAACTCGTGGTGACGGCCACGCGGCCAGTGATGCCCGGTGCGCTGGCGAACGTCTGCGCGTATTGCGTATAACCAACCCACTTGAGCCAGCCGAGCCAATTCACATTGTCGCGCTGGTCGCCGTAGGTAAATACGCCCGTCGGGAAATCCTCAATCTTCGCGCCCACCGGAACATTCCAAGTGTTGTCACCATTATCCGTCGCCGCGCCCGTCACGGGATAGATGCCCGTCACGCCGATGCTGCCCGTCACCGCGATATAACCCGTCGCCGGAAACGCGCTGGTGGTGCTGGGTTTGCCGACGGTGAAATAACCACTGCCCGCCGCTACGATGATGCCAACGGTATTTTGGTCAACGTCAAATTTCCGTTTGCCGCTCGGTTGCAGATAATCCACCGCATTCCATTTTTGCACTGCCTGACAATACTTACCGCCCTTCAAACAACCGTTCGAGAAGTCGGTGAACTGTTGCGGGAAATTGCCAATCGGCGGCGTGCCCCCCGCCGCGCCGTCATATTTTTCATTCTGCGGCGGCATCCAACGCAGCGTCGGCGTCGGCAACTGTCCGTCAAAATACGTTCCGGCAGGGTTTTCCGTTGTCGAATCCGTAAAGCCAGAATCATCCGAATACGCGCCGTGCGAATAGGCGTTATACATTATCGGAGAACCTTCACGGCGATAATTCACCGCGCCCATCCAGAAATGGCGGTCGGTGATGCCGGTAGTCGGCGCGGTGTGACTGATAACGCCGCCCGTCAATATGCCGGTGATTAACGCCGCGCCCGCGTAAGCCGTCTGCGTAGCAAACGAATCCTTAAATCCGCCCGTCGTGCGCGTTGACCCAGCGGGGTATTTCCAAATTGAATCAGTCGGGTCAGTCCAAATCATTCCCGCCCACGTCGGCGACCAGACACCGCTCACGGTTGCATCGTAAATGTAGGGCAGCGTCGGCGACGGCACGTTGGTTTTGAATGCAGGAACGCCATTTGCATCCGTCACTGGCGCATTCAAATCGTCCATCGTATAATTTTGAGGGAGCGCACTTAATGACGAAAAAACTGGCGAGGTTGGCGAAACTGCTTGCTGCCATTCAGCGTAGGTGCAAAGCGCAGCGTGCGCTAAATTTTCATCCATCCGCAAACTGTTCAACCGCGCAAAATCGCTCATGTTCCACGCCGCCAACGCTGCTTCAAAATCGGTTTCCAATTCTGCTTTGGTATATTCATCCAAGAGCGTCACCGTCATGCTGGCTTCGGTAAGCATGGTTTTTTTGTAGCCAGCCGGAGTTTGTCCCGTCGCATCCTCAACACTGGCAAGCGTCATCGTCATCGCCAACGATGTGTTTGTGATGGATGCCGAAGCGGTGGTGTCATCCGATTCAAAAATACCGATGTTCGGATTGCCCGGCGGCACAGTGACAGTCCCCGACCCGCTGGACGCAGAGGACGCACTAACTGCGTTGCCGGTCACTGACATCGAACCGCTTGCAGTAGGTGCTTGCAGTATGTCAATTCGACAAAAGGGTGAACCGGTGACAGTGTTGCCCGCTGGAACGAAGGTATTGCAAAAACCTTGCAGCAGCGCGGTGGAATCATATCCCGATGACTGCACAAAATTAACCATGTTGGTTGCTGCCGCATCCGAACTGGTAGGTATCCGCGCATAGAGCTTATTTAAGTAGTCCAAAAAAGCTGTGCTAGCATCCCAGCGATTATCAAATGGAACTGGAAAAGTCGCGTTCCAATGGTCGTCGAACGCGATGTAGGTTCGGTCTTGCGTAAGCACGAAATCAGTTATCGTGCGCGTCTCCTTGCCGCTGTAACGGTCAATAGTAGAAATGTAAGTGCCACTGATTAAAAGATTGCCAGCAAATGTGGTTGCGGGGTCAGTATCAGTATTCACCACCGAAAAACTGAAATCCACTTTTATTGTCCGCCACTTGCTTTGCGCGGGCGATTTCGTCGGGTCAAGCGTGCCGTTCTCGTTGTCAAGAAAGCCGAACCGCCCATGCCAATACTTCTGCGCGAAAATCCAGTTCCCGCCGCGCCGCCTGTCCATCAACATATCCGTCATCAACTGCGCCGTGCCCGTGCCGCTGCCGGTCGCCGTCACCGTGAAAATCAAACCAACCGCGCTCGCGCTCGCGCCCATCGTCGTCCAGTCCGTCGTGCCGAGCGAAACAATCTTCGCAATGTCGCCCACCTGAAAGAAACTCGCCGCCGCGTTCGGGTATGCCTCGTAAGCGTTGTTATCGAGATTATAGTGCGTGGCATCCGGCGTTGCGCCCGCCACGATGTCATCCGTCCCCGCCGTCACCTCCTGCGCGGGCAAGCCATTGTAATCGCCAATCTGCAACCAACCGCCGCACTTGCCGCACTTCGCGCCACCGGAACACACGCGCGGCCCACCAGGAGCTGCGTCGTAAGTATTATCCAACCGCGCCGCTGGAATGTTGACGCCATCCGCCGTCACCGTCGCGTTCGTCGTCGGGTCGGTGCAATCCGATTGCGTCCGCACCTGCGTCACGTTTTTCAAACGCGGAACGTATGCACCGAGGTTGCAGCAGCAGCATCCGAACATAATTAAATTAGTGCGTTGCTTCCATTCGGGACAGCCGCCGCGTTAATGGTTGCAATAACTACCGCACCCGCTGGCGGTAATCGGTAAATCGTGCCGGAAATCAATACCGGCACATAGCAAGTAGTCCCGTCTTGCAAGCAGGCTTGCATATAAACTTTTTGGCCTGCCCCAACTTGCGGCGGCGGTGTAAAATACTTTCCATCGGCGCGATGCGTTACTGTCCAGCCTTGAATGAAGACGCGCTCACTCGTTGCCCATTTAACAAGGTAATCCAGCCAAACCCAAATCGGGCTTTTGTCCTGCGATGGTTTTGGCGGCGGATAGAGCATATTAAAGCGCGTTCCCGTAGATGCTAGTATTCCACAAACCGTAATCCCATGTCTGCGTAATGCTCCATTTGCGCTTTGCAACTTGACGGACAGACGGCGCATTTTTAAGCCATCCGTAATTGAATACCTGATTATAGCCCGTAATGCCTATTGGTTGCGGCGGTGGATTGGTGGACGGCAAACTTGCAATGTCGAAAAGAAGCCCGCCGGGTATGCCTTCGCTAGTAATTAAAGTTGGCGTTGAAATTACATTTCCGATGTTCGTAAAAGTAGCGGGGTTGATATATTGCGCGGTAACGATTTTTGTATGCGTCATTATTGGCGCTGGCAATTCAATAGCCGCTTGCGGGTCGGTTAAAAGAATTTGATACAACTGCATTCCAGATGCTGAATAAAGATTTGCAGCCGTTCCCCATGTTTGAATTGCGATTAGCCCGCTGGATGGGTCTTTTATGTAATTCCCAAGCGTGTTTTCAGAAACTCGAAATCTCAAATCTTCAACTTGACCATAGGCGTCGGCAATGGCTTGCAAAACAAGTTTGTTATTCGATTCCAAAAGCGGCTTCATTACTTTACTCGGAACAATCTCCCAAGTTTCTTCCGCTTCCGTTTGCGCGGAATTAAACGAGTTGTTGATGAAATTCCAGTTGTAGTCCAGCGTGATTTCCGAGCGCGAGCCAAAATTGTTTTGATACTCGTAATTGATTCCGAGCAAATCAGCTTGCGCAGCGATGTTATTTATTTGCGCTTCCGACAACGATGCGTAAATCACTTTTGACCAACGTCCGTCAGAACGCCGCCCGTAGCTGTAAGGCTGCTGCTGCGGCGTTGTATTGCCAAGTATTACCTGTGTGTTAATGCTCATGATTGCGGAATGTCCATTAGCGACATGATGCCGGAATAATTAGAACTATTTTTCATTCTGCCATCAAGCGAACCATTGCCGCCAAAATTCTTCGTCGGCAACTGAACCTGAATTGTTTTCAAAGTTTGATTTACGCCTCGCAATAATTCCACGGTGGTTTTTGAGTATTGTTCCATCCTTGCCGCCGCATGAACCGCGCCGATGTTTGAGCCAAGAAAGTTTCCGACTTTAACTAGCGAGTCTGATTCAATTCTTCCATTGCCGCGCATTTTTTTAGCAACATCGGCAGTGGCGTTGAAGTCTGCCTCCTGGTCAAAGCCCTTCAGCTTGCCAGAAAGCAACGCATCAATCGTCGATTTAATTTTGTCCGCAAATACCATAAACGAATCGCCAGCGGAATCTTTCACATCCTTATCCAATCTTGCCGGGTCAACTCCGTTTGCTTTCAAAATAGATTGCCGCTGCTCTTCGGTAATCTTGCCGCCGTTTTTTATGTCCTGAATTAAAATTGAGCCAAGAATTTTAGCTTGTCCTTTTAAGTCAGTCTGGCCAGACAATGCGCCGGAAATTTTTGCGGCATCACCAAGCCCAGTTTTTTTATCCACCCACTGAGCGAAGTTAATAGCCGACTTCATCAATGTTAAAAGTGCATCAGCGCACCACAAAATTGCAGGCGCGAGTTGCACGATTAAAACCGTGCCCATAAATGAAAGCCCTTCGGAAAGCTGTTTTAGCTTTTCGGCAACCTCGCCGGACATCATAAACCCCTGCATTTTCTTGTCCAACTCATCAAAATCCGTCTTCAAAACAGCGATGCCTTGACCCGCGCCGCGCCCTAAAACTTCCCGCAATGGTTGCGCGATTTGTTCCGGCGAAACTTTTTTGACCGTCTCGCTGATTTCGTGCATGAACAAATCAGCCGCCCTCTTTGTCTTCAAATCCGTCTGCGAAACGCCAAGCGCGCCAAACGCAGCGGATGCCGCCCGGTCGCCGCCAAGAGCCTTCGCGCGGGCTTGGTTGATTTTTTCCAGCGCGGTTGAAACCGTCTCCATTTCCGTTCCGGCCTCTTTTGCAGCTTGGCGCAATAATTGAACCTGCTCAACCGTCGTCCCCAATCGTTTCGCCGTGTTCACTAATTCATCTGCCGTTTCAATCGTGCGGCGAAAGGCTTCCTCAACCGTCGCAACGCCAATCGCACCGATGGCAAAAGATTTAATGCTGTCCGCAACCGATTCTTTAACGCGGTGCATCCCGCGTTCAAACGACGCGGAATTTAGCGAGATGGTTGATTCAAGATTTAAGCCCATATCAATTTAGCGTTGCCAAGTATTCTTCAAAGGCTTTCGCGTTCGCTTCGCCATGCGCTTCCATCGCAGAATAATCTTCGTGCGAAATCAAACGCACCGAGCCTTGCGATTCCATGTATTTGAAAAAGTCCGTCATCGCTTTTGCCATCGGCTCTTCTTCAATTTCTTCCGCCGTCCAGCCAGCATTTGAACGCAAGCAAATTTCCATTGAGTGCGACCAATGCGAAATGCTTTCCGATTCGTTCGTGCGTGAAGTTGACAACGGATGCCACGGCATCGCGGTTGCTTCCGCGCAATAAATTTTGAACTGCTCGAAACAGGGCAGGATGGAAAAGCCTTTTTGCTTCGTATGCTTTCCCGCAATCTTGCCGAATCGCTTTGCCTGTTTCGCCAGAAGTTTTGGCTGCATCAAATAAGATTTGAACTCGCTCACCGGCAATCCGCAAATTAGAAGCGCAAAGAATAATTCCTTCGTTAATTCTTGAACGGAAATTTCACGCGGTGATTCATCTACGAAAGGCGATTCAAACCGCTTCAACAAGCGGTATCTTCCGAGGCTTAACGGCCAGAGCCGCAAACCTAGTATGATTTGCGGCTCTGGTAAAGCCGCTGTAAATTCGGCGGCAATCATAAGTTGTAAAACTTTTACGCGCTCGCGGCGGCGGTCACATTCGGCACTTGCAAGAGCGGAATTGAAAGCTCCGCCGACTTCGTGATTTCTTGCGGAATGTCCGCGCCCGGTTGCACAATCCAATACGAATAAACCAAGTCCGGCGAACTGGCGGCGGCGGTTATGGCAATGATTGTCCCCGGTGTGAACGCGGCGGAAAGTTTCGTCGCCGTAATCGCAGCGGCAATGCCAGACGAACCAATGACAAATTTCAAATCGGCGGCAGTTTCCAGACCATAATAATTCTCGGCAACCACATCGCCCTGCAAAGAGCGAATGCGTTCTTTCTCCGCAATGGATTTGATGCTGGACGATTGCAGTAACATTCCAGTGAACGGCGTTGCCGTCACGCCGTGGTCGGTTGACGTGGCCTTAAAGCCAAAGTTGACCGCGTAGCCCAGTGGGACAATGGTTGAACTCATAATTATTTGTGTTGAATGATTCGGATGCTAACTAATTCCATGCCGTCCGCGATGCTGGCGCGAATGTCCAAGCCGACAACTTTAATTTCAGTCGGCACGGCGGCGAGTCGCGCTTTCGCAAATGTTTTGAGCGCGTCAATCATTTCGGCTTCGCGCGCGGCAAAAGCGTTCTGCGAAGTAATCAGCGCAATGGAGTTTTCAACAGCGACCTTTTCGGTTGGACTTGCACCCTCTTTAACTGACGGCACAGGCTGTTGACTCGGCGCGGTGATGGATTCAATCGCCGCCAGCGCGTCCGCAATGGTTTTTACTCCGGCAATAGGTGTCATAAAATTATTTGTTTTGAACGGACTGCGCGCCAAGTTGCACGGCAATGTTTGTTTTGTTGTAAGCCTGAAAAGCGCAGTAAATCGTAACTGTGCCGCTGTTGGTAAGTGAGATTGACGCGATGCCGTCATTGGTGACTGAATAATCGCCAACCACGGCCATGTTTGCGACGTTGGTTGAGACGCCTAAAAGAATCCTGCCGCCGCTCATAAAGTTCGTGCCGCCAGTTCCAACCGATTGCAAAAGGAAAGTCGGCGCGGGATAGACCGAGGCGTTACCAAGCGAAATCGCCGTGCCGGTATTGGTAGTGAAATTCACCGAAGTCAGCGTGAGCAAGTTAGAAGAAACCAGAGCCGCGCGCGAGGCGCACAAGCCGCAAATCAAAATGGTGATGGCTAAAAGTTTCGTCATTCTACAATTAAAGTAAAAGTCAATTTATGCGGGTATAGCTGACGGGCAGGAATAGATTTTCATTTTCCAGCCAGTTCCCCAATAGTTTCCATCCAGCTTTCGCGTCGGCGTCCGCTCACTTAACCCAAAGCAGGTGAAATTAGCCTGTGCCGCCGTCAAATCTTCTGGCAAGGTTTGAGACAGCATCACCGTTTGAAGGTTGGCAGCGTTGGCTTTGTGTTGTGGCAATGGGTCGGTAGTGCCGTTCGCCTTTTCTGCGGCGGTCAACTTGCTATACGGTGTCCGTAATTCGACAACAACATCCGCCCAACGGTTGCCGGAAAGCGGCGGGTCTTCGTTGCCTAAATCGCCTTCCACATACGCCACAATCCGCGCATCTGATTTGTCCACGTTGTTTTCGCCCGCCAGCAAAAGCAGGTTGCTTGTCCAGCCGCCTTTTGTAGTTAGGTAGTTGACGAAAGCGTTTTCAATTAGTTCGGGATGTTCCATAAATTAGCGGTTAACAATTTGACCGCCTTTGGTTAATTTAACGCCAGCCATGCCAGCGGCTTTTTGCATTTTGTCCTCAATGTAAACCTTCATGGAAAGCGTTTCGTGTTCAATCGCCTTTTGCAATGCTTCGCCGCCAAATTCCATCAACGCGTCTTTTGTGTCGTGACGCGCGTTTGCCATGTTGGTGATGACGGCTTTTGCCAAAAATCCACCGCCTTTTGCGGGCGATACCTTTCCCTTTGGTTGTCCGACTTGCTGCGGTCTGCCAGTTGCATCACCTTCCTCGCTCCGCATCGCACCGTTTTTTGAAGGAATCAATTTGCCCAGAGTTTTAATCGACGGAAGCCAGCCTGATTTAATAAACGCAATGGAACGCAAGCGCAAAGCCTTCATCATCATTACCGCCTCTTCCATCTCCGCTCCGTAGAGTCCTTTTTGCCCGCGCTCGCCACGCCGCTTGTTGATTATCATTCCTGCAATTCGTCCACCATCATATCCAAAAAACTTCCTGACCTTTGACGAATCAGCCTTTGGCGTATAAACCACCGCCGCGCGAGCGATGAAAAATGCTTTCGTGTTCACGATTTCAGGAATAGTCCGGCGCGTGTATTCCTGATACTTTTCCAGCGTCCGCTTAAATTCTCGGTCGTCAATTTTGAATTGCGCGTTTGCCATTACATTCCTTGCACGTTCAAATCGGCGTTAATCCGCATCTGATAACCAGCGGGCGCCGGCGTGACGTTGGTTATGGTGTAATCCTTGCCGACGTAAGTAATCGTCTCGCCAGAGTCGGGCAGTGTGCCGCCGAATTGGCCTGTCAAGCAAGTCAACTGCAAGTCGCTTGTCAGCGCAAATCCGCCGATGTCGTTTGCGCGTTTGAACTTTGCGCCGCCGGGAAGAAGTTTCCAGTCCGTCTCGTTCCATGTGAACACTGGCGCGTCTACTCCAAGTTCATCATAAACTTGTTTCAGCGATGCTGCATGGATTGAATAGACTGACATAAATCAAAAACCGCTGCCGCTGAAACCCAAAAACAGCGGCAGCGGCGGGAATGGTTGCAACCAGATTATTTCTTTTCAGCGGCGGCAAGCGCGGCGGCTTTCGACTTTTCCGCTTTCACTTCGGCATCAATCTTCGCCACGCTAACCGGCGAGCCGTCAACGTCAACGATGCGGCCTGAATGTCCGAGGATGGCGATAAGTTCCGCTGTCTTTTGGTCTTCAACATCCACTTCAAACGTGTCGCCTTTGGCGATATGCAAATCGCCTTCTTTTTTGCCGTCAACTTTCAGCTTGTGCGTGTTCCGAAAGTCGCTTGTTGCTTTGAATTTCATAGTGTTTTTTGTTAGGTTTTATTTGGTTTATTGTGCGGTCAAAGTTGCGCTCACGACGTTTGTAACCGTGGCTGCGCCCGTCCAGACAATCCGAACGTAGCGCGCGGCGTCGTCAGCCTTAAAGCCAAACGTGGTTATGCTGTTTGAAGTAAGCGTCAATCCTGTGCCGGAATTTGTGAACGGCGCGGGAATAATGTATTGAGTTGCCCAGCCAGCGGTTGCGGAGGTTGGCGTGGTTAGCGTTCCGGCGATGTTAAACGTGTTGGTCGCCGTCAGACTTGTCCCGCCATAAGTTGCGTTGGTGTAAATCACAGACAGCGCGCTTGCAATCGCCACATTCGCCAGCGTGACCAAGTTGGTTTGGTCGGCAGACGTTTGAACCGCAAACGTAACGGCGTTTGAGCCGGAGATGTTAAACATGGAAACATCCAGCTTGGCGATGCCGCCGAGCGTGTGAATGTCAACCCAGTTATTCGTCACCGCCGCCGAACCGGAAAGCTGCTGCGGCACGGACACGACGACGGTTCGCGGCTGCGCGAAATAGTCTAACGTGCCTTGCGCGTTTGCGGCCAGTGAAAGACTGGCGACCGCCAGAATCAGCAATTTCAATTTGTTAATTTTCATTTTATTTATTAGTTGAATGTTCTTCTGTTGGTCGTCAATTATTGGTTGGCTGCATCAGCCGACACGACAAATTCCTGCGGGTGGCGCAAGGCGATATCAATGAAGTTGTTGATGGTGATTTTGACTTCCCCCTTGTCCGCCAAAGTGTAGGGGTCAACTACGATGTCCAGCCCGCCAAACATCGCCATAATCAGCGAGTTGAAATTGCCGAAAATCATCTGGTTGTTCAAAATCTGGTTCGTGTCCAGCGCGGGATAGCCGTTGATTTCGTTGTCTTCCCAAAGCGCGATGTTCGTCACGTTCGTGCCGCCGCCAGTCAAGAACTTGGCCGCGCTCTTGAGCGTGCCTTTCGCCGTCGGCGTGGTCACATAGGCGCGGTTGCCGCCCTGCGAGTTGGCCGCGTTGATAGCAGTTTCAAACGCAACGAGCTTGGCGTAGGTAGCAGCCGCACCAAACGTAACCGAGCCAACGCCGGGAGTGTTGATGATGCCTTGCGGCTCGCTGGCCGCGCCAGAACCGTTGAAGCCGAGATAATCCAACTTGATGGCATTGACGGTCATCAAATCGTCGCGCATGAAGTTTTCAATCGCAATCGCGGATTGAATCAAAAGCTGTTTCGAGTAGATGCCAACCGCCGAAACGCGTTTCGGCGTGAGCGAGATTTGGTCAATCGTCTGATTGCTGACAGCCGCTTGCGCGATTTCAGAAAGACTGTAAGCCGTAGCCGCGCCGGTCTGACGCGGAATCGACACGTTGCCAGTCAATCCACCCATGACGCGGATGCCGAGCGTCGAAAGCACCATCTTGTTGCGGAGCAATTCAATGGGAGTCGGCTCAAGCAAGGTCGGCACAAATGCGCCACCTTGACCGAAAATGTTGACCTGCATATCGCGGCGGCCTTTTTCGGGGTCGCCTTTCTTGCCGACTGTGACATCGGTAGGAATCCAGAAAGACGAGCTGCGCTTGCCGTAACGTTTTTCGGCTTCCTGATTGTAATCAAATTCGGGGCAGTCCTTTTCAATCTTGCCGCTCTTGCTGTTCATGCAGGACTGGACGGCGCGAACAATCGAGTAATCTTCAACCTCGGCTTGGCTCATGCCAATGTGCGCTTCCGTGTGGTCGAGTTTGCGCGCGCCAAAGGCTTCCAGAGCCTTGCCGGAAAAGTCGCCAACCGTTTCGCCAGCTAAATCGCAGTCCGTCGCAATCTTGCGAATCGCTTCGGCCATCGTCGGCGTTTTTTGCGCAATCTTTTCAGCTGCGTCGTGAATAGCCTTGCGGCGAGCGCGGTCAGTGGTTAGTGCGGCATCGCCAAATTCTTTGCGTTGCGCCTCGGTGATTTCAATTTTTTCTGACATAATGATTTTGGTTGGTTCGGAAACTTTTGTTTCTACATTTACGGTAGAGTCAATTTCTGCGGCACGATTTATGCCCACAGTTGAGTCCGCAGCGCGGACAGTAAGAAGGGAAACTTCGTAGGGACTCCAAGCGAAGCGGCGAACTGGAATTTTATCTTCGCCAACGCTTTCAGAAACGATTGAAAGGCGAGTGTAGCCAACACTTACAGGTATTTTAGACCAGTCGGTTTTAACGCGGGTTTGCCAGTTTTCATCATAAAGTTTGATTTCTCCGCGCGTCTTTTTGTCGGCGTCAACTTTGACCGAATTATTTACAACATCGCCAATGTCTAGCTTCTCATTGTGGTCTTGCAGCGCGACTCCCTTGCGATTTATGAAGCCAAAGTTTGCATCTCCGGGCGCGTGAGACAAAACCTCCCAGTATTGGCCGGATGAATCCGAGCGCAAAACAGGAAGCTCGGAAGCGAATGAAAGTTTGATTGCGCCAGTGGCGACATCGGGGGTTTCAATTTCTGCGTTTCTAAAAAAAACTGTTTCCATTCTACCATTTAAGCGAAAGTCAATTTTTAAGTTTCGCCAGAGGACGCGGGTGAAGCTCCCTGCTCGGCAACTGCGCCCTTCGTAATTGTTGGTTGCGAGATTGGCGCGGGTTGAATGTTGTGCGTCTGCTCGGATAGCTGGTCTTCTTCGCGCGTCTCGTCAACTTCGTCAATGTTCCCGCCGCGCTCGGCAATTTTCTCTCGGCGAGTCGCAAAGCCAGCCTCAACTTCAAGGATGTCGGCTTGAACTTCTTTCATCGGCTCAACGCTCGCCCAGACGCGCGGTTGCCAGTTGACGCCTGAAAGAATTTTATCTTCTTTCGCCAGCGGCATTTTGATTTTGCCTTTCAACATCGCAAACGGAAGCCAGTCTTCAAACATCGGCTGCATCAACTGGTCAATGATGTGCTGCTGGTCGTATTGATACTGCGCGGTATCTTCCAGCCGTCCGGCCTTGAAGCTGGAATAGTTCACGCCCTCTAAATCATTGGCGACGGTGTTGTAAGCCAGCCCCGCTCCCGCCGCGCCTCCACGCAACATCCCTTTTACAAACGAACCATAGGCATCCATCGGATGTTTCGGGTCAATGTCGTGCCAGACTTCCCCAGGGTCGCCCATTTCAACCATGCCGGGGGACATTTCTTCAAGCGAATTTCCGCGCTGGTCAACTGGCCCGTCATATTCCGTTGGCAAAGTTTTGGAAACAAATCCGCCCTTGCAAGCCGCCACACGCGCGGCGACGGCTTCCGCCTCTTCGTATCGGTGAAGCGCATTTAATCGCGTAGCAATCGAGCAAAAATCCGGCATACCGACTAACTGATTTGCGCGGTCAATGTCAAAAATCATGTAGATGTCTTCGGCGGGAACGCGCGTCTGATAAATCTTGTCGGAATTGTTCGGCAGGACTTCGCCGGGATGCCGCGACAAAATCCAATAAGCAATCGGGCAATCAAATTCGTCGTATTCAATTCCGAATTTGATGTTATTTCCGTTCAATGGATTTTTACCAACATTCCAAAAGTTCAAAAAATCAATTTCCAACGGACGAACCGCAAAGCCAAAGGCGTTATTGAATCCGCGATACTTGCGAACCATGATTGCGCCATCGCGTTTCCACGCGCGAACCGCCAGCCGTTGCAAATTCACGCCTGACATATTCCGCATCACGGTGCAATTTTGCGGCTTCAAAAATTCTTTCCACGCATCTTGCACCATCTGATTTGCTTCCGTGTCGAATTGAAAGCGCGGCTTGTTGGAAACTTTAGCGTTCGGATTGGCGGGGTCGTTTGGTTGCGGTTTCAACGCGGGCGCAGGCTCGCGGATTTTCATTTGCAACTGAATCCCTTGATGGCCGATGACGTTGTTTTGAAACAAGCGCAACATCCGGCGCATATAATCGTCGTCGCGCTCTAATTGGCGAAGCCGTGAGCGCGTGGCGATTGCAGAAACTAAAATTTCGGCGTCGGCGGAAGAAATGGACACCGGCCAATCGCCGGTTAGCCGCGAAGTCATTGCGGACGCAAACATCCGCTTGCCATCGCTGCGAACGGACTTTCTTTCGTTCCATTCTAGCGGTTTTTCAATGGTTTTTACCGTGATAACCGTCTCTTTTGGGGTGTTTTCAAGCCCTTTTATGGGTGGTAAAACCGCGATTTCACCCGCTTTTCTAACGACTTTTTCACTCACAATTTCCGCCTCCAAACGGGAAAATCGGCGGTAAAGCACCAAATTGGCCTATGCTGGCTTGGTTCGGGTCGGTAAAAACCGTGTAGCGGTTGCGCCCGTTGCTCCTGCCCATCTTGGAATTTTCTTTCTTCACTTCGTTTTGGCGGATTTGTTTCCAATAATTGTATTCGTCGCGCAAATCTTTTGGCGAAAGTCTTTTGATGCGCGTCCCCTCGACTTCGCTTTCCAAAATGTCGTGAGTTGCTTTACCAAGCTGGACGGCTTCTATTAGCTGAATCATCTTTTGCGCTTGCGTTCGCAAATCAATGTCCGGCGCAGCCCCTTCAAGATTTGGCGTGACGGCGAGATTGTTTAGGTAGATGCGCTGACGCTCGCCCGTGCTGACATTGCCAGCAAAGCCTTCCATCGTGTAACTTGCTGGAAGCCACGTTGCGGTTGTCGCCGCCGTTACGTTGATAACGTGCGTGTCGCCGTTCGCGGTGGATAAAAACTCGATGGCTTGACCGTTGCCGCGAAGTTCGTAGGTGAGTTGCCAGCCTTGTGACGCTGGATAATTGCCTAGCGACCGCTGCCAAGACAGCGTATCACCTGCCGCAATTTGAATCGGCTCGTAGTTTTTAATTGGAACTGACAATGCTATTTGATTTGCAATCTCGGCTTTGCCAGCCGATTAAGTCAAACCATCGCGCGACGGCGAAAGTTAAACCTGCTCTTCTCTTTTAAGCAAAAGTCAATTTACAGCCAACCCTTGCGACTTCCAACAAATCCGCCGACGCGAACACGCGGGGCGGGTTTGGCAATTGGTTTTGGCGCGGGCGTAACCGGAGCGGATTTCTCAACTGGCTTCAAAACGTATTCAGTCTTCTCTTGAGCAATCGGAGCAACCGTGTTTTGCGGAATCACCGCTGCGCGAACTTTCGCAATGTTCGGTTTCAAGATGTCATACGCCGCGAGATTATACACGCGCAAGTCCAAAGATTCGTTGCGCTCAAAAGTTTTGACCCAGCGGCGACGGACTTGCCCCTTCTCCATGAATGTTTGCAGCTTTTCAGAACATAGCTGCTTGAAATACGATTCGGTGTAGCCGCGCGCCTTCGGGAAGTGGCAAAACCGCGCTCCGGGGTCTTCAATCTTCAACCGCGAAAAAATTGCGTCCTTCGCGGTGTCTGTTCCGATGTTGTAAAGCCAAATGCCGTAAAATTTATTCTTGTTGGCCTGAACTAGCGGCGAATGCGGCGTTGAACTACCCTTGACGGCGTAAAATCGGCGAGCAAAGTTGCGCTTGCAAAAGCGATAAACCGCCTTTGTCTTGTGTCCACTATCGAAGGCCGCGCACGTCACGCCGATTTCAACGCCGGTCGGATGCGTGAATTTCTTGGATAGATAATCTTCAACCTGCTTTTGCACGTCCGGCAAATCGAAGTCGCCGTAGATGACGTGTTTTTCGATGCCCCATGTTTCCTCTTCGTCACCCCAACCAAGAATCTCCAATTCAACGCGGTCTTTCTGAATGTCCGCCGCCGCCGTGAGCAAGCAAACTTCTGCGGGTAATTCGCCTTCGTAATCTTCGCAGCGTTCTAAAAGCGGACTCCATAACACTTGCTCCGCCGCTTCTTCCCATGATTCGTTTAAGAAGATATTCGTCCAGACACGGAGTGTTTGCTTGTCGCCTTTTTTTGCGGTGAGAAAGTTTTCTGCGAACTGGTGGAGATAGGATTTGAACGCCCGCTTTTTGCCGATGGTTTGATACAGCCCTGAAAGCAAACGCCCGCGAATTCCGTTAAACGCAGCGGTCGCGCGCCACTCGGCGCGAAATCCGTTGACCGCAGGATTTTCAGGATGCCCGCTGGCAATCGCCGCAAGCCTTTGTTGGTCGCTCCATTCACTTCCGCATTTTTCGCATTCATAAATTGTTTTTGACGTGTCCGAAACCTCGCTGCCGTCCAATTGCTTGAATGTCCATTTGACGTTAGACCATTTCAAAACCTGAAAATGTCCGCAAGCATGGCAAGGCAGGAAATACATTTGCTTGTCGCTCCGCTCGATAATCTCTTCAATGCGTGACGCGCCCTTGCTGGTGACGGTTGACGACTTTAGCCTTACAGCATCGTGAAAAGTAATTGTTGCGCGGTCACCTAGCGCGCATGGGTCGCCTTCCGCCGTTGTTTCGTAAGCGTCAATTTCGTCTTGGATGGAAATTTTCTTTGAGCGTTGCCGAAAGCCTGACGGCGAATTTGCGCCAAGCGCGGTCAAGTTGCCGCCAGCAAACTTTCGATTCATCGTCGTGCTTTCCGAATCTTTCGCGCGCGGCTCTATCAACTTGCCTTTTAGTCGTGGCGTCTCTTTTGTCGAGGGAACAAATTTTTCCCGCATGAAACTTTTGGCCGAATCGAGCGTTGGATAAACAACCTGCATCGCGCAAGGCGCGTGGTCAACGTGGTAGCCGAGAATGATGCAAATGGAAAGCGTTTTGCCAAGCTGGGATGAGATTTGCCACGCGATTTCAGAGCAAGCTGGGTCTAGTGGGTCGTTCAGCATATCCCGCTGAAATGGCATTCGTGAGCATTTGTATTTTCCGGCTTCGGCGTTACCCTCGGACGGCAGATAAAAATACTTGTCTGCCCATTCGGAAATAAGCAAATGCTCTGGCGGTTCAATAATCCGCGCCAGTTCGCGCAATGCTTTTGGCAGTCCGGTCATGTTAAAATTGTGCGGCTATCGTGCCAGCAACGCCGGATTTTTACCGGAGGAGATACACCGACGACGCCTCGTCATTATTGCATTCCAATTCAAATTGGTGGCCACTAAATCATTTCAACGCCTCAATTCTTTTTTCGTCGCCTTCATTCAAATTTCGGAAATTCTTCGCCTTCCACCATCTTCAACACTCCGGGTCTGGTTCCGTTAATAAATGACCTAAGTGCTTTTATTGTTAATCCACAAAGATAGGAAGACGGGATTTTTACTTTCGACATTTTTGTTTTTATGATTCTATTTCTTAAATCCGTTGCGGAGCTTTCTTCGGTTGCCTTTCCGTCAAACAGGGCAACAAAAAACTCATCGGTTTTTGTTTTATTTTTTGCTTCTTCACTTGTTCGTCCAAGTAAATTTTAATTCCCGCAAAAATCGCAGTTTTAGGTTATGACTACTGTTTTCATTGGCTTAGTGCCTTTATTCCCGCCTCGTCGCCTTGATCTTCGGCGATGTTCGCGGCGTAGTTTAACTTTTTCCCAAACTCTGAAAGCGCACCCCTGATTTCTTCATCAATGGCCAGCCTTTGCGCTTCGGTCAATCCTAGCTTGCTTTGGACGTTATTGCCGACACGCAAAAATCTTTGCTTAACCGTGACCGCAACCTCTTCCCAAGTCCTAATCACAACCGGAGCAGAAATATCGTCTCCCGCCTCTTGCCGGTCTTTACGTTCCTCGCGCTTGGCTTTCGCAAGGTTTAATCGCTCAACGGCGGGGGTCGTGTTTTCTTTTTTGCGGTTCAGCAAGCCCTGAATCGCGCCCTTAAAATCAATCATTCCATTCTCGCCTTTGGGAATGATTCCGTCCTCGGCCATCTGGTCAACGCGGCGCGGCGTCAACCCGATTAGCTCGGCAAGGTCTTTGCGGTGGATTTTTTCGGGAATGGTCATGCCTTAGCTTTTTTCTTTTGCCAAACTTTCTTTGCCGCCGCCGAATGATTGCCGCCGTCTTTGTGGCTGCGCTGAAATTTTAATCCGAAGTTCTTTTGAAAGTCTTTTGCCATTGCCGACAACCACGCTTTACCAACCCCTATTTGCTCGCCTATCTGCTCGTAGCTCTTATCGCCAATCATGTCCGGCCTAACCAATGCCGTCATCGCCACAAACCGATTCTGCGCGGCTTTCGGGTGGCGTGGTGTAAATCCGCTCGCCGTCTTTTCTGTCCAGCACCAAAAGAAAACCGAGTCCATCAATTCCGCCAAGCCCTTCAACTTTTCCAACCGCTCCCAATCTTCTGGCGAAACGTCGCCGCCGTCAGTAATTGACAACCGCCGATAGACATCTGACATTTCGGACTTGTCCACCCCTTCAAGGTGTCCAGTCTCGTTAATGATTCGCAGCCCGCCTATCCCGCAGGGTTCGTCGTCCATGTTGAAATTGACTTTGTCTTTAAGGCGTAGATTTGTCAATACATTTCTGCCGAAGTAAAGTCCGGCTGAAGATACCGCGCAAGCCAGCCCGTCATCGGACGTTAATACGACCTTCGTTAAAAAATAAAAGGAGTCTCGCGCCGTTTTACACATTCGACCCTTCCGGCTAACCAAGAGAGACACGAAGGATAACCCGCCGAATGAGCATGGCTGGGGGGATTGTTGTTTTTCAGTTAATTTATTCAGTTTTCATGCCAAAACTTCAAATCGCAACGGAAATCTTGTAATTTTTTCTAGCGAGACAAAGAAAGCAAGCTTGGTCACCTGTTAAGAAAACCTCCCCGGAAGAACCTTTTAGACTAGGACGTCCTTCTAATGCCGTCGCTGTGGCGTCTGGCTTGGCCTCGGTGAGCGTGTGCTGCGTCTGGCGCTGTATCGCACAAGGGACGCAATAGAGACGCGATGCTATGGCCTGCGCCTCGGTGGTGGTGTCCGGCAGCTTGGTGACAAGCGGAGCGCGGCAGGATTTGCAATTTGATTCGAGTATCATCTAAAGATTCGGGTTGCGGTTTGAATCAGGGCGAGAGCGAGCCGTTGCGCTTGTGTGAATAGTTTCAACGTGCGCCGGTTGTCTCTGTCTCTCCCTTTATAGGGTAGAGAGACAGGAGACACGTCTCCGGCTTGTCTCCGGTTTGTCTCTGGAGAATTGGCGGAGACAAAGCTATTTGCGGAAATAGGTTTCATGCGATTTATTGATTGAAAAATAAATGAAAATATATCTTGTTCCATAACCGCTTATGGCCTAGTCTATGGGTGTAGCGAGAAACAAACGAAACAAATAAACAAAAGCAATCACATGGAAACAAAACTTACTAACGAGGAAATAATTCGGCTTCAAAAGATAGCCGACAAACTGCAATTTGCCGGATATGGCGGCAGTCTCCAGAATCAGCGGTCAGCGGATGGCGACGTTAAAATGCTTCGCAAAATCATCGCAATTGCAATTGATGGAAAGGCGGTGCAATCGTGAAACAACTTTCTAAACGCGCAAACGCGCATAACCAAAAAACAAAATGAAAAAACTACTCACATTAATATCCTGCGCCCTTGCGCTAAACCTAAACGCGGCTGTGCCTGACAGCTTGGCAATACGCGCAATCATTGGCGAAGCTGGCAATCAGCCGATTGAAGCGCAACGCGCAATAGCGTCTGTGATACGCGCTCGCGGCTCGTTACGGGGCGTTTACGGCGTGAATAACCCCTGTGTGGCGAGGGCTAGTGAATCAACGCGCAAACGCGCAGCGCGAGCGTGGGCAGATTCGGCAACCGTGGACTATTCGCATGGCGCAAGGTTCTTTGGTTGTAAGGCCGACGACGCCTATTTTACCGCGCATCATTTCAAGCTCGTTTTCAACATCAAACAAATCAACTTTTGGAAGGAATAATATGTTGACCATGAGCTTCTATCAAATTCGCCGTTGCGCTTGGCACAAGCCCGCACCACTCGTAATCGGCACTTCATCCTGCCAACCGTCGCAAGCTGGCAAATTTACGGACACAATCTGCCCTGACTGCCAAGCCGAGCTTCGCAATATCATTCCAAAACGCTCAAATCGTTTCTACGTTGAGGAAGATTGCCACGATGCCGCGCAATCGAGCGGAAAGGCACATTCTAGCGACTTTTAACCTATGAACACACAAACAGACACCCGAAACCCCGCTGCCGTCGCTCTTGGCAAGCTGGCGAAAGGCAAGACATCGCCCAAAAAGTCGGCATCAAGTCGAATCAACGCGGCTAAAGCCTCGCAAGCGGCAATTGCGAAACGCGCTCAAATCAGGCATAACGCGGAAATTGCGGCGTTGTTGACGAAAGGAAACCAATGAAAAAGCACAAAGGACTACCGGATTATCGTAATCGCGGTGAATACATGAAAGCATGGCGCAAACTAACGGGCAGCGACCCGAACAAGGCGCGAAAGGCTAAACGCAACAACGGCTATCGGAAACCTGAAAGCAATCTAGGATTAACCGGCGGACTGGCGAAGTATTGGGAGTGGATGTCGCCGGATAATTGCGGCGGCATGACCGAGCGCGTGGGGATTTGAACCTGTAAGCAATTCTTACAAGTTGGCGCGGGATGTCAAAAGACTCCCGCGCTGTTTTGCTAAAACGGAACTGAATTTGAATCGTCGCTTTGTGGCGACTTCGGCGCAACCATCCTTGATTGCTTCGCCGCTTCTGGCGACCAAGTATCAAGCCAAACGGTGTGCGTGTCGCCGTATTGCCCGATTTCTTTTCGCTCACTGATGCCGAGATTAACGAAGCCTTTCGCGTTCTTGTATTGTGTCAGAAAAGCAATCATCTTTTCGGCGTTGATGCCTAGTTTCAAAATCGTTTTGCCAGATTGAAACGTGATTTGCTTTGCGCTGACTCCGTTGCAGTATGTTTTCTGTTCGTTTTGGTTGCTCATAAAATCACAATGTTAAAATCAGTTGAATTTGTCCAGCCGTTGTTTTCCTTAATGTGTTTGGCTATTTTCAATTTATCTTCTTTCAAAATTTTTCCGCTGACGTGGATGCCGGAAAACTTGCATCCGTGCTCACAGCCAGACCGCCAGCAATGCGTTTCAACTTGAAAGCCTTGACCGTTTATCTTGGCACAAAAACAACTGCCATCAAATGCGCCATCTTCATCGTTTGGATTCATCGCAAACGACATCGGCCATTCAGATTGTAAAATTTTTTCAATGGTTGGTTTGCTCATAAATCAGTCTTTTGGTTAGTCGGCGTGGGGTCGGTTGGTTGGAACGTCGCCGTGAGATTGCAATTCAAACCGCGTGAACTCTTTGAAAAATGTTAGCTCGACCTTGCCTGTCTCGCCGTCTCGCGTCTTTTGAACGTCCAGTTTAACTGGTTGCACTTTTGGCTGCCACTCGCCATTGTTTGACAAAATCCAAACGCTGTCAGCATCCTGACCAATCGCGCGGCTTTCGCGTAGCTTTCCATCATCGTTTAGCTGCGACAAAGCCAAAACTGGAATTGAAAGCTCGCCAGCAATTTGCTTTAGCCCGCGCGAGACTGATGCAATAACCTGTTCGCGGTTATCACCAGTTCCGGCGATTAGCTGGATGTAATCCACGACCAAAAGTTGAATGTTGGATTTTTGCTTCATGCGCCGAGCGGAAGCGATAACCTGCCCGATTGTGTAGCCCGAAACTTTTTCAATTTCAATCGGTGCTTTTTTAAGCGTCGCCATCGCTGGTATCATTTTTGCAATGTCTGATTCGTCCATCTTGCGAAAGTTCACGCGCGATTCGGAGCAGATTGACCGAATGATAAGCTGAACGGGTCGCATCTCTGCCGACAAAATTCCTACGGCTCTACCTGACAGGGCGTTTGTTATCGCAATGTTCAACGCCAGCGCGGTTTTGCCGCAAGATGGATATGCGCCAATCACAATCATTTCGTCTGGGTGAACTCCATCAGTCAGCTTGTCTAAATCTTGCAGGCCTGTTGTTAATCCAGAAATTGAATCCCAATTTTGAGACTTAAATTCTATTATTTCCGCTGCATCTCGAAACAATGTTGCTATGTCCTTTTTGTCTTTACGTTCCGGCCTGATTGCTAAAACGTCGCGCTCAATGCTGTCCAGCAATTCAACTCCGCCACCATCGTAAGCCATCCTGACTCCTTCCGTGCAAACCTTAATCAGCTTTCGCATGGAAAAATCTTGCTCACAAATTTCCAACCACTCGGAAAGATTTGCTACTGACACGCAAACACATTCGCAGTCATAAGCGAATTGCTGGTTGATGCCGTGAAATCCTTTTGCCGCGTCCAAAAACTTAATTGAGTCCAGCTTGTCGGGCTCAATTTTACACATTATTTCCCAAGCGGTTTGACATCGCAAATCGTAAAAAAATTCTTTGCAGACGATTCGGTGCTGCGCTTCTGGCATTGCGGTTTTTGGGCTTATGAGACAAGCCCCGATAATTGCCATTTCCGCTTGCTCATTGTGTGGCGGCAATTTGTCGCTCATAAGTTTCCGCCCTTGTGATTTTGGTTTTGATTAGGTTGTGCTTTTGCGTGTCCATTTTTACGCCACTTCACAAAAGCGTTTTGCAGAAGCGGTTCAACTTTTGAAATCGGATTACCGTGTGTGTCAACCCAATTTCGTGCGTCGTGAGTATTCCAAAACCAATCCGCACAATCTTTTGGAATCCCGCGCATATTTGCCATCGCGTCAAAGTCTTTCCGGCTCATGGGCGGCACTTCTGGAAATTCTCTCTCTCTCTCTACTAATGGAGTAGGAGGAGGAGAGCTATGTTTTGCCATACCGTTTGCCATAGGCTGTGCTATGGCTGTGCTATGGCTGTGCCATCGCTTATCTGCGCCAGCCTTGCCTGATTTAGAACGGTTTGCGCGAAATTCATCCTGCTCTGACCTGACAATCTCCATTCTGACGTTTTTTAGCTTTCCGTCTTGGTCTAGTTTGAACTTGGATTTGACATGGGTAAGCGATGGCTGTGCTATGCCTCTGCCAAGACGCGCAAAATCATCTGGTGAAATTCCGCCCTGCGTCCATTGCAGCGACAAAAGAAGGATGTAAAACCCGCGCTCTTCGTGGGTCATGGTTTGCGTTCCGCCGATAAAGTCATCGGCGTAGAACTGAAAGGATGGCGGCTTCATTGGCCTTTTAATTCTTTCCGCATTGCGGCAAAAAGATTTTTACCCGCTACTTGTGAAACAGGTTTTAGTTTTGAAAAAAGACGGATGCCATCTTTTGTTACTGATGCTTCAATCAAATAGCCGTCAAATTCTTGCATCTTTTTTGCTTCAGCCAACGCAACTCCAATTAGCCAATCATTGCTAAACAATACCGACACTTCAGTTGTTACCACTGGTTTTGGTGTGTTCATTTTTTGTATCTCCAAAGGCTCGGTTCAACCGCCACCGTGGAAACGGGACGACTTGCCGAGGAACGGCAGAGGCTACCCAGAGCGATGGCGGTTGAACCGAAATTTTGTTTTGTTGTTTGCATTTGTCGTATTATTTTCTCGATGGTTTCCAATCACCGGCTGACAATTCAGCGCAATAACTCTCGCATCTAATTAGGGGTTGTCAAATTAAATTAAACGATAACGGAAAACTTTTCGCGCCGCATCTGTATTGCGCTCAAACTCGCAATCAATCGCCACGCCGTTAGCCCGCAGTTCGCTTATATCGCTCGTTGGCCGGGTCGTGCCGCAGTTAGCAATCATGTCGAACGGGGTCGCGCCCGTCGTCCCGCGCTGTCGCAGGAACGCCAGCAGCTTTTTGAGGCGCGGCGATTCGAGGCTTCCGTGGTGGAAGGATTTATTATTCATCTTAACTTCCTTTGGTTGGTTGGGCTAATACTTCAATCGTGGTTGTTTCAGTCTCGCCGCGCTTCACTTTTTCCTGATTAACTTCGAGCGTGATTTGACCCTCTTTGTCGCCACGTATGACTCCGCTGAAAGTAAGGCAATCGAGTAAATTTTTGACACTGGAATACTTGGCGTCCACGTCGAGGAGTTGTTTGCGGCGGAGCGTAAAGCGGCAATGAAGCAATCTTGCGCTTTGTGCTTCTCCTTTACAATCGCTCGCCAATGTTTTCGCGCGTTCGCATTGTTTGGTGTCCGATACGGCAGGACTAGCTTGAATATGACGTTTGACATTTTTATTTAACCTCGCTTCCATCTGCCTAAATTGCTCTGGCGTGATGCTCATTTTATTTAGCGGAAATTATTTGAACTGTGCGGCGTTAATCAATCACCTGTCCAACCAACACACCCTCTTTAGATTCGGCCAACGCAAGTCTCCGCATCCGAACCGCGCGAGCGTAAGATTCAAGTTTCGCTTCGAGTTGCGATAGATTTAAGTCAGTAGGCTTGATGCTCACGGCGTATTCAGCGTCTTTTAGCTCGCGGCTGGCTTCGTTCATTTCGTTCATTCGCCAAGTTTTAATTCATGCGCGGGATGATTGCAAGCGAAAAAGAAATTATTTTTTTCTATTGACTTAAAACAAATCTTCGCGCATTGTGTCGTCATGCGAAACGCATCACCACTTGAACAAAGAATAAAAGTATTAAAGATTGGCGGGAAATTCATTGTTGTTTCTTCGCCAAAAGAACGAGTCAACGCCCACACTTGTGCAACGCGGCTTGGCTACAAAATCAAAACTCAGTCCCGACCGTTCATCGGCGGCTTTGCAATCTACCGCATTCAATGAAATTTAACGACGACATCACCGACGAAGAGGCGGACGGCGAATTTGAGTGCCGCTCGAAAAAGCAGATACAACGCGACGATGATTTTAACGCTTGGGAAATTGAAGATGATTATGAATAACGCCCTAATCCAAGAATTTAACGAGCGGTTCGGCTTTCAACTGCCTAACGACACAAACTTATTTTTTCTTGAAGGCTATTGCCGCGTAGTCCACGCGCATGATTTGGCCGACAAGATTGCGGTTGAAACAACTAAACAAACAAGCTGATTATGACCAAAGAAGAAACTGAAATTTTGTGGGGCAAGATTCAAGGATTGCCCGACGAAGAAAAACGCCGACTGAAAGAAACGGTTTTTAACATGATGTTTGGTTATTTGAATAGCACGTCAAGCGTTTTGACATTTAACCACGTCCGCGATTCGTTTCACGAATATATTAAAATTGCAGCACCAAAAGAAACCCCCGAAACCAAAGAGAATTGATTTTATGAAAGATTTAACCGTAATGCCGAAAGGCGAGTTGGAAACCGCGCCGCAAGGCATGAGTATCGAAGCGGCGTTTAACGCCGCAGCGACAAAGGCTCTCGACAAGGACAGCCTAGACGTGATGAAACAACTTCTGGCGATGGATGCCGAGCGTCGTTTCAATTCGGCGTTTGTTGCGATGCAATCCGAAATTCCCGTCATTGTGGCGGAAAGTTCAATCCCGAATCGCGGCAAGTATCAGCGTTACGAGGACATCATGCAGAAAGACGGCGTTGCCAAGATTCTTTCCAAGCATGGTTTTTGCGTAGCTTTCGAGCAGGAATACAAAGACAACATCATCACCGTGACGTGCATCTTGCGTCACGCTGGCGGTCATTCGCATCGGACGCCGTTTTCCGTGCGCGTGAGCGGCAAGGCTGACTCGGAAACGCAAGCCGACTGCAAGGCGTCCACCACAGCCAAGCGAAACGCCTTGTGCCAAGCGTTGAACATTACCATCCGCCAAGACGTTTTAATGGACGAAGAAAACGACGCCAGCATTATTGGCAACCCGACGGAGTTTATCTCGCTATTCCAAGCCGACGAACTTGAACGCCGCGTGAAAGAAACGAATAGCAATGTTCAAGCGTTCCTGAAATTTGCGGGCGCGGATAAGTTTTCGACTATCCTTGCCGGAAAATACGACGAGCTTGATGCGAGCTTGCGCCGAAAGGAGCAAATGGGGAAATGAAAGCGTTTAAGTTTGTGGTCAAAGTTTGCACATACCAACAAAGGCGAAATGCGGAACTCGCTTTGCTTTGATGTTTTTCTAGTCTCCAACCAGACGGAATGTATTTTTATCTGCTTTCCAAGCCGCCAGCCAAAAAGAAGAAATGAAAATTCACCGCAACATTGAGCAGGGGCGTTGACAAATCATCAAAATGTGTTATGATTCCTTCGTGCAACGAAAATCAAAATCTACTTCCGCCCGCGAAGGTCGTAAAATCGGCCTTACTTCGGCTATCGCCATCGTTGCACACGCGGGCGGAAGTGCTTACAAAATGTGCAACAATGAAATCTGAAATTGAGCGGTTTAATTCTTTTATAGATAAAAACAATTGCGGGGACTGCTGGCAGTGGATTGGCGGAACAATGAAAGTTGGATATGGTTCTTTTGGCACTGGCGGAAGAAAAAACAGAAAAACCAATCTTGCCCATAGATATTCATACGAGCAAAAACATGGGAAAATACCAAGCGGGCTTTATATTTGCCACAAGTGCGACAATAAAAAATGCGTAAATCCAGACCACCTTTTTGCAGGAACGCAAAAAGAAAACATGGCTGACGCAAGGCGAAAAAAGCTAATAAAAGATTCTTGTGGCGAGTCTCACTATAAGGCAAAACTGACAAATTCAGACATTCTAAAAATAAGAGAAAAATACAAATTTAGAAAATATGGATGTAAAAGGCTTGGTAAAGAGTTTTGTGTTTCTCATCAAAACATATGGGAAATAGTAAATAGAGTTGCTTGGGTTCATATATGAAAATAATTCGAGACATAGAGCAAGGCTCGGCTGACTGGCAAATTTTGAGAAGCGGGCGAGTAACCGCCAGCGGATTAAAAAACATTCTGACTCCATCATTTAAGGTTAGAACCGGCGAAATGCCATACACCTACATGATTCAAGTCCTTGCCGAGCAATGGATTGGTGGAGCGTTGCCACAAGAAGCCGGAACATTTGACATGGAACAGGGCGTTATGATTGAAGAAAAAGCCCGCTCGCTATTTTCTTTTCAAACTGGATTGGAAGTTGAAAAAGTTGCCTTTATTGAGGCTGACGACGCCCGCTTTGGCGCGTCGCCAGACGGCATAATCATTGGGAAAAAAGAGGGATTGGAGATTAAAGCCCCGAAACTTGTTACTCATTTGAAGTATCTAAACAGGGGCGAAATTCCAGAAGAATACCTTTGCCAAGTCCACGGCTCTATTTACGCAAGCGGTTTTGACAAATGGCATTTTATGTCTTATAGAAATGGATTCCCGCCCCTGATTTTGACTGTGGAACGCGACGAGAAAATTATGTCGGCAATTAAATCCGCGTTAGATTCGTTTTTTGAACAGCTAGATGCGGCAATGACTAAAATGATTAAGCTGAATGGCGGATTGCCGCTGCAACGCAATCGCGGATTGAAACCATTTCCAACCCCTAACCCCGAACCGAATTGCGATACAATACCATAGCTCCGGCGAGAAAGGTAACAATGCAACCAAACCAAACTGACACCGAAACCGTCCAGCAAACAGAAGGCGGGGGCACTGTTGCCTCCAGCGCCTTGTTAGCCTGCCCGTTCTGTGGCTACGACAGCGCAAGAAGCCACGGACCACAACTCCTAAGCTGGACAGCGCAAAACGGCAGAATCTATTACGCCGTCCGGTGCAACTGTGACGTGATGCAGTCTGACAACCTCGAAAGCGTCCAAGGGTGGACATACCCGGATGAAGCGGTGGCGGCATGGAACACGCGAGGCAAGCTGTATGCAGGCTAACGAAAAGCTCTGCGGCCTGCGCGGAGAGAAAGATTGAACGCAATGACGACAACCAAATTAAACCCGGTGCGAGGCGCAAAGCGAACCGCAGGTTCGCAGCAGCGCCATGGTTATGCCGGAAAGATGACCTACCAAATCGCTTGGGCAATCGCGGGCGATGAGGGCAACCGCCATGCAAAAGCGCATGGGCGGACAAAATGGGCGTCGGAAGACTTCGACGCGGCAAGCCGAAAGCTCGACGAACTCGTCAGCAAACACAACCTGCCGGCATAACGCTGCCCGATGAGCCACGGCTGCGGGCGGCAAACACTCAACGACAAAATAAATATGCAAACTGAAACAAACGATGGAAACGACAAGGAGCAGCAGACGTTGGCTCCGGCGGGCTTGTTAGGCGCACGGCCTATCACGCCAGAGGATGTCATAAAGGAAGCTGACCGTAACTACGACCTCGGACGCAAGCACGGGCACGATGAAAAGGCCGACATGCTCGACTGGGCGGAAACACTGCTCTGCAACTCGCTTCCAATGTCGCACTGCACACAAGAGGAATGGAACAGAATCATCAAATCATGGCGCGACCAGAAACACGGCGCGAGTGCGCCTAACGACAAGCTGAGCCACGGCGAGGAAAGCAATCAATGAGCGTAACCGCACAAACCGAATTGAACGCCACCACCGAGCGCAAGACGCACTCGCCGTTGTGCTCCGGCGATTTGTTAGCCTGCGTCAATAACATCTTACCACCACCGCCAAAATCCAAGGAGTGATCGGGATGAACAGTAAACCAACAACTATTAACAATAAAACTTTTGCGCAGCGAACGGCTACGGGACTGTCTATTGAAGATGGTGACGGACTTACGCGCCTCCCAAACATCACGGTCTCTGGCGGTGGTCAATCTCGCCCGCGCAGTCCAGAACACCGCGCTAAAGCCGAAGCCTTCTGGTCTGCGCTGGCCGAACGGCGCAAGCAGCCCGGCAACTGTGTCCGGTGCGGAAAACCGAATACCGCCGAAACTCGGCAATGCCCGAAGTGCCTAGCCTACCAAGCAAAATATCGCGGCAGACTCCAAGATAAAAACGAAAAGCTGACGGCTGGAATGGTCGTGGCAATCGTAAAACAGTGCCGCCGCGAAGTGACCAAGCTCCGTGAAATCATCAAGCAAATGCAACGGGCGCACCGCGCCAAGAATCACCGCCAATGGCAACAAAAACGAACCCTCAAAAAATATGCTGACGCCTATCCAGAAATATCCAAACAAGAACTCGCATCAATCAATCATGCGTATGACAACGACGCAGAGTAAGCAGGCTAACGTCGTGCGTGAGCCATCCCGGACTCACGACACACAACAACCAGAAACCTGAACGAATAAAGTGCAGCGGCCAACCGGGATTGGCTCGACGCACTTGTTAGGCAGCACATGAAACTATCTCAAATCATAAAAATACTGCGGACGGCGAAGAAGCAATATGGCGACGTGCCGGTGATGCTCATGGATGAAGAAGATGGCCGCTGGTGTCCGGTCAAGGAAGTGATGAAGCTCCATCCATACACCGACAAGCACGGATGCCTGAACCGCGCCGAACCGGTCAACGCAATCGCGCTATCGCGCACTGGCGGAAATGCACCGGACTTGGTGCTGCCTAACGTGGAAGTCAGGCACGGCGGAACTACCGCGCCCGATTTGAAATGAGAGCAACAACCGCCGTTGCCTGCACTGACGGGTTAGGCCACGGCAAATAAAAATATGCTAATCAAAACAAGAAAACATTGGGTGCAACTCTGCTACGGCGGCGGCTGCGACGACCGAAGGATAATCTGGTGGCCGCGATTCGGGCAAATCAGCCTGCGAATACATGGCCGCTGGTGGCTTGGTCTGCATTGGGGCAAAGTGGCCTAACATTCGGAGCTGAGCCACCACGAACTATGGACATCCAACAACCAGCGACCCTCGCGGAGTCACGGAAAGCGCCAATCGTGGTTGGCTCCGGCGACTGGTTGGACAGCGCGATTAACGACAACCGAAAATAAAAATATGAGCTGGTCAATCGGATACGACAACAGATGGAAGCGCGACATCGGCTACGGCGTGCCTGCATGGTGCGACTATCCGGGCTGCAACGAGAAAATAGACCGTGGCTTGGCGCACGTCTGCGGCGGTGAACCATACGGCGGCGAGCATGGCTGCGGACTCTACTTCTGCGGCAAGCATCAAGAATGCGGTAAGCATCAGCTATGCGAACGCTGCGCGAGCCAACAGGATTCTTTTGAGAAAACACCAGACCATCCAGAGTGGATAAATCACAAGCTGACTGATCCAAGCTGGAAGGCATGGCGCTTGGCAAACCCAGAAGCGTCCGCCGCGCTGCCCAACGTAGAGGTCAGCCACACGCGCCGACAATAACCATGAACGACACGCAAACCATTCTAACTAGCACGCCGCCCGAAACGGAAAAGGGCAGCGCGTGTTGGTCTGCACCGATTTGTTCGGCGTCTTTTCCGGGCGTGTCTCTGTATCATGGCGACTCTCTGGAAATCGTGCCAAAACTGCGGGGCATCAACGGCGTGGTAACATCGCCGCCATACAACCAGAAAATCGACTCATTCAAACCGTCAGGGATGCACAAAGAATCCCGATGGGTGGAAAAAATCTCGCAATGCTACGCGGACTCAATGCCCGAATCCGACTACCAACAATGGCAAATCGAAACGCTAAACGCGCTATATGACGCAACGGATGAAACGGCGTCATGCTTCTACAATCACAAAATCCGGTGGCGGGATGGTGAACTGCTAATCCCGCTAGAATGGCTGCGGCGCACGAAATGGAAAATGCGCCAAGAAATCATCTGGGCGCGAAATGGTAGCTGCACGATGAACGCGAGAATGTTCGCGCCGTCCGATGAACGAATCTACTGGCTACGCAAAGAGACGCACAAATGGAATCAAGAGTGCGTCTCCTACATGAGCGTGTGGAATATCGCATCGCAACCGTCGCCAGAACATCCGTGCGTCTATCCGGTGCAAATCCCTGCGCGGTGTATCATGGCAACAACAGACCCCGGTGACACGGTGCTAGACCCATACATGGGAAACGGAACGACGGGCATCGCCGCTATCCGTGCGGGGCGAAAATTTGTGGGCATCGAAAAGGACGAACGCCACTTCGCGAATGCCGTCGAACGAATCCGGCGTGAACTATCACAGGGCGTGATGCTATGACGCCGAACGTAGAAAGCTGAGGCACGGGCGACTAAAATCTATGCACACCAATAACCTTCTCGGATTACTGACAGCGCCAACGCCCGTTGGCTCCGGCGACTTGTTAGGCAGCATCCGTGAAATCATAAAAGACACGATGTATGTCGTGGAAAATCTGCCGATGGGCGGAATCGGTGAGGACGGGCCGACACAAGACGACCTCGACGCCGCGAGTAATGAAGGGCACCCGATAGACCAAGATGCGGTCTATCACGCCGGTCAACAAATCTGGCTGAATTTGAAAAAGGCATTGGACGAACTTAATGCTGCCTAACAATAGAATATGACGCACTGCATACAGCCTAAACCGCTCTTACGCCGTCGTAACTACCGTCAAGACAAGAGGGTTAGGCAGCTTGAAAAATTAAAGCTTTGGCGGCAAAGAAAAGCGGAAATCAGGCAAGAAAGAATTGCGGCGGGATTATTGGAGCGCGAGCCAAAGCTAGAACGCTGGTATAAATTCGAGATTGGAATTAAAAATAAGTTGACTGGCGAGACTTGTTTTGTGGACTTAAAATCAGCGCGTCAGGCGCACAAGATTGCGGGGCTGGTTTTGAAGTATATTTGATTAAACGTCATTTGTGGCGTATTGCTACTTAAAATGCGCCTAATGCGTCATTTAAGTAGCTTTACGCGATAGGCAACAACCGAATTTCCGTTGACCATTTTTCTAACCGCCTCGACTTTTCCGGCTTTGATTTGCCTTCTAATTTGATTAAGCGCAAAGCTTCGTTTGAAGCCTAGTTTGTCGGCAATTTCTTTGCAAGTTTCCGCTTTGTCGTCGTAAATCAGTTCAGATTTAATCAACTGACTGGCAAGCATGGCGGCAACTTTATTCAGGCTCATAACGGCAATCTCCATTCGCCTTTCTTTTGGCCGTTGTTAATCAGTTGAATCCAGCCCATTTTATTCCCGCAACCTTCGCCATAAACTATTCCGCCGCCCCAAGCATGAGTCTGGCGACGATTTTTGGCGTAATCCATGTTGGCAATGCGCGTCAATGTGCCGACACAAATTCCAGTTGGATTATCGTCGCGCCGTCCCTGTTGTTGCGCTGGTGTGTGTGCATGAGCAAAACAAACATTGCCGTGCGCTTCGGCGTGGTCGCGGGCGCATTGCTGACCGAACATATAACCGTGGATCCATTTCCAGCCGTAAGCGCAAATCATTCCCTTGCGGATGTCCCAAGTATTCACCCAACGAATCCTTAACCGGCGCATTTCGCCTTCAATGCCAAGACTTTTCTTTGTGCCATAAACCAACATTCTGGCAAACTCTTTCGTCTGCGCGTTGTGATGGTTCAAAAATCTGTAAGGCCTTTCGTCGTGATTGCCCATTGTGCAATCGGTGACGCCAAGCTGCTCTAAAAACTCAATGCCGTGGTCAATGTCAGGGCAAATCGGCTTGCCTTCGTCCTCTGTGCCTTTTGCGCCCGAACGAAGCGCGGCGGTATCGCACCAATCGCCCAAATGAAAAATGCGCGTAGGCTTGAACCTATCGCGCAAATTAAACGCCGCCTGTTTGGCATCGGCATCAATCAGGCTTCCGTGCGAACAGCCAACTGCCATGAACCGCTCCCATTTTTTAATTATGTTTGCCATGAGATTTTTTTATTTCCGTTTTAATTGCCCTTAATTTTTCGGCGCAATCTTTCAAGCTCTCTTTCTGCTTCCTCTTTTTCTTCTCGTGCCAAGTCTCTGGCGATTTTGTGGTGATGCTCGGTTTCAAGTTGTCCGTCATATTCTTGGTTAAAGGGGCAGTTGTCCGGCGAGTGGCTGGTTTCGCCACAATGAATACAAAATGTATCGTCTTGACTGATTTCTTGACTCATTAAAATTTTGCCGCATCGGTCAAACGCTATTGCGCTTGGCTCGCAATCAGGTTGGCGCGTCTTTGATTACGGTCTGCCAGACGATGCGGCGATGGCAGATTGTTTGCGGTCACTTCTAAAATCAAATCCGCCAAAGGCTCGCAACGCAAGATAGATTGTCCAACGCCGCATAAAGCCGACGCCTTGCGCTTTCATTGCCTCGTAAATCAATTCGTCGCATTGCTTCTGCGTGAAATGCGCCTTAACCCATTGGCAAGTCACTCGGCAAAGGATTTCGAGTTGGTCTCTATATCCGGCGTCGTGCAATACCCCAGAAAACCAATCGTCACCAGTTGAGTCATATCCCGGCAAGATGCGAATAATTTTAGGCGTAGAAAGCCCGTCAGTAGTGCCGCCAATCGGCGCGCGGACTCTTGACCTATCGTGACGCACGAAAACTAGCGGCTCAAGCAAAACATCGTCCGCTCCGTTTCCTGTCGCAACGTCTAAAGTTAGGTTGTCGAATCCTTCTGTCATAAATCAGATTAGTCGCACCAGTCTCGCGGAAAGTTTTTAGTCAACTTCGGCGACGTATCGCCACTGATGCGACCATTTTTTGCGGCGTTGTTTTACGCCTAAAAGTTACGACTGAAAGCAATCGCCGCGCAAATATATGCGCCGTCAACGGACGTATCGCCGCCAGTGCGATTTTCGTAAAAGCCAGTCAGATTAAAATTCCAGCCCTTGCCAATGCCGATTTTGTAGTTCGCGCCAGTGACGACGATTTGCCCTACTTGCCCGCCACTAGTATCAATCAGCACGGAAGCGAACGGCGCAATAAAGAAGTTCGTGAGTCCCCATCCTTTGAGCGGGGCAATGACGGTTTGAACATTCAGGCCGCCCTTAACAAAATTCACGTTGTCAGTGGTGAAGTGTGCGCCATGAGCGATTTCGTCAAAGCCAAGAATGAAGCCCGCGCTCGTTTTACCGTTGCCGACAAAGTCGTAGAGGTAGTCCACGAAAAGCAGATTGTTATTGCCATGAAGCCCGCGCCCTCCGCCAACCGCAACGGCAAAGTTCGTTGAGCCTAAAGCGGCTTGCATGACTTGTTCAAGCCCGCCGCTAATTGTCGGAGTGATGGATGCCGGCAAGGTGATGCCTTCGCTTGCAAACGTCGCTGGCGGCGTTGCTGATGCCGCCTGCGCGTGTGCGCTGAACGCACCGAACAGCAGAAATGCCAATCCAAGCAAAGCAAGAATGGTGATGATTTTGGCGACGGCGGGATTGATGGATGATTCTTTCATAAGTTTTACGTTTATATGCTTATTTCGGCTGATTTTCAATAGGTTTCGGCGTAATCGGAGACTCCGGCTGACTAGGCGCAGGTTGGATTTGCGGTATAGCCACTTTATTTTCCACCGGAGTCTCGTCAATCGGCAAAGGATTTTTGTCCATGTAATCCAAGACGGAAAGCAAAAACGCAACGCCAAAAACGGCAATTATTTGTTGAAAAGATAGCGCAGGAATGGCGTCCGTCGTCGCGTGTGCCACCGCCACGCTGACGTAGGCTTTTAGACTGTGAACACCAGCTTGCACCGCGCCCGCGTTCATCACGGCTAGGTAATGATTAAATGCTTTCATATCAGTGTTTGGTTTTTAGTTCGCGCTTGATTTCGGATAGGCTATCGTTGATGGCTGAAAAGTTGGCCGAGCAATTTGTTTCAATCGAGCCTACGCGCTGCTCTAAAACCATTTCGCGCTCCGGCGTATCGGCAATGGCAAAGCCTTTGCGAGCGTAGCCTGTCACCAACGGCAACAAAACCACCGCCGCCGCGATGAAGCTCCATTTTCCCCAATCAATCATGCTTTGCTTACTCATGTGTCATAAATTCACGTCGACGCGGTTATTTACCAAGCATTCGTATAAAACGTCGGCGCAACGGTGTAGGTAATCGTAACGTAATTTGTTGGCTGCAATGCAAAGTAGCCGTCGCTTGCTAAAGAACCAAAAACAGTCGTGCCGTTTTTAGCGACGGCGTAGGCAACACTGCCTGTGAAATAACATTCTAGTGTCACTCCGGTTTTGTTCGTCCAACTAAATGGGCTAGCTCCCAATGTGATGGCATTTATGGTGCGAATCATTGAGCTTGCCACAATGGACGATGCTGCAATGTTCGTTATGCCACTCCCATTGCCAGCCAACAAAGGATTCTGTCCGTTCTGGTCAAGCGCCACCGCGCCGCCATAAAACGATTGCGTGAAGTAAATTGCTTGCGCCGACGGCACGGTGTTGGTTGTGAAATAATAACCGCCCGCCGCACCCGTGCCGTTATAAGCCGAGAATGCGTTGGTGACAATCGAGGCCGTGTTGGTTGGCACTGGCAGCACGGTAAAGTCAGCATACAGCAATCCACCGGCACGGTTCGTCTTATTCAAAGACCAAGTTGGCATACCAAATCCTTGGTCAACGATGTCCTGCGGATTGTTGAGCATGACCACATACGCGCTGGCGTTTGTATAAACCGCTTGCGCGCAAAGATATGACGTGTCTGTGTTTTGATAGTTCACGATGTCACCAACGGAGCTTTTCAGCGTGAAAATTCCATTCGCCGCAGTATCTGGCGACCCCATTCCTTCCACGCCAACTTGATAGTAATTCCCGCCGATAGTAAATGGCTTGACTGATGAAAATGTTCCAACGGTTCGGCTGATACCGTTATCTACGTTAATATAAGTGCCCGAATTAAATGAGTTTGTATTGGCGATTTCGGAATCAAGATTTGATTGCGTGTTGCCAGTGAACCGGCTTCCATCAAACGTAATGTTTTGGAATACTGACTGCGATAATTTTGCCCCAACGCCAATAAATAAGCTGCCAATGTCGTGCATCGGACACGTCGCGCAAGCTTGCATCGTGCCGCCAATAATCCCGCCTTCATCCCAAACATTGTTGACACTCGTAATCAACCCCACGTTGAATTGCATTGCCACAATGTCGCCAAGGTTTCTGATGTAGGAGTTTCTGATGGTGAAATAATTCGTCGAAACATTGTCGGCACTGCCAAAGAACCCATCATAGCCGCCTAACAAAACCAAGTTGTCTAGCAGCACGTTTGTGAAAGAAATTCCGCCCGCCGCCAGATTCCCATTGCCGGTGGATGTTCCGATGAACGGGCCATATAACGTAGTCGTCGAGTTCGTCCAAGTGAAATCTTTGATGATGCAATTATCACTTGGGTCAATGATGCATTTCTCGACATTGATAACGCCGGTGTTCGTTGCCACCAGCACAACCGCCTTCCGGTCAGAAGCCACACCGCAAAGCGTGATGCCTTTTGCCAGTTGGATTTCACCCGTCGGATAATAGCGTCCGGGTTCGAGATAAATAATGTCACCATAATTCGTCGCCAGAAAACAGACGCCAGTCACGAGTGATGACAGATTTGTGCCTGAAAAAGGCTTGTCGGGATTGCCGATGACGCCAGTGGAATCATTGCCGTTGGTCGCCACGTAAAACACGCGCCCGACTTGATACTGATTTGTCACCACGTTGGAAAATGTGGAGTTGGTGTTGCCAATCGTCAGCGTCCCTTTACCAGTCGAATCCACGGAAAACTTATTCGTCAATCCGTTCAATGTCGTCACCTCGAAATTTGTGCCGAGAAAGACGTTAGTGTTTTGCGCCGAAGCCGTGCCGAGCGTCCAAACGCTCGACGGCAATCCATTCGTGGCATTCTTTGCGGCCACCAGCGCGATGTTCGTGGATTGATTCAACGACGCAAAGAGCGCGTCGCTGGCCGCCATTGAATAAGCATAAAGTCCATTGCTTAAGTTCGTCGAAATGGCGGTGTAGTCTGCGGCATAAACCGTCCCCGTAACATTTGTGCTGAATGAATTTGTAAAACACGCCGTCAGCGTCGGTGGCTGAATCGTCGAAAAGTATTTCACGCGATAGCTGAAGCCGGACAACATTGGATTGGTGTAGCTTGCGGAAGTGATTACTCGGAAAGTTTCGTCGCCGACGACGTAGGCTTTTCCATCAAGCCCAAACGCCAGCGGCGTAAAAGAAACTTGCTTAACGGTTTGCGTCTGACCTAGTCCATTAACGAATGAATAAATTACGCTGATGTTCGTTTGCGCTTGGCAAACAAACTGTGTCAATAAAAGCGCGAAAACGATAAGCCGTGTCATCATAATAAAGTAAAAGTCAATTTCTGGCTACCACTTCCCGCGTCCGCAACGGCTGGCGGTCAAATTCACCAGCGTCGGGATTGGCACGCCGCCGCAACATTGCTTGCAATTTCCATTCACGTTGAACTGACACGGGGCGCAGATGGTAAGGCGCGATGATTGCACTTCCGCCGACGCAATCATTTTTGCCCGGTCAAACAGCGGGGCGGGCGACGTTTCAAATCTCAACGCAGCGGGTTTCACGGGCAGTAATTCCACGCCGCGTAGTCCGCCACAAAGCGCGAGACGTTTTTGCAAATGCGGTCGGTCGTGCCCCAATCGCTCGTCACATTCGAGCCGTAAGGAATGCCTTGTCCGCCGCCGATGGCCACGTTGTAAGTGTAGTACGGCGGATTGAATTTATTGGCGGGGTCGTAGAACAGTGTCACGCCCGTCGGCAACGATTTACCGGACGGCACGGCGTCAGCGGCTTCCACAAGCGGGCGCATCGCGTAATAATAAACGGGCGGTGTAGCCCCGCCATCATCTGATTTCCCGCTGCCGTCATCTTCTTTCCATGAAAAGCTCAATGGC
>Ga0208871_1000065_pt1 | contig 36080 bp, 56 predicted proteins | sample CryBogCBE19Jun07_FD_184592 | JGI IMG/M metagenome (GOLD analysis project Ga0208871, IMG submission 184592) | Freshwater microbial communities from Crystal Bog, Wisconsin, USA - CBE19Jun07 (SPAdes) | ecosystem: Environmental > Aquatic > Freshwater > Bog lake | place: Crystal Bog, Wisconsin, USA...
CATATTCTTTTGTAACCAATCCCAATTCAAACAACTGACGCAATCCGCGCAAATGCGGACCTCCAACTTGTTGATGATGTTCGACATATTCCAATGCGGCTTGCTGGATCGGAGAAATGGAATTCATGACACCCAAATTCCGGCCAAAGATGGAAACTCTTTTTTTAACAATTCTCTAGCTTCTTCTGCAATAATCCGGTGCTCTTTCTGCGTCGATGGATCGGTGCGGACAGCGATGTAGTGAATCCACTGGCGCAGGGTGCCGTTGGCATACATCCGGGTCTTCATCAGGCCCTCAGGAAGCACGGCGCGAGCCTGTTCCTTGGCGATTCCGCGTTCTAGGGCTTCCTTGTAGGTATCCTTAATATGCTCAATGATGCGCCTTTGTGCCAAAAACCACCAAACCTCCAAATCCTCGTCCTGTTTGCCGGGTTCGATGCTGTTCTGCCGGCTTTTAGGGTCTTGTAACCGCGCCTCGCGCGTTTCAAAATCCAGCGATTTCGTGGGGTCGGCATAACGCTGGCTGAACTCCTGAAATCGGAACCCGTGCCGCAGGATTTGCCGGCCAATGTCGCGCGTGGTTTCGATCTCCATCACGATGTTGACCATTTCGAAGATCGAAAAGTGCTTATTTTCATAGCAATATTTCAGCAGCTTCCCGCCGGTTTCGGTATTCATCTGATTGTCGGGGTTGCTCACTCTTGCAGCGTAGACGATAAATTCCTCGGGTGTGTTGATGCCCTCAACACGGGGCTGCGTGACGGCGACGATGCGAACTTTCATGTGTTGTCCTTCAGTGCCTGTTTGCCGGGTGGCGTGATTCGATGATATCCTGCACCATCATTTCGATCACTGTTTCGCGTGGGGTCATTTCGGTGGCTCCGGTATGGTCGCGTAGTGCGTCGGCGGATGAAATTCTGGCTCCCATCCAGGCGGTTCATCTCCTTCGGATGTCCAACATTCATGCTTGGGCCACCAGCGCGCAATAACTACCCACCGATCCTTTTTTGGGTTGTTTTCAACAAAACCAGAAATCAGCCATAACTGCCCATTCCGGGCTTCGTCATCAATCTCTCGCCAGGGCGAGACGATCATTGCAGCAAGGCGCGCTTCTATTTTTACATCAGCTTTCCGAAAGGATTGTGAAGGCCCAGTTAGCCATCTTTTGTTGTATGCTTCCCAAAATAACTCTCGCAGCGCATCGCGCCGCACGGTTACAAAATCGGTCATTTTGCCCTCTTGGCTAATGCCGCACGGGCTTTACACCCACTGCATGTGTTTTCATCGAAGTTCGGGCCATACTCACGACAAAGACCCTCACAAAATTGATCTCCGTAATAAGTCAACGCAGCTTCTAACTCCGCGATTCTGGCCCGTGCTGCGGTCAGTTCGGCGCGCATACCGTCCGCGTCCACGACAACCGTGCCCATGCCGTCGCCGGCTCCGACTGGTTTGTAATAGTGCTCGGTCATGGCGTGGGCCTCTTTTTTCCCGATGCGGTCTGCCGCAGCCTGCATCGCATGTTCTTTGGTTGGGTACGCTCCGCTTCCGCCGGCTCCAATAGTTTCGGTCATTTCGCACCCCGCGCGGCGTCAACGGCGGCTAGGCCGGCTTCAACTTTCCATTCGCTCATCTTCTATCTCCTATTTCATCGGCGCTAATTGTTGCAGATCACAAGTTGCTGATAGCACATCAGCTTTCTTCGCTTGAAGGTTTTGCACCTGCTCCACCAACGCGGCCTTGCAGAGGTCTTTTGTTGAGTAGCGTTGCTCCGGCGGGCAAAGCCCGATGCTGCCGAGCATAGCAATCAGGTGAAGGGTGAAAATCACGTCCTTTCCTCCAACAAGCCTCCTTCAAAGATATACGTCCCGACATGAGACAGCTTCACCCACGGTGCTGCGTGGATTTTGCCGCCCATTTCCCTCCACTTGAAACAGAAGTGATAATCCTCACTGAGCAGGCGATTGCTTTCCTTGTCGATGCTGGTGGCAAAAAACTCGCGGATCTTCTCAGCGCCCATTTGTCCGGCCAAGTCATTCACATCATTGGTGTATGACGGCACTTCCAAAGCCATCTTTGTCAGCACTTCGCGCTTGATGAGCATACAGCCGGTGCCACCGGCGAGGATCTCAAACGGCTTATTCTGCGCCACCGTTATCTCGTTGGCGTTGTCCAACAGGTTCAAAACGAAGCTGGCGGTGTGCTTCTTTAGATCATCGACAGGAACGTTCATTTTCACCGCACGTTCAACGGTATGCCAGTTGATTTCTTTTTTCGGGTAGATACCGCAGACAACATCAACGTCAGCCATCACCATTCCCATAATATGCTCGGCCTGGAAGCGAATATCAGCGTCAATGAACAACAGGTGTGTTGCCTGCGTCTTGAGAAACTGATGCACCAGGGCATTCCGAGCACGAGTGATGAGCGATTCATTAAAGACGAAACTGTTGGCGAGTTGCCATTTAGCTGCCGCAAACTGCGATTGCAGTTGGCAGACGCTTTGCATGAAGAATCCGGTTGTCATGCCGCCATACATTGGCGTTGCCAGCATCACAAACGGCCTTTTGCCGCGTTTAGTCGGTGCTTTCGGCATTGTTTGTCCCCTTAAGAAGCGGCAGGAAGTCATCCAACCGCATGATGATGATACTCTCCCGCCTGTCTGCCCTAGCTATCACCAAAGGCTTCTGAGCGGGGTTTGCGGCTCTAGTGGCTTGGTCTAGCCAATCATACACGGCAATGCCTGCGCGGCGCTTGCACTCCACGAGGTAGCCGGGGAGGTTTATGTCCCCCCCGCCATCCCTGGTTTGGTTTAGGTTGCGTTCAACCTGAATCCCCAGCGCATCCTGCAATACATGCACAATGTCGCGTTCAAACGAAGCTCCCTTAGTGCGCTGAGACTTGCCCATTAGAACGGGATATCGTCGTCAAAAGCTTCGATTTCTTTTGGTTTGAACGTCTCGGCATCGGGCTTGGCCCTGGGCTTAAAGTTGTCGATCTTCATGCTTAGGAACATGCCGCTAGCCCCTTGGCGGTTCCACATGGCGATTTTGATCTGTTGTCCGGCCTTGCAGTCTTCATCCAGCACCAAAATAGCATCCCAATCGGGCGCTTTTTCGTGCTTTTTCTCCTTCACCTTGAAAGCAATGCCTGCTCCAACTTGTGGCGGGTTTTTGAGTTGCATCTTCGCTTCCTACTTCAGCATGTTGAGATATTCGGGTTCCAGTTCGTCAAACACCGCTTTGTTTACTTCCGCCAGTTCCTGGCCGGTCATGTGTTTGCTTTCCTGCGACAGTTTGGGCGAGTTGCGGATACGATCCACAAGGTCATTGTAGCCTTCCACCCATTCAGACTTACCCGAATGCGTTGCGTGGAGTTTCCCACCTGGAAGATAGAGTGGAAAATCGTCGGGCGATGCAACCGGGGCTGCCAAAGCTGGCATAGAAGCAGGGGCTGGCGTCAGAGCCGGTGAAAAGCTTTCCATCTCCTCCTCGGTGTATGTTCCGACAATGCAGCCCGGATAGACCGTTCGGATACCTTCCGAGATGCAGCGCGAACGCAGCATGGCCCTGGGGTATTTGTTCCAGTTATCCTTGCCTGCCAGCCCGATTGCGTGGGCCTGCTTTATCGTCCAGGTTAGTTCGAGACTGCCGCCTTGTGGGTGCGTAAACACGCCCGTCACTTGCTGGTCGGTGTAGGTCTTCCATTCCACCTTGCCGCCTGCATTTTGAAAACGGGCCAGCATCGCATCCGCTTTAAGCGCAGGCCTACCCTGGATAACGTGATAATCACGAGCAGCAATCGCTGGGTGCAGACCTTCGCCTTGCGCGATGAGCATCAGGGCCAGCGCCTGATCCTCGGTTTTAATGCCAAACAAACCGCTCTTGGCAACGGCAAGAGCCATTTGCCGCATTTCACCAACAGGGATGAGTGCGTTACTCATCTGCTTCAACCTTTTCCATCGCTGCGTCAAAAATGCTCATCCCGGATCGGGGCTTGTTCCCCCGAATAACGTCGGCAACAACATCCACAACGCGCTGCACTGCGGCCGCACCCACCCCCTTCAAGCGGCGAAGTTCTCCAAGCGGCATGTCCGCTACGTCGCCCAGCGTGACAGCATCACCAAATTCAGCCACCATCGCATTTTTCGCCCGCGCAGGGATTTTAGTATCCACGACGTAAACATCTTTCCAATCTGTCATGATTCGCCCCTATTTAACGATAAGACGCCGAGAACCGGCGCGTTCAACGATGAACTTGTTATAAGTATCAGGCATTGTCGATTTAAACAACGCGGTATCAAGTGTTTTTGTGGGTTTTGCTGCTTTCCAAGTGACCAAAGTGCGGCCATCAATCGTGCGGATTTCGCTGGCATTACCCATAGAGGTTTGAAGATAAGCAGCAATCTGCTCCTCTTGATCTTCGAGCGTTTTGCGTTGTGTTTTAATCGCCTTAAATTTCTCCACGATCTGTTCGCATTCCGCGCTAGCCAATACGAAGTCGCCATTGTCCTGCGGCCAGGCCAACCGGGCGTCATTGCTGGTTTGGGGGGCTGGGAGCGTCCCTTGTTGCACATGTGCCCACAACGTCGCGTAGTGTTTAATATGCTCAACGCGCATTTCATCAGTTACGTCGATCCTGAACGTGCGAAAATGCTGACCGCCAAACAGCACCGCTAAATAAACGGTGCCGACGCCCGCAACGCAGGCTTCGTGGATGCACTGCACCATATCTGCCGCAGGAATACGAACAGGTTCACCGTCCTCACTAAACTTGTGCGCTGCCGCATGATTATAGTTTTTGCACTCCACCAGGGCGCGCTGGTCTTCAGTGATATAGTCGAAGTGGGACTTCATCCACGTCTCGCTTGGATGCGTCAAAGACACGTCAAACTCTTTGACGCGCAGCTTGTGCTTGTCTTCAAACAAGCGCGCAATGTGCGGCTGCATGAACAGGCCCATCCGCATTGCCTCCTGTTGCCGCTCAGGCAGGCTTTCAACCGGGTTACGGGTGCGTTTCCCCTGTTTTTCGAGGATTAGCTCGACGGTCTCACCATTCACGTCTCGCCGGCAATCTGTTGACCACCAAGCAGATGCACGATTTTCGGAACTAAAGTCATCCATGATCTTTCTCCAAAAAACCTTTAAGCAGGTCAGATAGCTCTTGCGCCTGCTCGCGCTTAAACCTCAGCGTCATATCGTGCGCGTGGTGCATGGTGCTGAGACAAAAAATGTCGCCATCGACAAGATGCGTCAGGATCAAGCGACTATGCTGCAAAACAACAGACGGCATTACCAAATCCTCCACCAGGAGCGTTTAACAGGCTCAAGTTCGTGATTTATGCAGATGAGTGCGGCAAGCTGCTCCAGCTGGAGAGCGATAGACCGCAGGTTGCGAATTGAGCTCACCGGCAAGCGCCGGTATTCGCCCGCTTCAATCCCGCCAGACAACTGACGGGCTAAGTGAAGTAATGTTTTGCGGTGCGTCATTCGCCGCCGTCCAATTCGTCCAGTGCTGCGCGGATTTCACGCGCCATCCATAACGGCAAATCCAACACCATTAGGCAGCCGGGATGACCCTCTTGTTCGATCGTGGTGCTGATGTAGAGGTTTTTTTTGTCCACCTCGACGGCAAAATATGTGAGGTTTTTGTGCTCGCTAATCGTATTTTTGTAGAGCGTTCGCATTGGAGTGTTCCCGCATTCGCCAGGATTGGCAAACAAATAATCTCATGCTCGGGTTGCGCGGTCAATAGGCGATATGATAGAAACACGCTCCAAAACAGGAAAAGAGGTCATTATGCAAAAAACCATGTCGATTATCGTGCCGACGGAGTTGCTCGACGGTTTGACGGAAATTGCAAAACGCGAGGATCGGACGGTTTCTAGCTTGGTCCGAGTTGCGCTGCGGGCGTTCCTTGAACGTGAGCGTATCGAGGATGAGGCTAGGGATGATGCATGAGCGCGACACCGTGGATGCCTCTGTACGTCGCTGATTACCTAGCGGACACCGGCCACTTATCCACCGATGAGCATGGGGCGTACCTGTTGCTCATCATGCACTACTGGCGCACGGGAGGCTTGCCTGACGATGACACGCGCCTTGCCAGCATCACTCGATTGGGCAAACGGTGGCTCAAAGTCTCTCAAACAGTGCGCGATTTCTTTCACGCCGAAAATGGAATGCTAAAGCACAAGAGAATAGACTTGGAACTAGCTAAGGCATTGAAAATTCGCGATATCAGGGTAGCAGGAGGTATAGCAAGATCGCAGCAGCGTTATAGCAAGCCGCTAGCAGAATGCCAGCAGGAGGCTAGCCAATCACAGTCACAGTCACAGCTACAATCACAGCAATTAGAAAGAAGCATAAGAAAACCCCCTCTATCCCCCACTCGCTCGTGCTCGCTGAGTGTGATTATGGAGCCTGACGGGTTTGAGGATTTCTGGGCTGCTTATCCGCGTAAGATCGGCAAAGGTCAGGCCCGCAAAGCCTGGAATGTGGCCGTCACCAAAACGTCAGCCAGTGCCATCGTGCAGGCGTGCGAGGGTTATCGCTGGACCGGATCGGAAAAATACACGCCTCACCCGGCAACGTGGTTGACCGGAGAACGGTGGACTGACGAAAGACCAACGGAAGTAGATTTCTTGGAGGGACTGACATGACCAAGCAGGAACAATTTTTTCGCGCACTCGCAAAGTTGGTGCAGCCCGATGATCCCGAAGCGGCTTATCAGGCTCTTAAGCCAATGGCCGCAATGCTGACCAGCACGCCGGAGAGAGTGTGGCAATCTCGGCAATGCTTGGAAGCAATCGCAACAGCCAAGCGCAGGACGATTGTGCCTAACTACGCCGATCTGCAATCCGCAATCGGGCAATGGCTCAGGGACAACCCGGACACAACAGCGATACCGGACGATCGCATGTCAGGCTGGTCTGAGATGGACCGGCGGTGGCTGGATTTTTATCGCACACGCAAGGCGGAGGGTTTCGTGCCTCGAGGCAGGTCAAACCTCATGAGCCTGATCGGGCAGCAGGCACCCGCGATATTGCCGTTTATAGCCGCAGAGGAGCGCGTAGAGCCTGGTGCGGGGAGGCGCTGGTATGATGATACCGGAGAGAAGTGAAAAGCCCTCTATGGGCCTCTGACGGGCTTCAGAGCGTGTAGGCAAAAAAAACCCCCGGATAGCGACCGGGGGCAAGTTCACGGAGAGGAAACACCGACGGAGCAAAAATTACGGCTGATCCTCGCCCTGGTCAACATTAAACTTGTCGGCAAACACTTCATGCACGTCTGAAATCGCGCGTGGAGTTACTTTCGGAGTCATATCTCGCAGAGTTGCCAGCACGTCGGCATAATCATAGCCGTCTGCGAGATATAATTCGGGTTCTTTCATCTGCTCCAAAATGTGTATAATCGCCTGCATAGCGCCAGCAATTACGATATTTTGATTTATGCATAGTTGCGCTTCGTCTTCAGCTAATTTTTTCCAATATCTACGGTTTGTCATTGGTTTCTATCTCATTCCTAAGAGCGATCAGTTCGACCATCCCGCCGTTGAGCGATATCCGATCATCTTTCGATTTGCTGTTGGTTATCTGTTGCCGCAGGATCGAGATGCGGCGGGTTATCCGTTCAAGCGGGGTGAGGGGTGGAAGCATTTTTTTCCCAAAATACCAAATAGATGGAACCATCGACGTCACGCATCGGCTTGTGGCGTCTGTTGCCATGCAAGCATGTTTTCGCTTTTGCGTCTGCATCGGCATGGCTCTCAGCCTGCCCATCCCATCGAAAAGTGCCCACATTCCCGGCGGGTGTTTGGTAAGTGTATGTTGCGATATACCGCGCCATGTCAAAATATCCCCACCAGAACGAGGGTCAGCACAACCCCAGCGAGGGCGCCAAACATGAAACAGGTGGAATGGTAGGACATCAACCACCTAGCCCAAAACGACGGTTTCGTGTGCTCCTCCCAGATCCCGTATTTGAGATTAGCCGTGCGTTTTTTCATGTTCATGATGTATCCCCTTTTGAGTATCCTGCCGAGTGCAGGCCATAGCAGGCGCCGCAGCCCCTGCTAGAGTCCGGATTAGGCAGCGATGCGCTTCGCTTCAAACGCTTGGATGTAATCCGCTGCCTTGGACGCCTTGGATGCAGCTGCAACTACCGATTTGTTGTCAGCTTTCATCGCTGTAATCCAAGACGCCAAATAATCAGCATGACGAACGGCGGGCTCTACGCCCAAAGACGCGCACAAAAACGCGCTGGTCATTTCCGCCGTCAATTCCTCAATTGCGTATGCGTGGTCTCCGAACCGTCTACCGAACTGCCGATCTAACCGGCTGGCATGGCCGGTCCAATGCCCAAGTTCGTGTAGTGCGACCTGATACCAACCCATCGGATTAGGAAATGCACTAAGGGGAGGCATCACAACGTGATCCGCAGTAGGGTTATAATAGGCGCGGTCGCCGCTAATCATTACGTGCGCCCCTGTGTTGGCGATCAAATCGTCGGCAGCAATGTGCTGTTGCGGTACGCTTAACGGCAAACGCTCTGCAATCGCAGCCAAACCCGAACATTGGGCAGCGTTGAAAACAGTGTACGATTTGAGGAAAAATATAGGCTTTGCATCATCCCCCTTCGGCATAAACCGATCGGCATAAACAACCGAGGTGCCCTTCTCTCCCTTCATCACGGAACCGCCAAGCGCAACCGCCTGCTTGAATGTAAGCCACGATTGCGAGCCGAACCGCGATCCGGCGATCCACAACAGGGGGATGTTAATCCCGGAATACGCTTTCCCTGTAACCGCGTTGTGGGGCAATTTCGTGGTGGTGGCGTTGCCATCCTTCCACGGCTTAACCCAAGGAATGCAACCCGCCTCTAATTGAGCGAGGATACTGTCAGTCACGGCTTGATAGATATCGGTTTTGGTCACGGGATAATCCCCTATGTTGTGGGGGGCCGAAGCCCCGCTGTCTGTTGTTTTAGAAGTCGCCGTAGAGCTGGCCATCTTCGCCGAGCCAAACGCAGTAATCTCCGACCGGCTCGCCGTATAAGTCTATGACTGGCACGAGGACCACCGTCACGCCGTCATCGTCATGCCATCGAGCCGGGCCGGTCGTGTGGCCGTCATAGCCCCAGCTCGAGAGCATGGATTGCGCGTATTCCGTTGCGGCCGCCACCATCCAGGCGCTAAACCAGTACACTGCCGGCTTGTCGGTTGCGATCACATCGGCGCGAGCTGCTTCTACTAAACGCATGATGTCTGCGGGAATGTTCATGTCTTCGTCTCCGTGGCGTGATTGCCTAAGCGCATACTGCCAGAGCTAGACCTGGTTGTGTGTCTTATCTTTTCACCGTTTGTCGTATTTTATTGCAGCCTGCTGTCGCAATCTCTTCCCCTGCGTGCGCGTCTATAGCTCTACAGCTCTATAGCTCTATAGCTATAGCTATATATCTATAGACTGCCCACCGCGCTGTCGCAGCGCCACCCAGCAACTCGAGTGGGCAAGTGTGCGGGAGTGCTCCTACTCTGACCGCCCCTCGAGCTACCGCTCGACCGCCCCTCGAGCACCGCTCGAGCTACCGCTCGACCTCCCCCCGGAACGCTATTTGGGCCAGCAATCTCGACCAGTCTCGAGCATAGACATGCTCACGCTTCACGCGCAGCCTGCTCGAGCATTGGACGCCTTCCTCGAGCATCCGCTCGGCAGGCAAACGGGATGGCCACGGCATGGGCCCTGGGCCCCCTCATGCGGGTGCCCCTTTCGCAACTCCCCCCAAGAAAAAACCATGTTTGCGGCACTTCAATTATTTGTTAAAACCATATATAACTTTATGAGGAGGATTTGTTGTATGGCGATGCGTGAAGAATCATTGAAGCGTTTGAACCGGATACTTGACCGTTGGGCGGTTAATGTTCGGTTGCGGGACATTGCTGATGGGGAGGGCGTTAGCCTGACCACAATTTTGTCTTACTTGAAGTATGCTCGTGAGACTGGGGACCATCGTGCGCATGTTCGTCGAGTGCGTCCGGCTGAACAGCCTATTCGGTTTTTGGATGCGTGTATGCTCTCTGGGAAGGAGGGTGTTTCGTATGATGATCTGAAGGAATTGCTTTGGCCGCACGGTTATTTGCCTGTGTCCTGGCGGTCAATCATGAGTTTGTGTGCGCAGAAGAATAGGAAGCAGGGACATGCAATCATCGCCTCGAAGCAAAGGTATTACTACGTTGGCGAGGATGAGCCTGCGGCAAAGGTTGATGCTGAGTAGCAGCTTCTACGTGGAGAGCGTGGTATGAAGTTCGATCTTAAGAAGTTCTACAAGTTTTGTTCGGAGCTTCAGATTGAGACCAAGGAACAGGGTCTGAAGAAACTTGGCACCCTGCTTGGCACTCAGACCTATGTGATGGAGGAGATTCAGAAGGGTCTTGAGAACGATATCCATCATTATGTGATTCTGAAAGGGCGTCAGCAAGGCATTACGACAATCAGTCTGGCGTTGGACTTGTATTGGGTGTTCACACATCCGGGTTTGGGTGCGACGTTGGTGACTGACACGGAGGAAAACCGTGAGATGTTCCGCAGCACTCTTGGCATGTATCACGAGCATTTGCCGCGTGAATGGAAGATGCCGGTTGATAGCCACAACCGGAATCAGATGGTGCTGAAGAACCGAAGCCGGTTGTTTTATCAGGTGGCCGGGTTGCGAGCGAAAGGCACTCTGGGGCGCGGCAAAGCTATTACCTACCTTCACGGCACGGAGACAAGTTCATGGGGTGATGAGGAGGGTTTGGCGTCCTTGTTGGCTTCGTTGGCGGAAACCAACCCCGACAGGTTGTATATGTTTGAGAGCACGGCTCGCGGCTTCAACATGTTTCATGACATGTATATCACGGCCAAAAGAGCCAAAACGCAGAAGGCTATTTTCTGCGGTTGGTGGCGGAACGAGTTCTACTCTGTCGATGCGGAATCTCAGGTTTACAAAGTCTATTGGGATGGTCGATTGACCGGCGAGGAGAAAGAATGGGTCCGGGATATCAAGAAGCTTTATGGCGTAGAGATCAATTCACGTCAGATGGCTTGGTGGCGTTGGAAACTGTCTGAAGGCATTCGTGATGATGCTTTGATGTATCAGGAGTTTCCGCCCACTGAGGACTACGCTTTCATTATGACCGGCAGTTCGTTCTTCTCGAACGCTCGCTGCACGGATGCGATGAAAGACGCGAAGAAGATGGTGCCGGAGGTGTATCGCTATGTGATGGGCGCGCACTTTGCCGACACTGAGGTTGTGCGTTCGTCTGACAAGCTGGCAACGCTTAGGATTTGGGAACAGCCGATTGACACGGCTTACTACGTCATTGGCGCTGACCCGGCGTATGGATCTAGCGATTGGGCAGATAGGTTCTGCATTAGCGTCTGGCGTTGCTACTCGGACGGCATGGAACAGGTTGCCGAGTTTGCAACCAGTGAAATGAACACTTATCAATTTGCCTGGGTGATTAGTCATCTTGCTGGCGCGTATCGCAATTCAACGCTTAACCTGGAAGTGAACGGACCTGGACAAGCCGTCATCAATGAGTTGCGCAACTTGCGGCGTCAGGCGGTCAGCATAGGCGGGCAGCACGGTAAAGATCTGATGGATGTGCTGGGGCATATGTCCAACTACATCTGGCGGAAGAACGACACGTTGAGCGGTCCAAGCAATGCTATGGGATGGGTAACAACGGTATCGTCCAAAGAGCGGATGATGAGTTACCTGAAGGACTATTTTGAACGAGGCATGATGCGCGTATGCAGTCAGGATCTGATCGAAGAAATGAAGACCATTCGCCGTGACGGCGCTTCGATTGAGGCTGGCGGACGCGGAAAAGATGATCGCGTGATTGGCGCTGCGTTGGCGGCAGCTGCTTATGCTGAACAGGTGCAACCACGATTGGTGGCAATGAAACTAAGCCGTGCGGTCAACAAGTCTCAGGAGAACAGGACTCCTGAACAACTCAGCGTGGGCCGCAACGTATCGGACTACCTCAAAAACATTGGCATGTATGGTTCCTGATGAGCGTCCTGCCCAAAAAAGTCTTGATGGAGCGTATTGACAGGTTTCTCGCGGATAAGAAACGGGGGATCTCGGCGGCGTTGTTTGCCAACGTGGCGGGCATTACCGAGGATCTGTTCAAGAAATGCTTTATCCAAAAAATCAACCCGGTCTCAGAGATAACGCAGATTCGGGTTAGCAGGGCCTTGCAACAGTGGGAAAATGGCGAAATTGCCGTGATGCAAGGCATGTATAACACCCGGTTCACCGAGTATCGGCGTTCGCCTAAACCACGCATGTACCGCCACCTGGGGCTTCAGGTGGTTGACGGGCAAATAAAGATGGATGTGGGTATTCGCAACCGTGCGGACTATTCGCGACCAAGTTTCAATCAACAGCTTGAAGGCAATAAAGGGGACTGATATGGCTGTAAAACGTGACTACAAATGCGACCAGCATGGGTTCTTTGAGGCTTGGGAGCCTGTATGCCCGAATGGCTGCGAGCATGGCATTAACGTTGTGTTCCTTCGCGCACCGTCATACATGTCGGCAAGAACGAAAACTGCTGATCGCTCGCTTAAAGGCATGGCTCAAGAGTTCGGCATGAGCAACATCAAAAGCACTCGTGAAGGCGAAAGCCAACAGGGGTATTTCACAAGGAACAACACGCCGGTTTCTAAACAAGAACAAGAAATGCGTGAAGCGCGTCCGGGTGACAATGCCATTTGGGGCGGCGGAGGCGGCATTAGCATGTCTAATGTTATGGGCGGAAAAGCATACAAGTCTGTTAAAGGGGAATCTGTTAGTCTATTGCCCAGAGATGTAGGAGACTTGCAAGGACCACGCACCGCAAGTTATATTGCCGATCATGAGGGGTTAAAGATCAAAACATGATTATCCCGTCCGATGCTGATGAGCGAGAGTTTTTCTATTTAGACCTAGCTGAGAAGTGTTACGTTTCGCAAAATGAGCGAAAGGGCGATTATGTTTCCCTGCGTAGCTATTTCTTGTTTGGCTCTGGTCCTGAAGAAAGCCCAGCGCATTATAACAAGATCTACCCGCATATCGACCAGCTTGTGTCATTCCTCTACAGCGCGGACCAAACCCGTTTTTCTATTGCGTTGGGTGCAGCAGTCAAAGAAGCGGAACATTCCAAGATCCCCGTCTTGACTCAGGCTCTTAACGACGAATGGTCAAACACCAACGCTGACAACATCTTTAGCATGGCCCTAACGTGGTCACTGGTGTTTGGCTGCACGTTTGTCAAATTGGTGCGTCGCCCTGGCGGCATTACACCGTATATGGTTGAGCCTGGAGCCATTGGCGTGTTGCGCGAGGATGTGCCTTACACGGATCGCCAAGAGGCTTTGTGCCAGACCTACTACATCACCAAATCCGAATTGGCGCGAAACCTATACCGACACCCGCGCCGTGAAGCGTTGATGAAACGCATTACCTCCTCCATCCATGCACCGACCGAGATTCCGAATGCGGTCAACCGCATTATCATGTCGCAGAGCAATCCGACCATTTACGGCAACGTAAACTTGGATCTGTCTGGGGTGAACCGCATGCGGCCGCAGGTGGCTGAAGATACGATCGAGATGCGGGAGCTCTACGTCTACAACGATGAGACGCAAGACTATCAGATTGTCACGATTGCCGACCCCGGCGTTGTAATTTATGACCGCCCGTTGTGGAACGAGGATTCAAACAAGGCAATTTTCTTAAAAGGAGAGTTGCCGTTTGTGCATTTGAATCCCAACCCCCAGTTTGACTACTATTGGGGGCAGTCTGAAGTTTCTCGCCTCATTTATCTGCAAGAAATGCGCAACAAGCGGATGAGTGAGATACTTGATCTGTTGTCCAAGCAAGTAAACCCTCCGACAGCTTTGATGGGCTTTACTGGCATTTTGGATGAAAAGAACTTTGCTCTTAACCGTGCTGGCGGGTTGTTGGCGACCGACATGCCCAATTCAAAGGTTGAGAAACTTGCGCCTGAAATCCCGCAGGACCTTTACAAGGAAATTGGCGAGATTGACGCAATGTTTGCTGAAGCCTCTGGTATCAGCAGCATTCTCTCCGGTCATGGCGAGTCTGGAGTTCGTTCTTCTGGTCACGCTTCGCAGTTGGCGCGGCTTGGGTCTTCCCGTGCGAAGAAGCGCGCTCTTATCGTTGAGGATGCGCTTGAGAAAATGGCGACACTCTATCTGCGGCTGATGCAGATGGACGACGACACGTCTTTCCGCGATGCAAATGGCATGGATTTTATCGCGGAGCAGTTTACTAAGGATTTTGTCGTCAAGGTTGACGCGCATTCCAATAGTCCAATTTTCATGGAAGATTTGCGCACTTTGGCGTTTAATCTGTTCAAGGCAGGCGCGATCGACAAAGAGAGCTTGCTGGATCTTCTGGAGCCTCCAATGAAGCAGTTGTTGAAAGACAAGCTGAAAAAGAACGAGGCAAAAGCAGCCGCGCAACCGCACCATGAAGGCGGTGGCGCAAAATTAAAACAGGTGAAGTAATGGCTGATGAAACTCCTCGTGGCGATCAGCCAAGAATTCAAACTTCCCAGTTGAATGCAGGTAGAGATGGCGCAGGCATTGAATATCGCGTATCCTCTATTCGCACGTCCGCGCCGCGCGCTAATACGCGCCGCTTGGATCGTGAATGAAGGGGGGTGATTTGATGTATCGCGCCATGAAACGTGCTCGCCGTCGCGCTCGCTAAATGACGGTGGCCCAGGGGACGCAACTCAAATTATGAAAGGAGGATTTATTATGGCTAAGGGCCGCAAGCACCGCCGGAAGTAACTAACAGACGGGTTTAGCCCGTTGTTAGTCTCCGATGTCCGCTGAGGGGGACGGACCTCAAATATATTCCCCCTTGTTTTATTATGCCAAAATCTGCTAACGCGGATTCATTATTAACTGGAGCGTAAGGTGTCTGATTCGACTTCTAAGATGATGGAGTTGATGCAAGCGCAGCAATCTGCGCCGGGCGCTGCTATTGGGTCTGACCCCAATGCTCCTCAACCGCCGTCTGCGGCTCCTATGTCAAATCCTGAACCTCGTCTTGGAACGCAGGAATCGGCTCGAATCAATATTGGTTTGGCGATGGATCTTCTTGAGCAATCGCTGCCGGGTCTTGGTGCTGAAAGCGATGAAGGGCAAAAAGTCATGTCGGCTCTTAAGAGCCTGACGGGCATGATGGGTCCGCGCACCGCCAAGACTAACAGCCTCAAGAATGCTGAGATTCTTCAGATGCTGCAAACCCTGCCAAATGCAGGCGGTGGCAGTCCTGAAGCTAGGGCTATGGCGGCTTCTCCGCCGATGCCCGGTGCGCCTCCTGGCGCTCCTCCGCCCATGCCGCCCGGTGGTATGCCCGGTGGTATGCCTCCAATGCCGCCCGGTGGCGGCGCTCCGCCCATGCAAGGATAAGATCATGGAACTTTTCAAGCCGAGGGGCGCTGGTGTCATCCGCCGCCCGACTAGCGACCAGCAGATGCATGGTCCAATCTACAACCCGCCGCGCTACGCGCATCTTGGTGGGCTTTCTTCTGCGTCCAAGACTGGACCGAAGAACAACCTGTCGATCAAGAAGCCCGGCGACGGGCATAAAGTCATCTGAATAGGTTAGGGGACAGACATGCCTTCTCTCGAAGATCTTTCGCCGGAAGCCCGCGATGAACTCGCGGCTTTGGCGCGTCAGCTTGCTGAAAATCCGGCCACTCGCAAAGACTTTTTGCGTCTGACCAAAAAAGCCAAGCCTGACATGACGATCCCGGAAATCGACATTGAAGATCGCACCACGAGTGCGATTGACGCTTCAGACGCCCGTGTTCGTCAGCTTGAAGCTAGGCTTCAGGAAAAAGAGGCTCTTGAAGATCTTGAGCGTCGCCGCACCAACCTTATGAAAAAAGGCATGGTGAAAAGCGAAAGCGAGATCGAGGAAGTGGAGAAGATCATGTTGGAGAAGGGTATTACTTCTCACGAAACCGCAGCGGATTACCATCGCTGGATGCGTGAACAGGCCGCGCCGACTCCCACTTCCTATAACCGGAACGTGATGGACGACACTGCCAAGACTACGCTTTCGGCGTTCTGGAAAAACCCGCAGATGGCTGCAAGGAATGAAGCGGCAAAGGCTTTTAATGAGTTGCGCAAACCCACGCGACCCATTGGCATTTGACGTTTTGTAGGGGACTTAATTTTTTTCGGAGATAAACCATGCCTATTGGTGGTGGCATTCTTCCGGCGACGGGATCAACGCAGTATACCGAGCTGACTTATGTCACGCGGCGTGCGTTTATTCCCAAGCTGGTTGTTCAAATCTACAACTCGACTCCGCTTCTTGCGGCGTTGATCTCGAACAGTCAGGTTGCTTCTGGCGGTGTGTCTTCTGTTACCGTGCCGGTGCAGGGTTCGCAGTTTGTCAACGCGCAATGGTCTGACTACAGCGGTTCGTTCAGCCAGCCGAGCGTCCAGCAAGGCGCGTTCGACGCTGAATTTAACCTAAAGTTGATGATCGCTCCCGTGCCGTTCCTGGGCATGGAAGGTGCGGTTCAGCAGGATCATGCTGTTATTCCGCTCATTGAGGCTCGCATGAACGATGCGACCAACGTGATGATGGATGCGATGGCGACGGCGCTTTACAACAACACGACCAACACGCAGCAGTTTATTGGGCTGCCAGCCGCGGTTGATGATGGCACTGGCACTGCGACTTACGGCAACATCACTCGCTCGACCACTCAGAACACTTGGTGGCGCTCGAAGGTGTATGCGGCTGGTTCGGTGAACCCGACTCGTCAGAACATCTTGCAATACATTTCCGGCACCGTGAAGAATGGCGCTGAAGTTCCGACCTTTGCGGTTTGCGGCTTTGGCACTTGGACACTTCTGGCGCAGGACTATGTTGGTCAGGAGCAGTATGTCATTACGCCAGGTCACGGCTTTGACACTGATGCCAATGGCCCGCAGGCTGCGTTCCGCGCTTTGATGGTTGCCGGCGTTCCGGTTTACCCGGACCCGTATTGCCCTGAAGGCACGGTTTACTTCCTGAACACAAACTATTTGTCGCTCTATATCCATGAGCAGGGTTCGTTTGTGTTTACGGGTTTTGAGTCCACTTTGCCGAATTGGCAAATTGGTTATGTCGGTGCGGTTCTGATGATTGCGGAATTGGTTAACACCAAGCCGCGTTCTATGACCAAAGTCACCGGCTACAACAGCCTTTCGATCTAAGGAGTTAGTCAATGGCACTCGCTCTTAACAAGATCCTCGTCAACAACGTCAGCGCCAACTCGGCGGCGGCGTATTTTCAGCCGGTATCGGTGGCGAATGTTGGCGCGGGCAACTCGACTGCGATGCTTAACTCGCAGTTTGTCCCGGCTGGCATGTATCTCATGCTTCCGTCTGCTAACGTCACCATTGAGGTGAACAACTACACTGGTAGTGCGAATAGCTGGAGCACGCTCCTTGCTAACAACACTGGCGGCGTTCTGTTCTCTGACGGTTTCAACGTCCGCGCGAACGCCGTCACCGGCACTCAGACGGTCACGTTGTTGACGGTGAATGGCGGTCAGGCGGCTTCTGGAACCTTCACTTCCTAAAGGAGTGACCGATGGCTAATCCTGATTCCGTAGGTCAGTTTTACCAAGACGCTTTTGGGTCTTTTCGTGTGTCTTTCTCGCCAGCGACTTCGTTGGCAAGCACTGGCAATGCGGTTGCGACCCTCCCGATTCTTTCGGGCGGCGTTGGTAGCACTGGCTCTTACATCATCCGTCGCATTACGGTGACAAACCCTGCCAACACTGCGGGCGGCACAGTTCCGTCTTTGGCTACTGCCAATGTGACCATCCTCACCAGCAACGACGGTAACACGTCAAACGCGGTGACGACGGCTGCTGGGCAGACGCTAGGTAACGTCACTGCTGCCAATACTTGGCAAGACCTGACGCTTGCCTCCGGTGCGGCCACTACTGCCTACACTGCAAATGCTTTGTTCGTTAAGGTTGGCGTTGCTGTCGCCAATACCTCGGTGAACATTAGCGTTTGGGGCGACGTGGTAAGTTTCTGATGGACAAAGTGTGGGTCACTAATACGGGTTCTGACTTCTTGCAGGGTTCTTGGGACGGGGAAATTTTCAAATTTCCGCCTCAGACCTCTGTTGAAGTTCCTGTAGAAGTGGCCCGCGCTACTTTTGGCTATCAGATTGAAGATAAAGCGCCGTTTTTGACCCGTTTGGGCTGGGTTAAAACGTCAAATGACGTTCCGCAGGGATTGGTGCGCCTTGCTGAGATTCAAATCAGTGAGGATGCGCCTCAGAATCGTCGTTCGTTGTCCCCGGCGACGGTCAATGCTCCCCCTTCAGCCCGTCACAGGGTTGTTGGGGGAGTAAAGACGCTTCACGCCACTCGATAATGAGGAGGGCGCATGTCCACGACGCTTCAAAACTACATTACGCAGTGCCAGAGGCTTCTGCACGACGCTAACGCCAACTTTTATTCGACCAATGAACTGACTGACTACATCAACGAAGCGAGAAATCGCTTGGTGCGCGATACCGGCTGCCTTCGCACCATTCAGATGTTGAATACCGTCACCAGCCAAGAGATCTACACGTTTTCATCAATGCCGCAGGGTGCGCAGACGATGGATATTGTGAACATCAACCTGTATTGGGGCAACAGCCGCGTTCCTTTGCGCTATCTGGCGTGGAGTGATTTCAACGCGCAGCTTCGCTATTGGCAGAACTACATTGGACGCCCAATCGCGTTCACCATGTATGGCACTCAGACCTTTTACCTTGGTCCGGTGCCTGACCAAGTTTATGCAATGGAAATCGACACGGTTATTGAGCCAGTGCCGCTCGTAAACTTGTCGGACGTAGACCCTATTCCCGATCCTTGGACTTCTCCAGTGGCTTACTACGCTTGCCATACTGCCAAATACAAAGAGCAGTCTTACGGCGAGTCCGAGATCTTCAAGAACGAATACATCAAAAAAGTGCAGAACGTGCTTTCTGGCACATTTACGCGCAGGCTGCCTAATCCGTATAGCTCAGGGTATTAACCTATGGCGTCGGCAGAGCAGCGCAAACAGTATCTGGTCATAAAAGACTTTAGGGGTATCAATACTCACGCCAATCGCACGGCAATTCCTGAGAACGAATTTTCGTGGCTTGAGAATGCGATGCCTATTGGTTCAGGCAATCTTAAGATTGTCCCGGCTCAGATCTCAGTCACAAACAGCGGCGGCAATGTAGTTACCTGGACCACGGCGACAACTTATTTTACGTCGTCTAATATCAATTTGTCTGACTACTTGCTTTCATTCCAGAGCAACGGCGCAGCTGAGAATTTTAATATCCAAACGGCGACTAAAGGCACTATTGCATCTGCGGGTAAGTTTAGTGGATCGGGATTGCGCTCGGCTCAATGGAAAAATGAGCGTTTGTTGATTCTTGACCCGGCAAACGGGTTGTATAGTTGGAATGGTAATAACGTAGTCGCCATTGGCTCCGTTGGCACGATCGCAATTACCAACCCTGGAACCGGCTATACTAGCGCACCGTCTGTATCTATTAGCGCGCCGAATGACGCAAACGGCGTTCAAGCTACGGCCCAGGTATCGCTTACCGGCACTGCGGTATCTTCCATCACTTTGACTAACGCCGGTTCTGGCTACACAGGGCCGGTAACAGTGACTTTGAGCGGTGGTGGTGGATCAAGCGCAACTGCGGTTGCTAGTTACATTAGCTTTGCGACCGGCACTGTTGTTGTAAACCTTCAAAGCGGTGGCACAGGTTATAGCGCCACTCCCACGGTCACTATTTCCGGTGGTGGTGGCGCAAATGCGGCTGCCAAAGCGGTTGTTGTCGCCAATGTTATCACGCAGATTGTGATGACTAACTTGGGCAACGGTTACACGTCCAACCCGTCTGTCTCTATTACCGATTCTACGGGTTCAGGAGCCATTGCTACGGCGGTTGCCAGCACTAGCCCAAACATAGACGTGGCGACGTTCTCGGGGCGCGTGTGGGTGGCTCAAGGGCGCACGGTGTATTACTCCGCCGCAGGCTCTTACAGCGACTTTGTGACCGTTTCTGCGGGCGCTGTGACGCTGACCGATGAGACGCTGCACGGCAACATTCAGGGCCTACTTTCGGCCAACAACTTCCTCTACATTTTTGGTGACGACAGCATCAACGTGTTTTCTGACGTTCGCGTTCAGAGCAACGGCACAACGATCTTCACCAACACCAACGTCAGTGCGTCTGTTGGCACTAAACGCGTCTACAGTTTGTTCCCATATTTCCGCAGCGTTTTGTTTATGAATGACTACGGCGTTTATGCGTTGGTGGGTTCTACGACAACGAAGTTGTCTGACGCTTTGGATGGCATATTTCCGCTCATTGATTTTTCGCAGCCTGTAAGTGGCGGTCAGGTGCTGCTGAACGGCATTCTTTGCGCTGCGTTTAATTTTTACTACCAAGATCCTGCGCAAGGAACGCGCCCGCTTCAAGCAGTGTTTTTTGACAAAAAATGGTTCCTGACTAGCCAAGGCACTATCAAATATATTAACGGCGTTCCGGTTGGTGGGGTGCCTTCGATCTACGGCACTGATGGTACATCACTGGTTAAGCTATACCAAAGCAGCACAGCCTCTATATCGTCCAACGTGCAAAGCGCGCTATGGACTATGGGCGATATTATCCGAGACAAACAAGCCCTGAAATTTGGCATTGAAGCCACTTTGACCAATAGCGGCGTGTTAAACGTCACCGTTGACAGTCAAGTTAACTCAAGCCCGATTTACACGCTAACGAACCAAGTGCCTTGGTTTAATTCATCTGGCGCTTTTATACCGTGGGTCAACAACGTCTCATCCATTATCCCATGGGACTTTACCAACGGTTATTACCTCTACAAAAGCGATGCCCAACAGTGGGGCAAATATATCGGGTTAACCATAACCTCTACTTACGGCGGGTTTGTGATAAACACGCTTGAGACAGAGCATGAATTGAGGGCGAGGTTCTAATGACTACACTCCCGCTGACTGTTCCATATACCTTTGGCAACACGACTACTCAGAACCAGTTGACCTACTTGGATACGGATTTTACGACTATTTTTAATGCCGTGAACGGCATCGGAAATGGTTCAGTCACGCTTTCAACGCCCGTCATAACGGGTGCGCTGACCCTTTCCACCCCCCTGACCGCAGCCAACGGCGGCACCGGAGTCTCGAACGCATCGCTCACACCGATCACAGCCACAGGGAGCACCACGGCTAGAACGTTGGGGGATCGCTTTGGCGATGTGGAAAATGTCAAAGACTTTGGTGCCGTTGGGAACGGGGTGGCAGACAATTATGCCGCGTTTAATGCGGCCTATACTGCAGCGACGGCTGGAAGCGTTATTGATATCCCATTTGGCAAATATTATTTTTCTCTTTCAGTCAGTGGGTCAAAACAAGTTCTTTGGAGTTCAAACGGCGCAACAAATGGTGATGGGTCATTGCCCATCGCGGATTACAATCTTCCGGGAGTCACAGAGACATTTTGGCAAGGTTCCAAGATGTTCAAAAAAAGCGTGTCAGAAGCAACTGACTACGCTGTAACTCGTTTTGACTATAATATGACGCATAGCGGAGGGTCCGCTGTTGTTAACTCAAACATTGTTGGAAACTTGACGGTTAGCGGGTCTCCTAATTCTTACGGGTGGTGCACAAACTTTACGCTTAATTCTACCGCCACTGGGTCAGGCCAGCATGTTGCGCTGCATGGAGCCGCAAATCGCACGGCAATACCTAGCGGTGGTTCCGGCATCATGTCTCCTTTGTTTGCAGCAGGCATAGCCGCTGCTGATCAAACCAATCAACCAAGTAGCATTGCGGGATCTTTGGTTGGTCTTGAGCTTGATGTTTATGGGGGTGGTGCAGATGATTTCAATGCGGAGGGAATCCGAACCGGCCTTGATTTAATTTTTGGAAAATATAGTTCCACCAATACAACTTTTGGCGTGGGAACAATGCTGCGTATCAGGCGTAGCGCGGCGGATGGTTCAACCGACACAACCTCCACGATGAAGCGCGGAATTGAGGTTAGAGACACTTATACCGTCGCCGCAATTGATCTTTCCCTCGCAGTCCCATCTGGCACATACGCATCGGCAGGAGGTTCCCTTCTGGGCGCAATCGTCATAGAAGCCGGGCAGCGCCTTGCCTATTCCGGCGATGGCTCAGTTTGGAGCGCATTCGACGGCACTACATGGTTCCTAGCAAATGGCTCCTCGCCGATCATCACTGCAACCGCAGGAACCGGCGCAGTTTCGGTTACTGGCGCATTCACAATTGGCGGTAATGTCGGGTTTTACGGCCACGCATCGGCAGCCAAACCAACCGTAACCGGATCACGCGGGGCCAACGCCGCACTCGCTTCACTGCTCACGGCCCTTTCTGGCCTGGGCCTTATAACGGATAGCAGTTCATGATAAAGCCAGGAACAATGATGACTGTCACTCTTACAGCAGAGCAATGGCAGATTGTAGAACGCGCTCTAATTGAGCTTCCGTTTCGGATTGCTCAGCCAATAATTGAGTCATTGGTTAACCAATTCAATCTCCAAATTGAAAGCAAGGAGGCGGAAATCGCACAATAACTCGAAAATATAAAGTTTGGGCAAAAGCGCAAATGGATCAAAACCTAATCAACATAATGGCAGCTTCTTTTGGGGCTGTCCTCGGGTGGCTGCTGAAGGTTGTATGGGACGCAATTCGCAGTCTGGAAAAAGACTTGAAGGACTTGGAGAAGGATCTCCATACCAAGTATGTGACCAAAAACGAGTATCGTCAGGATATTCTTGATGTGAAGGATATTCTAAAGCAGATATTCGACAAGCTAGACCGCAAAGCGGACAAATGAGAACAAATGGATTTCGATCAACTCAGCGCGGTGGAGTTTGGCAATACGGATAGCTTAAAGAGCTTTCTGTTCGAGAACGGGCTTCAGCACAACCTGTTCAGGGATACGTTTTTCCTTCAGGGCATTTCCGTGCCTGTATATCCGCTCATGGATGCGGATACTGATAATCTTGATGACTGGCTACAGGCTCATCAGGTAGAACATCAATCGTTCGCGGGGCTGACTGGTCTCAGCAATCCGTTTAATATGTTGGATGTGAACTTCAACAACGAGGGTTCTTTTTACGATTGGCTCTCTGAGCATTTGCTGATTCACCAACAAATAGCGGCGGTGTTAGGGCTTTCTTAATGGCACGAGTAGCGGAAGCACAGTCTAAGATAGACGCCCCTAACAAAAGCGTAATGGGGGCTATTGCACGCCAGCGCGGCAAAACGCTGCCGTCAGAAACTGGCCCTGCCAGCATTATCAAGCAGTACATGCAAACAACGGGTGCTGACGAAAAGACCGTTAATCAGTTTATCCTCAACCTTAACCAGTTGGCTAAGTCTGGAAAAGCAAGACTGGTGCAAATTGGCAACACATTGCTTCTTGCGGTGGGCTACACGCCAGATCAAAAAATTCTGCCTAAAGGCACGGTTGATGTGCATGTCATATCTACGGAAGATGCCAACCAGATTGCGCAGCGGTTTGTGACTGCTTTGAACACGTTCAAGAGCATGGGCATTAACCGAGTTACTTCAACAACTGAAGATCCGCAGGCAGCTATGGCGGTTAAGCAGTTGTCCAAGAAATACCCCGTGAACATACGCCAATCGACTCAACCGGGTGGCTATGTTTTGGAGGTTGCTCTCTAATGTCTTGGCTCAGTAGTTTAATCAAACACAACAAGACGATCGCTCCTATTGTGTTGGCGGTTGTGTCGGCTGGCATCGGATTGGTTGCCGCTCCTTTGATTGCTCCGGCTATTGCGAGTGCGCTTGGCGGTGAGGCTGCCGCTGCTGCCGCTATAAGCGCGCCTACGGCTGCTGCTGCCGCTGATGCGGCTGGCTCGTTGTCTGCCATCACGACCGTTGCTAACGCCGCTTCAGGAGCCATTGTAGGCTCCGCAACTGGTGCTGCATCTGCTGCTGTTCAGGGCGGTGATATCGGGCAAGGTGCGCTTGGTGGCGCAATTAGCGGTGGTGTGGGCAGTGCTATTAGCCCAACCGTTCAAAACCTTGTCGGATCTACCGTATCTCCCACTTTGGGGACTTCACTGGGATACACGACTTCAGATGCGCTTAGCAGCGGCTTGAGTAATGGCATTGTAGGCGGCGTATCTGGTGCTGCTGGTGCTGCTGCTACTGGTCAGAACATTGGCACTGCGGCTGAACTCGGTGCTTTGGGCGGTGCGGCCAGCGGAATTGGCTCTAGCTTGTATTCAGCCTTTTCAAACGAGCCTACGTCATCTATTGGCGGTCAAATTGCTGGTGGTTTGGCAAGTAATTTGGCTCTAGGTGCTGCATTCCCAAGTGGTGGTGGCGTTTCTTCTACAGGAGCGGGGATCATTCCTTCTCCTTCAACTGCTGCTCTTGCTCAGGGTTTGAGTTTATCGCCTGATTTGTCGTATCAACCGGGCGGAACTTACTTTGGTTCGTCTGATACTGGTTCGTCTAATCGCAATGTGTGGAACGCTGCTTCTTTGCGGCAAACTGATGGGTCTGGAACTTAGTCATGGCAAGTCTCGCGAAGGCGTTAAAGACCGATGCAATGTCTGATTTGGACCTGAAAGGTCTTGCTCAGATCCTTCGTTCGCGCGGCCGCAAGGGTGATACTATCCTTGCTCACATTTCGCCCAGAGAAGCTGCGTTGTTGAAAGCACACGGTGGTTCTGGGAAGATCAACCCCGAGACTGGGTTGCTTGAATTTGCGATGGAAGGCGTGGATGAATTTTATACGCCTCCTGCACAGCTTGAACCAGTTACTCCTCCGCCAACGGCTACACAAACCACGCCAGTAGCGGCCCCGGAATCTGTTTCCCCGCCCCAAGAATTTTCGGGTTTTGGTCAGACCGGCCAGATGCAGCCGTCTACAACCGATTATGGCACAGCTTATGGTGCCGTAAATCCGCAAGTAAATATTTCGACGACTGCGCCGACAACAGGGGCGTTTGCCCCGACGTTTGCCGGTGCAGATCAGACCGCAGCGGTGTCGCCCGATCAACAACAGAATCAGACTGTTGAAAAAGGTCCGCCGCCCAGCTGGTTGAGCAGAACGCAAACCTCGGCTTTGAATGCACTACAAGATCCTTCCAATTTGCTTAAGTTGGGGCTTGGTGCAGGCGGTCTTGGGTTGGGATTGAGCCAGCAAGCAGCCGCTCGCAGACAGGCAAACCAGACGCAAGCGCAGTATGCTGCTTTGGCCGCACCTTTCCAGCAACAAGGGCAGTCGATGATAAGCGCTGCACAACGCGGTGAACTCACCCCGCAATCGCAACAGGCGTATCAGGCCGCCCAGGCGCAGATCAACCAACAAGTTTCCAATAAGGGTGGTGTGGGCGCACAACAGGCTGCAACTCAGCTTGGAAACATTTACAACACGCTGTTGGACAACCAAATGACGTTGGGCATGAGCACGGCTCGGGTTGGTGATGCCTATGTCGCTCAGGGCATTCAAGCCGGGTTGCAGGCCAACCAGCAGTTGCAAACTATGACCTCCAATTATTACTCGACTCTGGCTCGTATGTTGGTGCCTTCTATGGCATCGACTGCAACTCCGGCGAGGACTCAATAATGAGCGACACTCTCACTTCGACTGGGATTGGCGGGGTGGCAAGCATGAATACTTTGCCAATTCCGACAAGTGCTATGGGCGGCATTCAGGCCGGTATGGCAGAAGATATTGCCGTAGGACGAGAACAAGCCGCGAAAGCACAAGAGATTGCGCAAGGCACCGCTGGAGCTCAAAGGCAATATGTTGGTGCGTTGCAACAGGCGGCTGTTCCCATTAAGGAACTTGGCCCTACGCCAGAGTTTATCCCGACTAAAGAAACAGCAACCGAACTCTCCGGCCTGTTTGGTATGTTGGGCGTTCTTGGCACTATGATCGGTGGCAAAGGCAAAAGCAGCGGCATGGACGCTATGTCGGCTATGACCGGCATGATGCAAGGCTATCAACAAGGTCGCAAAGACCTCTATGACCGTGAATACAGCAACTTCCAAGCAGCAACTCAACGGTTCAACGCGGAACTTGCTAAGCGTAAAACAGACTATGAACTAGCTTTGACTAGCGCCAAGGGCAACTTGGATGCGGCTATTCAAGGCGTTCAGGCTGAAGCGTTGAAGCATGACGATCAAATTATGCTGCACACTGCCCGTGCCAAAGGGCTGCAAGGCATTACGAGCCTTTTGCAAGATCGTGAACGGTTGGGTGCGCAATACGCCAACTCGGTTAATTTGGAGCGTATTCGGCATCGAGATCAAGTTGCCGCTCAAGCACCGATACAAGTTACGTTGCCTGATGGCACTCCGGCTTTTATCAAAGCTGCGGTTGGACCGGATGGAAATGTCTCTTACCAACCGCTTGAGGGCTATCGTCCTAAACCTGCGGCTGGAGAAGGTATCAATTCCCGCTCTCTTGCTAACGCCGGTCTACCAAGCGTGCCGGAAAAAGAAGCCACAACAATTGTCGGTGCAGTTCGATCAGCACGAGATACGCTTGCATTGGTAGAACGCGCTAAAAGTCCTGAAATTCTCTTTGGCGAATTGAACAAAGTTTCTACAGGCGTTGAATCTTGGTGGAAACGCAACGTGGTGCTCGGGTCTAACGATTCGTTTATCAATGCAAGTGATGCTCAAACACAAATTTCCCGCAATATTGATGCGGCTGCCAAAGAAGCAAATTTGTCTGCCAACGACAAAAATGTTGTCTTCTACAAAGAAGCTATTTTTACAATTTTGGAATCTGAACGCGCAGCCCGTGGCGGTTCTTTGCTTCCTGTTGCCGTGATGAAAACGCTCACTCCGTTGTTGGACCCCAAAAACCTGACCAAAGAAGCGTTCGTCGATATTATGACGCGGCGCGCAACTCAGTTGGCTCAATCAACCAATTTGACCCAAGATCAGTTTGACAAAGTTTACAAGGCTTTGCCGCATATTTCTTTGCCGGGGACAACCCCGCAGCAAGCGTCCGGCGCTCCTTCTGCAGGCAATCCTGCTGCGCCCGGAAACCAAACGCCTTCAATAACTCCTGAACAACTGGAAAAAGCTAGAAAAGCTTTGGCATGGGCAAATGAGAACCCCAATGACCCGAATGCGGACGCAGTGCGTAAAAAAGCTAACAGAACACTTGGAGGCGGTTAATGGCTTTTGACCCCAAAGCGTTTCTTGCTGAAACGTCTTCGGATTCATCTGGCTTTGATCCAAAAGCGTTTCTCGCTGAAACGTCTTCGGATTCATCTGGCTTTGATCCAAAAGCGTTTCTCGCTGAAACGTCTGCGTCAAATACACCTGCCAAAGCTTCTGCGCCCGCCGATAATGGCTATGACCCGTATACGGACTATGCGGCGTCTATGGGCATGGCATTATCGCCAAAAGCATCTAAGGCCGCCGTCAAAGGCGCAACATCCTATGGGGTAGGGTTGGCTGGTGGCGTTACCGGCCTTTTGCCGAATGAATACGGCGGCACTTTGGGGCCTGATCTTTCGCGCCAAGCAAGTGCCGCTTGGAAAGAGGCAGTTAACGCAGATCCAGCGGCTGCTCGCATAGGTTATTATGGCACACAAGCAATTCCAATGCTTGCCGGTGGCGCTGCTTCCGCTTTACTCAAAGCCCCTGCTGCCGTATCTGAAATCGCAACCTTGGGTTCCAGCATTCTGAAAGGGATGGGTATTGGCGGCGGATATGGCGTTTTGTCTGGCGCTTTATCTCCTAGCACTGAAAAAGATTATACAAAGCGTTTGAAGGGGAAAGGCATAGACGCTTTAATTGGCGGGGGCCTTGGAGCCACTTTGGGAATTGCCATTCCATTAGTCGGTTCTGGCGTCAATGCGGTTAACAATTACTTGTCTACAGCACTTGGTCGCAAAGCCACTCAAGCTGAACTTGATCTCGTGCAAAAAGCAAAAGATCTGGCTGACGGCAAGATCAAAAGTTTGTCGGCTGAAGACAAACGATTGGCTCAACACATGCGGGATTCTTTGGATCGCAAAGAAGCTACAGCAAAGGTTTTGGATGCAACCTACCCTGAAGACATTGTGGCACAAGAGCAGGCTCGCAAAATAGCGGGCTTGCCTAATCCCACAACCGGCGAACAAATTGCTGTTAATAAGCATGTTGAGGGGCAGTTGCGTCCGTTGGCTGAACGCAGCTTTGAGGCAGCAGAAAAAGTGCAGGCCGAAGAAGGCGGCAAGCCATTCCGGCGTTACCTTGAAGTAGCCAACAACAAGCAATCCATTCAACCGTTTGGTTTGTCGCCGGAAGGCAAGGCTCTAGAATCCGAATTGGATACGCTTATTCAAGGCGGTTCTGGCGAACTCAAGAATGTCAGCGCGGACGAAGCCGCAACTGCCAAGCGGTTGAAGGAAGCGTTGTATCCTCAATCCAAAGAAGCCCCGTCTAATATTGACCCTGAACTGGCTTCTCAGTTGGAAGCAGCCGGTGTTTTGCCTGGCACCCAAGCGGGTCGGCAAGTCGATTTTGGTTTGGTTGACCGCGAATTGCGTCATTTGCGCGATTTGCAGGAAAAGAAAGCGATTGAAGGTTTTACAGGAACGCAAAAGCGAGAAATCAAGGGCGTTGCTGACCGCCTAGAAGCGGCCATGAAGCGTTGGGTTGGGGAAGAAAACTATGCTCGCGGCGATTATGCCGAGGCTTCCCGAGCTTACAATGCTTGGAAAACTAAATTTGGCGAGAAGTTAACCGGCAAACAAGAGATCCCGTATTCTTCTGAAGGCGGCGTGTATCAAACCCCTGAAGGCCAGTTGGGCCAGCATGTGTTTCGAGACAGGGATTCGGTGAAATTTGCTCAACGCCTTATGGGCGAGACACAAGTCAACCAGCTTGCCGAGCAATATGCCACTGATAAATTGAAAGGGTTGGGTGCGAAAGAAGCCCGCGCTTGGCTAGATAACCCAAACAATGCTTTTGTGGATGCAGTCCCCGGCTTGCGGAAAAAGTTGGGCAATTATGCTGCGCGGCTGGAAGAACATGAAGCTGGCGGCGTTCGTTTGAAAGGTTTGCAAAACAAGGCAGAACGCGAATACAGGGATCTGGAAAGGCAAGTTGACGCCATCAGCAGCAGCATGAAGGACATAGCCAAGCGTAGCGGAAGCCTGACTGAAGATTTGAATACATTAAATAGTGCTCTTAGTTCCAAGGCGCGACAAGATGCGGCCGCAAAATTGGTCGGCACGTTGAAAAGCGAATTGCCGCCCGATCAACACGCGCAAGCTGAGTTGCTGGTTGAAAAACTGAAAACGGCCATTGATAAGCGGAACAAAGCCCGCACCGTTGTTATTGGCACAGCCGCGACTTCTGCCGTAGGCGTCCCCCTTGGAGGCTGGGCTGCTCGCCGCGCTGCATCTTCACTGCTAGGAACAGACTAATGCCGCTCAAAAAAGGTTCGAGCAAAACAACCATCAGCAAAAATATTAGCGAAATGGTGAAATCCGGCCATCCACAAAAGCAGGCGATTGCGGCTGCTCTTAGCACCGCTCGCAAAGCAAAAGGAGTGCATCGTGGCAAAAAAGGCTAAAGGCATCAATCCTGACTTGGAATCTGCCATCAGCAAGTTGCTGAAAGATGTTATGAACGATCCTAATGCCACTTTGATCGACAAGATGCGTGTGCTTGACCGTGCTTTGAATCTGGAAAAGATCAAACAAAAGGTGAGTGACGACGACTTTGGTTCTGGTTTCTTTGGCGGTGACGAGGAAGAATAAACGATGTATGGTGTTTCCACAGTTAACTTAGGGGACACCTATGGACGCCGTTATTTTGCAGATTGTTCGCATCGCTTTTCAAGTCATCAGCGACCGGGTTCTTACTATCCTGTCTCTCTGCATGACGTTCGCTTTGGCTTGCTGGGTGATGCACGACCCGACGCAAGAACGGATTATCATGGCGGCGTTCTTTGGCACCGTTGTATTCGTTCCATCTTTGTTCAAGGAAAAGAAAAGTGAAAGACAGCAGCAACAACCGCCTGAGGAATAACGTATTCCGCGTTGCTACGGCTTCGCGGGCGCAGATCCCGCAAGACAAGTATGGTATGGGCAGCCAGTTCTGTCAGGGCGATGGTATGCCTCCGGGTGGTTATCGCGCCATGTTTAGTTGGCGAAAAGGCGCTGACGATACTAAAAACAGCCGCACGACCAAGCCCGGCAAAACCGTTTACTGAGGTAGCAAACCATGCCCGACGTTCTCCAGATCATCCCTAAAGAAGAACAGCTAGACGCCGTTGCCAAGATTCGCACGTCTACGCCGCAGTCGTTGATCGACACGGACTTCGAGTATGGTTTGCAGCCGACTAAGTGGGATTTCGTCAATATGACGAATAATCGTCCCACTGCGTTTTACAACCCGACCAGCCCGCTGACGATCACTGGCGTGTCGATCTCTAGCGGCACTGTTACCGTGACTTCGACTGCCAACCCGGCGGTTGGAACTCCGCTCTATGTGCAAAGCACGACTGACGTGCTGGCGAATGGTTGGTTCATTGTAACCACGACCAGCGTAAGCAGCTTCACCTACACCCAGCTTCCTGGGACGGTAGATGCAACTTCTGGCAGCATTTACGACAGCACCAAAACCTACATCTATACGGGCACGTTCTACACTGGTGCTGCTATTCCGGTGTCTTCGAGTGCGGGTTTTGCGTTCACGAACGCAGGCACAACTGTTACTGCTGCGACCAACTACGGCCACGGCTTGTCTGTAGGCAACCTGATCTATGTTGTCGGCACTACGTCCACGACGAACCCGCCGAATGGCATGTTTCAGGTTGCCACGGTTCCGACGAACAACACGTTCACGTTCACCGTTGCAAACGCTCCCACTGGCACGATTACGGCGTCTGCCGGTTCGACAAGCACTCTGTATTGCACTCCAAACGGGTTCTCGATTCACCGCGCTTACGACGGTGGCATTCAGTTCTCTGCCGGTGTTGGCTCTCCTGGCGCTCAGATCATCCGTCAGACACGTCGTTATTTCCGGTATCAGTCCGGCAAGGCGATTCAGATGTCTACTGGGTCTATTATGAAGAACGCCATGTTCGTTGATAGCCTGACCGCTTCAGGCACGACGATCACGGTGAACACCAAGTTCGTCCACAATATGACGCCGGGATCTTATATCCAGGTTAGCGGATGCGTTCAGTCGCAATACAACGGCATTTGGCAGGTTGTGACGGTTACTCCGACTTCCTTGACCTATACTTGCAACAACGCTCCGGCGGTTTCTCCTGCTACGGGGTTCCCGATCTATGTCAGTTCTTATAGCTGGTATGGCACTGCGCACCGCATTGGCATTATGGACCAGCAGAACGGGATCTTTTTTGAGTTTGACGGCCAAACCCTAAACGCGGTTCGTCGGCAAAGCACTCAACAGATTGCAGGCACAATCGCGGTTACTAGCGGTTCCAATGTTGTCACCGGCACGAATACTCTGTTCTCGCAGCAGTTAGTTCCTGGCAGCTATATTGTCATTCGCGGTCAAAGCTACCGTGTAAATTCGATTTCCAGCAACACTCAGATTCAGATTGTGCCGGAATATCGTGCTGCCACTTCATCGAACGTGGTTGCGTCGTTGACCATTGAAACGCGCTTTCCGCAATCGTCTTGGAACCTGGACAAGTGTGATGGCACTGGCCCCTCGGGCTACACCATTGACCTGACCAAGATGCAAATGTGGTATATTGACTACTCTTGGTATGGTGCGGGGTTCATCCGCTTTGGTTTGCGCACCAATCTGGGGCAGATGATTTACTGTCACAAAGTTCAGAACAACAACACCTACACTGAAGCGTGGATGCGATCTGGCAACTTGCCGGCGCACTACGAGTCATATTGCATTCAACCGATCACCACGATTACGTCTAGCGTTGGCACCGGCGACACCACGATCAACGTGGCAAGCACTGCCGGTTTTCCGAATAGCGGGGCTTTCCGTTTGGTTGGGTCTGGCAATACGGGCGTCGTGGAGTATGTGACTTATACCGGGTTGACCGGCACCACGTTTACGGGCTGCACGCGCGGCGCTACGGGCGGCAGTGCTGCTACGGCATATACATATTCGGCTACGGCTCCTGTCGCCGTAGAGCTCGCCAACCAAACTACTAATGCGTCTATTTTCCCGGCTGGTGGCAGCATGTCGCATTGGGGCACGTCTATCGTCATGGACGGTGGCTTCAACAATGATTTGTTGTTCAGTTTCAATCAAAGCACTGGTGCGACGGCGGTTGCGGTTGCCTCTAACGCTACCAACTCGATCTTCAGCCTTCGCGTGGGGCCTTCAGTTGACACTGGTTTGATCGGCGTTCTTGGGGCGCGTGAAGTCGTCAACCGTATGCAGTTGAAACTTCAGTCCATTCGCGTGTTGTCTACCGGCGTGTTCAAAATCAACGTGGTGCTGAACGGCCAAAACTCGGCTGGCACGTTTACCAACGTCGGTGGCTCGTCTCTGTCGCAGTATTGCGCGCATACGGGCGCTACGACGCTGACGGGCGGTGAAACTATCTTCTCTTTCTACACCAACAACGCGGGCGGCACTGCCAACTCCACATTGACGGAAGAAGATCTCACTCTCATCCGAGATCTAGGTAACACAATCCTTGGCGGCGGTTTGACCAATACGGTTCCTACCACGGCCAATGGCGTTTACCCTGACGGCCCTGACTTGATTACCATCACCGCTCAAAACCAGTCTGGTTCGTCGGCCAACGTGTCGATGATCGTAAGCTGGACTGAAGCCCAGGCTTAATAGGAGGTCAAAATGGTTGAAGTAGTTAAGGTTTGGAGCGAAATGCTTTCCTTCGCGGAAACGGAAGTAAAGGATGCTGTCGCTGAGGTTGAAGCGGTTGCTGAGGCTGTCGTGACAGACGTAGAAACAGTAGTTGATTCTGCGGCTGCTACGGTTGAACAAGTTGCCGAGTTCAGCGAGGAAATCCCGCCTGCTGCTCCTCCGGCTTCTGGTCCGCCTGATATCGACCCGGCTTAGGAGGTATCATGCCATCCCTTTCTGTTTCCCGTGGAGAGAAACTGCCTACCAAGTCGGGTGCAGGGCTGACGGCTAAAGGTCGGGCGAAATACAACCAAGCTACAGGCAGTCACCTGAAGGCCCCTGCGCCTCATCCTAAGACGGAACAAGATGCAGGCCGCAAGGCTTCTTTCTGTGCTCGCATGAAGGGTGTTGTGAAAAAAGCCAGTGGTCCGGCAGAACGCGCTAAGGCTTCACTTAAACGGTGGAATTGCAAATAATGGCATTCGGGATAGATGACGCTATTGGTGCTGGCCTACAGATCATCAACAAGTTTATCCCGGATCCCGCCCAAAAGCAGGCCGCTGAGGATGCACTTAGATCTTCTCTCCAGCAGTGGGATGCTACTCAAAACACTGTAGACGCCGCAGAGGCTGAAAATAGCAGTGTCTTTGTGGCTGGATGGCGTCCTGCCATTGGATGGATTTGCGCTTTGGCACTAGGCTATCAATATGTTGTCGTCCCCATGGCAATCTGGATTGCTGCACTGCAACATATTCCGTTAGCCAGTCCGCCTAAGCTAGACGACACTCTTTGGCAGCTAATGTTTGGGATGCTCGGCATGGGCGGTTTGCGCACTTACGAGAAAATTAAAGGCGTGGCTAAATGACGTGGCTATACCGGCAGACTACGGGTGAAATGCTGCATGACGGCACTGTAGTTGGGTTGGGTTATTCAGGCATTGCTGACGGTTTGGACAATCCGGCGGAACAATCAGTGCCTGACACTGGCCCGATCCCGGTTGGATCTTACGACATTGGCGACGCATTTTTGCATCCGCAGTGTGGCCCGGTTGCCATGAGATTGACGCCGCAAGCAGGTACCGACACGTTTGGGCGTGATGGATTCCTTATTCACGGCGACAATCAGACTATGGATCACACTGCTTCGCACGGGTGCATCATCTTGCCTCGGGTTATTCGAGAGGCAATTTCTGTTTCTGACGATAAAACTCTGATCGTGGTTTCTGGTTAGCAGGCACGGTCAATCCAGGTTAATGTATTTGGCCTGCTCTAGGATTGCCAGCGTATAGGGGATATTGGCTGCCAATGGCTCTTTCCCCAAATGATTCCGCTTTATCTGCCAGTCGCTTGGTTTGTTCGTAGGCGGTTTTTTTGGAACGCTAGATCTGTATTCTTTGAGAATGTCCTGAATGCGTGAGCGTGAAATATTCACCTCAGCGGCCATTGCATCCAAGGTCATAGACCTGCGCATTTCTGCAAGCTGTTCAGGAGTGACTTTCTTGCGGTCTTTCTTCCCGATGTTGTGGGGTGATTTTTCAAAACTTTTGCGAGGCTTGCATTTAAGCCTATCACGCAATCTACGCACATGCTTGAGCGAAATACCAAACACTTCCGCTATTTTTGCAGCCGCAACTCCTTCATTCCACAGCCTTATAAACAGTGCATCTCCGGTAACGCTCATTTTTATACTCCCATTTCATTCCTAAGCGGGTTGGGTGTGTTGTCCTTTAGTGCCTGTTTGCCGGTTCCAAGCAGATCGGGCGCTGCGGCGAGCATGGCCGACCAGTCCGACTGCGCGTGTAACATGTTGACCTCGTTGTCCGGCAGGCCAGCGCTGGCTGTGTCAATAGACGCACCTGCCCAGGCTTCGGCGATCGCCTCATCCGCCTCGATCGGTACGATCTTCAGACCCAGGCCCGGCAGGGCGGTCAGGAGGGCGTTGAGGGCGTCTGTAGAATGCTCTAGGGCGATATACCACCAAGTCGGGTTAGTGAGTCTGATGAACGTGAAATGCTCATCGTCGGTCTTTCCCTCTGGCGTTGGATATCCATTCAGCAAAATCGTCCGCGCCATCGCCTCAATCACTGTTTCGCGTGGGGTCATTTCGGTGGCTCCGGTATGGTCGCGTAGTGCGTCGGCGGATGAAATTCTGGCTCCCATCCAGGCGGTTCATCTCCTTCGGATGTCCAACATTCATGCTTGGGCCACCAGCGCGCAATAACTACCCACCGATCCTTTTTTGGGTTGTTTTCAACAAAACCAGAAATCAGCCATAACTGCCCATTCCGGGCTTCGTCATCAATCTCTCGCCAGGGCGAGACGATCATTGCAGCAAGGCGCGCTTCTATTTTTACATCAGCTTTCCGAAAGGATTGTGAAGGCCCAGTTAGCCATCTTTTGTTGTATGCTTCCCAAAATAACTCTCGCAGCGCATCGCGCCGCACGGTTACAAAATCGGTCATTTTGCCCTCTTGGCTAATGCCGCACGGGCTTTACACCCACTGCATGTGTTTTCATCGAAGTTCGGGCCATACTCACGACAAAGACCCTCACAAAATTGATCTCCGTAATAAGTCAACGCAGCTTCTAACTCCGCGATTCTGGCCCGTGCTGCGGTCAGTTCGGCGCGCATACCGTCCGCGTCCACGACAACCGTGCCCATGCCGTCGCCGGCTCCGACTGGTTTGTAATAGTGCTCGGTCATGGCGTGGGCCTCTTTTTTCCCGATGCGGTCTGCCGCAGCCTGAATCGCATGTTCTTTGGTTGGGTACGCTCCGCTTCCGCCAGCCCCAATAGTTTCGGTCATTTCGCACCCCGCGCGGCTTCAACGGCGGCTAGGCCCTCCGCGATGTAGTGACGACAGGCGCATTCATCCGGAGTCATAGGGCGGGGGATGGGTTCAATAAACGCCGGGGAAACTGACGCAGTGATCGGCATAGTGCCATTCCAGCCCACCAACACGCGGACCGCGTTACTGTCCGCAGAGTCCACCCGCAATCCAATTATGTCGTCAACTTTCCATTTTGTCATTTTTCGCTCCCACGATAATCCACAGAAAAGCCTTTCGATGCGGCGTATTTTACAAAATTATCAACCTTGTGGCGCGGAAGTGCCCATTGGCATCCCCAAGGTGTGTTTGCC
>Ga0208871_1000071_pt1 | contig 35066 bp, 58 predicted proteins | sample CryBogCBE19Jun07_FD_184592 | JGI IMG/M metagenome (GOLD analysis project Ga0208871, IMG submission 184592) | Freshwater microbial communities from Crystal Bog, Wisconsin, USA - CBE19Jun07 (SPAdes) | ecosystem: Environmental > Aquatic > Freshwater > Bog lake | place: Crystal Bog, Wisconsin, USA...
GCTGGAACGCAAATGACGGCTCCATTCCGCGATAAAAGCGGTGACTTGTCTTGGGGGGCGACGAAGCAAAGCCTCATCAACAATCCCGGTGGGTTGGCGCTAGATGCAGCGATGGCTCTTGCCCCAGCCGGAGAGGTGGGTAAAGGCCTTGGTGCCCTAGGGGAGCGTGGGGCGAAGGTCGCTGATTGGGTGTCTCAAGGTGCGCAAGCTGGTAGTAACTTGGAAGCCGCGACGGCAGCGGCGGCAAATGCGTTACGCGCTGGTGCGGGGCGCTCCAAGGCTGTCGGCAATGCCGCTGTTGGTGCTAGCGCAGCAGTAAATCCGGTGACGATTGCTGCCAAGCCCGTTGCTGCTGTCGGGAAAACTGTAGCCCCAGTATTCAAAGCATTCTCAAACAATTCAATTTATCGTATGGGTGATGAGGCCAATGGGGTGCGTGGGAACTTTGCGGATGTTGCTAATTCTCCCATAAATCCCAGAGATGCGGTACAAGGCGCCGCTACGCCGGAGGGGCTAGCTTCGGCCAACAGGATCATGGTCAACCCAAACATCAGATCCTCTGTAGAAGATGTCGTTAGCCAAAAGGGCTTATCCCCCCAATCCATTGCCGAGGGGGAGGCTCGCGCGCATGGGGTTAGCCTTACTCGCGATCAACTTAACGGCACTACCTTAAGCAAAGGCTCTGCGGCTTCTGATGCTAAGGATACAAGTGCCGCATTGGCTAGAAGCTCATCTTCTATTGCCCCCTCAGACCCGACATCGTTGTTTCAGAATGCGGGTAATGAGTTCATCAATGCTCACCGCAATTCTCTAAAGGCTGCGGAGGATGCGTATGGCGATTTGGGAACCATAGGCGGTAACTTCGATAGGGAAAACTTTTTTAATGCCCTCAGCGATAATGTTGCGGGCGCGTTAACCCGTGGGGGCGATTATAAATCTTTAGATGAAATTACCGCAGCCCCATTGTCTGGAACCAAGCAGGCTCTTGCGTACATAGATAATATGTCCCGCATGGAGACTCCAATGGATTTGGCCTCCATCAATTCAATGCGCCGCGCTATCAATAGCTATGCTAAAGATGCGCCTGTTGAGGACAGCAACTATATTGGGCGCGTGCGTGATGCTCTAATGGACACCACCGGAAGGATGATCGACGCTGGTCGGAATATCTCGGAGGGCGCCTTCACGGGAGACGCAGATAAAGCCGCTGGGGCTATAGACAACGCAAACAGCCTATGGGCACAGCATCAAGAAAATTTTGGCAGTAGAGGCAAGTTTGGCGGTGTCTCCCGTATTCTTGGCCCTGATGCACGTGACATCTTGGTTAATGGCGCCACCCCTACACCAGAGCAACTCGGGAATGTTGGGTCTGCCCTTGTTGACAGTGTAGCCAATCCAAAACTTACTAATCTATCTACTGATAAGTTGGATGCGCTGGGCAATATCAGCCCAACCCTAGGCAATAGCGTTGCTAGTGGCGTCCATTGGCGCTTGGCGAATGGTCTCGCAAATGGTGCCAGCGGAGAAGACGCCTTGAACGCCTTGGGGGCACTCAAGGGATATTATGACCCATCTGATGTATCTCATATGGCGAGTGCGGCAGATTTACATGATTTAGTCAATCAGCCGCTCAAGGTTTCGCTGGGTGCGGGGGCAAGTCGAGTTGGCGCCATTGGCAGGCATTTAGCCGATACTGTAGTGGGTGGAACCTTAGGCTCGGCCACGGGGCCACTTGGAGGCGCGGTTGGCGCCATGATTGGCGACAAATTCGCCAATCTACAAGATAAGTCTGATATAGCCGCCAATGCTGCGGCTAATGCCGCTGGTTCCGCCCCATCCCTTAATGCACCAGCACGCATTCTGAATGCGACTCAACAAGCGGCATCTACTGCACAGAATACTGCTCCTTACATTCCTGCCGCTTTGGCGGCGGCACATCAGCAGGGGGCGCCCACGCCAGAGGAATTACAGGCACAAGGTTATGTGCGTGAGGATGTTGCGCCACCTGCGCCCACGCCAGAGGAATTACAGGCACAAGGTTATGTGCGTGAGGATGCGCCCCAACCCGCCTCCCACGCAGCGGGCGGCAGAGCGGGCTATCGGGCCGGTGGGACGGTCAAAAAGAAAAGTGTGGAACACTTGGTGCGGGCTTTGATGAGCAAGGCTGAGAAGGCTAAGCGCGAGAACAACAAGTCCACAGAGCCACTGCTGAAATTACATGACAATACAGTAGCCAAGGCACTTGCGCTCGCCCAGAAATCCATTTAGGAAGTAATGCCATGACCAGCACCACTAACATCAGTTTGAACCTGCCGACTAACGGTAGCTATGTGAACGGATGGGACGTTCCGGTAAATGCGAACTGGTCAACCATAGACGCGGCTATTGGCGGCACTACGGCTTTTAACGTGGTTGGTGTCAGCGGGACTACCAATCTCATCGAGTCACAATATGGCACCCGCATATGGGAGTTCTCTGGTGCGCTGACAGCCAACATCACCTACCGCATTCCATCAGGTATCGGCGGTTTCTGGTCGGCAGTCAATAACACCAGCGGCGCCTACACCGTGACGATCACCTCTGGCGGTGGCGGTACATCGGTTGTTCTGGCGCAGGGCTATACGTCCGCCATCATTTGCGACGGCACCAATGTGGGCTATGCCAGTACGGTTCCATCCAATAGCGCGGGCGGCTCCAACACGCAGGTTCAGTTCAACAACAGCGGTGTCCTAGGCGGGTCAAGCCTGCTGACATGGAATGGTAGCGCGCTTACTGCCCCCACGTTCATCGGCGCGCTGACGGGCAATGCTTCGACGGCCACTAGTGCGACTACGGCGACAACCGCAACCAATGTCTCTGGCACCGTCGCCATTGCCAATGGGGGCACGGGGGCTACCACTGCGGCCACAGCCCTTACGGCGCTGGGTGCGGCTCCATCTAATACAACGTTGGGTGTTGGGCAGACATGGCAATACATGAATGCCACTCGCTCTTTGGGTACAACTTACACAAATAGTGGCACTAAGCCGATAGCCCTACAAATTAGTGTAAGCGGCATTTCCGGATACGCTTATATAATTGTGAATATCGGAGGGGTTGTGTTCTGGTCTGCTCAAAACACAACGTCAACCTGCTCAATAGGGTGCTTAATAGTCCCCCCGGGGGGCACGTATAGCGCGTCCATGAGTACGGGCACTGCTACATCATATATTTGGAACGAACTTCGTTAAAGGAAATGGCCGAAATGCCTTTAGACCCGCAAGTGCAGGCATCATTCATTAGTTCGTCTATCAGCCTGCTTGCCGGTGCAATGGGGGGTAATTGGTTTGGCAAACGCCACCAGAATGCCCGTTGCGAGAAAATTTGCATGTTGATGGTCAACGGCTTTGACAAACTGCTGACCGCCCTAGAAGTGTCGGGCGAGCCCCCAGAAATTCGCATTGCCATCCGTGACGCCCGCGATTCCATCATTACTGCGAAGAATTATCTTGGAATTGGCGGTGTAGCCGATATAAGTGGCACTGAGGCGAAATAAATTGCCTTCCCACAAGGGGGGATCAAATGGACAAATCAGAGATTGAGCGCTTTCTGGCGATAGAGGGTCTTTGCACGGATACCCAGCGAAGCAATCTTGAAGCACTCATTGAACATGGAAGCATCCGCAAGGCGGCCAAGTCGCTAGGTAGGCATAAATCCACCCTTGAAGAATGCATCAAGATGCTTCGGCAAAAGGCCTCCCGCCTTGGCCATGCTCCGGGGCACTTTGAGCACGGTGTTGCCCCCGGCTATTTGATGGGCAAAGTCACTGTCCAACGCTCTGGCGATGGCAATGTAGAGCGCACATGGGAGCGCCAAAGCCCAGATCAAGCCCGTATGCTGGATGCGCTTAAGGCGGTTGTGGAGGGCGTATGTGAGGACGCCAAGGGCGCCCTGCCCCCCACCGACCCTCCCAAGCACTATGACAAGGACTTGCTGACAGTCATCCCACTTGGCGATCCCCACTTTGGCTTGATGACATGGGCCAAGGAAGTTGGGGAAAACTTTGACCTGAAGATCGCGGAACAGATTACCTTTGATGCTGTAGATCGGCTCTGCGCCAAGACACCATCCAGCGGGACGGCATTGCTGTTGAATCTTGGTGATTACTTCCACGCCGATAACAGCACGAATCGGACTCCACGCAGCGGTGCCAATCTTGATGTTGATGGGCGCTTTCAACATATCATCCAAGTCGGCTTCCGCGCCATGGTTCGGTGTATCCGCAGAATGCTCGAGCACCATGAAAAGGTAATCGTCCGAAACAACCCCGGAAACCATGATCCCCATCAAGCGTTTACCCTTTCCCTAGCACTCAGTGCTATGTTTCACGATGAGCCCCGCATCCAGATTGACATGTCACCAAGTGGTTTCTACTACTACCGATTTGGTAACACACTGATTGGCTCCACGCATGGGGATGGGGCGAAGTTACCAGATTTGGGCGCCATTATGGCTAATGATGTCCCACATGAGTGGGCTGCGGCGCTGTGGCGTGTTTGGCATTGTGGCCATTTCCATCACGACCAAGTGAAGGACTTTATTGGCTGTACCGTGGAGACGCACCGCACGCTTGCCGCTAATGATGCATGGCATCGCTATGCGGGTTATAGGTCTGTTCGGGGCTGCAAGGCTATCGTATATCATCGGGAAAGCGGTGAGGAGTTCCGCATCCCGTTGAAAGTTAGAAGGTTTGATTAAGGAGACGACAAATGCCAAATCATATGTATACCGGAGCAGATGTGCCGCAGTGGCTACAAGATGCGTTTAATAATTGTGAGAAAGTCGAGAGCGCACAGACGGATGTATTGGGGCCGCTTGACGTTCAAATCGGTGGCGATCACTACAAGAAGTATGCTATTCAGCCTGCGACCTATAACATGACCAACAACATTCCTTGGGCCGAAGGTGACGTAATCAGTTATGTTACCCGTTGGCGCGACAAGGGTGGCGTTGAGGACTTGCGTAAGGCAATACACATCCTTGAGATGCTGATTGAGTTTGAAGAAGGGAAGTAGCCAATGCCCATCAAGCTGACGCCCCGTGTTGTGGCCTATGTGGCGCACCATGAAGCCATTGTCCCCGAGGCCTATAAGGATACTCGGGGCGTTTGGTCGTGGGGCATGGGGCTGGCCACTACGGGCGGCTATGATATCATGCAATACAAGGACAAGGAAACGCCAATCGTCACTTGTTTGCGCGCAGCCGTCAATGCGCTCAACCATGACTATCTCCCCGCGATCATCAAAGCATTTGGGGATCGCAATCTGAGCGAAAACCAAGTGGCTGCCGCTCTGTCATTCCACTGGAACACGGGTGCCATCCTCAAGGCTCAGTGGGTCAAGGATTTCATGGGAGGCGCCCTGTTCCCCGCAGAGAAGGACTTGCGCGGCAACTACACGGGCAATGGCCTACTGCAAGGGCGCCGCGATTCTGAAGCTGATCTATTCTTCAAGGGCAAGTGGCCCACGCCCATGACAACCCTGATTTACGAAGTCAGTAAGCCATCCTACAGGCCGAAGGGCGCCCGAGAGTTTGACCCGCTTCTTACGTTGCAGCAGATTATGGGCGGAGGTTAATCCCTCGCCCAATCATCGTCCAGCACAGCGACCTTGCAGCCGAGCATATATGAAATGCCCAGTTCGCCATGTGGGCGAAGAACACCATCCTCTCCGTCCTTATACAATTCATGCACGACAATAAATCCGTCGTCCGCAAACTCACGCATGAAATCCTCAATGGATTCGGCAGAATGTTCCGCAAAAATCTGATGAACCGAGTAACCCTTGCGCGACGGCATGTTCAACGTAATCTTGAAACGCATACTAATTTCTGTCCTTCCGGCGTGGTATTCCACACCCCCTAATAACTGCACTTGACGAATAAGGCAACAATCGTTACAAGTCGTGCCCAACATCCCCTTTCGCGGGGATTATTCACTCCCCCCGGCGTGGGAGTATAATCTTTTCCGGCCTAGATCGCCCAGGGGAGCGATGATGGCCTCCTTTTTATAAAGGAGACCCGTCATGGCGAATACTTTCGCTCCTAACGGTTTCAGTCAGTATTCAGGCACCGGCACCACGCCGTCCTATGAGCAAGTTTCCGCAGCCGTTTCGTCGGCTAATACCACCCCCATCTTCTTTGGCGACCCCGTGGTTCAGGCTACCGGCACGACCGGCCTTGGCACTGGCTATATCACGCAGGCCCCCATTACTCCGCCGACGCTCGCCATTTCCGGCTTCGCGCTGTCGAACGGCATCGTCACCGCCACCTTCACGACCACGACTGCTCCTCCGGTTGGCGCAACTCTGGTTCTGACCGGCCTGACCACCGCGACCACGCTGAACGGCGCATGGACGATCCTTTCGTCCTCGACTACGACTGCTACTTTCGCCTATTCGGGCGGCGCCCTTTCTACGCAGGCTGCTACCGGCTACGTCTATACCCCCATCGCGGGTATCTTCGTTGGCTGCAAGTATCTCTCGACAGCCCAGAAGCGCACCGTTTGGTCTAACTACTGGCCCGGTTCTGACGCCAATGGCGACGTTACCGCCTATATCGTCAATGACCCCAACGCCAACTTCTCGGTGCAGACCGCCAACTCGAATACGACTGCTACGGCAGTTGGCCTTTCGGCTGTCGGCCAGAACATTGGCTTCAACTGGAACGACTCCACGGCAACTGGCGAGACCAACGGCAACACTGCCACTGGTCTTTCGACCTACTTCGCGGATCAGTATACCCTCACTGCCAACTCGGCTGCGGGCGCTGTCTCGAATGCCTACCTGCCGTTCCGCGTTGTCGGCGTCCAGAACTATGTCGTTGGCGGCACCAGCCCCATCGCATCCAGTTCCATCGGCAACAACACCGATCCGACGCTCGGCTACAACCGGATCATCGTCGCGTTCAACAACGCTATGCCCAATCGCCCCGGCGCCGGTATCTAAGGAGTAAGGCACAATGGCTGTTAATCTTTCAGCAATCAAAGACCTTCTCCTCCCCGGCCTCCGTGGGATTGAAGGCAAGTATGAGCAGATTCCGTCGCAGTACGACAAAATCTTCACCAAGCATACTTCCAAGATGGCTCTGGAACGCACCCCTGAGATGCGTTACCTCGGGCTTGCCCAGCTTAAGACCGAAGGCGCCCAGACCGCTTTTGATAACGGCGCTGGCGAGCGGTTCTTATACAACCAAGAGCACAGCGAAATCGCTCTTGGTTATGCGATCACCCGTAAGGCCATTGACGATAACCTCTACAAGACGCAGTTTTCCCCGTCGAACCTCGGCCTGATTGAATCGTTCCATCAGACCAAGGAAATCTACGCGGCCAACGTGCTGAACACCGCCACCACCTACAACGCTTCCATTGGCGGCGACGGTGTGGCTCTCTGCTCGACGGCTCACCCCATCGACGGCTCGACGGTGGCCAACACCCCGACCACGCAGGTTGACCTCAATGAAGCCACCCTGCTGAATGGCATGATTTCCATTCGTACCAACTTCCGCGATCAGGCGAATCTGAAAATGTTCGCCCGTGGCCGTAAGTTGATCGTGCCGCCCCAACTTGAGCCCGTGGCCATCCGCCTCACCAAAACGGAACTGCGCCCCGGTACTGCCGATAACGATGTCAACGCCATCATCTCGACCGCTGGCGGTCTGTCCGAGGGCTACATGGTCAATGACTTCCTGACCTCGCAGTATGCATGGTTCCTGCTGACCAACATCGACGGTCTGTCCTACATGGAGCGCGTTAAGTTCGAGACCGATATGCAGGTCGATTTCGTCACTGACAACCTTTTGGTGAAAGGCTATGAACGTTATTCTTGTGGCTACTACAACTGGCGAGCCCTGTGGGGAAGTTTTCCAACTTCGTAAGTGGTCTCACCCGAGTAATTGCTTTTAATGGTCGGCGTTCATGTTTTGAAGAAACAAGGATAAACATGGCGCCGACTCTAACTTCAAGGAGGCGCGCTGATGAGTGCCACAGTATTTACCGGCCCGGTTTTGTCGGGCAATGTGTTGAATGGCGACGGCACCAATAACCTTGCTGGTGTTGGCGGCAGTGCTGGCCAGCAGAATGTCGGCTTTTGCCTGACCTCGCAGTGGCAGACTGTCACGCAAGCGACCAATGGTACTGTGGCTGGCGTGTTCGCGACCAACATCATAGTGCCTGCGAATAGCATCATCACGGGCATCTATCTGTTTGTGTCTACGGCTTGGTCTGGCTCCTCGTCTACGCTTGGCATTGGCACGACTGCTTCCGCTACGGCTTTGACGACCGCTGGCGGCGTTGCTGGCAGCACTTTGGGCCGCATTGTTGTGACGCCGGGCACTTCGACCACGCAAATCAACAACTGGACCAATGTCGGCACGACCGATGTTCAGATTGTTCTGACCTCGACTAACACTGGTAATGGCGTTGGCACCCTGATTGTGGACTACATTCAGAGCGGCAACAGCTATCCCACTGAAAACTACACCGCGTAAGGAGGGCCTCCCATGAAGAGCCATGCACGTAAGTCTCGTTCCACTGGCGGCGTTAACGACGCGGCTGAAGACCTGAAGCACAAGAATATGTCCTACACCAAGGACAGCAATGTCGAGCGCGAAGCCGAAGAGCGCAAGCGTGGTGGCCGCGCTGCCCGCAAGTGCGGCGGTGCCGCCAAGCAGGAAGTTGAGGGCAAGGAGGCCAAGCATCACGCTGGCCGCAAGCCTCGCAAGTCGGGTGGCTCGTGCGAATCCAGCCCGTTCAGTTCTGCTCGCAAGGGCGAAGCGCCCAAGGGCCGCAAGCTGGACATGGAGATGGAATCGTATTGATTGTTGGGTGGGGTCTCGGCCCCGCCTATCAATGCGATGGGTTTATCGCCGGACGGTTGTGGCGACAAGTGTTAGCCTGCGCGTTACGGCTCTCTGGAGCAAAGTAAATGGCTAATCAGACCGACATCATCACTACTTATCAGCCGAATGGCTTCCCGCAGCCTACGCAGCGGACGTGGACGGATATTGGCGGCGGCAGCGTTGCTGAAAACATCTATATTGCGGGTGGCTCTCTCTCGTTTGCAGCCAGTATCGGTGGATGGACGCCGACTGGCTCTTATACAACTTTGGCGGTCACTAATGCGAGCGGTAATGTCGCGCTGCCCTCTGGCTCTGAAATTGTTGTGTGGAATGTCGGCTCTGTTGCAGCCTATGTGAATCTTGGCGGCAATGCCGTGTCGGCCACTACCGCGCAAATCCCCGTGCAGCCTGGTAGCTGGATCGCTTTGGCCCCCGGTTCTAATGGCTATATTGCTGGTATCACAGCGTCCGGCACGACCACGCTGACGATTGGTGCTGGCTCCGGCTTGGTGACGGGCGGTGGCACAACCACGCTGACTGGGCCGCTACCTACCGGGTCAAATGTGATTGGTGGTGTCACCGTTGCTGACGGCTCCGATGTCACGCAGGGTGCCAAGGGGGATGCTGCCTATGCGGGTTCTGGCTCTGCCTCTGTGGTGGCTACCCTCAAGGGCCTTTACGCCGCTTGTGTAGCAGCCACACCTGCTGGCACGAATATTATCGGCTCTATCTTGGGTCGCACCAGCAGGATTATGGTGACGCCCACCGTTACTGCGTCTTCCGCCTATACGGCAGGCTATGACGTTGGTGGCTTGATGACGTTTGCGAATGTCTTTGGCAGCGCGGATAGCGGCATTCTTCAGTCAATCCGCGTGAAGTGTAAGTCGGTGCAGACGACTGGCCTGAAACTCTATCTGTTCACGACCAACCCCACTAACTCGACGTGGACGGATAAGGCGGCCCCCGCAATCAATGCTGCGGACATTGCGGGCCTGACGGGGCCATTTGCCCTATCGTCGCCGGATAGTGGGCTGGGCACTGAGACTACTTGGGAACTGGATGGCATAGGCGCGGCCTATGTGTCCGATAATACCAACCTTTATGGTGTATTGGTTTGCACGGGGACGCCGACGTTTACCAGCACGTCTGACGTTTCGGTGTCTCTCGTTACGTTGCAGGACTAAGGCCATGAGCCTGATAGGTGTCCGCCGCGCGCTGTTATCAAGCGGCGCCCCCAAGCCCACCCTCTCGCTCAACTTCATCTCAACCACCGCGCTTGACCCGCGCATTACGTTCTCTCGCGCATCCACGGCCTATTACACCAATGCAGCCGGTGTCCTGACCGCTGCATCAAGCAATGTTCCCCGCTTTGACTACTCACCCACCAGCATCGGCACGCCGCTGGGGCTGCTGATTGAGGGGCAGGCGACGAATCTGTTCCTGAACTCAAAGGCGGATGGCACAAGCCTTTCCACGCAGTCAATCACCACGAGCGCAACGCCTTACACGATTAGCTTCTATGGCACGGGCACCATCACTCTGACCGGCACCGCAACGGCAACAATCACTGGCACTGGTGTATATCCGTCTCGCAAGACATACACATTCACGCCGACTGCGGGCACACTGACCGCGACCGTCTCCGGCACGGTGCAATACGCACAGGCAGAGACAGGCTCCTTCGCCACCAGCTATATCCCCACCGGCGCCACCACCGCAACCCGCGCGGCGGACAGCGCCACCATGACGGGGAGCAACTTCTCTAGTTGGTATAACTTGGCGCAGGGGACGTTTGTGGTGGGGGCGGATACGGTAAGGACAACGGGGCAAGCCACCGTCTCTGTGGCGGATGACGGGACTTCCAGTAACCGCATTATGCTGTATTTATCTGCACTGGTTGCTGTCCACATTGTAACTACAGGCGGCAGCAATCAATCTGTTCTTTCATCTAGCGCACTTTCGGCTTCAACCCCATTTAAGATCGCGGGGTCATACAAGTCTGCTGGGTTCCAGATTTCAACCAACGGCGGCGGCTATAATTTTGGAAGCACAGGGACAGTCCCCTCTGTCAACCAATTAGGCATAGGTGGGGATAGCGCAGAAACGGCTCTTTCCGGCCACCTCCGCACCCTCACCTACTACCCCACCGCACTCTCCGCAGCCACCCTCCAAAGCCTAACGCAATGACGCCTGCGGCCCTCATAGCTATCGTCACCGCGCTGGACGTAATGACGCCATTCGTGACGACGAGACCACTGCCCAGCGACATTGTGGTGCTGGTGGACAGCCGCGAACTTAATGCGTGGTCGGACGGTAAGAACATCGCGATCACCACTAGGATGGTGGAAGAGGCCCGCAACGGGGATGAGCTTGCCTTCGTGATCGCTCATGAACTGGGCCATAACATCACGGGTGAGTTGGGCACGAAGCAGGCTGAAATCGACGCGGACGCGATGGGTATTCGCCTGATGCGGCTGGCTGGATACGGCCCGCACGGCGCGGTGTCTTTCCTTGAGCACACGCCATCCCCGTGGCTCGCGATTGACCACCCGACAAACTCGCGCCGCATTAAACTGATTAGGGAGCACCTATAATGGCCGTGATCTATCTCACCTCCACCGACCCGCTCACCCTGCAAGCCATGACCATGAAGCTGGACGGCAATCAGCTTGTGGTAGCGTATCCGGCCAACCTGTTTGGCGCTGCTGTGCCAGAGCAGACCGCCACCGGCCCCGATGGCGGCGCCACGACGATCCCAGCCAAGGGCGTGGCGGGGCATTACTATTTGAGCGTGAACGATCCAGCGGTAACACTCGACACCAACGGCACGCCGGTTTGGCCGGGCACACTGCCAGCGGGTGTGTCGGTCGATCAGGCGAATGGCATCGCGGTGTTGGGGGTTTGGGCCTAGCATTGCATTGGGTAAGGAGTATATGGTATGAAGGTGCTAGAATATATCAAGGCTCGGCTGAATGAGCGCAGCACATGGGCAGCGATTGGCACTGGCGTAACTGGCGCTGCGGCCCTTGCTTCTCCATGGTCTTACGTTTTTGTTGCCATTGCCGTTATCGGGACGCTGGTTCCCACAACTGGAGAAGAGAAATGACTATTGAAACCATTGAGACTTCGCTGAAGGCCGATGTGGCTGCTGCTGGGAACGTCGTCCATGCCGATGTTGTTGTGGCAGAATCGCTGTTCAGCAAAGTGGTGACCGCCTATACGTCCACTTGGATTTACTGGCTGCCTGCCATCGTCGTTGCGGGCGTGCTTGGGCATGTGATCTAAGCAACATGCTGGCGATTGCCGCCTCGTGGGCTCTGGGGCGTCTGAGGGCACTTTGGAGCATCATCTGCGACCATCCACTGCCTTGTGCTTGTTGGGGCCTCCTTCTGGCCTGTGTGTGGCTCTGGCATGGAGAGCAGTCCGCCAAGCGGGAAGTCAGTTTGGTGCGCGCGGCTCTGGACAGCGCCCATAAGGCTAGTGTCGCAGAACTAACCCGCGCCACGGCTGAACGGGATGCGGCGATTAAGCATGAAAAGGAACAGAATGATGCAACGGATCAACGTGTCGCGGCTGCTCGGGTTGACGATTCTCGCCATCTTGCCGATTACATTGGCAGGTTGCGGGCCGCAAAATATCAAGGTGACGGCGGATCACTGCCCCCCTCCGGCAAAGAGGACATGGCCCAAGGCGGCAACCGACCCGGTGGAACTTCCGAGTTGGATGCACGCCTGAACACCGATCTAGAAATTTGCACAGTGAATACGCGGCGCCTACTGGAAATTCACAATGAGGCTGTTACCGATAGTCCCCAGAGCCACTGAGTTTATCGCGGGCCTTGCGGTCTGCGAGTTTAGCGAGGTTGCCCTCTGCGAGTTCGCTTAGGGTAAGGCCCAGCGCATCTGCCGCAGCGGCCACATACCAAAGCACATCGCCAAGTTCGGCCCCCGCCTCGTCACGGTTGAAGTAGGCGTCGCGGATAGACTTCTTCACCTTCCCCGCATACTCTCCCGCTTCGCTTGCAAGGCCAAGGGCCGTATACACGCGCGCCGTTGCTGGATTGCGCGGATACACCGCTGTTTCGAGTGCGGCGGTCTGGTAGTCATTCAGGGTCATTTATGCTCTTCCCATTTCCAAGCCCATCCAAAAACAGCCGCAGTTCGTATGGCAGCCCCTCATCCCTTGGCGCAGGCAAGAACTTCGCCAGATAGCTTTCTGGGATTTTGTTGCCGCCGTATTGGGAAGGGCGTGATGGTGCGCTAGTCATCTGCGACTCTACTGCACCCTGTCGCCTTATATATTGCAGCGAGTAATGCAAGGGAGGGGGATTGCGCCACCCCAAGGTTGTAATGTTGCGTCTCACGGGGCCAAACAACCGCGTGTGTCCACGACCCGACGGTCACTATGCTGGTTGCCGCGCGGTCAGGTAACAGCATAAATGCAGCCTCCATGTAGGCACCGCTAAGTCGTCTAATGTGGAACATGGCCCACTCAGACATGCGGCAAGCGGCTTTCTGCCGCGCCCTTTCGGCGCAAATGCCACTTCTGACAATACGCAACATTTTACCTTGCTCTGATGGGGCTACCGTTTTCAGCATGTTCGCCAGATCAGTCATCTGCAATCTCCTCACGCAGGGCGGTACGCTCATGGCGGACTTGCTCAAGTTCATCCTTGACGAGTTGGCCTAAGTCCCACTCGCCATTGATAATGGCCCGCTTGGTGTAGCCCGCAGACCAGCGGGATGCAACACGTTGCCGAGCAAGTTCGATGTCAGTCAACATTCCCTGCACTCCCTCGCGTGGTCTTCAAGCAACCCTATGATATACTTGCTCTTGTCAGCCAAATCATAAACCCACTGCGGGGTTGTGCTATCATCAATAATGATCTTGTCGATTTCAACCGTGTCGGGCTCGCCGGGATAATCTCGCGTCTCACGACACCCGCGATGCACGCTATACTCAATCGTAATGGGCAACACGTGTTGCTCGCCATCCGCAATGGAAAACATCAATTCGGTTTCGTAATGATATGTCATGTCATTTACTCCTTGTCTCTATACGCCCAACCATAGCGTCATTTTTTATGTGATCAAGCGCAAATCATGGCTTGAGCCCCCAAGCAATGGCCCGCGCCCTCTCTAAATTGCCAGCTTTGACAACAAGGTGCACGCCTCCCGCATTGTTGGGGGCTATCAGGGCGGCCAAAGCATCCCGCGCGGACACATCATCCTCTGCCGCAGTCCTGATCCCATATGCCATGCTGCGTAGTTCGGCCATCTCTGCTAAGTGCTTTTTGCAGCCATGACACCCGCACCAAAGGGGTGCATAGCCGACGCCGCCATGGTGCATGTAACCCCACAGTGCGCCGCGAGACAGTCTGCCGACAAGGCGGCCAATCGCACGGGCCGCGAAACCTCTGATACTCATCTACCCAACCTCCTTCAAATAATCCTGAAACGCATCCCATGCCGCCTGCGCCCCCAGGGCCACACACACAAAGGCCCCGAGTTCTTGCGCTGCGGTGAGATAATCAATCTGCTCCTGCGCCAGATTGGATTTAGTGTGATCCCGCCGCTTCATCTCGATCAAACATGTGGGGCTTCCGGGGATCACGATGTCTGGTGCACCCGCAACCAGCCCCATAGCCCTATGCCGCGACATGGCCGAGAACTGCCCTCCGCGCACCAATCCCTCGTTTTTCACATGCACGGCAATGCGCCCATATGTATCGGGATATGTCTTGCGCAACCGATTGAGAAACGAGATTTGCTCGATGTCCTCAACGTCGCATTCCCCACGGTATTTGAGTTCGCCATACACCCTGAAGGGGAGGTTCTTGAGGTTCATGCCGCCTTATCCTTTCTCAATTCTGGATCTTCATCAGCCAGTCGGTTGTATGCCAATATGCGGTAGAAACTTGTCTCACGCTCTTTGACGTAACTGATCGTCACGGGCGCCCCATCCTGCGTGGCTGCGATAAACTTCCCATAGTCGGCCTGCTGTCGGGCTCCCTTGGCGTCCTTCATAAACCATGTGCTGAACTGCCTGTGTGGAGTGACCCAATCAACTCGCACGGTGGCATTGCCCTTCTGTGATATGCTCTCCTTGCAAGTCATACTCAACACCCTATCGCACTGTGGCTTATGCGGGTCTTTCTTGAGCGCCTTGAACTCGGCGACCAACTTCTCGCCGGGGTCTACAATCTCGGCCTTGCACTCGTAGCAATACCGCGCACTAATGTCATTGGTCTCACCGCATTGGGGGCAGTCCTTACCAGCCCAGCGGTGTCCACAACGCTCGTGCTGGCCCTTCTCGCCCGTCCTGACGTAGCCGAAGCACCTGCGACCATAGTGACCTGCCAGCGGGCCGTATTCCGTCTCTATGGGGCTCCCAAACGTATCTAGGCAGTACCCGTGCCTATCAAGCGTGTAGTCCTTGTAGTCCGGGTTCAGTTTGAAGTGGTTCTCATAGCCACATTCGGAACACTCGGCCTTAATCATCGTGCCATCGCCAGTGGTTTTGCGGGCGGTAATCATAGGGTCGAACAAGTCGCCATCGGGGAAGTGTGTCTCTCCGTTGTCAGTGTAATCAAGGTATAAGCAGTCATCCTTCCCCTCAAACAAGCGAAGTCCGCGCCCGATAATTTGCTGGAGCAGCCTAACGCTCTCTGACTTACGAAGAACAGCGATCACATCAACGTGTGGCATATCGACGCCCACTGTCAGGACTGCCACATTGACAATGTATTTGATTTCCTGCCGCGCAAATTTAGCAAGTATTTCCTTGCGGTTCTTTGTCTCAGCGGTAATGATGGCAGACAATGATGGCGGCAGGCTTGCCAATACTTCTTCAGCATGGCGCACTGTTGCCGCATAGATCAGGACGCCGCAACGGTTGCGCGACTGGTAAACGATGTCACCAACAATGGCTGCTGTCTTGCGTCCATGACCGACAAAGGCCCTATCCACATCTGCTGCATCGAACTGACCGCGCTTGTTCAGATGCAGATGGGAGGTATCATACCCTTCGGCGTTGATCGCGCCGACGATAGGCTTGGTAAGGTAGCCCTGTTCAATCAACTCATGCGCCGTGATGCGATACACGCATTTGACGAAATATGGGTCGATGCAGCAATCATCGCCGTTGATCTCACCATCATCCCATTCGCGGAAGATATAGCCCGATCCAAGGCGGTATGGCGTGGCAGTGAGCCCCATCACCCGCAAGTTGGGATTGCCCTCGCGCATCTCGTCAATGATGGCCTTGAGCGTGGGCGTTATCTGGTCGCACTCATCAATTATGATAAGTGCAAAGTTCTTCTTGAATGCGCCGATCTTGTTTTTGATCGTCAGGGGTGTGCCAAATACCACAGGGTGCGCAAGCGACTTCTGGCCAGCCGAAGCAGAAAACATGGAGGCCGGATTTCCCGTGGCCTTGTATTTGCCGTGGTTCTGGACGACAAGTTCAGCCGATGGTGCCGTGCAGAGGACGCGCTTGCCCGTGAAGGCGTGGATTAGCCGCGCGACCTCTGCAATAATGAGACTCTTGCCAGCACCAGTCGCAGCTTCAATAATGAATGGTTCGATGCTGGATTTTAACTGCTGGAATGCGGCCTCTACGGCTAGTTTCTGGTATGGGCGGAGTTGGGGTGTCATTTATTACTCGCTTTCACACAGCCTGCTCACCAAGGGTATTGCGGATATGCTGCCAATACTTCTTCGCCCGATGGAACGGAATGCCCATCTCTGCGGCTGCCCCATCAATCGTTAAGCCATTGGCAATCAGTTCCGCTAATTCGCCTCTGAGTAAAGCCGTCTCAGCGGCTTGGCGGGCATTGCGTTCTGCGAGGGAGTTTGTCACGCGCTTTCCTTCTCCTTAAACTGGAAACACCATCCATCTGGGGTAACGCGCAAAACCTTCGGCATGTAACGACAGAAATGACGTTGGATAATGACCACATTTACTGGTCTAAGCGGCCGTGGTGTCCACTCTGTGTCGTCCTCAAGAGTGCAAAACATACAGTCTTTGCATTTACGAGTTTGTGTCATTTTCCATTTCCTTTATCTTCGCCTCAAGTCTTTTGTTTTCCGCCTTTAGGTAATGATCGTGGGCAGCCACTTCTGCGAAAATACGCATAAAGGCCGCCTCCCCTGCCTTGATCTTCGCAGCAGAATAATCCATCCTTCTGGCAAAGTGCAGGTCGTGGGCAGCCCGGGCAAAATCAAGAGAAATCTCAAGCGTATTTATTCTTGATGCAAGGTAATTAATGTAATCTTTGTTGGATATGCCGTGTGGCCGTTCCATCACCTCACCCCCCAAAACTCAGTTGGTTTGCCGCGCCATTTCTCAAGGTCAGCATCTGGCAGAAGTTCCTTGATCGCCTTAGCGTAGCTGATACTGCCAGCCTTCTGCGTCAGTGTCAGTTTACGGCCCGCAAAGTCGGCGTTTTGCTCCTTGGCTTCAGCAACAATCTGGGCCAGCAAGTCCTTCTTGCGCGCCTCAAGTTGTGTGGCCTGCTCGGCAATCTCGTCCCACTCTCGGATCATGCGATGTGCCTCTGGCGTATCAATCACAACTCGCGGCTTTTGGTGCAGGTGCTCCTCAGCGTTGTTCTTGCACTCATCCAGAAACTCGGCATGGAACTGCTTCAGGCGTGGGATGTTGCGATCCATCCATGCTTGGTCATAGTCCACAACCTCCCACTTGGTGCCATTCGGTGCCCACTGGTAGAAGTGCGCCCGGTCCCGCTTGGTGCAGAAAATCTGGAACTGCACCTGATCGTAGTAATGCTGCTGCTCAGCCAATGTTTTGAATGGCACAGGCGCATCGGAATTCCGCAGGGAATACGGGCACTTGATTTCAAGCACTGCATCGTCGCCCACATAGCCATCAGGGGAAGCCCCGGCCCAATCCTCAAACTCAACGAAATAGGCTTTCTCAACCTTCAAGCCTGTTTCCATCTGAAAGTCGATCACGACACCAGCTTCGTTCATGGTACCATGGCGTGTGGCCACGTTGCCAGAAAACTCACGCTCTGCCCCGTGGTAATCGCGCACCATAGACCGCATGGCCTGTGCCCGAGTCATATATGGCGAATGGCCTAGAATGGCGCCCACAAGGCTTGCCGTTACACGCCCCTTGCGCTGTTGCAGCCATCCTTCGCTGCGCTGTTCATGTTGTTGTGTCATGTAAATCTCCTATGTTTTTATGTGGCAGACTTCAGAGCCCCCGGTCTGCCAGCGGGGCTTCCACTCGGGCTCAACTCAGAATGGCACATCATCCTTCAGGGCTTCAGCAAAGGAACCCGCCTTCTTCACGGGCGCATTCGGAACAGATACTTCGGCGCTCTTGGGTGCGACGGCACAGACCCAGTTGCCGGACTTTACGTCTGCACCATCCTTAATCTCCCAGACCTTCAGCTTGATGACCATGGGGCGGTTGGACAGGCAAATAGCCAGGTCGTCGTCGTCTGCAATGCCGGTGCCATTGGCTGCCACAGCTTTCTTAAGCCGTCCTCCGCAGTTGAAATCAATGGAGTCAAGCAAGCGGATTGCATTGTCGCGCTTCTTCTTGGCCTTCTCGACATCCTTGGCACTCGGATCAAGGTCATTCACCCAGCACTTTTGCCAAATTTTGCGGTTGGCATAATCGGCGGGCTGAAGGACAGTCCACTCAAGCTGGACGAACGACACACTGCTGTCGTCACGCGGGCTTTCCCACTTTGCACCACTAATCATGGCGAGAACAGAGGAGTTGTCGGGAATCGGAGCGATGTCGCCGCTGGGAGTCTCAAACGAATCCCCCGCGTTTGACTGGGTTCCGTCGGAAAGTGTAAACATATTACTCATATTCATTCTCCTTGGTTAATTCACTCTGCGTAATCGGCAGGATCAACTTCGTCTGCGAGTTCGCTGGGGATGCGCTCGGCATCCTGCGAGTGCCCTACCGACACGTGGGCGGCACCCTTCTTGGCGGACTTCGGTTGCGGCGCGTCACCCAACACCCATTGGGTCAACGGATTCTTGCCCTGCTCCACAGGGATTTCCTCGGTGATGCCGAGGCGATTCTTCGACACGGAACTTGGCGTCAGATATGTGACAAGCACACGTTCGCCACCGATAGCCCGCTTGCGGCCCTCTTCGCCCACCAAAGCGGTGGACTGACGCAGGAATCCGACCACATCGACCGAGTCCACGTAAAACGCCATAGACTTGCCGTGCAGCCGCAGAGAATACTGCGAATAGGCTTCCGAGTCTGGCGGGCTGATCTGGACGACATCGCTATGAGCCAAAAACACCACGTTAATGCCTCGCTTACGCAGCACCTCAGCAGCCTTTCGAACGCGAGAGTGCATGGCCGCAACAGCATCACGCCCCGCGCCATAGCCGCCACCAGCTTGCTGAATGGCCTTTGCCTTGGGATCGGATGCCAGCACCTCGTTGACAAACATCTGCTCAAGGCCGGTCACGCTGTCGATGATAACGGTCTTGAAGCCATGTTCCTCGCGGGCGAGTGCAAGAAGTTGCTCAAAAAGAACTTCCGATGACGCCGTTTCTCCGATAGATACGGGCGTTTGGTGCTTGGGGATGTCGCGGGGGATGGCCTCGCCTTGCGTGCGGATCAGGTAGGGGGAGGGCCAAGAGCAAGCCATGCTGGTTTTGCCGGAGCCGGGTGTCCCGCACACCGTCACAATCAATGCCTCATTAACCGGAGGTGCGGCTTTGTCAAGAATGCTACTCACGATTCTTTCCTTTCGCTATCGGCACTGTTAAACTTCATTTCTGCTACCGATGGGATTGACAGTAGGGGTGCGCGCGCTTAAGGTCAAGCCTCATTTTAACCGCTGGAGCAAAAAATGCTGACGCTAGACGAAATTCGCAAGAAGTTGTTTGATCGCCGCCTGAGCGTGATCGCCAAGGCTATTGGTGTGCGACATGGCACCTTGATTGACCTGCGTGAAGGCCGCACCGCCAACCCATCCTATGAGACCGTACGTCGTCTAGCCGAGTATTTTGGTGAGGGGTGATGGAGGACTTTCTGCTATAAGTAGGGCGCTTCACCACATCAAGGACTAATAAATGCTCCATAGAGAGTTCATAAACGCAGGGATGCGGGTTTTTCCGCTGTGGCCGATTGACGCGGCAACGGGGAAGTGCACATGCGGTAACACATATTGCATGGGAGCCGGAAAGCATCCTAGGGCGCAAAATTGGCCCAACACACCCGTCTGGGATGAAGAGCAAATCGAGGCAATGGAGGAATACTCCGGCCTTGCTACGGGCTATGGTGTGCTGTGCAAGGGGCTGCTGGTCATTGATGTAGATGCGCGTAATGGCGGCAACGAATCATACAGCAAGCTGATTGCCGATTTCCCTGAAGTGCTGGGCTCTGGGCTTGTGGTTGAGACCGGCTCTGGTGGCGGCTCCAAGCACCTATATTTCACGGTGCCGGAGGATGTCGCCCTTGTCGGCCATTTGCCTGAGTATGGTGGTATCGACTTCAAGTCCACTGGCTTTGTGGTAGGCCCCGGTTCTGCTCATAAAAGTGGCACATCCTACACCGTGTCCGATGGCTCCCCCTATGACATCAGCCCTGCGCCTGAGCGGATGCTGGGTGTTTTGCGTAAGCCCGAGCGGCATCGCACAGAATATAATGGTGCCATGTTGGACATATCCCATGCGGATATTGCTGACATGCTGCGGCATATCCCTAATGATGATCTGCCCTATGACGAATGGCTGAAGATCGGGATGGCTATCCATCAGGGGACTGGCGGGACAGGCTATGATCTGTGGGAGGAATGGTCAGAGGGAAGTGTAAAGCATGACGCGACACTGATGCAGACCCGCTGGCACTCCTTCGGACGATCAGCCAACCCCGTGACTATTGGCACGCTGATCTATCATGCCGAACAAAACGATTGGCAGATGCCGGTGACGTTTACGCCGGATGTCGAGTTTGAACTGCCTCCCGTTGAGATTACGCTGGATGGCCTGCCATTTGATATTACGGGCTGCGATCTTACCGCCCCTCCGGGTTTTGTTGGCGATATGGCCCGCTGGATTGAAAGCCAGTCGCGCAGGCCAAGGCTACACATTGCCGTCGCAACTGCGCTAACCGCAATGGGGAACATCGCTGGGCTGCACTATATTGACAAAATGGACGGGGTTACATCTAATCTTTTGTGTTTTTGCGTCGCGGGAAGCCGCACAGGTAAAGAAAGCCAGCAGCAAGCAATGACGGAAATACACCGTGTTGCGGGCATTGTTGGTGCAACGCATGGCAGTATTAAGTCAGAGCAGGAGATGTCCCGCAACCTAGTGAGGCATCAGGCGGCGTTTTACTCTATCGATGAAGTCGGCATCTTCCTACAGAAGATCAGGAATGCACAAACACGCGGTGGGGCAGCCTATCTTGATGGTGTTATTGGCGCAATCATGTCGGTTTACTCAAAGGCCGATGGCTGGATGCTGCTAACGGGCGATGCTAAGGATGAAATTCGCAAGCAGCTTATGGGAGAATTGGCTGCCCATCAGCGGAAGATTGAGGAAAATACGGCAACGCCGTACACGCAAACGCGCATAGACTCTGTGCAGAAGCAGTTGGACAATATCGACCAAGGGTTGTTTCGTCCGTTTCTGTCGCTGATCGGCTTTACGACTCCGGTAACGTTTGACAGCATCGTGGATTACAGCGGGGCCACCAATGGGTTCTTTGGCCGTGCGCTGTTGTTTAATGAGCGTGAGACGGCACCTCGCCCCAAGGAGAATTACCGCAAGACGGATATTCCCGAGGCCATGCAGGCAACCATTCGGCAGATTGCGTCTGGCGGCTCATTTGATGTGTTTGCGACTGGCTCACGCATTGAGAACTATGGCGAGCGTATGGAGGTGCCCACTGATGCGCGGGCCAAGCAGATGCTGCATGATGTCGCCCAATGGATGCAGGAACAAGCCGAGGCGCACAAGGCAACGTCAGGGCTGGAAAGCCTGTGGTTGGGTGCCTATGAACTTGTGTCCAAGGTAGCGTTCATTCTGGCCATCCCCGAGGGACTACGGAATACTGAACATGTCCGCTGGGCTTTTGCCTTGGTAAAGCGCGACGTGGAGGAAAAGATCAGGCTGGTGACAGCGAATGATCGCGAGAAGGATTCGCCCAATGTGTCCATGGTCGCCAAAATCAGCAATTTGTGCTCGATTGAAGGTGGAGAAACCATTGGCGTGCTGATTAACCGTATGCGCGGGAAGAAGAAAGAGGACATCGAGAAGCTGCTTGAAGAAATGGTCAAGCGACGCACGATGGAGCGCATCGAAACCAAGCACCCACGCAATGGGAAGGTGTTTGTGCGTTATTGGTATAGGGGTGAGTGATGGATGATTTTTCCTCGCTAACAATCGCCCAAATCTCACCAAAAGACGCGCACGATTTAATCCTGAACAAGCATTACGCGCATAGGCTTCCGCAAATAAGATTTGCATTTGGGCTGTTTTCTAATGGCAATATTGCCGGGGCCGTGACTTACGGTTCGCCGCCTAGTGCGCCTCAAAGAAGCGGCCTTCTTGGCCCATCCCTTGGCCATCTCGTAATAGAACTTAATCGCCTTGTTCTGCTAGACAACTTTAGTAATGGCGCGTCCTTCCTTGTTTCCCACTCCCTGAGGCTCTTGCGAAAGCATGGGCCATGGGCCGTTTTGTCATACGCTGATACGGAGCAGGGTCATCTTGGTATTGTATATCAGGCATCCAATTTCCTATACTGCGGTTTATCTGAAAAAAGAACAAATTGGGCAATAAGGGGGATGGAGCATAAGCACGGACAGACGATTGCAGATGAAACCCGTGGAATGGCGAATCGTGCGGCTTACATGCGCAAGAAGTATGGGGATGACTTTTATTTAGCGCCGCGCCCGAGAAAGCATAGGTATGTATTTTTCCTTGGGTCGCACAAGCAACGCAAAAAGATGCGCGAAAGTCTTAGATATACCGTTAAGCCATACCCAAAGGAGACAACAAATGGGCAAACGCAGTGACTTCGCACGCAATGAACGCGACTTCTACCCCACACCCGAAACTGCGGTATTGCCGTTGTTGGCGCATCTGAAGCCCGGTACGCGCTACATAGAGCCATGTGCGGGTGACGGGGCGCTCATTGATATTCTAGATAAATATAACCATCATTGCTTAAGGGCATACGACATTGAGCCGCTATCCCCCTTAGTGGGAATGGGGGACGCCACTGTAGGCAAATGGTATGGCGGCATAGACTGCTACATCACCAACCCACCGTGGGATCGCAAGGTGCTGCACCCGATCATCCGTAACCTTGCGGCGCATAGGCCGTGCTGGCTCCTTTTTGACGCTGACTGGATGCACACGAAACAAGCCACGGAATCTCTCCCATGGCTTGTCAAGGTGGTTAGTGTTGGCCGCGTTAAGTGGATTCCCGACTCGAAAATGACGGGTAAGGACAACTGCTGCTGGTACTTGTTTGATGCCAACAACACAGAGCCCGCGCAGTTCTACGGCAGAACTTAAGGACTGCGGACAAGGCCCGACGCTATTAAGGCTTCCAAAAGCCGATGTGTCCCTGCCTCACGGGCGATAGCGTCCGTGTCTGTGCCCTCTGGCCCGTCAACAACAATTTTCGACTTGTAGCGGCTGGTAGGGCGCTCTGACTCAAGCAGCTTGCCGACATATTGGAACTCGGGCTTTGTCTGCCTGAGTGCAGCAACAAGATCGGCAAAATCCTTGTCGCGCTCACAGAAGCTTTGCGCAACTTTTACGCCGTGGACGATTGTGCTGTGATCCCTGCCGCCGACATGAGCCCCAATATGCGGGTATGAATATCCTTGTTCGCGGCAAACCATATAAACCGCATGGCGTATGCGGGCGAGTTTTTGAACGCGACAGTTCCCGACAATCATCTCGCGTGAAACTTCCGTAATATCAGCCGCATGGGTGATGATGTCGCGCACTCGTAGCTTCACTTGGTTTTCCTCTGTCGCGTCCATCCCATGCGGGTAAGTTTGTTTTGTACTTGTGTAGGGTCTCGCCCCATGATGCGGGCGATTGCTTTAACGGACATGCCATCCTCACGCAAATCCCTCAGGTCCGCTCGGCTTTCCGCATCCCATGCATATTCCGCCCTAGGCATTTGGTGCATCCCCCGCAATAGCCTCTGCATCAAGATTGCAGATGGCGGCAACAGCATCGCCCACATGGTCAAGGCAGCAATCGTCAGATAGCGCATCAATGCTTTCGTCAGCAGCCTTCGCCGCAGCCTCCAGCCCCATCTTCACGCCTTCCAACCGAAAGTGATCGGCGCACGCAGCTATGGCGGCTTGGCGGTGAGCGGCGAAGGATTCCGCCAATAGGGATTGCCATTCGCTTTGCCGTGGTGCGTACCAATCAACGGCTGCGTCCACATCCGCTTGTGTAATGTCATAGGTCATTGGGGTTGTTCCTTTTTCGGATAAAGCCGCCTAAGCGCGCATACTGCATCTACGATGTCGGATTTGAATGGGCCCTCTGGCGTCACCTTGAGCCAGAGCCACCATGCGGCAAGCGATATTTGCCAGCGAAGCCATGTCATCACCCCTCACTCCCCAAAGCCCGGCAGATCGCGGGTGGGGCGGGGCGCTGGTATTCGCGTCCACACTCCTTACAGACCATCCTCCCGCCCATTTGAGCGGCGATCCTAGCCGAAATGGTTTCCACATCGAGTCGCAGTTTTGTGCATGTCTGGCACGGCTTCAACTCACTCTCCATCGGTCATCTCCAGTCTCGCATAAATCCGCTCAAGCGGTCGGTTGATTTCTACTCGAACACAGCCAAGGTCGCCCGCCACTCGTCCAGCTAAATCCTCGGCCCACGCGACGGAATCCGCCAAAATGCTGTGGTCAAAAAACGAAAGGTAACTGGCGAGTTCCTTCTGCTTCACCACCGCATCCGGCTTGCCCTCCCACCACGCGACGACCTCCCACGAGTGCCCGTGCATCACGCCGTCTCTGCTTCGATGCGCGGCGCAAATTATCGCACCCGCTCCGGTTAATACCTTCCAGCGCATCGGCGTAGGCGCGGCGTCCAGCCCAAGGGTCGTCGGTGTAGAGGGGGCTGTCACGACGCCATCCATTCTGCGCCAGCGATGTGCTGTCCGCGCTGTGGAAGGGGTATAAGTGCGAAACTGCGGTGCCACGCATCATGTGGATCGGTGGCCAGCGGTTCCCGAGGGCGCGAGACACTTCCTCCATGCGTGTGTGGTAGGCCGGGCAGTCGATGCCCTTCCCCTCGCCAGTCCAGCCAAGGCAAACCCGGTTGTATCGTTCGCACAGGCGCAGCAGGCGCTCTATCGGGCCATCCATGTGCCAGAGCGGCGCGCCCTTCTGTCCGAATGGCCACTGATCCAGCAGCGGATCGTTGAGCTGGCTGGGCGCGCCCGGCATGTCCGGAATGACTGCCCATCGGCCCGGCATGAACAATCGCGGCTCCAGCCACTCGTAATAGGGACGCCAGTCCCGATCCCCAGCCCATTCCTCGCCGCCGCGCTGCGCCTGCTTCCAGAACGAAAACGCTCCATTGTCGAAACATGATGGCGGGGCTGATCGCCTCCACCGCCTCCACATCATCCGGTCGGTAAAAACTGACGCACATTGCCCGTCCATCGCAAACATCAAGCAACGCAGCGCGCGGCGTCATCGGGGTGCCGTGGTAGATGATTGCCCGTTCACTCTCCATCGGTCAGTCCTTTCCTTGATTGGGATGCCAAAGCAATTAATGCGTCTCTAAACTCCAGCGGAGTGGCGCTTGCCGCCTTCCCGCTTATAGTCGGTTTGTTGCGTGCTTTCCCCCGCTGGTCATGGAACCCTATTTGGTGCGTTCCGTCAGGGCGATCCCACTTCATATCGCAGGGCGGAACGTCGCCGCGATACGCCAGCCACGTGCGTTTGCGCGCCTTGTGGCCGTAGGCGGATTGCCAAACCTCACAAGTCCAAACGCCGTTGTGGAACGTCCATCGCTCGGGTTCTGGCCTATGCAAGTCAAACACCTTCCATGCGTCACTAAATGCAGGATGTTCCAGCACGCCCCCCCACTTCTTGAGGCTTACAAGAGCGGATGCAAAACACCCCCCATCATTACCGGGGCGATTGTGTTCTCCGCCCCACCGGGCAAAATTTACATGTGCAAATCTCCCCCAAAGCTGGCAAGGTGGGTGCGCGATTATAGGGTGCGGGCCTGCGTATAGGCGTGCGTCTCTCTTATCATCCCAAGGATCGACAATGGGATTGTCAAAATAACAGCCATCCCGCTGCACAAACAATGCTGCGACCCTAGCCCCCATCGGTCAGTCCTTTCCATTCATCGCTGAAAATGTCGCAGCTATCTCCGCATCCGCCGCCAGTGTCTAAATCAAGGTTATATTGCGTGGGGTAAACTTCGGCGTCGTTTTCCGCTTTAATGAAATATGTTGTCGCCGCTTCGCGCAATATGTCCGACGCCGATTTGTTTTTCCTAAAGAACACCCGTTTATCGCCTTTAAGTGTTCCGTATTTTTCTCCCATATCTTGCGTCCAACTAAAACATTCGGGCGTCTCATCGGCGATGGTGTAAAGTTTGCGAAAGGACTTTTTCCAGCAGTCTTTGCAGTTGCCTCGGTAGCCGGGCTGCTCAAGGCGGAATGGCGCGCCCCTAAAGTGCGCGTTTATCTGCTGCTTTGTAGTAGGCCACCACTGAATTAAGGGATAAACTATACGCTTTTTTACTCTATCTTCTATCATTCGGTCTATCTCATCCACGCGAATGCCGATGGCGATGTCATAGGTTCCTATAGACCACCCCACAGTTTCCAAGTAAGATGTAAAGGGGGACAGCTTTAATTCCCTGTTACAATGCGGGTATGACATATTTGGAATGCCGTATTTTTGGATAACTCCCTCGTATACAGACCCATCGCGGGCGGCCGTCTCGAAAGAAACTACGCGACCTTGGCACCGCTCCCGTTTTCCGAAAACAGGAACCGCCTCCAACCACACGACCCTATGCCCGAGTGGCGCGAAAATCTCGCGGTCGCAACGATCCACGAAAATAAGCGCGGCTTCGTTTTCTCGGGAAGTATTCATAAACAGCACCAAAATTTCGTCATATCGGTCTTTTGCCCGCGACAGAATTAGTTGCGTCATGAAGGCGGATGTCTCACCGCCGCTAAAGCTGATCGCTAGGCGGCTCATTCGGTCAGTCCTTTCCATTCTTCCCAGACCTGTTCGGTCTGCCAGATCAGCCCAGCGTCTTGGCCAAGGTAGCCGCCGTGAACCAAGTATTCGTGGGCTTCTTTGATGATCCCTGCCATCTTCTCAGCAACGGCGTTCTTTGCCTCCGCCTTTTTCATCGCGGCGTCATGTCTAGCCTGCGTTTCCGCCTCCCGCTTAAGCACCTTTTCCAGCGCGGCGGTGAGGCGAGTGATTTCGGCGGCGGCTTCTTTACAGAGCTTATCAGCATAATCTTCCAGCTTCCGCCCATCTAATTTACAGTCTGCTAATCGCAGCCGCTCCACCAGATCAGTTAGCAAGGGGGCGGTGTTGCAATCCCATGTAACAGGATGCGCCGTAAGACATTTGGGACAAACAGGATTGCCCACCAGATCAGTCATGGCCCATCTCCTTCCATTCTCCCCGTTCGATGGCGTCGGCTGCAACCTCTACCCAATCGCTTGCGTAGTTTTCTCTCAAAAACGCCACCACATTCTTAATCGTGGCGCGCTCGGCTTCGCGGTGGTGGGCGGACAGCAACTTCCAAAGCGAAGTCGTTGAACCGCGAAAAACCTCAGGCTGGCCCAGCAGCCAATGCGCCACAGCATCCCGATCCACCTGCGTTACTGTCGGTTCAGTCATGTTTTTCTCCATAAGATAGGCGCGGACGGCGAGGCCGAGAGGAGTAATTTCACCAGAACAACTAACAATTCCGCGTCTAATTAATACCTTGTGCGTGTTATGCTGAGGAAACGTCATCCATTGGCGTTCCGCAGATGTGGTGGATGACAATGACCATTCCGCTTTGTGTGTCAGGCATTGCTTTTGCGGCGTTGACAGCCTATTGGCTATGCGTTTGATGTCAGTGGTCATGACGATGACGATGACCTCCCAATAAAGTAGATGAGGCAAAATGCTAAAACAGCGCCTGCAAACCACATCACCCTTCTCCCTCAAACACGATCCTGCCGCCGTGCTTGGCGAGGGCTTCTCGGAGTTTCTCGGCTTGGTATGAGTAATCCCATTCATCATCAGGCTCTGGATCACTCTCAGACAATGCCTCCACCAGCGGATCAACCGGCTCGGCAATCTTACCGCCAGCGAGTTCAATGCCGCGACGGAGGGCGGCCTCCGTAACATCTAACCAGCGGCCGTATTCCTCTGGATTAAATCCCCGCGCCTCTTTCAGCAGCGTTTCTTCGGTGATGAATGGGGACCCGCACACAACTTTTTCGTGCCGGTGATTAAGGGATATGTTTGCTTGATCGAGGTCTTTTTGTAGTTGCTTAATCTCATCCAATGCGCGGGCGAGTTCTCGGGTTGCCTCATGATGACGGTACCAAGTTTGGTTTCGACCGTCAAAGTCAAAGGCTTCGTTCAACCGCCGCACCGCCTCGGTCAGCGACCTCCCGCTGGGTTGAGCATTGGGGGTATCGGTCATTTCTTCCTCCATTGGTTTGCGCGTTCATCTTCTATGTAGGCGCGGTCAATCAAGGGCTTAATGGCTGGGCGTTGCAGCCAAGCTACAATGGCATGACCATCATTCCGCTGCGAGTTATACCGGCCAATTCCGATATATTGCATGTGGCCGAAAGGGATCATTTACCCATCCTTTCATTCAAGGCCCGCACTTGCTTGGAATACTCGTCAAGGAACTTCATTTGTGCGCGCCCCTGAATGTCCCTCAGGCGATTCAGCGTATAATTGTCCTCCGGCAGAAACTCCTCCAAAAGCAGGAGCGCATCTTCCAGCGCATAAGCCAATTCAACTTCGCCCACGGACGACTCTGTGAAGATTTGATGGTGTGTCATTGTCGTTATCCCTTTTATTGCGCGGGTTGCGTGCGCCTAGTCGGCAGCTCGCTGCCATCCTGCGGGTGTATATTCCACCTGCCGCCGCACCTCGTAAACGCCGGGGGATAGCAGAAGGCTTTCGTGCTTATCAAAGCTACGCAGGTGTTCCAACTCGACCGGATCGTGCTCAATGACAAGCCATGATCTGAACACATTCATTGTGTCATTGAACATGCGCACAGTCGGGCGCTCCTTAACAACATGATGGTGCCCCGTTTCGCTGTGGGTGACGATATAAGCGCCATTCTCAGTTTCGGCGGTAGCCATTGCTGTGTCAGGCAGCGCGGCAATCGGGATAAGTAGAACGTCGCCCTGCGCTACGGGCGCTCCGATGATGTGTTGAACGTGCTTCATGGTGTATGCTCCTTGGATTGGTTGATTGTCTCTGGTTAGGTGCGGAATTGAAGATTGTCCAGCAGTTGTGGCGCAATGCCATACGTGGCGGCATTGGCCTCGCGTGCTGTCCTAAAGGTTGGCCCGACAGGCATCCCAAATGTGCGCCCGGTTCCACATTTCACGATCAGGAAACACTCGCGCCCATGGTCCGGCAGATTGGCTTGCCACAATTCCCCGATTTGGGGATTGGGGTTTTTGTCAATCAACTTGGCATCGGGTAGAGTTGGGATGACGTTCTGCCAGCCGCGCATTTCGCAGGCAACCCGGCGCTGCTCGGTATTCGGGATGGCCATAATCTTGTCGGCCTCGGGCGGCCCACCACTAATCCATTCCTGTGGGATGCACACACCCCGCCAGAAGGCCAGGCCATATCCGCCCTTGTATTCAACCGCCAGCCCATCTTCGCGGTGCATTCGCCCTTCCCCGTCCCAATGGACTTTGGGCCGCTGAGACGCAAATACAACGCCATCGAAGGGCCACCACCATTCGCATTGGGTAGAAATGTCCTCCATGATTCCTAGTCGTTTCGCGTCGTTTTCCGCAAACACGCAGCCGACCTTTTGGGCAAAACGGTAATATGCGATCCAATACAGGTCTTGCGATCCCCATAGAAAATTAGGGTTCCATATATTTGTGGCCCCGAGGTTGTCCCAGAGGTTGTCCCCGAGGTTGTTCCCGAGGTTGGTCCTGAGGTTGTCCCTGAGGTTGGCCCAGAGGTTGTTCCCGAGGTTGGCCCAGAGGTTGTCCCTGAGGTTGGTCCTGAGGTTGTCCCTGAGGTTGGCCCAGAGGTTGTCCCCGAGGTTGGTCCTGAGGTTGTCCCTGAGGTTGGTCCTGAGGTTGGCCCAGAGGTTGTTCACGAGGTTGTCCCAGAGGTTGTCCCCGAGGTTGTTCACGAGGTTGTCCCTGAGGTTGTCCCTGAGGTTGTCCACGAGGTTGGCACTGAGGTTGTCCACGAGGTTGTCCCTGAGGTTGTTCCCGAGGTTGTTCACGAGGTTGTCCCCGAGGTTGTTCACGAGGTTGTCCCTGAGGTTGTCCCTGAGGTTGTTCACGAGGTTGTCCCTGAGGTTGTCCCTGAGGTTGTCCACGAGGTTGGCACTGAGGTTGTCCACGAGGTTGGCACTGAGGTTGGCACTGAGGTTGTCCCCGAGGTTGTCCCTGAGTGATTTATCATTGCCCATCTGAAAAATTTTGATGGCTAATAGGCATTCAGCCGGGCTGTCGAAAATGAATAGCTTCGGCGCGGGCTTGTCAATCACGGCATAGGCATCGGCCATCGCCGCCTCCAATACGGGGCGGTCAATGCGGTCGCCGCTTGTCGCAATGTCCAGATATTTCTGCCGAAAGAACGGCAGTTCAGCCTCTTGCTCGGGTGTTAGTTTTTCGATTTTCGCCATTGTCATTTGCTCCATTTGCTTGATTCGGCTATCTGTATGCGATTACCATAACGAGTGATTTGGATGTTTCAACAGTTATTTTGGCTGCGTTTCCTTCTGTTTCCGCGCCACATATATATCCGCGTAGTGTTGCGCGGTTCCGGCTTCGTGCATCTGTTGCCACTCGCGCCAGCAGATATTGCGGGTGGAGCCGGTTACGCGCCCGGCCTTGTCCAGATCATTGAACTTGGTCATCACATAGGCAAGCTGGCTCTTGCGGAAGTCGGTCCACCAGCCATTTGACGTAGACGCACCAAAGATGTTGCCCATGGTGACTTTGGGCGGCGATACATGCCTTGCGTGCGATTGGCTCCATGCGGATTTAGTCATGTCGTTTACTCCTTTGGCTTGCGTTCACCATAGAACCAAGCGTTGGGGTGATCCAGCCGGAACTCAGCCTTCGCCGCATCGCGTGATTTGGCGCGGGTTGTCCAGTAGATCAGGCCGCCATCGTCCCATATGGCATAGATGCGTTGTCCGTGGCCCCAATAATCCCCTGTGGCGTCATAGCCGCCTCTGTCCAGCCTGACGTAGGCTAGATGCAGCGGGCGCGTCTGTGTGGCTCCTGAGGCGAATTGGGGGTGCATGTAGCTGTGACGGCCTAATGGGGCGCCTCGGTATTGGGTGATGAGGGTGGAGGGGGTTCTCATGGTATCCACTCGGGTTGAATGTCGTCGAAAAGGAAGGCGCGGCAATCTTCGGCCAGCGCCTTAGCTGCGGGGCCATCGCTATGCTCAGGCACATCGGTGTCGATAAGATCACCGTCCGTGTCGAACTCGAACCAATAATGGCGCGAGGGGCTCAGCGGGCTTTCCTCGCGCTCCACCTTCCATCGCGCGTTGAACAAAGCCACGGCGGCGCGGGGGACAATCACTTTACGGTGCGCGATGGGGGATATCTCAAACATGGTTTTTACTCCTTTGTGTACGATTCGATTGTGTCACAGATTGCGGGGAAGGCGGTTCAACACGACAAGCTGGACGGCATCGGGGTCGTCCTCGCTCGAATAGATGCTGCGCACCTCCCGCAACAGCCTGTCATACTCATGCGGCTTGGCGGGGCGCGTTTTGCGCAGCCAGCCAATAGAACCCTCGCCATGCTGGCCCACATGCTCATAGCAAACAACATTGCCGCGAGTGGCTTCAAGCGTAGGGAACACGGCAACCGGATCGCCGTTGTAAACGTCGTTCAGGTTGATCCTAAAAAGGACGGGAAGTGTTTCCATTGGGTTATGCTCCTTATGTGATTCTGTGTGTTGCTATGGGGGAAAGGTAGACGCGGGGAATGGGAGTGTCAATGGGTTTTTCGGTTGGGCGTAAATATTTTTCAGCGTAACGGTTGTTATTTAGCGGTTTGTTGGGTGTGTATTTTGTAAGTCACTGTAATCATCGCATTTTCCTACCGGCAATAGGTGGGATACACAAAATGCAGCTACCTAAGAGATACTTTTATCAGGACTAACACCTTCAGGATACAAAAAACGCACGGCGTCCTAGAGGTAATTGGAAAAGGACTAACCCTCTAAGTAGTTAGAATATATAGATTCACATGGACTCCCTTACTCCGTTAGTCCTATTCCAAAAGGGAGTATACTACTATAGTTATATCTTACTACCTTATGGTAGAATGTTAGTCCCGTTACAATCGTCTCTTAGGCTATCGTGTAAGGTGCTAGCGTGATCTGTGCCAGCGGGCGGGCGTTAGACCTTAGTCTGTTTAAATTGCTATCGCCGTGTATTTTTACTATTCTACTACGTTTAATAAACATATTGACTCATTTTTCCGTGCGCCATATAGGCACCCCATCCATCCCGTTTTGGGTTGGATGTTTGAAAAGGACAATCCATGTTTGCCGTAGTCAAAAAGTCAGACCTGCCCGAAGGGATGGAAGCATCGCAACAGGGCCGCAATGCTAAATACCCATTCGCAGACCTGGAAGTGGGTGACGCTTTCGCCGTCCCCGTCGTGGATGACGTGACCGCCAATGCCGCTCAAGTCAAAATGTCAGCGCCTTGCGCCTATCATTCCAAAAACGGAAAGAAATTCGGAACACGCCTTGACCGTGAATCGGGCTGCATTTGGGTCATCCGAAAGGCATGAAACAATGGGGAGGGCGCACCTCCCCATTCCCACCTTCCGCAATAACAAGGTCACACCATGCGAAAAACCACCGAGGAAAAAATCGTCGTCATTTGTGCCACACCAATGGGTGAGCCGCCTAGCGTTGTTTGCAAACGCGCATCCTTGTCCAATGCCATGGAAGCCTATGCCTATTTGCGCTTAATGGTTGATGAGGGGCTGTTAGAAACAGTGGAATTCACCAACCCGAAAACGCACAAAGCATCATTCCGCTACAAATCCACACCCCAAGCGCGAGAACGCTACGCACAAGCCCTTGTGCGCCCTACGCCCTATTGCGACACCCCGGGGCAGCGCCGGATAAGAACTGGCCCCAAGCCCCGATTCGGCTTTCGATGGCTTAAGCCCGATACCAGCTTTACCGTGCCGCTGTCCGATTATCCGGGACTCACCCTCCGGCAGCTACAAGCCAAGATCGGATCGGCTGCGGGGAAGAGTGCCAAGCGGTTTAAACACACTTACGCCACAAAGGCCGATAGAGACGCGCAAGCCATTTTGGTGACTAGGACGGGTTAGGCTTGCATGTTGGTGCCGTATGGCCTATCAGGGGCGAAATTTTAGGGGGTTTGATTTGACATGGTGATGGGAAGGCCAACCGACTATCGGCCAGAGTATTGCCAAACCGTAATCGAAATGGGTGACGAAGGTTGCAGCGTCGTCGAAATGGCGGCACGCATAGGCGTTGCCAGATCAACCCTTGAATATGAATGGCCCAGAAAACATAATGACTTTTCGGCAGCATTAACGCGCGCAAGGGAATTGTCGCAAGCATGGTGGGAGCGCACAGGTCGCGAGAACATGCTGACACAAGGCTTTAATGGCAGTGTCTGGTCAAGGTCAATGGCGGCTCGCTTCCCCAAGGACTGGACGGAGAAGAAGCAGACCGAGCTGACCGGCTCCCTTCAGGTGGAGAACCGGCAAGTGATTGATCCGGCGCTATTAACGCATGAACAGCTTGAGGTGATTAAGCAGATCGGGCGGCAAGCATTACTACCGCCGCCCGTTGAGGGTGAATTTGAGGAGGTTGACTCAACACCAGATAAACAGGACTAGCCAGAGCGGCCACCAGATCGGGCCGCGCATGGTGCCGCGCAGTGTGATGTGCGTCAGTCGCATGACCGGCCTTTTGCTTTGGCGATGGCTGCGTTGAGGTCCGCAATAGCCGCGTCCATGTCGTCATCATCGCCTTCGCGGTATGCGGCCACGGCAAGGCTTGCCGCTTCCAGCAGATCGGGCGCGGCGGCGATTAGGCGGGCGTCGCTGTGGCGCGATACCAGCGCGATAGTCGCATCCGGGTCATCGGGCGACGCAATGGCATCCCAATCGCCAATGTCGCAAGGCAATGGCTGGCCTTGCGGCCCATTGAGCCAAGGCCCCGGCGTGTGTGTTGCGTGTGTCATGCTACTTTCTCCAATGTCCAAAAGTTGCCACAAGCCCACTCGGACTCGAGGTGGCGGGCGATAGAATGCGCGACTTCATGGCGCACGGATGGCACGAAGATTACATGCCATTTTTCGGACGGCGCGCAATGTTCCTTGCAATAGGACTTTGCGCCAGCTTCCACGGCATAGGCAAGCCCCTTGACGGCCAAAGCGGAGTTATAGGTGCCCTTGGCGCGCTTGCGTTCATAGTTGCGGGCTGCGGCTTTCACCATTGCCCATATTGGCTGTGTGTTGCTGATGTAGAGGTCAAGCTCGCGGGCTTTGTGGGTCATAGTCATGGTGAGTCCTTTCAATATCCGTTGACATAGTTAGTACGGCGGATGAGGCCACCTGGCAGTTGCTTGCCCTTAGTGGCAAAGCAATCCAGCCGGGCGCAAGAGTCCTTGGCCGCGTCGTAATCGCGGCGCGAGACGCGCTTGCCGTCAATGTAGAAACGCGCCGGAATATCCGCGCCGATGTGTTCGATAAACTGCATGGTGAGTCCTTTCCTAAACTTGCCAAGCCAGCGCCACCGTGTGAGCGGCGCTAGTATGGAAAGGTTAGGTGCTATCGTGTTGCGTAATCAAGGCGAGTCACGCAAGCCGCGTCGCCACCACAAGCTTCTACGTTGGTTCTATGCTGGCACGATTGCAGCAAAAACAGGGGGGCGAAAAGTGCCACTAGGGCGAGTAGATAGCGAGTCATAAAG
>Ga0208871_1000078_pt1 | contig 34275 bp, 23 predicted proteins | sample CryBogCBE19Jun07_FD_184592 | JGI IMG/M metagenome (GOLD analysis project Ga0208871, IMG submission 184592) | Freshwater microbial communities from Crystal Bog, Wisconsin, USA - CBE19Jun07 (SPAdes) | ecosystem: Environmental > Aquatic > Freshwater > Bog lake | place: Crystal Bog, Wisconsin, USA...
AGCGGGCCTGGTGGCGAAGGCCCTCGCGACCGGTTCGTTCCCCGCGGGGACCTTGTTGACCGACGACGCCGTGGCGAGTGCTCGCGCCCTTCTCGGCGACGGCACCGGTGTGGTGTTCGTGGTTGGTCGCCCGAACGTTGCCGAGTCACCGGTCTTCGTCGAGCAGGCCATTGTTACCTTCGCTGCCGCCTTCCCCAACGCCACCTTCCTGCCGGCCCTGCGCCGCAGCAACGTTCGTGGCGCACTGGACATGGGCCTCAGTCCACGGCTCGCCCCGGGCCGCCGCCGCAGCGCCTCCAGCGGACGTCACACGTTGGCGCAGCTGGTCGCCATGCGCGCCGGTGAGCAGAAGGCCGTCCTCGCACTGGGTGACGTGCTGAACAACGTCGCCGATGACGTCCTCGCCACCGAGGCCCTGACGAACGCAAAGGTTGTCCTCGTCACCGGACACGGTGGCGCCACGCTCGAGTTCGCCGACGTCGTTCTCCCGGCCCACGTGCAGCACGAGCGCCTCGGCACCGTGACCAACATTGAAGGCCGCGTTACCGCAGTCGTGCCCAAGATTTCGGCCCCTGGTTCCGCATGGTCCGATGTGGCCATCGCCGCCGAGCTGGCCGAAGCCTGTGGTCAGCACCTCGGCTTCACCTCGGTGGAGCAGGTCGCCAAGACGATCGAAGAGACGACCGGCTACCCAGCCCTGTCAGTGCTGCACGACCAGGCCTTCGAAGGTGTGGTCGTTGGACTCAGCACCACACCAAAGCAGCGTGTGGCGATGGACCCCATTGCGTTCCCCGGCATTCGCTCGACGACTACGACGACTGCCGCCACCACTGCGGGCACCTTGTCGGACGTCGACGCCGACGACCTCGGCGAGCTGGGCACCTTCTCGATTGCCGATGCCGGTGTGCCAGCGGTCGACGCGCCGAGTGCTGACGGCTACGCCCTGCGCGTAGTCCTGGCACGGCGACTGTACGACCTCGGTGTGGCGATGCAGAGCTCGCCCGCACTGCTGCCGCTGGTGGAGCACACGACCCTTCGCGTGCACTCTCAGGACCTCAACCGATTGAGCTTTGTCGATGGCGACGCCGTGACGGTGACGTCCGCGAACGGTTCCTTCCCCGCCATCGTCACCGCTGACGACACCGTGATCTCGGGCACCATGGTGGTGCCGTTCGGCACGCGGACAATTTTCGGCGACAACGTGCAGCGGTTCCTCGTGGACACCAAGCACCTCAGCACCCAGGTGAGGTTGACCTCGCGATGATGTTCGGCACTGTTGACCCCATGTTGAGCAATGGCACCCCCGGTGTCATTTTGTTGATCGTCCTGTTGAAGGTGGTCATTGGTTTCGCCGTGGCTATGGCGGCCGTGATCATCATGGTCTGGTTTGAGCGCAAGGCCATCTCGGACATGCAGAGCCGCATCGGACCGCAGAAGTGGGGCCCCTTTGGTCTGCTCCAGACGCTGGCCGACGGCATCAAGCTGTTCTTCAAGGAAGACATCATTCCTCAAGAGGCCGACCGCTTCGTCTTCAAACTCGCGCCATACCTGGTGCTGTTGCCGGCGCTGGTGACCTTCGGTATCGTGCCCCTCGGTGGCACCGTGACCATCGCCGGGCACGCTATTGAACTCCAGGTTGCCAATCCGCCCATGGGCATCCTTCTCATGCTGGCGATGTCGGGCATCTCGGTCTACGGCGTAATGCTGGCCGGATGGTCGTCGGGCTCGAAGTACCCGATGATGTCATCGGTGCGCGCTAGTGCCCAGATGATCTCCTACGAAGCGGCACTCGGTATGTCGATTGTGACCGTGGTGCTGATCACCGGCTCGCTGTCCACGCACGACATCGTGAACTCGCAGGGCGGCGTCTTCTGGCACTGGAACCTGATTCGCCTCGGTTTCATTCCCTTCGCGATTTACCTCATCGCCATCACCGCCGAACTGAACCGTCCGCCGTTTGACGTCGTCGAGGCCGAGTCCGAACTCGTTGGTGGTTTCCACACCGAGTATTCCTCGCTGCGCTTCGCCCTGTTCTTCCTGTCGGAATACATGAACACCGTCACCCAGTCGGCGATCATTGTGACCCTCTTCTTCGGTGGCCCCGCGGGCTACGTGCCGAACATCCCGCACCTGCGGTGGGCCTTCCCGATTCTCTGGTTCGTGGCCAAGACGTGCATCTTTGCCTTCTGCTACATCTGGTTCCGCGCCTCGCTGCCACGTTTCCGGTACGACCAGGTCATGGAACTGGGCTGGAAGCGATTGATCCCTCTCAGCCTGGGCTGGATGCTCGTGGTCGCGGCCTTCCTGGTCTCGCGCAGCTGGGGGTTCGGCACGCTGTCGGCCGTTATCTTCGCGTCATCGTTGCTGTCACGTTCGTTCCAGATTGGTGACGCCCGTGACCAGAGCCCCGAATCGGTCCTGCCCACCGTGGCCCAGCGCCCGATTCCCGGTGCCGTCATTCGCGAACTGCTCGACGGCGAGGAGGAGATCTAATGGCCTCGTGGACTGATTTCTTTGGCGGCTTCAAACTGACGTTGCGTCACATCGGTCGCCCGAACGTGACGAACTCGTACCCCGAGGTCAAGCGTCCCAAGCAGCCTCGCCAGCACGGACGCCACGTCCTCAGCCGCTACGAAGACGGCATGGAGAAGTGCATCGGCTGTGAGCTCTGCGCCGGTGTCTGCCCCGTGGGCTGCATTTACGTGCGTGGACTCGACAACCCGGCCGACCACCCCGTCAGCCCGGGCGAACGGTACGGCTACGTCTACGAGATCAACTACCTTCGGTGCATTCACTGCGACCTGTGCGTCGAGGCCTGCCCGACGCAGGCGATCACCGAGTCGAAGCTCTTCGAGTTCTCCTTCACGAATCGAGCCGACGCCATCTACACCAAGCCCCAGCTGCTGGTCGACGACAACGGCTTCCCACAGCGCCTGCCCTGGGAAGACTGGCGCGAGGGTGAGGCCGCAATGACCGGTGGCTGGATGCGCGCCACCGCGCCCGCGGGTGACGCCTCGTTTGAAGGCGTGGTCCAGTGGAGCGGCGACCTGGGTGCCGGCGTTCGCGCCCCCGAAGCCGGTCAGAGCGGGAACCGCGACGACGCGGCCACCGGCACAAAGGACATTCGCACCTCGTTCTCGCGGCACATGTCGACCGAGAGTCAGCTGCAGGAGGACCAGGGGCTGGCCTCATTCTTGAACGCCTTCGCCCGCCGTGGCGGCAAGAAGGAGTCCGCATGATTGCGCTCGCCTACGCCCTGCCGTCAATTGCGGTTTTCGTCGTCTCGGCGCTCTTGATTCTCGGTGGTGCCGTGGGCGTGCTGACCTTCAAGAACCCGGTCCACGCCGCACTGAGCCTCATCCTGAGCCTCTTCGGTGTGGCGCTGGCCTTCCTTGCCCAGCAAGCCGACTTTCTGGCCGCGGTCGAAATCATTGTCTACGCCGGCGCCATTGTCGTGCTTTTCTTGTTCGTCATCATGTTCCTCGGGGTCGACCACAGCGACGAGCCCGCGAGTGCGCCGCTCGTCGGTCAACGCACACTGGCCGGTGCGGCCGTCGCCCTGGTTATCGCCGGTGTCGTCTTCTTGATGGCCACCTCACACTGGGTCACCGGTGTGCCCTCGGTCTCGACCAACGGCACCCCATTGGCGACCGGTGCTGACAACATTCACCAGATTGGTGCGGCGGTCTACACCACGTACCTGATGGCCTTTGAGGTGACCGCCGCCCTGTTGATCATCAGCGTTATTGGCGCCGTCAACCTGGCGCGCAAGGAACGCCCCCGGGTAGGAGAGAGCCAATGAACGTTCCCGCCGCGTGGTACCTCGTCCTCGCCGCCGCCCTCTTCGGGATCGGCGCCTTCGGTTTCTTGACGCGTCGCAGCGCCATCATCATGTTCATGTGCGTGGAGCTGATGCTCAACGCCGTCAACCTGACCTTCGTGACCTTCTCGCGCACCTTGAGTGATGTGGGTGGCCAGATTTCGGTCTTCTTTGTCATGGTCGTGGCCGCCGCTGAAGTCACCGTCGGCCTCGGCATCGTGGTGGCGGTCTTCCGCCGCCGCGCCTCGACCTCGGTCGACGAACTTACGGAAATGAAGGGCTGAGTATGGGCCACGCTGCCGTACTGATCGTGCTGTTGCCCCTGGTGGGCTTCCTGGCCATTTTGTTCAACGGAAAGGGCATCTCGGAGCGTGCCACCGGTGTGGTCGGCACCGCGGCGGTGGGCCTGAGTTTCGTTGCTACCGTCACTACGTTCGTGCTCTACCTGCGCCACGAGGGGCAGGTCACCGTCAACCTCTTCACCTGGCTCAACGTCGACACCCTCCACGTGCCGGTGGCGTTATTGATTGACCCGCTGGCGCTGACGATGTGCCTCTTCGTAACCGGCATCTCGACGCTGATTCACCTGTACTCGACGGCCTACATGGCGGGGGAGAAGGACTTCCGCAAGTTCTTCCTGTACCTCAACTTGTTCGTTTTCTCGATGCTCTTGCTCGTTCTCGCCAACAACCTGGTCCTGACCTTCGTGGGCTGGGAGGGCGTCGGTGTCTGCTCCTACTGGCTCGTGAGCTACTACTTCACCAAGGAGTCCGCCGCGAGCGCCGGTAAGAAGGCCTTCATCTACAACCGCGTCGGTGACCTCGGTCTGCTGAGCGCGATGTTCCTACTCTTTACCCACCTGCACACCCTGACCTACGTCGGTGTCTTCCAGGGCGCGAGCACCCTCTCGCCCACAATGGCGACGTTGATCGTTCTGTCACTGCTGGTCGCCGCGGCCGGTAAGAGTGCGCAGATTCCACTCTTCAACTGGCTGCCCGACGCCATGGAAGGCCCCACCCCCGTGTCGGCGTTGATCCACGCCGCCACCATGGTGACGGCCGGTGTCTTCTTGCTGGTGCGCATGTCACCGGTGCTCACGCTGAGCGCTGACGGACGTCACGTCATTGCCATCATTGGGGGCCTGACCGCCTTCGTGGCGGCGACGATCGCCACGGCGCAGAAGGACATCAAGAAGGTTCTGGCCTTCTCGACCGTTTCCCAGATTGGCTACATGGTGCTGGCCGTCGGTATTGGTGACTACACCGCGGCCATCTTCTTGATGGTGGCGCACGCCTTCTTCAAGGCGCTGCTGTTCCTGGGTTCTGGTTCGGTTATCCACTCCCTGCACGGCGAGCAGGACATGCGCAAGATGGGCGGACTGGCCAAGTTCCTACCCCTGACATTCCCGACCTTCCTGCTCGGTTGGCTCACCATCTCGGGCGTGCCACCGTTCGCCGGCTTCTGGGCCAAGGGTGCGATCCTTTCGAGCGCTTACAGCGCCAACAAGTTGCTCTACGCGCTGGCCCTGCTGACGGCGGTACTGACGGCCTACTACATGACCCGTCTCTTCGTGCTGACGTTCCGCGGCGAGCAGCGCTTTGCGGCCTCGATGACCGACGCACCCCACGAGTCGCCGTGGGCCATGACCTTGCCCCTGGTCGTTCTCGCGGTGCTCTCCGTGTTCGGCGGCGTGCTGGACCTGCCGTGGATGCACGCCCACACCATGGCCACCTTCGTGTCCGGTTCGATTGTCTCGGTGACACCGCTGGCGGCCCAGAGTGCCGGCCTGCAGATCACGCTGGCCGTGGTCGACGCCTGCGCCGCCCTGCTCGGACTCGCCGCGGCCTTCACGCTGTGGCGCGGTCGCAGTGAGCGCCCCGGTCTCGAGTTGTCCTTCTTCGAGCACGTCTGGCGTTGGGATGACGCCTACGACGCCGTGATTGGTCGTCCGCTCACCACCGTGGCCACCGTGGCCGGTTCGGTGGTCGAGGACCAGGTCATCGATGGTGCCGTGATGGGGCTCGCCCAGACGGTGACCCGCTCATCCGTTGGTCTGCGCAAGATTCAGACCGGCTTTGTTCGTCACTACGCCCTCGCCATGTTCTTTGGACTGGCGTTGATCGTGGTCTATCTCGTAGCGAGGGTTGGTTAGTCGTGCATTCCTCACTGTTCCTCAGCGGACTCCTGCTTCTGCCTGCCCTCGGCGCCGTCGTGGCGTTGTTAGTGCGCAAGCAGGAGGGCCGTTCCTACGTTGTGGCCGTGGCCACGGCTTTCCTCGAGCTCGTGCTCAGTGTGGTGGTGGCCTTCACGTATAACGCCCACGTGGCCAACGCCCAGGGCTTCGACTTCGCCTACAGCCACGTCTTGTCGCCGGTACTCGGCATTGCCTACAGCGTCGCCGCCGACGGTATCTCGGTCTGGATGGTGGTCCTGAGTGCCCTCACCGTCCTCATCGCCCTCCTCGCCGCCCGTGACCGTCGTCGCGAAAGCGCCTATGTGGCCTGGCAACTCTTGCTCTTGGCCGTTACCGTGGGCTGCTTCGTCGCCCACGACCTGCTCGAGTTCTTCATCTTCTTCGAACTGATTCTGATCCCTTGCTACTTCATGATGGTTCAGTGGGGTGGGGAGAAGGCCAAGGCGGCCGCGATGAAGTTCTTCCTCTACACCTTCACCGGTTCGGCCTTCATGCTGGCCGCGATTATCTACCTCGCCGTGCTGCACCAGCAGCAGGTCGGCGGCGCACTGACCTTCGCCTACGGCGCTCTCGCCCAGGTGACCACCTCGACGGCCGCTGGCGTGTGGCTCTTCGTGGCCTTCGCCCTGGCCTTTGGTGTCAAGTCGCCGATCTGGCCGCTGCACACGTGGTCGCCCTCGACGTATGCCGAGGCCCCGGCCGCGGCCGGCATCGAACTCTCGGCCCTGCTGTCAAAGCTTGGCGCCTACGGCCTGCTCCGCTTCGCGGTGGCGTTGTTGCCGGGGGTGCAGCGCGACGTCCGTCCCGTCATGTTGACGCTGGCGGTGATCAGCATTCTCTACGGCTCGTTCGTGGCCTGCACCGCCAAGGACCTGCGCCGCTTCATTGCGTACTCGTCACTGGCCCAGATGGGCTTCGTGACCCTCGGCATTATGTCGGGCTCGGTTATCGGGACCGAGGGTGCCGTCCTGTTGATGTTCAACCACGGTGTCATCACCATTGGTGTCTTCGCCTTGGTGGGCTACCTCGAGCGTCGTCGCGCCTCGGTCGCTATGGCCGACCTCCGCGGTCTGCAGGGACCAATGCCGGTCTTCGCTGGTCTCTTCACCCTCTTCATGCTCGCCACCATGGGCCTGCCGGGCCTCTCGGGCTTCGTGAGCGAATATCTCGTCCTCATCGGCACCTTCGGCACGCACGCCTGGTGGGCACTGGTCGCCACGCTCGGTGTGGTTGGCTCGGCCGTCTACTGGCTCTGGGCCTACCAGCGCGCCTTCCACGGTGAAGTGAGCACGGCCGATGCTTCTCTGGCGGACGTGAGTCACGCGGAGCGCAATGCGCTCTGGCCGATTGTCGCGCTGGTCGTCGTCCTGGGTGTCTTCCCGTCGCCGATCCTCAATCGCCTCGGCCCCGCGGTGACCTCCATCGTTTCCCACGTCGCCACTACGGGAGTATCGAAGTGACCTTGCACGCGCCACTCATCAACTACCTGGCCATCCTGCCCTTCCTCTTCTTGACGGGTGCCGCCCTGCTGTTGCTGTTCATGACGGCTCTGACCCGCGACCGCCTCTCGACCCGCGTCTCGTCGACCATCGCCGTCTCGGCCGCGCTCGGCGGCTTCGTGGCGACCTTCGTCCAGTGGTTCGAGGTCGACCACCACGGGGCGACCACTACGGCGGCCCACGCCATCGTGATGGACGGCTTCTCGGCCGTGATGTGCGCCTCCATCTGCTCATCCCTGGTCTTCGCCCTGCTCATTGCCCACGACTGGCAAGGGCGCGAACGCTTCAATGGGGCCGAGTACCAGATGCTGGCACTGCTGGCGACCTCGGGCTCGGTGCTGATGACCCAGGCCAACGACCTGGTGCTGGTCTTCCTCGGTCTGGAAATCCTCTCCATCGCGCTGTACTGCCTGATTGCCTTCAACCGCCGCCGCTACAAGTCGTCGGAATCCTCGATGAAGTATTTCCTGCTCGGCGGCTTCGCCGCCGCGATCTTCATCTACGGTGCCGCCCTCACTTACGGCGCGACCGGCACGACGAACGTCACCTCGATTGCCTACTTCCTCGGCACTACCCACCTGCTCCACCCCGGCCTCTTGCTGGCTGGTGGCGGCTTGATGATGGTGGCCTTCGCCTTCAAGGTGCAGGCCGTGCCGTTCCACTTCTGGTCCCCCGACGTCTACGAGGGAGCACCCACCCCGGTGACGGGTTTCCACGCCTCCATCGTGTGGGGTGGTGCCTTCGCCGCGATGATCCGCGTCATGATCTCGGGACTCGGTTCGCAGATTGACACCTGGCGTCCGATTTTCTTCGGTCTCATCGTGTTGTCGACCATCGTCGGTGCCTGCTTCGCGATTCTGCAGGGCAACGCTAAGCGTCTCTTGGCCTACTCCTCGGTCTCGCACTCTGGTTTCATCCTGCTCGGTGTCTGGACCGGCACGGCGGTGGGCGTCTCGGCCGCGGCCTTCTACGTCTTGACCTACGCCCCCGTGGTGTTGGGTTCGTTCGCCATCGTGGCCTTGGTGGGTGGCGTGGGCGACTCCAACCACGAGCTCGAGAAGTACCGCGGGCTGGCACGTCGCAACCCCTGGATTGGCTTCTCCCTCTCCGTCTTGTTGCTGTCGCAGCTGGGTGTGCCACTGACCGTGGGCTTCAACGGAAAGTTCGCCGTTCTGGCCGCCACCATTGACGCCGGCAACATCTACGGCGCCATCGTCGCGCTGGTTGGTGCCTGCATCGCGGCCTTCGCCTACCTGCGCTGGACGACTGGCCTCTACGCCGCGGAGAACCTCGACCAGCCCGCGCTGGTGGTGCCGTGGGCCTCGCGCGTGGTCATCACTCTTGCCGTCCTCTACGCACTGGTCTTCGGTGTCGACCCCGGCCTGCTGACGTCAATCGCGTCGCACGCCACGCTGCTCTTCCAGCCATGAGCCGTCTGGCGATTGCCACCTGTCGTGGTGACAACGTCGACATTGATAGCCCGGTTTTGCTGGAGGCCCTCACGCGGGCCGGCTTCGACGCGCAGCTGTGTGTCTGGGATGATCAATCGGTCGACTGGGAGTCGTTCGACCTTACGATCATTCGCTCCACCTGGGACTACGCGCCGCGCCGCGACGAGTTTCTCGCCTGGGCCCAGGCCCGTTCGCGTCTGCTCAATCCCTTTGCCGTTGTCGAATACTCGACCGACAAGCACTACCTCGCCGATCTGGCCGCCCAGGGCGCGCCCGTGGTGCCGTCAACGTTTGTTGAAGTCGGGCAGCTACCAAAGTTCCCGAACGGGGACTTTGTCGTCAAGCCCGCGGTGGGCGCCGGTTCGATTGACGCCGATCGCTACCGCGCCGACGAAATAGACCGGGCCACGGCCCACGTCGCTGATCTGCACGCCCGCGGTCGCTGCGCCCTGATCCAGCCCTACGTCGCGTCGGTTGACACCGACGGTGAGTTGGCGCTGGTGTTCATTGACGGGCAGTTCTCCCACGCCATGCGCAAGGGGGCGATGCTCAACACGCCGGCCGATGATCGCGACCCGTTGTTCCGCCGCGAGCAGATGTCGCGCACCGACGCATCCCCCGACGCGCTGGCGGTGGCGACGAGCCTCTTGTCGGGACGCTTCGCTGATCTTCTCTACGCCCGGGTCGACCTGGTGCGTGGCCCCGAGGGATGGCTGCTAATGGAACTCGAGCTGGTGGAACCCAGTCTCTTCCTGACGTTCGAACCGGCCGCCGCCGACACGCTGGCCGCCGCGATTACCCGACGTTTGGCCTAGCGCTCGTCGCTGGCGCGCTGGGCGGCCTCGAGCACCTCGGGTGGCACCACGGTGCCCGGTCGGTTCGCCGGGTCGTTGGCGAGGAAGCGACCCAGCATGGGGAACTCGGTGAGTGACTCCGCCCGCAAGATGGCGGCCACCACCGGCACGAAGCTTTCGAGGGCGGGGTAGACGATGTGGCGGGGAAGCCACCGGGGCTGGTACTTGGCGTTGAACGTCCACAGTGACGCAATGGGCAGCACGCCCGAGAGTCGCTGCAAGGTCCAACGCTCCACCCGAGTCCAGGTGCCCTCGCCCCGTTCGCCGTCGAGCACGCCGCGGAACGCCGAGAAGTTCAGGCTGAGTCCGGTGGCCCCCTGCTCGCGCAGGTGGGCGATGGTGGAGCAGAGGGCGTAGTCGATGAGGCCGTTGGGGTGGTCGCCCGGATCGCGACGCATGAGGTCCAAGGAGTAGCCGTGGATGGCCGGGGAGGGCACGAACTGGCAGGCCGCTGCTGGTCGTCCGTCGGGGCCGCGCACGATGACGAGCAACAGGCCCTTGTCCTTGGGGTCAAAGAGGCGACCCAGCATCATGGAGAAACCGCGCTCGTCGTCGCCACGGCGCATCATGGCCACGAGGTCCAAGATCCCCATGATCTCGGCGGGGTCGATGGTGGCGGGGTCGCAGAATTCGACGGTGTAGCCGTACTTGGCCAGGCGAGTGCAGGCCTGACGAAGGCCCTTCATCTTGCCGCCCTCGAGGCTGAATGACTGACAGTCGACGATGGCTTCGTCGCCGAGGTAGAGCGAGTGGAAACCCGCGGCGTGGTAGATCGGCAACCAATCGGCGCCGGCGGCCATGACCGCCACAGTCCAGCCGCGGCTTTCGGCGAAGGTACGGAAGGCCGAAAAGACCTCGGGACGCTCGGCCTCGGGACCAATGGGGTCGGGCGACACGAGGGCGACGCCACCGTAGACGGCGTAGGCGACGAGCGAGTCGCGGTGGAAGAAGAACTGCTTGTCGTCGCGCAACGCGAAGTAGTCGAGCGTGCCGGCGCCGTGTCGACGCACGATGTCGCGGGCGCGGTGCTCGGCCAGTCGCCGTTCGGCCACCGTGGCGGTGGAGGAGAGACGGCGGTCGACAACCGGACGGGTGACCAGGTAGAGCAACACGACGATGAGGGTCGTGCCCACGGTAAGCAACACGGGATTGACGAAGTCACTGACCCCGTCAGGGAGCGCGGTCGCGTAGATGCCCACCAGGCGCTCGGTGCAAGCCCCGAGGACCACGAAGAAGTTGGGCAGGTGGTCGCTCTGATGCCGCGCAATCACTTCAACGCCGAGGGCCCCGGCCACAATGGCGATGAGGGCAGTGCCAATCAGTCGTGGCAGGGCGCCCGTGACACTGGTGCGGTCAGTGAAGGCCGCGAAGTCACGGCGGGTGAGGAGCAAGAAGGCGAACAAGCCGGCGGCCACCACACTGGCCGCCAAGGAGCCGGCCCGAATGACGTGGCTGATCACGGTGATCGCTAACGCAGCTTCGGCAAAGTACCAGGCGCGACGCTGACCACGGCGAATACCACGAGCCAGCATGATCATGGCGACACCGGCCAATGCGGTGACCGTGGCGGCGGACTGCGCGGCCACGAGTGGCACGAACTTTAGGACGTGACTGAGCCGATTGTGCAGTGGCGGCGAAACGGTCACGACGATATTGATGAGGCCGTTGAGCAGCAGCAGACCGCTGGCCCATCGGCGCACGGAGCGCTGACGACGGGCGTCGCTGAGCCGCTCGGGGTTAGAAGGGAATGGCGTGCCGTTTGGCCACGACCCAATCACGGTCGCCGTCTCGGGGAGGCCTGGCTGCACCGCACTCCTCGTGAGCAGCCGCTCAAGCACGGTGGCGCCGTACGGTGCCGATTGGGCGCCAACGAGGCGAATCTGCACGTCGGATCCGACCGCAATTTCCACCATCGAGAAGCGGTCGACTTCAACAAAGATGGACGGCAGATTCAGTGTGGCGTCGCACTCGGTCGTCACGGTGCGGGTGGGACCAGGGGAGGCGCAGAAGCGGCCGTCGAGGTAGGCCAGCGCGGGGCGGGTGGCCCCACCAACGATCAAGCCCGCCACATCAGTGTCGAGCGCGGCGGCGTAGGAGAGAGCGTCGTTAGTTGTCGAGCCAATGAACGTCTGAGCGAGGGGCTCGGAAAATGGTGAGGCATCCTCGGTGCGACGCCAGCGAAATCGTCGGCGCACCGCAACGCTCACGAGCGTGACAAAAACCGCTTCTAGTCCAACGAGGACAAGGAAGTTCAAGATGATGTTGCCGGCCACCGTGTGGGTGTGGGGTGCGTGGACACCGTAATGGTGGTGGGTGAAGAGGCCCACCACACGGGTCAGGCTGTTGAACAGGTCGAAACCAGCAACGAGCGCTACTCCTAACCATAGGAAGAGACCGAAGCGACGATAGAGCGTTCGTGATGAGATGAAACGCGGGAGCGCCAGCTGGTCGTCGAGCATGACGCCCGCGTGGTCGCCGCTGTCCGAGAGGGCTTCGGTGTGGCCCGTGACAACCGGAACACGCACAGTGGTACGGGTGGCCTCGAGTGCCAGCTCGAGCTGGTCGATGATCTCGATGCCCATGTCCTCAAGGATTTCCTGGGCCTCTCGATCGTCACGAAGTTCGGCGTCATGGGCACCCGGGAGGAGGATGACGTGGTGTCGCGGTTGTGAGGTGAACTTTCGGAGAGCACTAGCAAAGGACGGGAGGTTGGCCAGCGTGGCCCGCACTTCGTTCGCAGCGGGTCGACCTCCAAAGTCAAAGAGGTTTCCCGCAAAGATAATGGTCGCGGGGTCGTCAATCTCACCGAGAAACGTCACCAATTTGTGGATCGACGTTGAAGTCGCCTGTGAGTGCGTATCCAGGTCGAGGTCACTAAAGACGTAGGCGTGCTGACCGTGAGAAATGGTGCGCGTCAACGCCGAGTCACTACGCATGCCTTCCATTCTCGCAGATGGGGCGAGAGGTAGGGCACCCTCAGAAAAGGGACGTTATTGCAACTCTTTTGATGCCCTGACGCTAGAGAGCGCGCAGTGGCGCGATGTCGTCCTCGCGGAAGAGATGCTCCCGCTGGTCGGGATTCATCAACGTGATGAAAATGATGTCGGCCTGACTCTCGCTGATGGGTTGGCCGAGAGTTTCGAGTGAGGCCCGCACGAGTGAGAGCATCAACGTCGACTTCACCAAGGACAGGATCATCGGCGCGGTTTCGTTCGGGTAGGCCTCTCCGAGCACACGGGTCAGTTCTTCGAGATGGCGCTGATCTTCACGGTGAAGCCGCTTCTCGTACGAGGGGTTGGCGATGGCTCGCACCACGGTGCGCAGGCGCACCGAACCGCTGTCCGCCAACTTCTCCAAAACAGCACGCTCAATTTCGTGCAGTTGGTCCAGGCTTAGCTTCTTGCCAACCGCTGAGGATCCGGCCAGCCACGACGTGATGGTCGCGGTGATCAGGTCGTTCTGCTCTCGGTACAGATTCAAATAGGCCGCGTCAATGAGCCCTTCGCGGGAATCAAAGTAGGAGTAAATGACGCTGGTGCTCATTTCGGCGCTTTCGGCAATGCGCGCGACGCGAAGTTTTTCGTCATGATTCATCGCTAAAAAGTCCTGAGTCACTCGCAACACGTGCTGCTGAGCTTCCTCAATTTTCCGTGCGTGAAACATTGTGTGTACTCCTCCCTGTGACCCCCTAGGAAACACCCTACAAAGGGGAAAATACAAAAGAACCAGAATATTTTTCTGCTTGCGAAAAAAAAATCATTCAGGCAACTTTTGATGCATATCCGACCAAAATTGAACCGTACCCACGTCCCACGGGGGACGAAAGGTCTGGAGAGATCAAGAAGCGCATGCACGTCACCATCGTCGGAGCTGGATTTGTCGGGCTTCCGACGGGCGTTGCGCTAGCACTGCACGGACATTCCGTAGTTGTTATCGATAACGATGAACGACGAGTCGATCTCATCAACCAGGGGGTTTCGCCACACTTCGAGCAGGACCTCGGACTTCACCTCTCGGCCGTGGTTGCAGACCAACGGTTGCTGGCCACAGCGGAGGAAGAGCCATCGCTAAGCGGCACGGACGTGGTCATGATTTGTGTGCCGACGCCGTCAACGGTCGATGGGCCGGACCTCTCGATTCTGTTGGGGGTCGTAACGTCACTCGCACCACGCCTACCGCATCACGTGACCCTCATCGTGAAGTCGACCGTGGCGGTGGGCACGATTCGCAGCCTTGTCGCACCGCTCTTGCGCGACGACATTGAACTCATCTACGCGCCCGAGTTCCTGCGAACAGGCTCGGCCGTCGCCGACAGCCTGAAGCCTGAGCGAGTGGTCTTTGGGACCCGCACTGGCGAGGGTGCCGAGGTGGCTCGAGAGCTGTTCTCCTTTACGGGTGCACCAGCGATTGTGACCAATTTTGAATCGGCGGAATTGATCAAGTACGCCGCCAACCTCTTTCTGGCCATGAAGGTCAGCTTCATCAATGAAGTCGCACGCCTGGCCGATCACGTTGGGGCCGATGTCTCGGTGCTGCGTGACGCCTTGGGTCGCGACTCCCGGATTGGGGCCTCGCACTTGGCGCCAGGCCCGGGATGGGGAGGATCGTGCTTTCCGAAAGATATTGCGGCTCTCGAGCACTTGCGCACCGCGCTGGGTATTACGTCACCCCTACTGACGGCAACTCACGAAAGCAACGATGACCACGTTTCGTACGTCGTGGCGAAAATTCGAGAATCGGTTCACCGGAGCGGTGGTTCCACTGTGGCAATCATGGGACTCGCTTTCAAGGCTGGAACGAATGACCTTCGAGACTCACCGGCACTGCGCATTGCCCGTGCCCTACGTGACGCGGGACTCGAGGTGCGGGCGTATGACCCTGTTATCTCCGCAGGAACACAACACCTCGATGGTATTGAGGTCTGTTCGGACGCCATCAGTGCGACGACCGGGGCCTCGCTCGTTGTGATTTTGACCGAGTGGCCTGACTTTCTTCAGCTGCCGTGGGCGGACATCGCGCACGCGATGGCCACGCCGGTTGTGTTCGACACTCGGTATTTTGTGCCCGAGGAACAATTCCGTGACGCGGGACTGCAGCAGATCGGTATCGGCTTGCCCGCCCCGGCCGTGAAGGTGACACAATGAGCGCGATTAACGCGACGCCGCCCACGAGCCCGGACGCGCAGGTAATCCCAATGACGTCAAAGGCGGCACCGGTGGCCTTTCGCCTCTCCGTCGTCGTGCCGATCTACAACGAGGAGGCATCGGTGGCGACCGTTATTGCCACGCTTCTCAGCGTAGAACTGCCGACCCCAATTGAAGTCATCGCTGTCAACGATGGGTCAACGGACGAAACATCGGCCATTTTGTCAACGTTCACCGACGACCGGTTGCGTGTCATTGCGCATGAGGTCAATCGGGGTAAGGGTGCAGCTGTCCGCACGGGAATTGCGGCCGCTTCCGGCAGTCACCTTCTGATATTTGACGCCGATACTGAGTACGACGTCAACGACATTCCTCGACTCGTCGCCCCCATTGTGACGGGGCGTGCGGAAGTTGTTTACGGCAGTCGCATGTCGGGATTTGGCACCGTTCATCCCTCGCGCCGTCACGCGTTGGGAAATCACGCGATGACGTTGGCGGCCAACGTGATGTTTGGTTCGGCAATCAGTGACTTGCACACCTGCTTGAAGTTGCTGCCGCTGCCGCTCCTGCGCTCGTTCACCTTGACCGAGGAAGGCTTCGGTCTTGACACTGAAATTAGTGCCGAGATGCTTCGGCTGGGCTTTCGGCCATTCGAGGTCCCAATTAGCTACGTTGGTCGCAGCGTCGAAGAGGGTAAGAAAATTCGACTCTCGGACGCCTTCCGATGCGTCTACGTCCTGGTGAAGGTTCGGTGTCGCGGCACAACGTCGTACGGCGCTCGTGATCGGAGCTTGACGCCTCGAGTCTCTGTTCTCGCAAGTGGGGAGCAGTAGTGCAGTCGCCGCCTCGCGTTCGACTGGTGAGCACCGGTACCGTGTTGATCTTTGTCGTGGCACTCATTTTCTGCGGCCCCGCGGCCTGGACCGCGCTCCTTCGTGCAACAGGTGGCTCCCTCGGTCCCGCAGCGTTTAGCTCTCTCAGTTTCGTCAATCCCTATATTGCGATTCAGCCCACGACCATTGGTCAGCCGATTGAGGTCGTGCTCGCGAATCACTTCCGAAACACCCGGACCTTTGCCTGGCGAGCCTATGAAAATAGCCACACCTTGACGACAGGCACACTCAGCGTGCCGAGCGGTGGAACAGTTCAGTTTTCCGTTCCGACCACTGGGGCAAGCCGTGGCACGATATACATCAACGAAGTAGGTAGCACCGTCACCGTAAGTGCGCCCGTTGTTGGGCCAAAGAAACATGGGTAAGGCGACGGAGGCACCGCGGCTTCGCTTGCTCGTGGTCTCCGATGCAATTTATCCCTGGCACAAGGGGGGCAAGGAAGTTCGCTACAACGAACTGCTGCCCCGAACGCTTGCCCACAACATTGACGTCGAACTTGCGACGATGCGTTGGTGGACAACCCAGCCCGCTGACATTGTGACCTCGTCAGGCCGCGTCCACTACCGGGCGATCTGCAACAACTATCCCCTCTACAAAGGTCACCGCCGGTCGATTCGGCAAGCGGTGTTGTTCGCTGGTTCGACAATGAAATTGCTCCGAACGCGATGCGATGTGATTGAGGCCGATCACATGCCGTATCTCCAGCTGATCCCGCTGCGTTTAGTTGCCTCACTGAAGCGAACGCCGCTCGTGGTTACCTGGCACGAATACTGGGGTGTCACGTATTGGCGCGAATACATGGGGCCGCTCGGCCTCATTGGCGCAGCAATTGAGTGGCTGTCCGCTCGCTTGCCGCACCACATCGTGGCGGTGAACCACGAGACACAGGAGCGACTCCATCGTTCGGGTCTTAGGGACACGAAAGTTTCCCTTGTTTCGAACGCCATCAATTTGAGTCGAATTGCCGACGTCATCGCTTCAGACGCCGCGCCCGACATTTTGTTCGTTGGTCGTCTTCTGGTGCACAAGCGAGCCGACTTGGCTCTTCGGGCGCTCGCATCTCTTATCGCTGACGACCCATCACTGCGGCTTGGGATTGTCGGCGTTGGCCCAGAAGAGGCCGATCTTCGGCACCTAGCGATGCAGCTGGGTATCCGCGACCACGTCGTCTTTTACGGCGAAATTGAAACACAGGACACGATCTGGTCGCTGATGAAGGGGGCGCGTGTCGTGCTGTGTCCCTCGGAACGAGAAGGCTTTGGCATGGTGGTGGCCGAAGCCCTGGCCTCCGGCACAGCGGTGGTCGTGTCGGATGCTCCTGACAATGCGTCGCAGGAACTCGTTACCGACGGTGTTGACGGAAGCATTGTGGTTACGGGAGACGCCGATGGATTCGCGAAGGCCACTCGCCACTGGCTTGATAACCCACGCCACGACACCAATCTCTACGAACACCCAGTCCTTCGGCGCCCCGAATTCAACTGGGACACCGCCGCGGCGTCGTACGCGGCGACGATTCAATCGATTGTCAACGCATGACGACCAACATGACTGTCGTCGTCTGCTCCTATAACGGGGCCGACCGTATTGGTGCCTGCCTTGAGGCGCTTTTGGCCCAAGAGCTACAGACAACGATTTTGGTCATTGACGATGGCTCGACCGACGCGACCGCCGCGGTCGCGGCGTCCTACGGGGTCACCGTTCACTCACTCCCCGCCAACGCGGGCATCGCCGCCGCCCGTCAGGCCGGACTCGAGATGGCTACCTCAGAAATTGTGGCCTTTTGCGACGACGACTGCCGCCCCCTTCCGGAGTGGACCAAGAAGCTGGCTGACGCCTGGTCTTCGGTGGATCATTCGGTGACTGCTATTGGCGGGGTGATTAGCGTTGACTCACCGTCATCGTTCAACGAGCGATACCTCAGTATTAGTGACCCCGCCCAGCCATTGGAGCAAGCTCTCGGTGCGTCACCGAGTCTTTGGTATCGAATCGTTCGGCAGTTTCGGCGAACAACCACGCCCGGAGACGGCTTACGCCCCGCACTGTCACTCATCGGGGCCAACATGTCTTTCCGGCGAGACGCTGCTCTCGCCGTGGGTGGTTTCAACCCCGACCTGGTTTTCGGTGAAGGCGAGGAAGCACAAATCTGTTCGGCGCTCCAGGGTGCGCACGGTAGTGAAACCGTATTAGTGACGCCGAATTTGGTAATGCCGCACGACTTCAAGCCATCGCTCCGCGCCACGGTCAAGCGCAGTTATCGAGCTGGCAAGGGGGTTGCGGCACGGTGGCTGCGTAATGGCGGCCTACCGGCACTTCGCGTGATGCCACTCATTGTTACTGCGGCGGCCATCGTTGGCTTCGAGCTTCGGGGCGCAACGGCGGCACTCATTACCGCGGCAGCCATGACGTACCTGCTCCGGCTCAACTGGCTTGTCGCCGCGTTGCGTCGCGGATGGATTCAGGGCATTGCCTTTCCGATTGCCGGACTGGTGGACGATGTGGCGTCACTCGTTGGGTTTGTCGCCTACGCGGTCGCCGCGGTGCGCGTTTCCGAAACTCGAGCATCGAAAAAGCCAAACGACGTGGGATGGCCAATCCTGACCACGCTGTGGGTGGGAGTTATTGCCACAGCGGCCCTTTTTGCTCACCAGCTTCCTTCGGGGTCGTCGGCGCTCATTCTGGGACCGAGCGCTTTACTTCTCCCCGGTACGTGGCTGATGGACCTCCTCGGCGTGAAGCCGAAGCGCCTGGCGGCACGTCTCAGTGTGGCCGTCTCCTTCAGCATGGTGGCACTAATGGTGGTGGGATGGATTTCCTCGCTCACCGTGTACGTCGATGGACAATGGCGTCCGCTCGACAACGCGGCGCAAGTTCCGCTTTGGGCGAGCCTCGCGCTGGTGATGGTTGGCACGAGTGCTCGTCGCCACCGCGATCCGGCCGCTGACCTTCTTCGAGGCCTCAATTCGTATGGTGCACTCGCCCTGATTGCGAGCTCGAGCATGGTGCTGTTAGCCGCACTTGGTGCTGCGCGACTGAATACCTTGGGCTCGCCAACGTTGGCAATTGTTAGTGCCGTGGTGGCGATTGCGGCGCTCGTTATTCCGATTGCCGTTGGCTGGCGTAAGTCGTCGAGAGTTTGCTACTTACTCATGAACAAGGCGGGCGCCAGCGGATGGCGTGGCTCTACCCGAGCACCGTTTGTCGCCCTCCTGTTTTCGAGCACCTTGGCGCTGCTACTCGGCACCGCATTGCGGGGCCAGCGCTTGTACGGCTGGGATATTCAACACGAGTACGGCGTGGCACTCCAGACCGCCGCACGTGGCGCCTGGCTCGCGCCGACGAACCACGACGCCTACTCCTCAATGCTGTCGCTCACGGTGTTGCCGACCATGCTGCACAATCTGACCGGCATCTCACTCTTTGATTTCTTCCGGTTTGTCACCCCTGTTCTCCTCGCACTCGTGCCGGTGAGCTTGTACGTGTTCATGCTTGACGTGCCTCGCTGGATTGCCGCGGACTTTCTGAAGGTGCGACCCGGGGTGCCACTGGCGATGGTCACGATTTTCATCGTGTCACTGCCCGCCTTTGAAAATGAGTTGATTGCGCTGTCGCGCCAGTGCATGGGATCGCTGCTGATGGTGGGCGCAATTGGTCTCCTGGTGGAGCGGACTATTCCGGCGAATCGTGCCTATCGCGCCGTCGCGGTGCTTCTCGTTGCGCTGGCGTTCACCCACTACTCAACTGCCTACATCGTGGGGTTCTGTCTGATCATTGCCTCAGTTGTGGCCGAAGTGTTTCGCCGCCGAACAACGGCACGTGATTCATTGGGGCTACTCAAGGCGCGCGAAAACCGGCGTGGCCGAATGACGACGTGGGCCCTCGCACTCGTAGCGAATGCGGCCGCTGTGGTGTGGAACCTCGTCTACACGAGGAACAATTCCTTGGCCGCTCCGTCCGTCGGTGTGTCGACCAAGGGCCTGTCGCTTAAGGCCAACACCATTGCTGGATCAATGACGCCATTGAAATATCAGAAGTTCGTCTACTTCCAGATTCACCAGGAAAAGTGGTTCCACCCTGACGCCCTGAAGCACATGATGAAACTTGTACCAGCGGCAGCACCAACGGTGCACGGAGTGTTTCCGGGCCTTGCGTCAGTAGCGGACCGCTACAACTTCTCCGTTCACGAAGGTTTGCTCATCCTTACGGTGCTTGGTGCCGCACTTCTGGCGTGGCGCGCACTTCGCTCCCCGAACTTCTTCAACGTGGACCTCCTAGGACTGGCGAGTGGTGCCATTCTTTTCGGTGCGGCCCTGCGATTTTCCGGCACGTTGTCGGTCTTCTTCAATCCACCCCGTGCGGAGTTCTTGGCGGCATTGATCACGACTATTCCAGTGACACTGCTTGTGGGTCGCCTTGCCAATCGGGTTCCTGGCCTGATACTTGCCGCCACCCTTCTGGTGTCGGGGAGCGTAATGTTCTTTGGCACCGGACTCTCCGTCTTGGAATTTGGCGGCAACGGGGCAACGGCATTGTCGACCCAAGGCGCCAATAACGACCAGTTCATCACGACCTCGCAAGGCTATGCCGCCGCGGTCTGGCTCCAACAAAACACCACCAGTCAAAGTTTTGTCGAATCTGACCGCTACGGCCAGTTGGTGCTTGGCGAAGCCCCAGCGCTCTATTCGCTTGATCCCAACATCGTTCCTGGTGGCATTGACTACAAGAGCTTTATTTACGTATCGCAGACCAATATCCTCGGCCGTGCCAGTGGTGGTGTTCTTGGACTTGTTACGACGTACAAATTCCCGCTGACCTACCTCGACGCGAACTTCTACACCGTCTTTTCAACGGGTGCGACGCGTGTCTATCGATGATGACGTGACGGTTGACTTCTCAAGGGTCACCGTCGTACTAATCAATCGCAATGAATGGGAGATCCGAGCATCACTTGAAGCCCTCAAGCCGCAATGCCTCGAACTGGGGGCCGAATGTCTTGTTGTCGATGCGTCAAACTTTCGACTGGACGCGGTGCGGATGGAGCACCCATGGGTGACGTGGATAGATTTCACCATTCCGGCCTGGCGTTCATCGGCCATTCCCCTGCAGCGTAACGTTGGGGTTCGCGCTGCGCGTGGCGACGTCATTGCGTTCTGTGATGCCGGTGGCGTGCCCAGTCCAACGTGGGTTCGCGAGGTCACTCGGACTGTTCTGAACGGGACGCATAGTTATGTCGCGGGACCAATCATTTCGATTGGCACCGGAATATACGACAACGCCAACGACAGCGGCATTGCGGACTGGCCACCGACGGCCAATATTGCGTTCTCCCGTGAACTTTTCGATGCACTTGGCGGGTTCGAAGAGCGACTTTTTTACACTTCGGATGTTGACTTTGCGCTTCGCGCAAAGGCGCACGGAACGCTCTGTTACGTTGTGCCCGCTGCCATCATGTCTATGGATTGGGGCGACCCTCTGAGGACGTTGCGTCGGAGCTGGCGCTACGGACGGGGCTGGGCCCGCCTGTACGGTTTGCATCCCGCGTCGCGCGTGTGGCTCCTGCGGCGCTCGCCCGAGCGCGTTGTCTACCCGCTTTGGATTCTTGGATTTCTCGCGTCACTCCTAGCCGTGTTGTTCAATTGGCAGCTCGTGGTCATCGCCGTGCTGTGGTCGCTCTTGCTTGGTGTGTTTGCAGTGAGGAACCGACACACGGGGCATCCTTTGGGCGCAGTTGTCGATCACGTCGTGGGTGGCATGGCCATCATCGACGAGACGTTACGTCGGTGGATCGGCGAGATGCCACCGGTTCAATTAATCCCGGGTGATGAAAGCCCCTACGTCGTGTACCTGGAACAGGCTCTGCGGGAAAAGGGATGGCCCACGGGCCGACAGCAGGGCCCGACGGGGGGCCGGACACTCAACGTCCTTCTTGCCCCATTTGCCCTCCTCTTGGCCCGATGGCGGGGCTGTCGGATTCTTCACATCAACTGGGTCTACGGTTTCCGGCTGCCCGGTGGCGCACTCGGTCGGCGCTGCGCGCAATGGTGGTTCTCCGTGTATCTCCTGACGGCAAAGTTGTCAGGGCTCCGCGTCGTGTGGACCGCGCACAATTTATTCCCACACGAGCCCGTTTTCGCCAATGAATTGGCGGCGCGAAAAACCTTGGTGAAACTCAGTGACGCTGTCGTCTGCCTTACCGAGCAGTCTGCTGCTGAGACAGAGACCCTGTTCGGCGCTGTTGACGTGAAGGTTATTCCTCATGGTCCGATACCCCTTCCGTCGCCTAGTCGGTCGAGAAGTGACATCAGAAAAATGCTTGGTTTCGAGGATAAGGTCGGCGCTCTCTTTTTTGGGCTTGTGCGCCCCTACAAAAATGTCGAAGGGCTCATTGAGGCTGTAGGTAGTGTGGCATCACCGGACGTGGCTCTGCGCATTCTGGGGGCTGGCGACGCGGGCTATGTGGCGTCTCTGAACAAGAAAATTCGCGATGCAGTTGACCGCGGGGCAGACATCGCGGCAAGTTTTCGTCATCAGAGTGACCAAGAGCTGGCGGAAGCAATCGATGCGGCCGACGTGCTCGTCTTTCCGTTCATCGCGATCACGAATTCGGGCTCCGTCATCACCGCGATGGGGGCGGAGAAGGTCGTGGTTATTCCCGACATTCCCGCACTCGCATCGATCCCACTCAATGCAGTTATTCGATTCGACGGCTCTCGTGGTGTTGAGGGAATTGTTTCGGCATTACAGGAAGTCCTCACGATGGACCCCGCGTCGCAGTCAGTACTCGCCGCCGAGGCGAAGGCCTGGGCGCGGAGCAACAGCTGGGGCGCCGCCGCCGCCGCGTACATCGGGGTCTACGAAAAAGTGTTGGGTTGAGGCAAATGGGAGCTCAGAGGCACGAAGCGCCTGACGCAAAGAACGCAGCTGGCGGTCACATGAAGACCGTCATTGTTGTCATCGCTTTCAACGAAGAAGCCAATATTGAGCGCTGTCTGTCGGCACTCTTGCACCAAGTGCTGGAAGAGCCCTTTGAGGTTCTGGTCGTTGATGACGGATCGACTGACAGGACTGCCGAAATTGTTAGAACCATGGCCGAAGTGCATGGCAGCCTTCATCTCATTGAGCACGGAACGAACCAAGGCCGTGGGGCCGCTCGTCGCCACGGTCAAGATTGGGCTCGTTCGGAGTTCATCGGATTTGTTGACGCGGACATTGTCGTTCCCAGTAACTGGCTCACTGACCTTTTTGACGCTATTGCTGACGTCGACGGGGTCTCGGGCATTGCACTGCCCGATGGTGATGTTGCAGTGGTTGCGCGGATGAGTGGCGCAACACTTCGAGCGCGCGGTGGTTCCGCTGAAATTACCGGGAATAATGTCCTTTTCCGACGTACGGCGCTCGAGACAGTGGGCTTCGAAGAAAAGAGTCGGCTCGGTGAGGATTTCCGATTGGCGAAACGAATGGTCCGCGCGGGACTCAGGCTTCGCACGACTGGCGCGGTCATAGTGGAGCACCGAGAAGCAAAGCCGTACCGCCGTGCTTTTCTCTGGATGTGGGAGTCGGGCCTCGATGCCTCGTCTCTCCTATTCGAATTTGGAGCAATTCGGCTTCCGGATACTGCCGCGCTCGGATGGGCTGCTGTCGTAGTTGTATCTGCGTGGTTGGCGGTTGTCGGGGCCATTTCTGTTTTTGATGCCTTGGCCGTTGGGCTCCTCGCGACGTCGGCGATCGACGTCGCGATGGTTTGGACTCGATTTTTGGTCCGGCCGCGTCCCGCTCGATGGTTTGCGGCAGTAATTCTGAATTGGCCCCTCACGGCAGCGTACCTGTTCGGCAGAACTGCCGGATTGGTCAAGTGTCTGCTGGACCTCGGCACCGTTTTTGTAAAGAAAACGTTCGGACGCTCTGAACCGTGAGCGTTAACGGCCCCCGCCATGAAAAGAGAACAGTTGACAGTTCCCTTAGAACGACCATTTCTTTAAGTTAGGAATGAGCAATGAAGAAAATATCAACCGTAACATCAGCATTCGATGATCGGTACCTTTGGCCCTGGGCGATTTCAATGTTCAGTGCACACCGGCATAGCACCGTCACTTTCGATGTTGTGATTGGCAATGTCAATTGTGAACTTTCGCCAAATGCACAAGCACTGGCTCTAGAAATTCTCGGAGCCTTAGGGATTCGAGGTTCGGTGGTGGATGTGGAAATTGCCGTAGGTTCTTTCACGCGGCACCAGTGGAGTGAATCGGTCTTTGGCCGGTTGGGGCTGATGGACAAACTGGCCGATGCATTTTTATGGCTCGATGCGGATACGTTGCTGAGGCCCGGGTGGTCTGAAGTATTTCGTGCCGCCGCGGACGCATTTCAAGATCCGTCGAGCATTATTTGTGCCGTGCAGGATCGCCAGCAAACGCGGGATCGCTTGCGAGGTGAGGGCTCTAATCAGGCTTTTGCTCGGACAGGGGAGAACTATTTCAATTCTGGGGTTGTGGCGGTTGAACCTAGACGCTGGCAGACCTCGGGATTTCCGCAAGAGTGGGTCAGACTCGTTGCTCATCAAGAAGAGCTGGGCTTCGAATACCCGGACCAAGATGCCTTGAATTATTTGCTTTGGGACTCGATGGCACTAATTGACGGCACCTACAATCACATCATCTCGGAACCCTTGAACGGGGCGGAACGGGTTCTTCACTTTGCTGGCTTTCCGAAGCCGTGGCGCCTCGAAGGGGACTTCAAAGAATTCTTCATTGCACTCGAGGTTTTGAACATTAACCGGCCCACGCATCAATTGAGTGGGGGAGGCCATGCATGGGAGGCCTTTGTTCTGTATTGGTTAGAAGAATCCCTCTTTGAAGCGTTCTTGGCGAGTGAGTTGAGCCGTGATTCTCACGATTCATTTTTGCGAGCGAGAACGTCCAATTTGATGAAGATGTCTCGAGCCGAGCAACTGAAGTTAGGCGTTCTCCGTGCGGCCTCCAAAAAAATTAGATGACAAATCCTTTAAATATTCGAATTCATCCATTGGACCAATTTCGAGGTAGCCATCGGCAGTTTTGGGCTCGAAACGAATTAGACCGAATCTGAGGTGGTAGCAGTGACGAGAATTTTTTGGTTCTCACGGCGCATGGTGCGCTGCCAGGGCAGTGAATGCCTATGACCGAGAAATTGATTAGGCGGTCGATTGGGTCAGGATTATTTGGGCTTCTTGCGATTTCGGTTCTAGGCGCGCTCGCCACGCATTTTGTTGCAAGCCATTTCGGACCAAGTCAGTTTGGCATTTTGTCGCTGTCCCTTGCACTCTCAACGACCGTACAGGGGCTCTGTGAATTCGGGCAAACGACGATTCTGCAGAGAGAGATAGCCCGAACGCCCAATAAAGAGGCGAAACTAATTGGGTTTTCGCTAGGACTTCGCTTAGCTATAACCATCGTCGCTACAGTGATCTTCTCGGCGATTGGGGCGATGCTCTATGGTTCGCATTCATTTGTTGCGACGGCAACCATTGTCTGCTCGATGTGTAGTTTGCCGGCTCTGGCCGTCGTACAGGTAGTCGCCACTATCTTCTTTCAGCGTCATCGAAATGGCTTTCTGGTCAGTGTGAATGTATTTCAGCAGTGTGTGTACCTTCTTGGTGTCTGCCTGATTTTGTTCGTGCACGCACAGATTGAATGGATCGCGATGGCGAACGGTGCGACGACCGTGATTCAAGCATTCATAATCTTTTTCGCAGCTCGTAAGTTAATGCGGATTCGACCTCACTTCAATCTGGCCATATGGAAATCCAATTTGCGCATGGCCGCACCGTTGGGTGCCGCTGCTGTTCTCGGTTCTCTATACCTACGAATGGATGTACTGCTCCTGGGTTTGCTCGATACGCGTAGTTACATTGGTCAATACAGTGTTTCGATCGCAATCTGCTCTTTTTTCTTTGCTATCCCAGGGATGCTTACCAGCATTTATCTTCCTCATCTTTCCCGCCTTGATGAAACTTGGATCTCGTCTGCGAGAGACCTACTTGGACTGAGTTGGGCAGTTGGATCGCTTTCAGCAATCGTCATCTACATCGGGGCCCCTCTCGCGATCAAATTATTCGCCGGTTCTCAATACCACGAGGCAATTGGACCGCTGCGCGTCTTGGGATTTTCAGTGGTGAGCATATTTGTGAGCTCTGCCCAGTCGGCAATATGGATTGCCCGTGGTTTCAAGCGAAAGATTGCGATAATTTCAAGCATTCTTTTGGTTGTCAACGTGGTTCTCAACATTGTTGCAATACCAATATTGGGCATTATCGGATCCGCTTTCGCTACAACCTTGTGCGAGTCGACGGGGCTCGTTTTGCTCAGTTGCCTACTCAGCAGAGAGCCAACTCTTGGATTTCGTCGTTTGAACAGACCCATGCCTAGCCTCATTGCGTTGGCGGTTGTCTTCTTAGTGTCGGGACTAATTGGTGCGCCGCATCAGACTGACACCTGGTTGGTGCTGCTCCAAATAGTTTTCTATGTCGGAATGTTTGCTGTGCTTTTGTTGTTGATGGGTGGAGTACCGCAGAGTTTGCTTCTCCTAATCGCGTCGCAGGGTCGACACGCAAAGGGCGGGCCATGGCGGCGATTGACTGACCGAAGCCGATGGAGAAATTGACGAAAGCCGTAATTTTGAGAACGAAATTGTTTAACTCAATTGAGTTATTAGAAAAGTAATTCGGTGCTAGCTAAACATCGTGGTGTCACGTATTCGACAGAACTCCTGCCTCGTTGACGCCATGTGACGTGCCATCTTCTGGCACCTGCACAACTACGGGGCCTAAGTCGATCGAGTTGCGGCGGTGCTAGCGCGATGACTGCAGTACGTGCGTGGCGACGTTGCGCCCCAACCCGATAGTGGCCGGTACTCCAACGCCGCCGTAGGCGTTGCCGCAGAGGTGCAGGCCAAGCGACACGGCCGCCTCTTTGGCGTTGCGCACGAGTTCGGCGTGGCCGACTGCATACTGGGGGAGTCCGTCAGCCCATCGCTGAACGAGGGACTCCGAAGGGTCAACCGACTGACCCAGAATGGTCGCGAGCTCTTTCGACACGCAGCTGATGAGGGCGTCGTCGCTGAGTGCGGCCCAGCGATGGTCGTCGCTGCGACCGACGTGGAGCCGGATCACGTGTGCCTGATCTGGGTTGGGGCGCGACGACTTGACGAAGTTGCGTCACCATCATCAGAGTGAATAGAGAAATTCGTTAGCCAAATAATTTTATAATTTCGCAAAATTGTGGCCGCTGATTAATTTTCTCATTATGTTTTATTGAGAGATTTGACGCAATCCGTGGCTTCTCCAGGCGCTTGCACAGAATCTCTTTCATGGGGGCGAGGGGACGTTGTTGAATCTGCAATTGACACCAGCGCTCCAGTCGAGAGGTTTGCGATGAACTATCAATTACGTCCAATTTCAGTCGGCAAAATCGTCGCCACGCTCGTGTCCTGCGTCACTTTCACATTCAGCACGCTCGGTGCCGTAAGCGCCATGTCTCTCGGAGCCAACAGCCCCGTTCCCAATTTCGCCTCACTTCAAAAGCAGCTAACAGCAGCCCTTTCGTCAACTCGACTCCCTTCACAGACGGTCTCCTCACTTGGACTGATATCCAAGGGCAATTGGTGGAAGTACACGGGCAACAGCATGACCCTGACTTCGTGCAATCCACTTACGAATCCCGCCGAGGCCAAAAATCCACGTCCATGCTTTTATGGAAATACTCGGGCGAAGAGGACCATCGTGATTTTTGGCGACTCGATGGTGGGGAATTGGCTTCCCGCGCTCGATGTATTCGGGCGCACTGCCAACTACCGGATCGCTGATTTCAGTTTCCAAGGGTGTCCAGTGGAAGACATTGCGAGCAACTGGAGCGCAGGTGGGGCGATGACGTCGGAGGAACAGGCCGCCTGCATTCTGTGGCACACGACCATGCCGAAGAGTGTTGCCGCTCTGAACCCTGTGGCAATAATTTCGACGTCGATTGCATCCTCGCAAGCCTCGACAAATCCTGGCGACAGCTGGTACATCAACGGCCTACAAACTGAATTTGATCGAATGACCTCAAGCATGACGACCCAGCCGGTCAAGATCATTGTTCAGTCGACCCCGCTGCTACCTTGGAATGCCCCTGATTGTCTCGCGCGGCACATTGCATCGGCGAACGTTTGCACGCTCCGATACGTCAAGGGCCAGCTGGGCAGTGGACTGTACTCGTCACGCCTTGTTCGAGACTCGGCGGCGGCATTGCAAATTGGTGCCCAGCTGCTCCCGGCAAATACATGGGTTTGCATCAACGGTGCGTGTCCCGCCACGTTGCAAGGTCACCTAATTTACGTTGACAGCGATCATATTTCGACGTGGTTTTCTCTCTACATTTCGAAAGTCTTCGGCCAAACACTCGCACCACTTCTCTTGGGATAGGCACAACGGTTCGAGTTCGATTTCGGTACCGCGTCTCACAATCGCCACCGATGAAGCGAGACCGAGTACGTGGGGTAGCGACTTCAAGCGTCACTAGGCGACGTGATAGTCCGCTAATAAAAATAATTGTGATGAAAAGAAATTTGTTACATGCGAATTGTTTCAAGTCCGTCAAGACTTAGGCGTGGCCAACGCCATAGACGTCCCGCGGTGAACGCATCGTTGCTCTTCAAGCGCAGCGATTGACAGCGACAACCGCAATAGAGCATTTTGGGAAAATTTTATGACAGCGAATTCGCAGCTGAAGCAGCACTCGAATCCCTTTCGTGCCGATATTCAGGCCATGAGAGCCTTGGCCGTTTTGCTGGTCGTGGCGTACCACGCGCATTTACCTGGCGCTCACGCAGGCTTTCTCGGCGTCGATGTCTTCTTTGTCATCAGTGGCTTCGTGATCACGAATGCATTGCTTAAGGAACGAAACGCGACTGACGGAACATCACTGCTCAACTTTTACGGTCGGCGCATCCGACGCATCCTGCCGGCGGCAACAGTGGTCATCATTCTCACCATATTTGCCACCTACCACTGGCTCTCGTTTATTGCGGGTGGCGGCGCTGCTGATGATGCCAAGTGGGTTGCCTCGTTCGCAGGAAACTTCCACTTTGCCGCCGTCGGCACGAACTACTTCACTGCGAGCAACCCACCGTCAACGCTCCAGCAGTTCTGGTCGTTGGCAGTGGAGGAGCAGTTCTACTTTGTGTGGCCACTTGTCTTTCTAGTGGCCTGCGCCGTGGCAAAGCACCGACGCGAGGTGGTCCTGAGCAGCCTGCTGGTGGTGATCGGCGCAGTGTCACTCTGGTGGTCCATTCATCAGACGACCTTGAGTCCCACTGTGGCCTTCTTCAGCCCGTTCACCCGAGCGTGGGAGTTGGCACTCGGTGCCCTGCTCGCTGTGCTGGCGCCCCGAATGCGCGATTGGCCGGTACGACTCGGGAGTGCACTGCGTCTCGTGGGCTTTGCGGCAATCATGCTCTCGGCGTGGTTCCTTTCGACCACCACGAGTTGGCCCGGCGTCCATTCCGTAATCCCCGTGGTGGCCGCTGGACTCATGGTCGCCGGTGGGTCGATAGCCCCAACACGCCGATTCGACATTGTGTCAAGGTCCATGCCGGTGCAGTGGGTTGGACTGATCTCCTACTCCCTCTACCTGGTGCACTGGCCCATTCTCACGCTGGCGAGCGAATACTCACTCACCCCGCTCGCCAGACATGCTGAAGTGGAGCTCGTCTTGCTCTCGATTGTCGTGGCCGCCGTCTCGTATTACCTCGTCGAGCGACCAACGAGAAGCCTTCGTTTTCTTGTGCAGCATCGGTGGGCTACGTACCTCATGGGCGCCTGCCTCATCGGTGCGACCTACGGTGCCATCTTCTGGCACCTGCACAACTACGGGGCCTAAGTCGATCGAGTTGCGGCGGTGCTAGCGCGATGACTGCAGTACGTGCGTGGCGACGTTGCGTCCCAACCCGATAGTGGCCGGTACTCCCACGCCGTCATAGGCGTTGCCGCACAGGTGCAGGCCAAGCGACACGGCCGCCTCTTTGGCGTTGCGCACGAGTTCGGCGTGGCCGACTGCATACTGGGGGAGTCCGTCAGCCCATCGCTGAATGAGGGGCTCCGAAGGGTCAGCCGACTGACCCAGAATGGTCGCGAGCTCTTTCGACACGCGGCTACTGAGGGCGTCGTCGCTGAGTGCGGCCCAGCGGTGGTCGTCGCTGCGACCGACGTGGAGTCGGATGAGGTGATCACCGTCTCTCTTCAGGTGCGTCCATTTGCGATCAAGGAAGGTCACGGCCGTGACGAGGAAGGTGTCGTCACCGAAGGGAGAATTAAGCGGCACCAGAATGCCGGTGCCCGTCGCCGGCAGCGCGAGCGAGTCACGGGGCACGCTGATGGTCACCATGGCGGCGCTTGCCGTTGGCACCGATCGCAGGGCATCAAGGGCGGGGGCGAAGGAGCCAGCGATGGCGCCAGTGATTGGTGCCGGTGTCGCGAGAATGACGTCGTTGGCCGGCGTGCACATGTGCTGGGTGTCCACTTCCCAGGCGTAGGCGCTGGTGGGCGAGCGGCGGAGCGCGGTGACGGGGTCGTTGCAACGCAGAATAACGCCGCGCGCCTCAAGGGTTGCCACAAGTGCACTGACGAGGGAGCCGACACCTCGCTCAAGGGAGTAGAACGCGGGGCCGGATTCTGCGACGGTGGTTGAGGGACCCGGCACCGCCGGGCCGGACGCCCCGATGTTCTTCATCAATGACCCCTTCTTTTGGGCGGCCTTGAGGAGAGCGGGGAATACTGACTTGGCGGAGAGATCGTCCACGCGGCCAGCTTGAATGCCGCCGATCATCGGCTCGATCAATTGGTAGGTCAGCTCACTGCCGAGCTTGTGTCGCAGGATCTCGCCAATGGAGGTGTCGTCACCGGCGACCCACGATGAGGGGAAGTGCTCGTCTCGCCACGCCGCCCATCGAGCGCCGCGAGAGAGCCCCCGAAGGCCGCGGAGCGATGCGGCGCTGGTGGGTACGCCGAGCACCATGCCGGACGGCAGGGGGTCGAGATGCCCATTGATGTAGACGGAGGCACCGGAGGCGGCGATGGGTGCGAGTTCGCTTTCGAGTCCCAGATCCTTGGCTAGTTGGACCGCTTCGGGGCGACGAGCCAAGAACCCGTCAGCACCCAAGTCAATGGTGCGACCGGCAAACGTCGTTGTCGCCAGACTTCCACCAAATCGGCTGCCCGCCTCGATGACTTCAATACGCGGCGTTTCGCCAGTTGGCCCGGCGACGCCGCCGGACAGCTGGTAGGCCGCGCTCAGTCCGCTAATGCCACCGCCAATGATGACGACGGACCGTCGAGTCATTCGGCGTTGGCGGCGACCACGTCGGCCAGCATGGCCATGAATGCAGGGTCGTCGTTCAACGAGACTGTGCGCACCAGGTTGAGACCCAGTTCGTGGGCCAGTTCCTGTGCCTGGATGTCGATGTCGAAGAGAACCTCGAGGTGGTCCGAGACAAAGCCGATGGGGCACGAGACGACATCAGTGATGCCAGCCGCGTGCTTGGCGCGAAGCACGTCCAAAATGTCCGGTCCGATCCACGGGTCGGCGGTGCGACCGGCGGACTGCCAGGTGAGGTCCCACGACTGGAGGCCGGCCTTGGCGGCCGCCAGTTCCGCGGAGGCGCGCAGTTGTTCGGGGTAGGTGTCGCCGTTGGCGAGGATCTTCTCCGGCAGCGAGTGGGCGGAGAAGAGCACTTCGGTGGTAGCGCGACGCTCCTCGGGAATGGTGGCGAGAGCAGCGTTGACACGATCGGCGATGATGGCGATGAAATCGGGGTTGTCCCACCACGAGTGAATCTCGGTGAGTCGGACGTGGTCGCCCAGCACGGCCCGAGCACGGTCCATGTACTGGGTGGTCGACATCGACGATGAGTGCGGCGCGAGCACCAGTCCAATGACGTGCTCAAAGCCATCCTCAATGAAACTCGGAGCCGTGTCTTCAATCATTGGTGGCTCGTACTTTGAGCCGAAGCGAACGTCGAAGCGACCAGGAAAGCGCGCCTCGAGCTGCTCGGCAATGCCGGCTACCTGGGCGGCCGTGCGGGCGGCGAGCGGCGAGGTGCCACCGAGGTCGTTGTAGCGGTCCTGCAACTCCTTCAAGAGCTCGGGGGTCGGTGGGCGACCGTGGCGAATGCGGGTGTAGTACGCCTCCACGTCAGCGGGCGTGGTCGGGGTGCCGTACGCCATAACCAATACGCCAATCTTTTGCTGCGTCATCGAACGCCTGCCTTTCCTTCGTTGTGCACTGCCTTGACCACCGCTTCGAGGACGGTGGGGTCGGTCGACGGCAAGACGCCGTGACCGAGGTTAAAGATGTAGCCAGCGTCGGTGCCCGCGCGGGCCAGGACTTCGCGAGCGGCGTCCACGCCGAGCTCGGCCCCCGACATGCAGCGCGCTGGGTCGAGGTTGCCCTGGACCGCTTTACCAACGCGGCGACGGCCTTCATCGAGGTCGACGTGCCAGTCGACGCCTACGACGTCAGATCCGGCATCCTTCATCAACGTGAGAAGTTCCCCCGTGCCGACGCCAAAGAGAATGGTGGGCACGTTGAGATCCTTGATGCCGGCGAACACGCGCTGCGTGGCGGGGAGGACGAAACGCTCGTATTCATCGCGCGTCAGGCTGCCTGCCCACGAGTCGAAGAGCTGCAGGGCGCGGGCCCCGTGGGCGACCTGGGCGCGCATGAAAGAGATCGTGATGTCGACCAGGCGGTCCATGAGGGCTGCAAACAGGGTCGGGTCGGCGTGCATCAGTGACTTGATGACGGCGAATTCCCGCGTGGGGGCGCCTTCGACCAAGTAGCTCGCCACGGTGAAAGGTGCACCGGCAAAGCCAATCAGCGGCGTGTCGGTTGCGGCTAACTGTTCGACGACGAGGTCGACGGTCTTCGTGACGTGCGCAATGTCGGCGTCGGTCAGGTCGCGCAAGCGTTCCAGGTCAGCCGAGGAACGGAAGGGCTGGGCGATGACTGGACCCCGACCGGGGACGACGTCGACACCAAAGTCAATGGCGTGATACGGCACGACGATGTCGGAGAAAAGAATGGCCGCGTCGACGCCGTACCGGCGTACGGGCTGCATCGTGACCTCGCAGGCCAGAGCGGGGTCGGCGATGGCGTCAAGGATGGAGCCGGTGCCGCGCAGGGCACGGTATTCCGGGAGCGAGCGACCGGCCTGTCGCATGAACCACACGGGGACGTGGTCCACCGACTCGCCTCGGCAGGCTCGAAGAAATACGGGGTCGCTCACGGTGCTCCTTTAGACGGCCCCAGCCTAGGGGCTAAGGCCTGATTTGGGGTCTCTGGCAGTCACCTACACTTGATAGACCTCTTTGCGTACCACGAAAGGTAGCTATGGCACACGAGCGCGAGATTGCCCAAGAGCAGGCGTTCCTTGAGCTGGCCTTGGACGCATTGGAGCACATGCGGTCCGAAGCGCAGTCGATGCGCGACGACGTGTCAGTGGCCAGTCGACGGGGTGTCGGTGACCTCGTGGAGCGTGACGTTGCGATGGGCACCGCCCTGCAGCGCCTCGATCAGTTGGCTATCGGTGACCAGCCACTCTTCTTTGGTCGTATTGACTACTTCGCTGAAGACGGTCTGTCTGATGGTGACACCTACCACGTTGGCCGACTCGCCGTCTCCGATGCTGAACTGAATCCTCTGGTCGTCGACTGGCGAGCACCCGTGGCCGAAGCCTTCTACCGGGCCACCGGCGTCGAGGCCCTGGGTCTGGCGCGTCGTCGTCACGTCGCCATTCGTGGGCGCGTGGTGCAGGGCGTTGAAGACGAATACTTCCCCGACGCCAACGGCGAGCTGCACACTCCCGCTGGCGAAGAACGTCCGGCAACGGCCGAAGGCCTCGTGGAAGGCGGCATGGCCCTTGGGGGTCCGGGCGCACTTCTGGCGGCCTTGGGGCAGGCTCGCACCGGTCGCATGGGTGACATCGTCGCCACTATTCAGGGCGAACAGGACCAGATCATTCGCCACCCGCTCGCTGGCATTTTGCTGGTGCAGGGTGGACCCGGTACCGGAAAGACCGCCGTCGCACTGCACCGCGCGGCCTACCTGCTCTTCACGCACCGCGCCTCGCTCGAGCGACAGGGTGTCTTAGTCGTAGGACCGAACCCACTGTTCCTCAATTACATCGAGAACGTCTTGCCCTCGCTGGGTGAATCGGGTGTCACGCTGTCCACCATCTCGGGACTCGTCACCAATGTCGTGGTGTCCGTCCAGGATTCGGAAGAAGTCGACCGGTTGAAGGGCGATGCCCGCATGGCCACCCTGCTGGCTCGTGCCGTGCGCACCCGTCAGCGCCCTCTGCGGGAGGACATGACCATTCCGGTCGGCCGCGCCTTCATCGTGGTCAAGGCCAGCG
>Ga0208871_1000096_pt1 | contig 32402 bp, 43 predicted proteins | sample CryBogCBE19Jun07_FD_184592 | JGI IMG/M metagenome (GOLD analysis project Ga0208871, IMG submission 184592) | Freshwater microbial communities from Crystal Bog, Wisconsin, USA - CBE19Jun07 (SPAdes) | ecosystem: Environmental > Aquatic > Freshwater > Bog lake | place: Crystal Bog, Wisconsin, USA...
CTGAGTCGCAGGCTCCTCATCGGACATATCGAAAGGGATTGGGTATTCCCTAGAAGGTTCAACTTTAAGCATCGGGTAAACGCACCGAGTAGTGATGGCTGAAATATACCATAGATATATTTTTTTTGCAAGGGGGATCCTTTTTTGATACCGGGGGGTCACCTAATATAAAGGGGGTGGGGTCTTGGTTGTGGCGAAATTTTAAAAATGGGTATCGGGTGTGCAGAACACAGTGTAGAGATATCTAGGATTCCTTTCCTACATTTCGGGGGGTGGCACTCGGGTGGGTCTTTGCTTTGAACCCATAACATTGTTAGCCCTAGGTCAATACAGTTTAATTTTCGTGTGAACACAATTTGATTTTGATTCTTTTTTGTGGTACAATATAGTCATGCAAACGAAGAAACGATTGCATACATTGTTCAACATTAACTAACGAAGGGTTTCATTATGACAACAACTATCACTACACACGAAGACGCAACGGTGTTAGACCTTATTAATAACGTCGCTGATGCAGTTAAACGCAAGTACGGCGCAACCAAGGCGCTCGCAGTTAAGTTGTGCGACACTTTACCCGCAGAGTGGTACAACGTCGAGCATTCGGATCAATCCGAAGAAGCTAAGCCCACGCTCGCAGTTGCACAGTTATTCCGTGACACACTGCGCAACGCCGGACACAAAAACCCGTCGGTCGAGTGGACACGTGTTCGCAACGAAGGCAGAGTATTCGCCGAAGGCGCTCCCGAATCCGAAGGCGCCGGTGCAAAGAAGCGCACTCTTAAACTGCGTTTAATTGAGGAGTTGACCAAATTGCACAAAGCCGGTCTCGCTGAGAAGTTCGTTAACGAAGACGAAGCCGAAGCATTGACTAGCATTGCTAGCGCATTGATAGCGCTCAATGTTGACCTCAATATGATTAAGTAAACGTGAGAAGCCCTAACAATGTTAGGGCACTCTTCAACCCAAGGGGAAAATTATGGATTATCAAGTATGTCTAGGTTTGTTATTTATTGTGACTATCGTTGCATGGATAAGCGCAGAAGTCACATACTATCGGAGCACTAAAAATGATTGAATTATTTTGCGCAGTGGTTATTGGTATCGTCGCATCAGCAATAATTATATTAACCTCACCCTAACATTGTTAGGCTTCCCTAGGTGCTACACTGAACTCAGTGTAGCATTTTTTTTGCGCTTTTGTCAAGCGCATTTATGCCAGTTCCCATAAGAATGTGCATTGTTACGCCTAATGTTACGAAAATTGTGTCTTTGTTATACAACACATCGCTGGAAACCCGCATGAATCCTAGATTGTTACATGTTACGTTTTTTTTGATAATTGAATGAAACTTTGGGAGCACGAACATGAGGAAGCCCTCGGCAAGAGCATTCTGTGCTACATTTGATTTTCCAAGATCATATAAAAATGAGTATAACAATATAACTTACATAACATTTAATTTTTTTTAGTTTAGAATCAAGTACTTACAAGCGTTATGTTTTTTTTCTGCCTATTTTTTAAGCATAACATTGCGAAACACTGTACCACAAATAGCGCAACGACACTTCCGATGTAATTCTAGAGCTTGCAGTAATACCCAAGTATTCACTTTTTCAATTCAGTCCCACCCAAGACCAACGAGAGACCAAAGAGTTGACATAGGTATAACATTGTGGTACAATATAGGCTGAAGACAAAAATCTTCTACTCAACAACACTCTCAACCCCTAACAATGTTAGGCAACAACGAAAGGTTACTTATGGACTGGAAAGAATGTCTTGCGTGCGGTGACGATATCCGCATCGAGCGTTGGCAACTCGGCTATCGCTTCTGTTTATTCTGTGGTGAAGATCAAGCACGTGCTGAGCGTGCATCGTGGACTATCATTCAAGAGTATACCAAGGGCAACTACATGTTAGTTACACCTGCCAACGTACACACAACACTCAAGCAGACTAACCCAAAGGAGAATAGAGCGTGAGTAAAGATATCCCCAACTATAAAGCACGTGACTACGTGCAACGCAAAGAGCGTTTTGATGGTGCTAATGTATACGCAAGATGGCACAGGCGCAGTGATTCACTGCAAAGCAAGCAGACCATATACGTGGTTTACTCGTATGGGAATCACTTCCCCATGTTTGTTTACGATGCCGACGCTGACGTATGGGTAGAGAATTCCGATAAGTTCTCGGCAACAACATCAAAACAACGAACACAACTGCATCCATTGTGTGACACATTAAAGCGTCCGTTAGAAGACGTAAAGTTAGTTGCGGCTTATGGTATCTGTGGACTATTAAATAAGGAGTAAAAAATGACTGAAGGCGACTACTTAAAAGCACTCGAACTCATCAAAGATGCTGAGCGCAACATCAGGGAAGGAGATTATGACCTTGCTCATATTGCAGTAATCGAAGCCCTAACATTGCTTGACGAGCGTGAGCGAGTCATGGGTGAAGAAGATGAGCGAGTTTGATGATCGGCCTGAATGGATTGTGTACAGAATAATTGGACATCCGTTCAGTTTATTAGCCACGACCAAGCCAGTGTGGGACTCGATGATGGAGTATTCACGAAATGAGTACAGGTTCGAAATTGTTGCCGAGAATTTAACGTTCGAAACTGCAACGAAGATGATAAGACTAACGAAGGGAGAATAACATGAGCTATAACCGACGGAGCGAATTGATATCACGCGTGATCTTTCTGATTGCGGTTATTGTGATATGTGCAGATTTATTTATCTGGAGGAGAGGATGAAGCTAACCAAGTACTACGTGACCGGATACAACCCACGGTTCGGCAACTGGAGTGCACAAGTGTACGAATGTGCAACGATGGAGAATGCGAAACTTAGATTTTCCCTTGAGTTTCCATACCTCAAAACAATTAAGGCTTACGCCCTACGGACAGACTAAATGCTTGACTCAGGTATTATTCTGTGGTACAATGTTATTAAAAAAGCTCAATGAGCGAAGTGAATTGTGTTTGTCAGCAACCCCCTAACAATGTTAGGGATATTAACCTAGAAGGAACTAAAAATGTCAGAAGTAAATTTCGGTAAGTCAATTACATTGAAGCAAGCATCAAAGCTCATTCAATCCAACCCTGAGACTCGTTTTCTACTTGAAGGTGAGCCGGGCATTGGGAAGTCATCCCTATTAGAGAGTATAGCCAACGGTATGGGCTACGACTATGCCTACATCGATGTGCCGAACATGGACTTGGGCGATATCGCCATGCCTGTGATCGACCACGACACCAAGACTACCAAGTATTACCCTAATGCTAGGTTCAAGATTCACGAAGGCAAACCACTGGTGATCATGCTCGACGAGTTCACCAAAGGTGCAGACCCTGTGAAGAACATGCTTCACCCCATGCTAGAGAAGGCAAACCCAAGACTCGGTGACATTCCAATACCCAAGGAGACCATTGTGTTTTTGACTGGTAATCTTTCGACCGACGGTGTGGGTGACTCCCTGAAAGCACATAGCCGTAATCGTTTGGTTCCCGTGCGTATCCGCAAACCCGATGCCGATGAGTGGATCGAGTGGGCGATGGGCAAAGGTATCGAGCCCGAGGTGATTGCATGGGTGAATCGGTTCCCTCATGTGTTGGCTAGCTATACCGATGGTGGATCCGGAGATAACCCATACATCTATTCACCTAAGAGTAATCAGAAGGCGTTTGTTTCCCCTCGTTCGCTAGAGACTGCATCTAACATTGTTAGGACTCGTAAGGACAACGATCCTGATACGGTGATATCCGCATTGACTGGTGCGATCGGTGAAGCAGGTGCTCGGGATATGCAAGCGTACATCGAGTTCTCAGATCAACTGCCGACATGGGAAGCGACGATTGCTAACCCTAAGACTACGCAGATACCAACATCAGCCGGTGCCTGTGCGATTGTGGTATTCGGTGCGATTGCACGGATGACCAAGGAGAGCATCACTCCATTCATGGAGTATCTACAACGGTTCGATGCCGAGTGGCAAGCCGTGTTTGCGATCAACATTGCGAAGACACCGAGCAAGCAAGCGATAGCGTTCAGTTGCAAGGCGTTCAGTGATTGGGTTGCGAAGAATCAAGACTTACTTTAATAGGAGCTAACAATGTTAGAGGAACGAAAAATACAGAAGGCCAAGATCAGCTTGATGCGTAACCCCAAGTTCGCATTGCTCAGTGGTATCTTGATGGTGGGACGTACGTTTGTTGACGATAACACACCGACTGCTAGGACTAACGGACGTGACGAGTGGTATGGGCGTAAGTTCATCAACGAGTTGACCGAGAAGGAGCTTGCGTTTGTGATTGCACACGAAGCGTCGCACAAGATGTATCGTCACTTGACTACGTATAAGAAGCTACATGAAGAGAATGCAATGCTGGCGAATGGTGCGTGTGACTACGTGATCAACCTGATGCTACAAGATACAGACCCCGAGCAAACCGTGATCACCATGCCACGGTGGAAGAGTGGCGAGAAGAAAGGTGAGCCGATGGGCTTGATCGATGAGAAGTATCGAGGTATGAATTCCAAGCAAGTGTTCGACCTACTGAAGCAGAACGATGATGGATCGGGCGGAGATGGGTTCGATGAGCATGACTGGGAAGAAGCAACGAAAGGCATGACAGAGCAAGAGAAACGTGAGTTGGCTAGGGATATTGACCAAGCCATAAGACAAGGACTCATGGCACAACACAAAGTTGCCGGTAAGGGTAGAAGTGGTGGTGACCGAGAGCTTGAAGATCTACTCAATCCCAAGGTGGATTGGCGTGAAGTCTTGCGTGAGTTCGTGAAAGCCACATGCAATGCCAAGGATACTTCATCATGGCGCAGGGTTAACCGACGTTATCTATCGACTGGTATGTACATGCCGAGCATGATCGGTGAGCGAGTTGGTCATATCGTGATAGCCGTAGATACATCGGGGTCAGTAGGACAACAAGAATTATCTGAGTTCCTTGGTGAAGTCAAAGGTGTAGCAGAGGAGGTGCATCCTGAGAAAGTTGACTTGATCTACTGGGGTTCAGATGTTGCAGGTCACGAAGAGTACGAAGGCAATGCGGTGGCTAACATTGTTAGTTCTACAAAGCCCAAGGGCGGTGGAGGTACATCGCCGAGTTGCGTGTCCGAGTATCTCGAAGAGAAGAAGATCGTGCCCGAGTGCATCATTGTTCTTACCGACGGATACGTAGGCAGTGACTGGGGTGGCAACTGGACTGCACCAATTCTGTGGACTATCGTAGGAGGTAATGATGTCGTTTCACCGAATGGCAAAACAATTCACATCAACAATTAATATTAACCGAGCACTAATGAGGAGAGATGAAATGATGATTGTAACTATTGGCTATCAAGACTATGCGTTACCAACCAAGGACGCCATAACATTGTTAGAGTTACTGAGCAAGGCAGAGAGGTACGAGGACAGGTACGTATCAAAAGATTCCAAGGAGAACACAACAGGCGAAGCGTATCACACGTTTCATGTGTATGAGAATGACACGGTGTTCAATGCCAAGGTTATCCCTAACGAGAAATACCGAATGGCTAAGCTAGCGGGTAAACCCGAGCGTTCATAATTTAACAGGAGAAATCAAATGAGTATTAGTTCATCAGCAGTATTAGTAGAGTTGAATATCAGCGTATGGCCAGCCAGTAAAGTTGACCGTGAAACAACTGATCTTGTGAATAGCAACGCATCAGCAGTGCGAGATGCCAGCCAGACCAAGAAGAATCTTTTTGCAGGTACGAGCATGCGTAAGGATATCGACAAGTTCGCCGCCCGAGTGCGTCTGTATCACAACCAACACACATTGCCTTGGGCAGACAAGGGTCAACGACTTCTACCTACTAAGCTATTCATGGAATACAAGCAGACCATGGATGCACACGAGCACACATTCAATATGATGTGCAATAACTTCTATGCCATGTATCCTCAGTTGGTACAGGATGCGAGCGTAAGTCTAGGTTCACTCTACAAAGCAAGCGACTATCCCGATATCGAGGAAGTCAAGGGTAAGTTCGGGTTCAGAAGATCCGTCGATCCAATCCCTGAGAGTGGCGACTTTAGATTAGATGTATCAGCAGAGGACTTAGCGGATTTGAAAAACCACTATGAACAACAATATAGCAATAGGATAGCCGAAGCGATGCGTGCACCGTGGGAACGTCTGCATACTACGTTAACTGCAATGTCTGAGAAGCTCACCGAACGAGCTAGTGATCAGAAGGTTCGGTATCACGACAGTCTACTAACGAATGCGCAAGACTTGTGCTCGCTGTTGACCAAGCTCAATGTGACCAATGATCCGAAGTTAGAGGAAGCTAGGCAAGACCTTGAGCGTGCGTTGGTAGGTGCAGACATGGACGGACTGAAAGAAGATTCGTTCGAGCGTCATGCCTTGAAGAACAAAGTGGATGCCATCATTGGCAAGTTCAACTGGTAAGGGGTATGTATGAAAGCATGGACTAAGTATCCGAACACATTTGATTCGGATGTTCTTGAGAAGGTTCCACATATTGTGGAAGACCGAGATGGTAATCAAGTTGAGGTGATGGCGCTTGATCCAATCAACGCTATCGTATTGGTAACTGAAATGATAATGGAGAATTTTAAATGATTGATGCAATGATGCTATCCAGTGTTTACATGGAGAAGAATAAGAGTAAGACCGACGTAAAGATGGACTCCAATCTATCTGAGATTGTGGTTGCGTTAGCTACTACTAATCCGACGTGGTCATTCGAGTGCATACCTCATCAGTTCAGAGATCGTATTGGTAAGGTTTACGTATATGCAGAGGGGCAACAGATTGGTTACCTTAACCGTGAGTATTCTAACCGAGCCGGTGGTAATGCAACTAGAGTTAGTAAGCCCAATGAGTATAGACGCAACGGAGAATTCACAGTCACGTCCGACAACAAGAAGGCCATTCGTGAAGCGAAGAAACGTTTCACGGTTAAGTCTATTAAAGAAATAATAGGCGAGAAGTATAGAGAAGCTAGAGATATAGTGCAACAACAACGATACCGCAAGGGTAGCAGGGCAGGGGATTGTGTAGGTTCGTTGAGAGATGTTATGCATAAGTACACATTTGAAGAATATCGGGAGCAGTTCGTTTCGTTCTTGACCAAGCAACATAACAGTTCACAACTATTAAGTAAGCTCAAGGAGTTTGATGAGATAACTGCGGAGTTCAACGCAATCGACGCAATCGAGGAAAAGGTGAAGACAGACGACCATGTACTTATCCATATCAATGGGAGTAAATATATTGTTAAGACTATTGACAATGTACAATCTTATGATGATAATACACTCCCCGAAGAATACAGAGGTAAGCTCGGTATGCTGAAGTTGGTGGAGGTGAACCAGTGTGTATCGGATGTGGGATGCAGAACACATGACGATACGTTCTTAATTGTTACCTAACAATGTTAGGGGTTGAAAGGTATATATGAATACAGAGATGTTAAAACGTGCAAGGAAACTGTGGGCGGTGGAGTACATGTCCCACTACGAGAACAGGACGAACATGCGCAAGTGGGTGAAGGCGGTGCGTGTGGTCAGAGACAATGGGAACTGGCTTTTGTTGAAAAAGGTGGGGAGGGCAAATGAAAATGCAAGCAACACTATCGTTTAATTACCCCGAGGATGAAGGTAGGTTGGAAGACGCAATGCGTGCAACTGAGTACAAGGAAGCGTTACAACGTGTGGAGAAACGTATACAAGAACACTTTGACCATGACGACAGTCCTGAGTTCACCATAGCAAGTATCAACACAATAGTAAAGCTAGCATTGAAGGGGCACTTATGAGAACGTTTTGGCTATTCTTAATTTGGCTTGAGTTGTGCATCGTCAACTGGAATCTCAAGGACATCGTTCACGTACTGGAGAAAACGACATGACTGAACAAGAAATGATTGGGATTACCAATCAAGCTAGCAAAGAATGGCTTAAAGAATTTCCAACGCCGCAAGAAACGGCGCACCCAGTGCCTAAACGCTTTTTGGAAATCTTTGCCAAACTAATAGCAGAAAAAGAACGTGAGGCGTGTGCTGAAATTTGTGATGGTTTTTACTTATCATGGATAGACATACAAGGTAGATATGAATTCATGGGTGAGGGAGCAAGCGAATGTGCTGGTGCAATCCGAGCAAGGGGACAAGAATGACTAACGAAGAAATCATAGCCAAAATTATGGCTAACCAATGGTGGCCGTTCGACCGAGTGGATCCCAAGATACTTGAGGAGATACAACGTAGGGATAAGCAGAAAACCGTCGCTGAGATGGAGGAAGCACCGCTATGACTGAACTTGGATTTTTTGTAGTTATGTTTGCGTTTGTATGCGCAATGATGAACGCAGGTTTGGTGATGTTTTTAATATGGATGATTTACAGGAGCATGAACAATGATTGAATTTACACTTACGGAGATAGTCCTATTGGCATGGGCGGGCATTGCCACAGGCATGGCACTGCATTATTGGGAGGAAGATAGGGGTCACAGAAGATTTGTGACTACCTTGATTGAGAACAAGGGGTTGCGAGAAGAGTTTTATAGCAAGATTGATAAACACATTGAGGAGCACAAAGAATGTTAAATAGTATAAAACAACTGATAAGTGCAAGTAAATCACAAGAAGTTTTACATGCAAGAAACCCCAACGAATTACGCACAGATACCAACGTGAAGTTTGGTGTAATCCAAGCGTTGAATGGCAAGATCATTGAGATCAGTACGTACAAACCCAACCACAATGGGCCTGACTGGACACACCAATGCTATATCGTAAAAGACGAAGAGACGCTAGCAGAAGCTATGGCGACTGTGATTACGATGAAAGGGCTAGAGCAATGAAGAAATGGGATGGATTCGACGAAGCGATTCTTGGGCCAGCAAGCGTTTGGAATGGCAATACTAGAGTAGAGGTATTGGTTTACGATGGCGATGCTATGCGAGATATTTTGATGAAGCGTGACTCCATGAGCATGGAAGATGCACGTGAGTTTATTGAATACAATCTTGAGGGCGCCTACATCGGTGAGGATACGCCTGTTATCGTATGGACAAATGATTTATATTGGGAGGAGGAAGAATGATATTCGACCGTATCGACGAGTTGAAGACTGGAATAGAAAAGAAAAAGCATGGGCGGGGTCTTGGTAAGAAACCTGCGCTTGTGCACTTGAGCTTGCGCTTGCCGAAAGATGTGATGGATTTTTTTGATTCACGCTATCCGTATGCAAAGCAAGCCAAGATACGAGAAATTCTTACTGATTATGTAAACAAGGAACTAACCAATGAAAAGTAGAGCACAAATCGTACGTGAGTACATAAACGCAAACCCCGAAGCTACAACTGCGGAAGTAGCCAAGAAGTGCAAAGTCACGACTCAGTACGTGTATCAAGTCAAGTCTGACGAGAAGAAAAGACTAGCGAAAAAGCGAGTGAAGATCACTGCAACCCAAGCTGAAGTGGCTAAGAGAATGGGTGTACCTCTTTCGGTATACGCAAATAATTTATTACCCAACGGAAAATTAAAAACAAGAATGCAAGCGTCATTCGATAGAGAACCGCCTACCATTACGATGGAAGAGCCAAAGGCCGACCCAGTCAATCACCCACCGCATTACAAGACTGGCGGTATTGAGACTATCGACTTTATTGAAGCGAAAGAGTTAGGCTATCACTTGGGCAACGTTATCAAGTACGTTACTAGAGCCAAGCACAAGGGCAATGAACTTGAAGATCTTAAGAAAGCACAATGGTATCTCGAACGTGCTATTATGAAGCTACATATTTGAAGCGGGTTGCTTAAATCACGTGTAAGGAAACCTTGCAGATGCGAACTTATACGTGCTACGTACGTCCCCGCTTTAAAGATTTTTGACGTATGTAGACCTTTCCAACCATGAGGGGGGCGTGGAATCTGCATAACCCCCCAACCACCCCTAACAATGTTAGGGTAAATATTTTATATAATACTATTGACAAAGTCTAATGTACCACTATACTACGGTACATGGCACAAACCCCCGAAGCAAAAGTTAAAAAGCAAATCAAGGCCACCCTTGAAAAGCATGGTGTGTATTACGCTATGCCTATCGGCACAGGCTTTGGTAATTCAGGCGTACCCGATTTTCTTTGTTGCGTGAACGGCAAGTTCTTGGCGATTGAAGCCAAGGCAGGGAACAATCAACCGACTGCGTTACAAATAAAACACCTCAACGATATTACTAGAGCAGGGGGACAGTCACTTGTTGCCAACGAGAACAGTTTGTTTGTGTTAGAAACTGTAATTGAAAACTTAAAAGGAACTAATCATGAGTGAAATATCTGCAGGAGTACAGGCATTGGTAAGTAGGATGGGGACGCACCCCGAAGAATTCTTTGACCCCAAAGAGAATAGCGAGTGGGCTTTCATTTACAAAGAAACATTTAGAGACGTGATGACTGAGCCTGAGAAAGCCGCCATTCACACTGCGCTTAAGGCAGTACGCAGAAAAGAGTTTGAGTCCAAAGTATTAAAACAAATTCTCCGTGCGGACGTACAAGATAGCGTACCACCCAACGCTTCCCTAGCATACAAAATGCTGACAACGGAGGGATCATGGAAGTAATTTCCCCAATGGTGACGATGCTCGCCGAGCGTATGCGCACGAATCCCGAAGACTTTGTTTCTATCGATAATAAAAATTTGGTTGGTAGTACTCCCCCTAAGTTTTATGAGATCTCGCAGTTGCTCGCTGACATGATTGCTGACCCTAATGCAAAATACTATTGGTTTCTTAACGACACCGAAAGGGGAATGCTGATGGATGCGTATCGTGATCTGTGCCGAAAGCGTTTTGAAGACAGGTGTTTGGAAAAATTACTTGGGGATAAACAAGAACATGAAGGCCCCGCCAGTGTGAAATACAAAGCGCAAGGTAGGTATGGACAAGCACAAGTTACAGGTCAAGGGCAACCAGTGAGTTACTGGAATGACCCAAGAATACACCTCAATGGTACGCAAATTGAGTACTGCGCAAAATACGGTATTGACCCCGAATCATATGCAAAACTAATGGCAACAACACATATATGAGCATAATTACAATTGACTTTGAAACTTTTTACTCTAGAGAGTTCAGTCTTACCAAGATGACAACCGAGGAGTACGTAAGAAGCGAGCAGTTCGAGGTGATCGGCGTGGCGGTGCAAGTGGATGATGGTGAGCCCAAGTGGTTCACCGGAAACATGAGCCTGACCAAACTGTTTCTCGATAGCTTTGAGATGCACAAACACATGGTGCTCGCCCACAATGCTCAATTCGATGGCGCCATATTGACTTGGCTATTCGATATTAAGCCTAAGAAGTGGTTGGATACGCTGAGCATGGCACGGGCGATTCATGGTACTGAGGTAGGCGGTAGCTTGAAGAAGCTGGCTGAGTATTACGACGTAGGGATCAAGGGCGAAGAAGTGGTCAATGCACTGGGTTTGCGCCGAGAGGATTTCCCCTCCGACCAACTGGCACGCTACGGAGAATACTGTCGAAACGACGTGGCGCTAACTTATGCAATCTTCAACTTGATGATGCAGGACTTCCCAACGTTTGAGCTAAGCCTGATTGATCAGACCTTGCGTATGTTCACCGAGCCAGTATTGGTATTGTCCACAGACCACTTGCACTGGCATTTACTTAGAGTTCGCCAACACAAAGAAGAGCTATTGCAAAACTTTGATAAAGATACCTTGATGAGCAATCCCAAGTTTGCCGAGTTGCTTAAATCATTTCGTGTTAAACCCCCAATGAAGACTAGCCCCGCCACAGGTAAGCAGACGTTTGCGTTTTCTAAAACCGATGAGGAATTCAAGGCATTGCTTGAACACGAGATTCCACAGGTGCAAGCTCTAGTGGCAGCGAGACTAGGCACTAAGTCTACGCTAGAAGAAACAAGAACCGCTCGGTTTCTGGAAATGTCAAAGCGTGGTGCTATGCCAGTTCCCCTAAGATACTACGCCGCTCACACAGGACGGTGGGGTGGTGATGACAAAGTTAACCTCCAAAATTTGCCACGTCAATCGCCCATCAAGAATGCAATCTTAGCACCCGAGGGTTTTTTGCTGATTGACTCAGACAGTTCACAGATTGAAGCAAGAACTTTAGCATGGCTAGCCGAACAAAACGATTTAGTGGAGGCATTTGAAAATGGACAGGACGTATACAAGATCATGGCATCTGCTATCTATGCTAAAGGAGAAGCAGAAATCACAAAAGACGAGAGGTTCGTTGGTAAGACAACGATTCTCGGTGCGGGGTACGGCATGGGGGCGACTAAGTTTAAAGCGCAACTTAAAACGTTTGGAGTGGAGATCGAGGAGGAGGAATCAAAAAGAATTATTACGACGTATCGAGAAACGTACCCGTCTATTGTTGAATTATGGAGACAAGGGGCAATAGCCCTCAAAGCCATCATGAATGACCAAACCAGTCAACTGGGGAGAACAGGGGTTTTGATGGTTGAGGGTAAAAAAGGAATCAAACTTCCCAACGGGTTGTACTTGAAGTATCCCAATCTACGTGTGGTTAGCAACGGCGATAAATCTGAACTCGTGTACGATACCAAAAAAGGAAAAGCCACAATCCCTACCCGTATCTATGGAGGTAAAGTCATTGAAAATGTTTGTCAGGCATTGGCTAGAATCATTATCGGTGAGCAGATGCTGATGATCGCTAAGAAGTATAAAGTAGTCATGACAGTGCATGATGCGATTGCTTGTATCGTCCCGGAGCAGGAAGTTGAGACTGCTAAAGAATATGTTGAATTGTGTATGCGTATACGCCCACAGTGGGCCCCCGACTTACCATTAAATTGCGAATCGGGTTTTGGTAAAAGTTATGGAGATTGCTGATGCGTGTACTGTGGAAGTACATCAATAAACGCACAAGGGACGTACATTTTTCATGGAAAAGATGGAGCCGAGGCGATGCTTATGGCTTTTGGGAATTTAGATTACCTCCGGAGGAATAATGACTGATGATATTGTAGAGATGGCTAAACAAGCAGGTTTTGAAAGGCTTGGTGTATATGCTCAATTTGGCAATGATTGGGTGGGTTTTACTAAAGACCTTGAGACTTTTGCCAAACTAGTAGCAGAAAAAGAACGTAGGGCATGTGCAAGGATATGTGCTGAAGTTGGCATGTGGGATTTAGTACATGAAATTGAAGGAAGGGGACAAGAATGACTAAAGATGAAGCATTACGCCTTGCATTAGAGGCGTTGGAAATAAATTTAGTTTTTCTGAGAAAAGTAAAACCGTTCAAAGGGCAAGAAGATTTGGCATCCGATTGTGTGGCTATGACAGAAGAAACCATCACCGCCATTAAAGCCGCACTAGAAGCAAAAGATGAGCCTGTTGCGTGGGGCATGAAAAAAAACGGCGTTATTATTGATGTAATCTGCCCTGATGAACATGATCTTGAAGAAGGTAGCTATACAGTACCTCTTTACACCACACCACAACGCACATGGGTAGGATTGACAAAAATGGAACTTGTAAAGTGTGGAGTTTTTCCTTGGGGGAATTCGTATCAACTTTATCAAGCAATTGAATCCAAGCTGAAGGAAAAAAATCATGGCTAATATCATATGGTCATTCAGTAGCCTTAAGACATTTCAACAGTGTCCTAAAAAGTATTACCACTTAAAGGTAGCCAAGGATGTTAAAGATACAACAGGTGAAGCGGCGCTGTACGGTACAGAGATGCACCTAGCGGCAGAGGAGTATATCCGTGACGGTAAAGACTTACCGCCAAAGTTTGAGTATCTGCGTTCTTCTTTAGATAGATTAAATGCAATTGAGGGAGAAAAATATTGCGAAGTAGAGCTTGGTTTGACGAAGAACTTAGAAGAGTGCACGTTCGATGCTCCGAATGTGTGGTGGCATGGGGTGGCCGACCTAGTGATTATCAATCGGAAGTCGGGGACGTGCTATTCGATAGATTACAAGACCAGCAAGAATGCGAGATATGCGGACGTGACGCAACTAGATCTCGTCGCTTGTGGGCTATTCGCAAAATTTCCGGAAGTGAAGAGGATAAAGTCGGCGCTTATGTTTGTAGTGAGCAAGGAGTTTATTAAGGCTGAGCACGTAGCAGAAACAAAACAAAAGTACATAGACAAAGTACTGCCCCACATCGAAAGACTAGAGGGGGCGTTTGAGAGCGGAGTATGGAACGCCAAACAAGGCGCACTGTGCGGGTGGTGTCCAGTCACCCATTGTGAACATTATGTAAACAGGAGTAGAAAATGACAAAGAAAAAACTAACCAATGAAGATGAACAAGCGGCGTTAGCTTATTTAAAACTGCAAGAGGATGCAAGGAAATTGATTCGAGATGTTATTTTTGATTTACTATTGGTCAAAGATGACCCTGCATCTGAGATCGTTCACAGTGTGCTTATTGACATCATTCGGACTGCAATTGAGGACAAAATAGATGTGAGTAGTAACGATGTCAATCCCATAAAACTTCCGCAACATAAACTTCAAGATGCAATCCTTAAATTAGCATTTCCATACAGGAGTTAACATGACTGGAGAACAACAAGCGGAGGCTTATTTAAAACTGCACGAGGACGTGAAACAACTGATAATTGACACCATATATAAAGAATTACAAAACTATGGTAGCCCTTTACATAGCCACATTACCACTGCAGTGCTTGGCAATTATTCAACAGACCAAAAAATTAAAGACGTTGTCAAGAAACAAATGGAGAAATTTTAATGACTGAAGAAGAACAACAAGCAACACTAGCGTACATCAAACTGCAAGACGATGTAAAGGGAATGATCGTAGACGTAGTAACCAAAGAGCTAACAGGCAAAGATAGTAGACTTAATGGTTTCATCAAAGGTTTAATTGAGCGTACCGTGGTCAATGTAATTGGCAAAACAATCCATGAAGAACTTGACAAGTACAAACAGGAAATGATAATGGAGATCTGCATAGCAGTAGGCAGAACAATCCAAGTTGCTGATAAACAAGGCCGTGCTCCTTTATGGGAAACCGACCCCGCAGAATTTGGATTGGGTGAAGCGGATTTAAATAGCCACATGATCGAAGGAAGTCAAAATGCCATACGTAAACAAACCTAGACCGTACAAAAAAGAATATCAGCAACAGAAAGCCCGTGGTGAACACGAAGACCGCATGGAGCGTCAGCGTGCTCGCAATGAGATGGATAAGAAGGGTATTGACCGCAAAGGTAAAGACATCGACCACACCATCCCTTTATCCAAAGGTGGCACAAATGCTCCGTCGAACTTGAAACTCAAAAGCCCAAGTGCCAACCGATCTTTCAGTAGAAACAGTGATCACACGGTCAAAAAGAACAAACCCAAGAAATGACTTTAGCTACATACAACTGGCCCCGACCACACGGATACACTCCGTTCGCCCATCAAGTTCAGACTGCGGATTTCTTGACTAAACACCGAAAGGCGTTCTGCTTTAATGAGCAAGGTACAGGTAAGACTGCGTCAGTTATTTGGGCAACCGACTACCTCATGACACGGGGTATCTTGAAGCGGGTCTTGATTGTTTGTCCACTCTCGGTGATGAAGGCCGCATGGCAGGAAGACTTATTTAAGTTTGCCATACACCGCAGAGTCAGCGTTGCGCATGGAAGTGCGAGCAAGCGCAAAGAGATTATTCTTGGTGGTGCTGAGTATGTCATCATCAACTTTGACGGCGTTGAGATTGTTAAAAACGAGATCATTCAAGGTGAGTTTGATTTGATTGTGGTTGACGAAGCGTCAGCCTATAAGAATGCGCAGACCAAACGATGGAAAGCGATGAGGGATTTGGGTAAACATGTGTTTGGCTTGTGGATGTTGACAGGAACGCCAGCCGCCCAAAGCCCTGCGGATGCTTACGGATTGGCAAAGCTCGTGAACCCCAAGGGTGTACCGATGTTCTTTGGTCAGTTCAAAGATACAGTCATGGTGAAGGTCAGTGAATTCCGGTGGGTACCTAGGCCGACTGCCGACAAGGTTGTGCACCAAGTTCTTCAGCCCGCCATCAGGTTTGAGAAAGCTCAATGTCTGGATCTGCCACCGCTTACATATATTGATCGAGATGCACCACTTACACCGCAGCAGTCGGTGTATTACAAGAAACTGAAGAGTCAGATGCTTATCGAAGCAGCCGGTGAAGAAGTCAGTGCCGTCAACGCCGCATCAATGTTGACTAAATTACTGCAGATTTCATGCGGTTCAGTGTACACGGACACTGGAGAGGTGGTTGACTTTGACGTATCGAGTCGGATGAAAGTGGTCAAGGAAGTGATTGACGAGTCGAGCCACAAGGTTTTGATCTTTGTACCGTTCAATCACACGATTGATTTGTTAACCAAATACCTAACCAAGCAAGGTATTACGAACGATATTATTAATGGCAACGTGAGCGCCAATAGACGTGCAGAGATTGTCAGAGAGTTCCAAAGCAATGCAGAGCCAAAGGTACTTGTCATTCAGCCACAAGCCGCATCTCATGGTTTAACCTTAACTGCCGCAAACACAATCATATGGTATGCTCCATGCACGAGTGTTGAAACGTATCTTCAAGCAAACGCAAGGATCGATAGACCCGGACAGAAGAATCCGATGACTATCGTACACGTAAGAGGTAGCGCTGTTGAAACCAAGCTCTATCAAATGTTGCGCAACAAGATCACCGACCACTCCAAAATAATTGATCTTTATAAAGAAGAAATTTTACAAGAAGACTTGACAATGTCTAATCAAGACATATAATATCAAGACCATAACAAAGAAAGGAACTAAATTATGGACGATACTGTTCAGGAGGAAAGACCCCCCGTCGATGTTGACAAACTTGCACAAGCGTATATCAAGATGCGTGATGCACGTTCTGTTATCAAGCGGGAGTGGGAAGAGAAAGATAAAGAGATCCAAGCACAGATGGATCTGATCGAGCAAGCACTGCTTGATCTTTGCAAAGACCTAAACACCAACACACTTGGCACAAGTCACGGCACTGTTATTCGTTCGGTTAAGTCACGGTACTGGACGAATGACTGGGATTCTATGTATCGGTTCATCAAAGAACATGGTGCGTATGGCCTATTGGAGAAACGAATTCAGCAAACGCATATGAAAGAGTTTTTGCAAGAGAATCCTGATGTTTACCCCGAAGGGTTGAATGTTGAGAATCAGTTTACCGTGGTTGTTAGACGTAAAAAGGAAGAATGAAATGAGTAACGTAGCATTATTTAACCAAGACTTACCCGACTTTCTGCAATCTGCACCAGTCAGTGAGTTAACCAAAAACTTGGCCGGTAAATCCGGCGTCCCCCGCATTGTGCCTAAGAACGGAATCTTCCGTAAGATGCTCGGCACTGATGAGCAAGGCAAAGTTAAAGGCGATTTGGAAGTTGTGATCATCAACGCTTCACCAAAAGTGGGACGTATTTTCTATGCGAAAGCATGGAATCCTGAGTCAGAGCCAACATCTCCCGACTGCTTTTCCAACGACGGTCAAACACCCGACAAAGGTTCAACCAACCCACAATCTGAGCGTTGCGATTCTTGTCCCAATAACATCAAAGGTTCAGGTCAAGGCACATCCAAGGCTTGCAGATACACACGCCGTATCGCAGTGGTTCTTGAAGAAGACTTTGGTACTTCACTAGAAGGCCGAGTCTATCAAATGAACTTGGCATCCAAGTCTTTGTTTGGCGAGAGCGTCGGAGACAACAAGTTTGTTTTTGAAGACTACACAAAACATTTGGCAAACAACGGCAAGAGCATCGAGCACATTGTCACCTCGTTGAGCTTCAATGAGAACAACGACAATCAATCTATTTTGTTCACGCCTATGCGCTATATCACTAAAGATATTCACGCAGTCACAAGTAAGGCCGCCGCTAAACCCGAAGTGCAGAAGATGGTCATCATGACGCCATACGAAGCACAGGCAAGTGGTATGAAACCTTTGGCTAAACCCGAAGTCAAAGCTGAGCCCAAATCCGAAGTGGTGGAGGAGCCAGTCAAACGACCCAAGGCAGAAGCCCCAACAGTTGCGCCCAAGAAAGACTTGGACGATGTTCTTAAAGCATGGAGTGAGGAGTAATTATGAGCTACGGCTACAGTCAACGTTTAATTGAAGCGAATAAAGTAGCGGGTGATTCGTTGGGTGTAGCCCTTGGCCGTCTATGTATTGAACGGGACATATCGGTTAATCATGTTTCTAATGATCTAGGTGTGAGTCGTGCCACGATTTACAATTGGTTTTGGGGCCTAACAATCCCTGCTAAGAAATACGAAGAGTCGATTGCCACGTTTATGCGTCAGCACAAGAAACGGAAGTAAACATGTTCGATCTACTGAATGCTGTTCTACCAGCAGAGGGTAGGTACTGCGTGTTCGGTTTGGGTAAGTTCCCAGACCAACGCTTTTGCGATACACGTGCTGAAGTCGAAGCAATAGCCCAAGAATTCGTCAAGAACAACGTCAATGCTTTTTATGGTTGTGCCAAGTATGGGGAGCAAAACAACCGCACCCATGCCAACGCTAAATACTTTAGGGCATTGTGGATTGACGTCGATTGTGGTGAAGCTAAAGCGGCTGAAGGCAAGGGCTACCGCACCCAAGCAGAAGGGTTGAAGAAGTTCAAAGAGTTTTGCAAAACTGTTAAGTTACCCGCACCGGTCATTGTCGATTCAGGCTACGGCATCCATGCCTACTGGCTACTAGAAGAAACAATCGAGCGTCGTGAGTGGGAGCCATTGGCCGACAGGCTTCATGAGTTGTGCAAAGAGAATGAATTCATAGTTGACCCTGCTGTTTTTGAAGCATCACGAGTACTGAGGATACCTGGGACTTTTAACTTCAAAGGCGATACACCTGTTGAAGTAAGAGTAATCAACGAAGTTTCTGAACGTATTCCCTACGCTCAGATGAAAGAACTACTCGGCGCACCCGAGCCTAAAGAACTACCGCCTGACTTTATCCCCAAGGGCTTGAGCCCCCTGATGAGCCAGTTGGTATCGAATCGAGTCAAACGGTTCAAGACAATCATGATGAAATCGGTTGAGGGTAAAGGCTGTGCACAGTTACTGCATTGCTTCCAAAACCAAGACACGATTGAATATAACCTTTGGCGCAGCGCGTTATCGATTGCTGCTTTTTGCGTAGACAGAGACACCGCTATCCACAAGATATCGAAGAATCACCCTGATTATGATGAACGGGAAACTGAACGCAAAGCCGACAACTTGGTCGCTACCGGAGCCCCGCATCATTGCCTAACATTTGAAAAGAACAACAAAGGATTTTGTGATGGATGCACACACCGTGGAAAGATTAAGTCGCCTATTGTATTGGGCGAAGAGATTGCTGAAGCTGATGACGAAGACAATACCATCGAAGTTGAAACCGAAGAAGGCATTGTAGAGACGCACAACATACCGGAGTACCCATTCCCATTTTTCCGTGGTAAGAACGGTGGCATCTATCGCCGAGGCGATGACGAAGAGGATGAAGTCGTCCAAGTGTACGAGCATGACTTGTACGTATTAAAGCGACTGGTTGATCCTGATGCTGGCGAAGTTGCACTCATCAAACTGCACCTACCGAGGGATGGAGTAAAAGAGTTTGTGGTTCCCCTAACCTCAATCACGGTTAAGGAAGAACTCAGAAAAACATTGGCGCACTACGGTGTGGTCTTGTTTACCAAGCAATTAGACCAAATGTACATCTACATGATGACATTTATTAAGAACATGCAAGTAGAAAGAAGAGCAGATATTATGAGAACACAATTTGGTTGGGCTGATAATGACAGCAAGTTCATCATTGGCGAGCGTGAGATTACCAAAGACGGCGTGTTTTATAGCCCGCCATCCATCGCTACACGGGGTATCGTGGAGCACATTCACCCCAAAGGTACATTTGAGAAGTGGAAGCAAGTATTTAATATGTACGGCCGACCCGGTCTTGAACCCCATGCGTTTGCCGCATTGACTGCGTTTGGTTCGCCCTTGCTGAAGTTCACCGGCATGAGCGGTGCGATCATTAACTTAATCCATGAGAAATCAGGGTCAGGCAAGTCAACGGCTTTGTTTATGTGTAACAGCGTATACGGACATCCTGTTAAGCTGGCGTCGCAGTGGAAAGATACTGCTCAGTCCAAGATGCACCGACTGGGTATCATGAACAACCTGCCCAACACAATTGACGAGATTACAAACACGTCACCCGCAGAGTTCTCTGACTTGGCTTACAGTATTTCTCAAGGCCGTGGCAAGGACAAGATGAAGGCACAGACGAATGAGATGCGCATCAATAACACGGTGTGGAACAACATGACTTTGGCTTCATCCAACGCTAGCTTCTATCAGAAACTTGGGGCGTTAAAGAATTCACCCGACGGTGAGTCCATGCGCTTGATTGAGTACAAGATTGAGCCTAACAACATCCTCGATATAGCCGTCGCCAAAGAGATGTTTGATCATCAGCTTAGAGAAAACTATGGCCATGCCGGTGAGATTTACTGCCAGTGGCTTGTTAATAATCTTGAAGAAGCCAAGTCTTTGATTCGGGAAGTCCAAGCAAGGATTGACAAGGAAGTTCAGTTCACCGCACGTGAGCGCTTTTGGTCTGCAGTTTGTGCCTGTAATATCGCCGGTGGGCTGATCGCCAAGAGCCTAGGGCTGCACGACTACGACATGAAACTTGTGTACAAGTGGCTGGTTAAAATGCTCGGCGAAATGCGTGAAGACGTTAAGCCTCCAGCAGATGTACCGTTCACGATCTTGGGTGACTATATCAACTCTCACGTGGCTAATACTTTGGTTGTGAATGGAGAAGTTGATTCACGCAGCGGGCTAAGCACTATGCCTATGCTAGAACCTAGAAACGAACTATTAATCCGTTACGAACCGGACAACAAAATACTTTATGTGGTCGCTAAACCATTTAGAGATTATTGTGTGCGTAACCAAATTAACCATAAAGAACTACTTATCAAGCTGAAAGAGGTAGGTATTTATAAAGAAACCATGAATAAACGCATGGCCAAGGGCATGAAGGTTGTGTCTCCTGCCGTACGGGTATTGATGTTTGATGCTTCAACCACTGAGTTTTTACAAATCGAACCCAATGAAAATAGAAACGGTGAGTTATCAGATAAACTGGAAACGGTTTAAAAAGGGAACTTCTTTCTTCGTGCCCTGCATCGACCCAAAGGCCGCACGTAAATCATTGCACGTGGTTACAAAGCGGCTAAATATCGACACGATCTCAAAATGTGTCGTCGAGGATGGGATAAGAGGATTGCGGGTCTGGCGTGTTTGAACTACAATAGACCCATCGGCTTCCTGCAGTTGCCGATTTCTGAAGAAAGTTAGTTCCTTTCTTTGCACTTAAAACCCCGCCTATGTGCGGGGTCTTTTTATGGGTTAGGGCTAACCCTATGTGATGGCCCGAGAACTTGCCCTGCCATTGGCATATTTTTCTCGTTGAGCTGAGCACCTCTCCAATTAAGCCCCAAGGCATCCATCTTAGATTTGTAAGATGCATCAATGCTGTCGATTGTGATGGCACTGTCTGGGTATGTGGCCGAGTACTTCTTATTGAACTCACCCATTTGCTTAGCAGCCTTTTGGATATTGGCCTTGTTGTTCTTCACCAAGGCATCCGTCATGCTGGTTATTACTTTGGATCTTTCACTCTCACGCTCTTTATCTAGTTGATACCACATGCGGTTGGCATCCTGCAATTCCTCTAAGCGCATAGGACGTAGGCCGATTGCTTGGCCCAGAATCTCACCACGTCTAAAGTCTTTGTCAGTACGTGTAGCACCCGGAGGTGTCATGATTGTTTGATTGTATTTGGTTGTCTCACCTTGCGTTGAATAACGGTAGGCTTGTAACAAGTGGCGCATAGACGCTGCAGGATAAAGTTTCTCGATACCTTTTAAGTATTCACCGTCGGACAAATGCTGAAGACCTTGCGCCATGGATTGAATCATAGACGGTACAGGCGGCAGAATAGCCGTCAAGTAATTCACAATCTGATCCCGCATGGTGCGGCCTTCAACCACACTGCTGGGGTTAAAGAATATATCGGACATATTGGTGTGGCTACCGATGTCGAGCCCACTGAATGCGTTGACTGGGCCATCTCTAACGATTGAGCCTAAGTCGCTATTACCAATCCTAACGTCAGCCAAGTTCTTGAGCCAGTTGTGCTTGTACCATTCAAACCCTTCTAGCTGGCGCATATCGGCGGGTAACTTATCTCTTTCTCTGTTGTAGAGTGCGCTGAGGAAACCAATCAGCAAGGATCCACCAGCCATGTTGGTCACACCGCCGAGAGTCCATGAAGTAAACATGGAGCCAAAGAACGCACGCATTGCTTCGGCGCGAGTGCTGTCATCCAAAGGCTTGACCATGCCGATCAAGTTTCTGAGTTGGAATTGCAGAATGTTGAGCTTGTACACCGCAAACTGGAACATCAACCGACCGCCGGTTGACTTGAGGAATGCAGGACGGTTGGCAGGATTGTAGTTAAACAATGATTGACGCACATCTTTAGCGGCCTGAGCCACTAGATCATCCATGTGGTCTTTAACAAACTGATGCTCTGCCGCATGTCTTTCCTCATCGGTCTTCAATGCTTTGTATCTAGGGCTATTTTTAAGACCATTTAAGAGTTTTTCCCTACCCAATCTAAACGATGAGTAATAAATCATTTCACGAGAGATACGCTCGGACGCATGGATGATATCAAACGTTGCCAAAGTACCGATCGTTTTGGCAGTGCGCAATGCCTTGTCAAGATCGCTATCGCTGGGAGTCTCAGCCCTGTGGAATAGATTTCTGATCGCAGTGTTCTCGCTAACCCCAAGGTTAACCATTTGATTCAGAGCCATGCGCTCTTCTTCTTTTCTATTCGCTACATCAGGCGTATCTTTTTTATTTGCCTGTATGGTATTGAGTATGGTCGGCATAGTCCAGCCACCATCTTCATTGCGAACTCCGGTTAGACCAAACACTTTCATCGACCTACCAAGCTCAGCAGCGGCAGCGGCAGGAGAATGCTTCTTCGACAGTTGTGGTAAGCCGACTTCGTATGCACTCAATACGTTAGTGATTGCAGTAGCCTGAGATAGATAATATATCGACGACAGGTTGGTGAAGAACCGAGCAATCGTGCTGATCTTGCCTTCCTTCTCAGGAGTCATTGCGTTCGTAACCCGTTGATCCATCTGCTTAACGTATGGAGTCAACTCAAGCTGATCCTTGGTGTTTGCTCTAGCCGCAGACACAGCCAACCGAGCTGCTCGGCCATATTTCAGCCTTGGAATCTGCAATGAGAACTTACTGCCTTGGATGGCCAGCCCTTGCAAAAGATCAACGTTGTATCCGGGTATTGTCTTACGGTTAATGAAGTTCTTGCGGATGCTGTTCTCAGGTTGTAGATGCAGCCACATTTGGAAGATGTCTTCTTTAATCGCTTCTTGGTAAGACTTGTTGCGGATTGGGTCGCCCGTGTTGAAACTTGACTTATCAATCAATGTGAAGATGCGCTGAAGCAATGGGCTTGTTTCCAATGTGTCTTTGCGCAAAGAGGCCAAGTCATTACCTTGGCGAACATCACCATCTTTTATAAGTTGGTCAACTGTTTTATTCTTTTCCTTGGCAAAGAACTCCAATAATTTCCTGCGGTCGGCTTGGGTTTTAGCAGTCCAAAAACCACCGCTTTTTTCAGCCACCCAGAATTGGCCATTTTGATCACGCAACAAAGGCACATAGGAATCAATTCTGTTTTGCGAATTGATCGTAGCCCGCACTTGATCGAGCACGTGTTTTGTTTCTGAGCTGTCCCCTCCGAGAGCTTGCAGATTCTGTTCTAGGATTAACCCCATGTAATCAAACATGCGGGCGTAATATTTTGTGATCTTCTTAAACGCAGACTGGCCTTTTGCCCCAAGCGCATTCCATGCATTCTTAACATTTTGCGCCCCAGTTGTTTCAGGGTTAATGCCCTGCACAGCAAATGTAAACTGAGTCCATTCTTTTTTCAGTTCGTCATCGTCACCTAGGTCATTCTCAATTGATTCAATTAGGTTTGACACGTCGGACATCATTTGTTTCTGCATGCCACCCATGCGCTCTAAGTGCATGTTGGCGTCTTTCAAAGACTGGATACCGGATACTTCAGCCACAAAGTCGGTTGTGGGGAAGTTAAGGATAAAGTCCTTGTTGGCGTAAGTCATATCCTTGAATCCGTACTTAAACGCACCCAAAGCCTTAGATGGATTCTTTATAATTTGAATGGTTTGATTGGCCTTGAGAATCTCCGCACCTGTATTGCTACGGTCGTAGATCTTTGTTTGCGCTTCAAATTGCTGGGCATCACGCTTAGCTTCATCAGCCGCATTCTGCTGTGTCGGCAATGCCGACTTCAATGGTGGCATACCATACTCCACCAAACGCATCAATGGAGTTTTCTTGGCATCAAGAATCTTATCGGTGACATCAATCAAGTCGTGCAGTGCGCTGTAATTATCTTTGCCAATATTAAATAGGTTTAGGATTTTGCGAACAAATTCACCAAAGGCGCTTTTCTCTGCTTTAGTAGATGGAATGATCTCCAAGAAGTTTTGGAACGTAGGGTCGGTTAAACCATAAGCTAAGAACTCTTGGGGTTCATCAAAAATTTTGTAGTAGGGCGTGCCGTCGTCATGGAACTCTAATGTAGATTCCACCACTTGCTTGAGCTCTTTGGATACCAAACCCCTGCGGTCTAAGGCATCGTATATCTTAGATGCACGCATTCCAAGATTGGTCAAATCCCGTACAAACCCAGTGAGTTTGGCGTCGCTTAATCCTTTGTGCAGGGCATTGAGGCCGAGCACAATCTTTTGATTGGTTGCAGCATGGAGCAATTCATGCAGCACAGTGATGTTGTTGATACCATGGTCATTGCCGTAGCTATCGCCTTTGAGGTATACCGTGTTGGTGTCGGGCATGTACAAGCCACGAGCCGCATCAAAGTCTTGGATATGTTGCTGGAGTTCTTCAGGTAACTCTTGACCAACCTCAATGACATGGATCTTAACCCCGTTGACAAACCCACGAATTCTTCCAGCAATCAGTTTCTCAAATATGGTTCCGGTCTTCATGATGCGAGCCAACGCTTGGGCCGCATTTGGAACTCTGCTGAAACTTCTGTCTGCTTTGCCGACTGGACTGCTAGACTGCTTCAATGGTTTCTGAGCAATCTTCAAACCCGCATCAATGTCGCTCTTTTCTTTTTCCGTAATTGATGGATGAGCCAGAGCAGACTTAACACGCTTCCATGCTTCAGTACCCCTAATCTTGGGGTTGTTGAAGTGTATCAGTAGTTCTCTGACGATCGCTCTCTTTTTAGCCGCATGTGCTGCGACCATTTCTTTGGCTGCATCTTCATCTGCAGCTTCCGACGTATCAACAGGCTGAGCAAGTTGATCTAAAAGAGGCAACGCCTTTTTGACTGTGTAGTTGGCTTTATCAGTAGCAGCCCGAGTTTCCTTAGCTGCCGCAGCTTTTTTGTCCTTTACTTCCGCAGGTGCTGCTGGTCTTCCGGCGGCTGATTTTGTTTTCTGTTCTTGCGGTTTTGCTTGGACGGTTTCAAGGGTCGAAGGGCCACTGGGTTCTCCTGTTGTTAAAGCTTTCTGAGTTTCCTCGGGTGTTTTGGGTTGCTCTTTAGTTTCAGTTGGGGTTATCTCCCCAGTCTCCTGATCTACTGTAGCGGGCTTCGCTTCTTCTCCAGCAACAGGCTGTCCAGCATTCGGCTCAGTAGAAACCACTCCATTTCCTGCAGGTGCTCCAGCTCCTGTGGGGGCGCCTCCGGCAGAGGGTTTGCTAGGTGTTGTAGTGCTAACTCCACTTGGTGTACTGACAGGTTGTCCAGCATTTTCAGTTCCTTTTACTTCTCTTTCAGCTAATACTTGGGCATCCTCTTCTGGGATACCGCTCTTTACATGTTCTTCAGTAAGCTGTTTAATCTGTGTTGCTTGATCTACTGCAGGGGCTGGTGCTGGTGTTTCTGTAGTAGTCGTAGGTTTTAATTCTTCGCTTGGTCTAACTTCACCGATTGGCCCTAAATCAGTTGGTGTAGTGACAGCAGCGGCTGGTGCATTGATATTGGTTTCGCCGTATCCTTTTTGATACGTGGCGTTTTGCACACCATAATTTGGTGCAGGGGCTGGTGGGGCAGCTTCCTCTTTCTTAGGCGTTGGAACCAAGAACCCCTTTTGCTCAGCAATATCTTGTGCGCTAAGTTGTTGGTCTGGCGCTGCTGGCGCCGCCGCAGATGTGGCTTTTTGCACTGCTTTATTTATCGCAGCCCCACCCATCGTCATTGCTCCACCTTGGGCAACCGTGGCCAACATTGTGTCAACCGCACCTTTGAGGAATCCTTTGAAATCCATATCGGGGTTTAAACCCAGAACCTTATCTACTGCGGATTGGCCAGCATATGTAAACTCTTCACCGGGGATTTCACGTGCTAATGCTTTTGTGTAGTAAGCAACTAACTCGCTAGTGGGCATTCCTTTGGTAGAAGCACGAATGGCTTTCATTTCTGAGCCGAGTCCAGCTTTTTCACCAAGCACTTCAAATGCAGCATTGAGGGTAGAACGGATTGTGCTGTCTTCTACACTCAGACCGTTTCGGCGAGCTTCTTCATAGTTCTGACCAAATGAGTTGGAGAACATTGGCATCAACACCGCAGCCTCAGAACCTGTGGCAACACCTGCTATTAAATAAGGCAATTGCTGGGCAATCGAAGAAATTGCGCCCTCAACAATTTGTAAGGGTTTGTACTTATTCTCCCCCATGCCTTGGAGGTTTTCGTTAAGCGTGTCTAGCCGATTCTTGGTGTTCGACATGTCAAGGCCGAGCATGTCCCCAAGGAATAAATGAGTACCCCTAACAGCTTGCTCACTACCAATAAGCGCTTGCTTGCCACCACGTTGCAAAGCATTGATCGTCTGTTCAATTGGTGTAGCGTTATCAGGCAGTTTGTATTTTTCGCCTTCTATTACTGACTGCGGTGTTTCTTTTGCTTCCGCTAGGCCGGGGCCAATTTGACCTCTTCGTGCTTGTCTTTCTGCTTCCCCTTCAGCAGTTTCTGCACTGTAACCTTTATCCATGAAACGTTTTGTTTGCGCTTCAAGCCTAGGGTCAAATGTCTTTTTCTCAGTATCGGTTTTGAGAGCGTCGTAATTTTTATAGCGTTGCTGAATTAACTTAGCTGCACGGCCATAAGCATCCGTACGTTTGGCAAGATTATCCAATGCGGCTTGGCGTTCTTCTTCAGGTAAAGCATTAAGTTGGGCTTCTATGCTATTGGTAAACTTAGGATTAAGTACAAACTTATCTTCAGTCGGTGCAGTGGGAGGAAGCTGTTTACCCTGCAATACACTTACAGGTTTAGGCTGTGCAACGTTGGTAATCTCAGTACCAAGACTTTCCCCCATGGGGGAGCCAAGATCAGCTAATGGGGCTGATGTAGGTGTCGGTGCAACTACGGGTGCGCTGGCTTTAACAATTGGGGCTGGCGCAGTAGCTTCTTCGATAGGTACAAACTTAGGCCCAGTGCTCTCTTCAAGAGGCACAAATTTAGGCCCCGTGGTAGTTGGCTGTTCTGCTGCATCCTCAATAGGTACAAAGCGCATAATTAATCTCGCATATAGCCGATTACTTTACCATCTTTCAGCACTTCTTGCCCTTTGCCTTCAACATGTCTTCCTAATGTTGTACCGGGGGGCTGAGCAGAATTAGCCCCTCCTCCAGTACTGCCACCACTTGATGTTGCAGAAGGCATAGCACCAGCCATATATTTCTCTATGTACGCATGCTCTTCATCTTCTGTCATTGGGGGTTGACTATTTATTGATCGGTTCAATTTTTCTTTCTGCAATGCAGTCATTGCATCTTTGTGCGAACGTGCAAATACCCCAGTTAGTGTACCTTGTTGTTTGCCCATTTGATACTGTCTTAAAGCTTCGGCATTTATTCTGTCATCATCCCATGCGGGGTCATCTTTATGTTGACGTTTTAAGTCTTTGGCAAAGATTGCAATACCCTCGGCTTGATCTTTAAGCGGCTTTGTTTTATCAGCAGCGGCGAGTCTAGATCTAGCATTAATATCTGCGGCGTTCTCAGTAGCCTCAGCTCTACGTTCAGCAGCCTTAACTGAGCCAGCGGTTGTAGCCAAATGGCCGACCAATGTGGCTTTGGATACTTGCAAGTCTTTAGCAATCTTATCAAGATCAGACTGAGCTTTCTGAATACCCTGTACGTCGTTATTGGCAGTGGCACGTTGTAATTCTTCGACGGTATGCCTAGCATCAGCCATCGTGGATTTTTGTTTGATCTCAGCCGTGGACAACGCCATCTGCTGACCAAATTGAGATTCTTGGCCTTGATCGATTGCACTACCCAGTTGGCCTAGGAAAGCACCAAGACCTCTTTGCCCTGTAACTTGACCTGCTTGTGTCAATGCTTTAAATAACGCAGGGAGACCTTGCTGTTGTTGGAGATGTTCTCTTTGGGCAAGGAATTGCTTTTGCTGCAAATCATTGATGTCGTTTTGATCTTGAAGATAATTAGCACCCGGTGCAACGGCCGCAGCGCTTTGTGCCCATTGAGGCATGGTCTTTAAGATGTCAGCTTTACTCTGCACATTTGTTGTGGGCTGATAGTTAATCAAATCCTGTGCTTGCTGTTGTGCTTGGGCCAATGCAGAATCTGCATTGTATGGCTGAACTTCTGGCGCATTAGCAGCGGGTGCATTGGCTGCAGGGGCATTCGGATCTTTTACTTGGCTATTATTGTTATCAGGTGTTGGCCCCGAGAACGCAATAATCCCACCACCATGGAAATGCAAGTTAGATGGAACGTGCGTAATTCCACCATGAGCCATAGGCATCGTCGGTTGTTGCGGTGCTTGTTGTTGAGCCATCGCTTGTTGTTGAGCCGCAGCTTGTATCTGTGCTTGGTTTGCTTGCTGTTGACTTGGTGCTTGCACTTGTAATGGGCCAGCTTGTGGGCCGCCCTGCGGTGCACTTTGGGGAGCGCCTTGTGGAACTGGCATTCCTTGAGCAATACCTTGGGATGGTTGAGCAGGTTTTGGCGTCAACGCAGATTGAATTCCTTCAAGCGTTTGATCGAGCACAGTGCTCTTGGCCACATCTTTAGGATTTTTTCCTTGCTTAAGCGCCATGTCAATTTGCTGCAACTTCATCATGGCTTGAATAGGCGTAAGAGGAGAAGCAGGATTCATCCCATGCGCCGTGGCTACCAAGTCGCCAATGGTTCTATTTAAGTCAAACATGGTTAGCCTTTAACTAAGTTTAATACCTAAGTTGCTTAGGTTTGTAGCCAATGTGCCCAAACCACCGATTGCAGTAGAAAGACCTTGGATACCAGTCTGTTGTGTTGGTGTGTTGGTCACTGTAGAAATTGGCAAACCTTGCAGCATAGATTGCTCAAACTGCAACTGAGTCATTGGATAGTTACGTTGGTTCAAGAACTCATTGTAGTCGGCAGTGACCCCAGCTTGGTTGATACCTTGCTGAGTCTGACCAATTGTGTTCATTGTGTTGGCCAAAGTGTTTGCATTGGCTTGCTCTTGGTTGTATTGACTTAGTGCTTGGTTATATGCAGTGTTGTAGCCTTGGCCGATTTGTGCGGCTTGTTGGGCTAACAGATTGCCTTGGTCAATACCTTGCATTACGGCTTGGCGTGAGCCGCCGTACGCACCTGCTTGGGTTAGCTTGCTCAAATCACCTTGCTCATTGATACCGGCGGTATAAGCCAATTGGTTTAATTGTGGCTGAAGAGACTGCTGCAAGTATGGGTTCATGTACTGGGCAGCCATGCTAGTACCAGAAGTATCCAATTGTGCGGGCTGGCCGAATCCTGCAGTCTGTCCTTGACCGGCTTGGCTGATTAAAGATGTTTCACTGGGTACGTTGGTAGCTGCACTGGGTAGCGCAGGAGCGCCTGTATTAGTCCAGCTCTGCCCAAGATTTTGAGGAAGAGTTAATCCACCAATCCCAGAGAATAAGTTTTGTTGTACGCTAGAAGGGCCAGCAGTCAAGGGCCCTTGGTAAACTTGGTAGGGTTGGTTGGCAACAGCTTGTGCTTGCCCCAACATGGTCGTGACATACGGCCCCGCCCAGTCCGACAGTGTGGAACTTGATGATCCGCCAATTGAAGGAAGCGCAGATGCTGCTGTTCCTGATGTAGCTGCCGTAGTTGTCATGATATATCCTTATGCGGGTAAATATTTTTCTGCTTTGGTATCAGCAGCGACATTTTTAGTTGTCTTTTTTCTGGCATGTTGAATACGCTCCATCATAGCGTATAACTTGCGTGCTCCAGCATCGCTAGAGCCGTTGCCAATTTCGGAAACGATGCGGGCTGGGATAACAAACTCACCGTCGGCTAACGCAGCTTTTTGGTGGCCGCCTATGGTTGCTGGAATAGAGTCAGATACTCCGTCGCCTGGGCCTTTAAGCATTCTACCTCCGTCAGAATACGTACCGAGCGATCCAATACCACCACCTTCAGCATAACCATGCATAATCCCACCTGCTTTTGCAGTGGGCGCTGGAGTTGTAACAGGAGGCGCAGTTGTGCTTGGTGCGGTAGCTAACTGAGATGTGGGTTGATAAACCATAGGACTAAAGTATGTAATTCCACCTTGTCCGGGTCTATAGTTAGAACCTAATTGTGCATTTGGGCCCATGGCTGCGCTATATGCTTGCTGAACTACATTAGGATCAACGTTCAACGCTGTTGCTGCTTGCTGAGGAGTAATACCGTAGCGATTCATTTGATCAGCTATTTGCGCATGGCTTAGATTACTTCCTGCGTTTTGGAAGTAATTGGCAAATTGATTTGGAGTTATAGCGGAGGCTCGTTGTGCGGGTGTGGCATTTGAAGGCAAATTTGCAGAGTAAGTACCAACTTGTTGTTGGGGTATGGCGTATTGTTCTCTTGAAGCTTGGAACGTGGGAATACCACCTTGATATCCTTTGTAAACACTTCCACCGCTTCCGCCCAAAGCGTTATTTAAAAGAGAAGCAATCCCTGCAAGGCTGGCCAATTGCCCGGGCACACCAAGAGAGCTATTACCGCTAAGCAAGTTTTTAATACTTGTGCCCAAATCAGTACTTGGGGTCTGCACATTTTGTGCGCCTTGCGTAATGTTATTTGCAGCTTGAGTCGAGGTTGATCCATCAGACCAAACAGTCGTAACAGACCCATCGCTATTTTGAATTTGATCGACAACCGATGCTTTACCCACATTTGTGTCGTTGCCGGGGTCTGAGGTACCTGTAAAGAATGAATCTAAACTATCACCAAAACTAGCGTCCGCCATGTTATTCCCCTCTTACAATTTTCAAAATATCGTTGATGGACACAGAATTGTCTGTGCCCCCTAAAAGCTTTGCCACTGGGTCTTCAGTAGTATTTTCGCTGGTTTGGTCAGATTTAGCAACTGGAAGATCTCCTCCCAAATAATCGCTTTCATCCCCTTCAGCACCGGGTTTTGTCACGCTCAATGGCTTGTATGGCTCTTCAATCAAGTGTCCATACTTGTCCACTTTTTCAAACTTAGCACCAAACTGTTTGCCGTAATAGAACACATTTGCCAGTGCAGGGATACCCAACGCCGTAGCCAAAGCTTGCGCTTGGGGCTGTGTCAGTCCTGTTGGCCCAGTTGTTGGTGCTGGAGCTTTGGTTGTAACTATTGGTGGTACTGTTGTAACTAGAACAGTAGTTGGCGGCGCAGTTGTAAGCACCGTTGTGGGCGGTACTGTGGTGGGTGGTAGCGTAGTTGGCGGAATTGTTGTAGGTGGCACCGTAGTTGACGGCACAGTTGAAGTTGGTGTGGGCGTGGGTGTTGGTGTTGGCTTAAGAGTAGCCGTTGAAGTCGGAGTTGGGGTTGGGGTTGGTGTGGGCGTAGCTGTACCTGTGGCCGTTGGGGTAGGCGTGGGTGTTGGTGTTGGCTTAAGAGTAGCCGTTGAAGTTGGAGTTGGTGTTGGCGTAGGCTTGGGCGTACCTGTGGCCGTTGGAGTAGGCGTAGGCGTAGGCGTTGTAGTGGGCGTAGGCGTAGCTGTACCTGTGGCCGTTGGAGTAGGCGTAGGCGTTGGAGTTGGGGTTGGGGTTGGAGTAGGCGTAGGCGTAGCTGTACCTGTGGCCGTTGGGGTAGGCGTGGGTGTGGGCGTAGCTGTACCTGTGGCCGTTGGGGTAGGCGTGGGTGTGGGCGTAGCTGTACCTGTAGGCGTAGG